>Ga0210403_10004247_pt1 | contig 12373 bp, 11 predicted proteins | sample IncBWC19MmetaG_FD_150863 | JGI IMG/M metagenome (GOLD analysis project Ga0210403, IMG submission 150863) | Forest soil microbial communities from Barre Woods Harvard Forest LTER site, Petersham, Massachusetts, United States - Inc-BW-C-19-M | ecosystem: Environmental > Terrestrial > Soil >... | reverse complement strand
CGAGTGAAGTGCCAAACGAAGCGCGAAAGTTCTTTCAAACCACACTACTGGCATGCCGAAAACTCAAGGCAATCAACGCAAATCGCAGTCGCGGCGGAGCCAGAATGGCCGCATGCGGCGTCTTATCCCTGTCCTCTGCGGCACACGGGCGTTGCCACCTAAGGCAAGAGCCGGATGCAGGACACCCGCTCGTCGGGATGCGGGGAGAGGATCGTGAGCCATGGCGATCCCTACTCCGATCACGCAGGAGGCCGCGGATTCGAGTCCCTGTCGTCCCCGCCTTTCCTTTTTCAGAGAGTTGCAAGGAATCGGCAAACGAAAAAACCGCTACGCCGGAGTAATGAGGTATGTTTCGTTTGACTGAGTGTCAAAACTTACCACGCCAGCCTTAGGGGCCACCTGTACCTGTTCACGATCGCTTCCACGAAGTACGCGCAGCCCCTGGCCGACCCACGGCGATACTAGCTTCGCTGTCTTTCCCTTTTCGCTGTACAAGGACAAATGCGTCACTCTGTCGCCATCAAAGGTGGCGCTTACCAGGAATGCGCCTACAGCGCGAAGATTCTCAAAGCGCGCTGGTCCTAGATTATGAGTATTAGGGAAAACCCGGATAGAACCTGCGTAGCTTTGCATCATGCACTCGTTTAGGACGGCCGGCAACGAGAAGTTCTCAGACCAGAAACCCATGTGCATCATAAAATCGAAATCAACCGACTGAGCATAGCGTCCTCCCGATTGTCGGACGCGATCATTGGCCACTCCGTTCGGCAGCCTGCAATACCGCACTTCCTGTTTGAACCACTCAAGATCGAGCATTCCAAGGCGCGCGCGGATCAATGGCTGAAGGACCAGATCATTGCCTCCTTCCAGGCTGATCGTGCGAGCCGTCCGCTTAGCAATGTCCGAATACTGAAGGTTTAATCCAATGCCGACTTGCTCCCCGGGAAAAACGGGAGCCAGAGTTGCAGGAAGGTTGTAGATATGGCCTGGGGGTGCATTTACAACATCTACCCAAACCTCGCCCTCAGATCCTGTTGCGGTAGGATAAGGCGCAAGGTTCTCGCAGATTTCTTTCCAACGAACGCGCAGGTCTTCGTCAACCGCAAGGACAAGAGAAGCGTCTACGACAGCCTTGAGGAGAAACTGCGTAAGGGCAAGATCAAGAATGGAATCTTGATTGAGACGCTGGCCGACTGTGAATCCCCAGTTCTCTGACGACACGGTGGGACTGAAGTGGTATTTTTTATCGTCACTTCGCTTTACGTAGGCGGCGATGAACCGCGCTGCTTCTCTCAGAATTGGGTATACACGGTGAAGATAGTCTTTGTCCTGTGTGTAGAGATATTGCCACCACAAACTTTGCACCATCCATGGGGTCATTCCAAACTGATAGGCCCAAGGCGGCACTGGATAAGCGACGATCTGGCTCGGCGCTGGATAAGAAGATACCGGAAACATAGCGCCCGGAAGTCCGAAATGTTCTGCCGCGAATTTCGTTGCGATTGGAAGGAGGTTCTCGCAGAGTTCTACGAAAGGTAAGTGTTGCTCGACATGGTTGCTGGAAAAAACGCCCCAATAAACCTGTTCGCAGTTATAGTCCGCATGATAGTCGCCGTGCCACGAGGTTCCGATGTCGCCCGCCGACCAGTTTGCGAACAACCCTGGCGCCACTTTATTCGGTCGCAAGCAACAAGCCAGGAAATATTGGTTCTCGTACCAGATGCGCTCTAGTTCATGATCGTTGAACTCAACAGCAGAATGGGACCAGAATTCATTCCACTTCGATTCAGAGTTGTGCTGGATAGTTCGCGGTTCCGATTTCGCGAGTTCTGCGACCCGGAGACGTGCAAAGGTTTTTGTATCGAGGTCTTGCGCAGAATAAACATGGGTTTGCGGAATGGAGATCCAGTTTTGGCCGTGGCGAGTTGTCGTGTGTTGCTCAAGCATCCGTCGCAGAAGGGAATCGCGAGGGGTAGCCACAATAGCGTCAATGCGGAGAAGTTGCTGCGCGTCGGATTTTAGGTGCACTTCTGAACCAGGGTCTGCCGGTTCGACAGACCAGCGCCCTGAGAGGCGAGCAGATAACGAAAAATTGCGGTCTTTGTCGCTCGATGGAGGCGGCTGGCCGTCGCCAGTCGGACCTAAAGCAGGAAAATATTGAAACGAAGAGAACTCGGCAAAGTCAGGAGAGACGTTTGCAGAGGTCTCGGGAGCCGACAGGAGTTCGGAAGCTTCTTTGCGCTTACCTGACTCGAAAGGTCCAGCATGAAAACCGTCAATCTCAGGCGCATACACAATTGATCGGAGTGGCAAGGCTTTGTCGGTGGAGGCGGAAATGAGTCCGGTTTCCCAGTCGACGAAGACGAATAGCTGCACTCGACTGTTCCCATTTTCGCCATTCGTGACATTCCTGGATCTTAATGTCAGGGTGAATAAGCCAGTAGCAAGGTCGAGAGTGTGTTGGCTTGGCTCGAGCCATGTGGGATCCCAATTGATCCAGATGGTGCCACACGGCCAAGGGCGAGGCCACTTTTTCCCGTCGTAGGAACTCGCCACCTTTTCGGAATACTCGCGAAAAAAGGGAACCCTGGTCTCCAGATACAGCATGTCTGGCTTTCCCATTTTTTTGGCGTCCTCGCTCGCGCGTTGCCAAAGTTGAAGTACCTCACGAAACGGGAGCACGTGGTGGGCAACGTCCTCACTCACGCGAATGTCCCAGCAGTCGTTCTTGCCAATGTGAATGGCAAGCGCATCCGGACGCACAACTACACATACGCCAACGTCGCCATTGCCGAGGAGCATCCCGTCGAAGAATGAAGGGCTCGGTGTTTCACGAACGATCATGTGTCTTCGGGCAATCTCGGACGCATTGAGATGCGCATCCGTCGAGATCCCGGCGGTGCGGCCCTCTGAAGCAACGCTGATCGAATGTCCTGCGGCAAGGGATGCCAGAGCCGAGGTTTGAAGAAACTCTCTCCGGCTGGTTCTCATAAAAGCAGTCCTTTCAGCATCGGCCATGACATCGGCTTTCGGGCAGTTGCATGCCGTTGCATAAGCAAAAGGATGTATGCAATCAAGAGGGGACGTGATGTCGGCATAGGCCGCAGGTTTGCCGGGCCGATGAGAGCAAGCCTCACAAAAAACCTCTTGACAAGGCGTGTACGTACACGTTACATCTTGCATAACGTGTACGTACACGCCTCCATTCTATGGGAGGCTTGTTGAGCCCGCAACCCCTTACTTGCTACCCGAGGATGATCTATGAGACCGATCTCTCTCTCTCTTCTCACCTTCATTGCAGTGGTTGTCGCATTCTTGACCTGCGCGAGCGCACAGGTCAATAACGCTGGCCAGAAACCCTATCTCGGCTGGAGCAGCTTCAGCCAACAAACCATCCAAGGGGACTTCCTGACGCAAGCAAACATGATCACGCAGTCCGACGCACTCAAAACTTCGGGCTTGCATGAACACGGCTTCGTCTATATCAATCTCGATTCTGGCTGGCAGGGCAGCTTCGACCAGAACGGGCGACCCATTCCGAATAGCACGACGTTCCCTGATATCAAGGCCATGGTGGACCATATCCATGCCAATGGGCAGAAGGCGGGTATCTATTGGATCCCCGGCATTGAGCAGCCGGCGGTTGACGGCAACTATCCCATCCTCGGCACGCCGTATCACACGCAGGATATTGTCGTAATGCCGCTTGCCAAGGGCAATGCTTTCGCCGCCAACCCGCCCTTTCCCTACCATGACAAGATCGACTTCACCAAGCCAGGAGCGCAGGAATACATTGACTCGGTCGTCGCGCTCTTCTCGTCCTGGGGCTTCGATTTTATCAAGCTCGATGCTGTTACGCCGGGCTCTTACGCAAACGATCTCTCCATCGATAATCGGGCCGACGTTGAGGCATGGTCGAAGGCCATTGCTAAAACGGGCCGCCCTATCTGGCTTACAGTTTCCTGGCAGCTCTCCCAGGACTATGCCTCCGTTTGGCAAGAGTGGTCGAACGCGCGCCGCATTGACGACGATGTCGAGTGCGAAGGCCGCTGTGCCACCCTGACCAACTGGCCGCGTATCGTGCTACGCGAGTACGACGATGTGGGCTGGGAGCATGAAACCAGCACCACTCTCGGATGGAATGATATGGACACGCTCGACGTCGGTGATGGCACGCTCGATGGCCTCTCTGACGTGGAGAAGCAGACTGCGATCACCATTTGGGCCATGGCGAACTCCCCTATGTATCTCGGTGGAGACCTCACCAAACTCGATAATTTCGCCAAGTCGGCCTTCACGAACGACGAACTCATCGCCGTCGATCAGTCCGGCCTCCCCGCCGCGCAGGTGACTGGCGGCCCGCAGCCCGTGTGGATGTCGAAGCAAGCAGACGGCAGTATCTATGTTGCCATCTACAACCTGAACGGTCTGCCTAGCAAGATCACTGTTCCCTGGAGCGATCTCGGTTTCCGCCACGCCTTGGCAGTGCGCGATGTGTGGAACCGCACGAATCTCGGCCCATCGCCGATCGCATTTACCACGACCCTCGTTGGCCACGGTTCGCGCTTGTTGAAGGTTAGACCCTTAGGCTCGGTTACGGCGCCCGCTGGTCAGGTCTATGAAGCAGAGACCGCAACGCTCAGCGGCGCCACGTTTGTCTCGTCTTGCTCAGCCTGTTCCGGTGGAGCAAAGCTGAGCTACCTTGGGGCGTCGCCCAGCTCCAACACCGCGACTTTCAATGTCTACGTAAAGAATGCTGGAACCTACCGCATGGAAGTTGATGCGATGACACAAGGACCGCGGGCCCTGGTATACGTTGTGAACGGAACCCACCCGGCGACGCTGAACATGGGCGGAGGCAGCTTTAACCTTCCACAAGCCACCACCGTGCCGGTCACCCTGCTTGCGGGCAACAATACGATCACCTTCGGCAATCCTGGAACCTACGCGGCGGATCTCGATCGTATCGTCCTCTCCGGTGACGGCAGTGCGGTCGCTCCGGATTTCACAACCTACGAGGCGGAGGCGGCACAACTCAGTGGGACGGCCAACGTCGGCGGCTGCAGCTTCTGCTCGGGTGGAGCCTACGTCGGCGCCTACGGTAATGGCAGCCAGAACGCCGTTACATTTCCCGCGGTTACAGTTGCAAAGACCGGAACCTATCAACTCGAGATTGACTACACGACCGCCGGCCTGCGCACGTTCTATATCTACGTCAATAACGGACCGCCCACAGTCCTGAACGTAAACGGCAGCACCTTCGATTCACCGGTGCCTGCCCTGATTCCTGTACAACTGAATGCCGGAGCAAACGAGATCGTGATCACCAATCCCAATCCTGGTGGCTATGCGCCTGGGCTGGACAGCATCACCGTTGGACCGGTGGTTGGTTCTTCCAAGTAATCCGAGCCCAGAGGGCAGCCGTATCGCGCGGCCCTCTGGGATTGAGGATTCCGAAGGCAAACGGGCGATTCAAGCGGGAAGCCGAACGGTGTTCCGTCGGAGCGATGCGATGCTGGTCAGGCTGATTATGCCGGCATTCAGAGCGTGGTCGCCTGTGCTGTCGTGAAGGGCATCCCATCTGTCAGAACGGAAACAGTGGTGCCTGAAGATCGCCAACCACGTTCCACATCTCCTCATACGCTTCGACCCGGAGGTCACTGGCGTCACCACTGACCAGATCGTCGAGGCTTTGCGCAGCGGGAAGCCTTCGATCGAGCTGAGCCCGGACACGGGAGAAAAACCGCACCGGAGTATTCCAGCGGAGGCAAACACGCTCGTGGATCGGGTATGTATGTTGCAGCCTGGCGAAGGCGGTCGTTGGCCAACGAATTCGTGCGGTTCTCACCAAAAAAGCGTGATCCCCGTTTGGAGCCAACCAACCCCGCCTGCCCCGAAATGAACCAGCGACCGAGCAAGTACCCGAAATTGGCGCCTATGCATCGGCCAAAGTCTCGGCCGTGTTTGCAGCCGCCGTCGCAATCGCACTCTTGTGCCTCGCGGACCCGATTATGGCAGGAACTTACAAAGTGCGGCTTACGCAACAGATTCCCTATAATTCCGACCCAAACTTTCTGCTTGATGCTCCACAGAAAGATCCAATGGCGGCGCAAACGGCTGGTAGGCGGGCCTCTAACTTCATCTCAGAGTGAATCTGACCAGCAGTAACTGAGACGGTGGCATTTCCCGCTGTGCGGGCTGGTTGAATATGGTGACGAAGTACATGTTCGCGGATTGCATCTGCTGTGTTCATGATGAAGAAGCTCTTTCGTCGCAACGTACGACTGTACCGGGAAATTTCAAGTGCCTGCTCCGTCCCGAAAGCTCTCAGGAGGAGAGCATACTTATTCCAGCAAAGCTTTCCTCTCCATGCTGAGCCCTTCCGCAGACAATTGACGCGCCTTAGGAATGACAAAAGTCCCCATCGGAGAATCCATCGCTTCGCTAATCGCGCTCATCAACTCTGACATTGGGAGTGGTATTTCACGGACATGAAACATATATCCAGCGGCAAGAAAGCTTTCGCGCCTGTCCATCTCGCTTCCTGCTAAGAAAACGAAACCGCATTGTGGGTGCGCGGAGCGGATCGCTTCAGCTACTTCGAAGGCGCACTTTTCTCGGATATTGTTGGTGATCATTAATACGGCGTCGGGCGGTGACCTGCGGACTGCTTCCAAGCAGTGGTCAACTGTATTCACCTCCTGAGTTTGAAATCCCGCCCTTAGGGCCTGTGCCAGAGGAGCGCATATATTGTTTTCAAAATTCTCGAACAGCAGAAGTTGCCTAGCCATTGTTATCCTCGATTTCTTGCAGCACTCCTGACCGCGATGTCCGGATGCGGAGCCACAGACTCGGCATTTTCCGCGCAAGAGCCATGCCGCAGTTCCACGTCACGATGCGCAGGAGTTGTGCCATGTCTCTCTGAGGCTTCGAATGGTGACAGGGGCGCCGGGTGTCGTTGCTGCCCGCATCATTGACGCAGGGCTTCGCAGATTGAAGCGCGGGACTACATCCTTACCCACTTTGGCTGGCGAAGATACTTTCCGTCCTCCTTGCAGACAATGCGCAACACGTGCGGACTAGTTTTCATTGAGGGTTAGAATCCCAATTGGGTAATATCCATCTGAGCATGGGCCGTTCGGTGTGGACACTTGAGAGACATAAATTGCGCTCTTGATTGGAACATAAATCCCCGCGAGGAAAACGCTATTACTCCCGATAGCTCCGTTTATCTGAAAGCTGTTCGCAATAGCTACACCTTGCAGAGTGAAAGCGGCGTTGTCAGTCCCAGTGCTCGTGCCTGTAGCTGTGAGTGACATGCCACTCTGTCTGAGAGCCAATGTCATTGTATCCGTTGCATTATTTGTAAACGACAGTGTTCACGAAAAGGTTCCAGCCAACGGTGGTACGGAGGTTCCTGTGAATGAACCGAAGTAAGGGCAATCGTTAGCAGTTGATCCCTTGTAGGTGCCCGATACAGACGATGTGCTGACAACCTGCCCTGTTCCCGTGTAAGAGTCAAGGGGGTCGGAGAAGGAAAGAGACAAGCTTCCGTTCGCGCCTACTTGGCCACTAAAAGCCTCCTCACCCGGAGAGCAGATGGTCCCAAACTGGTAGAAGGTAGAGTTTGATTGAACATCGGTTATAAAGATCAGATCGTTGCCGACTGCGGAGCGCCACCGTCCTGCCGCTTTGCTTTCAACTACTCGGAGTAGTACAGCCATCGCAGACCGACCCAGAAGCCTCTCCTGCCCAGGAACCGAGCCCACTTTGGCTCTGTCCCAAATGCGGCGGCCGCATGGTAGTCATCGAGAGACTGACGGCTGCCCAAATCCAACTCCGCTCTCCACCCTCTCTCGCCGGAGCCGCCGCATGATACGACAATTCCGATCTCGCTCACTCGGTGCCTCTCACCACCCACCGGCGTCGTGCGCCCTTCTTGCCCCCAAATCAGCTACTCGCTTCCAACCTGGCCTCAAACTCTCGCCCCGACCCAACGCAAAATACAACCAAACCCATTCTCCTTGTCCTCATTCTTCGCTCCACTACCTCTTCTCAAAGCCTTTCCCTTAACCTCAACCCCATTCAATATGCATAACTGCATACCCACGGGCGGCTTCCTTCAAACAGCTGTATCGGACGCGCCCCGCACCACGTCCCGAACCTACCTGCGCTCTTCTAATGGGGCGCATCCGATACAGCACTAGCGTTTATGGTCTGTTTCCGGTTTGCCGACGGTTACAGAGCTAACATTGCAGGCCCTGCCCGATCATAACCGCAGTATGGAAGGTGACTTTACCCTCCTGTTTTCATCAAATTAACGGAACAGTGGGAGTGCAGACGCAAGCCAGAGGCGAAACATGGCGCGCCTGGTTGACCCGGCGCAGAGTGCCAACTGTCAGCCGGATTCACCGGCACTTGAAAAGGAGAAACTTCCATGAAGAACATTCGCATGCTGCTCACCATCACCCTGCTGCTGGCTGCTACTGCCGTTTGCGCCCAAACTCAAGAACGGCCAATGTTCAAAGCAACGGTCCCCTTTGCCTTCACCGTGGAGAACATTAATTTCCCTGCGGGTTCCTACATCGTCTCTGCCCTACCACCTTTGGCCATGACTATTAAGTTGAAGAGCGCTGACGGCCGGAAGGTTGTGTTTATCCGCGCTCTACCCTCGGAGGGCTCCATGGATGCAACGGCGGCTAGATTGGTTTTTATCCATATCGACAATGAGTACTTCCTATCCCAGGCGTGGGAGGAGCGCAGCAAGACCCACCTTGAATTCTTTCTGGGCAATCGTGCTAAGGAACTGGCGAAGAATCGTACCAACGAACAAGCAAAGGAACTCGTCGCAGTCACTGCTCACTAAGAGCCAACTAAAAAATCGGAGATCTGGGCGCGCCATTTGGTGCGCTCATTTCTTTGCAGGGTAGGGGTAGAGCCCGAGGCCCTGGATAGGCGCCGGCACAGGATCGAGCTATGATAGGCGCTGATACAGAACTCCTCGATGGCATCGTCCCACGTATCGAAGTCGCACCGCGTCTTTCGCTTCGGGCCATTCGAACTGTCGGAGCGCGAAGGCGAACTGCGCAAGAACGGCGCGCAAATCCGCTTGCAAGACCAACCCCTGTGCGTGCTTGTGGAACTGTTAGCCAATGCTGGCAGGATGGTGACGCGCGAAGATCTTCAACAAAAGTTATGGCCCGGGGATACCTTCGTTGACTTCGATGTCGGGCTGAATACCGCCATCCGCAAGCTGCGCCAAGCCTTAGGAGACGATGCTGACAATCCACGCTACATCGAAACCCTTGCGAAACGCGGATATCGCTTCATTGGCATGGTTGAGATACCGACTGTCACCCTATCCGTCACCGCTGGGATAGCGCCCGCGTCAGAGGCAAGCCCATCGCATCCCAGGCGCCGTGTACGCCCGTGGATGCTCGTCATGGCAAGCTTGGTGATCGCGGTCGCCGCGATACTACCGTTTGTCCCGCGCCAGGCGGTGCTTGCACCGAAGCAGCCTCGCTTGGTCCCCTTGACGACCTATGCCGGCCGCGAGTACGAACCCGCACTCGCGCCCGACGGCAACCGCGTCGCGTTCGCCTGGTCCGGGCCGGATGTGCCGATCGGCCGTACTGCCAGCATCTACATCAAACAGATAGGAGAGGAACAAGCGCTGCGCCTGACCTCGGTACCCGGGGCGATCGACTTCGGCCCGGACTGGTCGCCGGACGGTGCTTACATCGTGTTTGGGCGGTTTCCGGCGCCGACTGCAGCACCCGGCACGGTTGAAGAGGGCATTTACATGGTACCTGCTATGGGGGGCGCCGAACGCCGAGTGCATAGGACAAACTGGACGCTGGGTGGAATTGTCGATTCACGGGTGGTGTGGGCGACCGACGGCAGGACAATCGCGTTCTCCGACCGGCCCGTTGGACAAAGTTACTATGCGGTGTTCGTACTCGACGTGGCGACGCTGAGTGCACGCCAGATCACCTTTCCGCCGGAATCATCATACGGCGACATTCAGGTTGCTTTTTCTCCTGACGCACGAACGCTGGCGTTCCTCCGCTACTCCAAGGATGGCACGGATGTTTATGTCATTCCCGCAGCCGCTGGCTCAGAGCGTCGGCTTACGCTCGACAACCGCGACTTGGCGGGACAGAGCGGGTTCGCCGGGCTCACGTATACGAGTGACGGTCACGACATTATCCTCGGCGGCGACGGCTTGTGGCGGATCCACGCCACCGGCAAAGCCAAGCGGGCCGAACCGGTTCGTGGGCTTGGCCTTACTGCGTTCAACCCATACATCCGTGGTAACCGGCTGGCATATGCGGTGCCGACCTGGGACAGTAATGTCTACCTGTTGCCTCTAAAGGGGGAGACCGATGCCGGCGAACCGACGAAACTGATCGCTTCCACCTTTCCCGACCAAGATGCGCAACTATCGCCTGACGGTCGTCATGTGGTCTTCGTGTCTGGTCGCACCGGAGCCGCGGAAATCTGGAGGGCGAACTCTGACGGTTCTAACCCGATGCAACTCACGTTCCTTCCCGATTCCAATTGCAGCTTGCCCCGGTGGTCTGCGAGCGGGCGAGAGGTCGTCTTCAACGCGGGGCCGCACGGCAACTCGGACCTGTTCGTGATCTCTGCTGAGGGCGGACCGCCGCGGCAGATCACAACCGATTCGGGCAATGAAGCTGCACCGAGCTACTCCCGCGATGGCCGGTGGCTTTACTTTACGTCCGACCGTGGTGGCGGTTCCTGGAACATTTGGAAGATGCCGGCCCAGGGCGGGCCTGCGTCCCAGGTGACTCGCAACGGCGGGTTTTTCGCGTCCGAGTCCCCCGACGGTCAATACCTCTACTATTCAAAATACGACGCTCCAGGGTTGTGGCGCTTGCCTCTCAGTGGCGGCAGCGAGGAGAAGGTCATCGACTTTCCTGCCCCGGGCTTCTTTGGATACTGGGCCCTTGGGGCGAACGGCATCTACTACGTGGATGAGGCTGCGCCCAGAGCCCGGATTCGGTTCCGCAATTTTCGGACGCGTCGTGATTCGGTGGTGAAGCTGATGTCAAATCCCGCCTGGATCGGATCCTCTGGCATGAGTCTCAGTTCTGATGGAACTGCGATGGTATTCGGTCAACTCGACCAATTCACCAGCGATCTCATGCTGGTCGAGGACTTCCGCTGATCCTGCAACTCAAACCGCATCATTCAGTCTTTTCGAATTGCGCTCCTCTTCGCTGCCAAACGCTTCACCGAATTGAGCTAAGTGTTGAAATCAGGCCATGTCACAAGTTTGCGCTTTTGCTTCGCCTTTTTCGGCGTCGATGGGCGCTATAGAGATGTTGCGCCAACTAGTCGCTCATGGGGGCATTGCGGAACGTCCGCGAGGAGGGTTCCCAATAGAAGATGCTACTGGCCTGTCCCCACGCGAAGAACTCGATCGCTTTGTTTTTCAACTCCACGGTTGCGGGAGCACTTGGGGCGCATACGGAAGGATCGTCGGCGCACAGAGTGTCGAATTTCTTCGGTAAGACAAGGTCTATTCCGAGGTCGCCCGGCAACGCATTCGCTCCATGGATCGACTGCCAGTGCCGCTGACTGGAGAGCCAGACAAACAAGCCAAAACCCTTACGGGAGTCACTCACCAACAACTGCGCTACGTCGTCACGGCCATCGCCGTCAAAGTCTCCCCGCACAACTAGAAACCTCGTGGGACTCTTCTTCCGCCAAGCTCCGGTCGCCTCAGATGGCGTGGGCTTGCGCCAACCAGCGGGTAATGTCGGTTGCGTGGATACCTGCGCTATCGAGAATGCCGCCAAGAAAATCAGCGGTAATGAAATGAATAGACGACTTCTTTTCACAGGAAAACGCCCTCGGCCCACCATTCGAGAGTACTTCTGACCAAGGAAGTGGTCTAGTTACTGTGGTCAACTGTCGAAATCAGGCGATAGCGCTCAAAATCCTATGCTAGGCTGCGTCCTCGGCCAAGAATTTGGCGAAAGACCGGATCGGCTTCAGGTTGTCCTCCCGCAACCCGCCCAATTCTTCTTCGCTCACTCGGCCTTCGTACAAGAGCCTCCCAAATACGTGCGTCAGTTGCGAATAGCGGTATTCATACTTGCGGTTGATTTCGTTACGGCGTTCGGTCAGGTACTGCTCCAGGTCCCATGCGTCCACGGGTTCTTTGATCTCGTTCGCCATCTTTTTTGCTTCCAGAATGACTTCCTGAAGCTCCCGCTTCAGAGCAGCGTCGAAAGCTGTACGGGCGATGGCCTTTTCCGACTTCGACCACGTCGGTGCGTTCTGCCAAGGATACGTGTTCTGATTCACAGATGGGCTGCTCATATTCGGATCCTCCGTGGCGGCT
>Ga0210403_10004246_pt1 | contig 12378 bp, 13 predicted proteins | sample IncBWC19MmetaG_FD_150863 | JGI IMG/M metagenome (GOLD analysis project Ga0210403, IMG submission 150863) | Forest soil microbial communities from Barre Woods Harvard Forest LTER site, Petersham, Massachusetts, United States - Inc-BW-C-19-M | ecosystem: Environmental > Terrestrial > Soil >... | reverse complement strand
GTTGCCAGCTGCGTCTCGAACCAATGATGCTGCAGGAAATTGTCCATCGGGCGATCCCTTGAATACGTGCAGTACTGTAAACGTCTGCGCGCTCGCCGGCCGAATAGATCCCGCCGCCATCACCATCGTAATTACCAAGGCCTGACCGGCGCTTACCGCCCGCTGACCCATCTTCCAAGCCCAGTTAAGTGCCTTTCTGTTTCTCAATGTTCACTCCTTTGATCGGTAAAGATTGAGCCGAGAAAAGAAACTATCAGACAGCGGGACCGGTTCATGTCATGCCCCAGTAAACAGATTGTCAGAAAGAGGTCACGGGAGATTTGTTTGGCAGTTCAACCTTTGCGGTTTAGCGTCTAGCAGCAAAGCAAACGGGCCCGTCACCTACATTGGTGGCAAGCTAGTTTTACTCATACCGCTGAGTGCCGGTGGTGACCAGTTGATTGAGTGCAGCAAAGGAATTGCGGAAGTGTGCGGAGAAATACCTAAAGGTCATCGTTGCAGAGTGGCTGGCTGGTACGCTCGGAATCGAAGAAGGCAGCCTGGTTAGGATTGACAACCAGGACGGAAAGTTCAATATCAGCCCTGTGAATCCGCAGCCGATTCAATAGTTGTCGAAACCATCGACTACGCTCACCCCCCTCAATGAGCGCTGCCCGTTCTCGACAGTTATCCCGACTGAGCGTCGCTGGCATCCCGGTCGTCTAGTTTTTGCAGGTACTTTGACGCAGCCTCGCGCACATAATCCGATTCGTCGGCGTCGGCGACTTTCTTGAGTGCTTTCCTGACCTGAGCCTCCTTTGGAGTGCCCCGCGCAGCTTCGTACAATGCGAGCGCGGCTTCAGCGCGAATGTCCTCGTCAGGATCGTGCATCAGAATCTCAATTGAACGGTTGATACCATCCGTTGCTCCAACTCCCCACCACACCATCTCCAATGCGCTTGAGCGAACACGCCAATCCTCATGCCGGAGCAAGTGGTCCACATCCACCTTCGCCTCGATCAGGTACTCGGAGCACACTTCACGGATCCGCTCTTGGAGTTCGATCACAGGAAAACTTGACGTATTCAGTTCACTAGCTCGCTGGATGAGTTTCTGTCGGTCTGAGTCCATTGGTTGCATATTCTAGGATAACTGTTGAAATATCCCGATTACGCTCAAAACCCATCAATGAGTGCTATGGCCTGTTTTCTGCAATAATCCATTTGTAGACATCATTGTGACAACCCGCATCGCCCTTCCACCTATACTTCGGGAATGGACAAAGAAGCTGGCGCGACACAGACTTGGCCTGACCGCATCATTACTCAATTGGACGAGGCTGACCGCCGTGCGCAGGCGTTGGCAAACAGCCTTACAATCGAGCAACTCAATTGGCGACCGTCTCCGGATGAGTGGAGCATTGGCCAATGTCTGCAGCATTTGCTGGTATTCAATCGGCTTTACATAGAGGCCATCTCGTGTGCCTTGGACCGCCAACCCGCGTGTCCGGTCAGGGAGGTGGAAGCAAGTCGGATCAGCGCATGGTTCATGCGCACCTACGTCGAGCCGGGGTCAGACACCCGTCGAGTGCGGTCGCCACGCAAAATCAAGCCCAATGCGCGAATTGATGCTTCCGTCGTGGATGATTTTTTGCAAAGTAACCAGCACGCCAAGAATTTGGTGCGGAGGGCCGCTGCGTATGATGTGAATCGCATTCGGTACAAGAACCCCTTAGTGCCGCTTGTTCGCTTCACGGTTGGAGTCGGACTGGAGTTGACTTGGAAGCATCAGTTGCGACACGTATTGCAAGCCGAGCGTGTGAAACAGTCTCAGGGATATCCCACTCAGTAGCAGCCCGGGCGATAAATCCCCATAACGCTCATTGATAATCATTTTTATTAATCCAGATTCCGATGTAAGATTTGTCGCCGCGTAGTCCGCGTCCCTGAGGACGGCGGTGGACGCGCGTATCTTGAGCGACGAGGCTTCTATGAGCTTTGTTATCGAGTTCGACGCAAAAAACAACATCTTACGCGGAACTTTAAAAGGAAGAGTGACAGACGCCATTCTGTTGGATTGTTACTCAGTAGCGGTTACATATACGACATCGCATTCGCCGTGTCGCGGCATCTGGGACTTCTCCGAGGTAACCGAGTTTGAGGTTTCCAACGCCGCTATAAGACAGGCGGCAGTGAGGCGGCCAATAATCGCCTCTGGGTATACCCGCGTCATTGTTGCTCCGCATGACTTCCTGTTTGGAATGATGCGCATGTTACAACTACTTAGCGAAGAGGCTCGCCCCGAGTTGTTTGTGGTTCGGACGATGGATGAGGCATACCGTTGCCTCTTCGTAGATGCGCCAGACTTTATCCCCGTCGGCTGAGGCAGAGGGAGTATTGCTGAGACGCTGACCCGCTCTGCAGCATGAACCGTTGGTGTTAAATCCCCATTTCACTCATCGACTCGTTCCACCCCTCGGGGTCCAGAAGAAATGTTGCTCGAAAGAACGACTCTAGCAATCATTACTGGGGTCTCGGCGTCTCAGACAAATGATTCAGCCGATGCCACAGCTTTCATTTCTTTCTTCCGTCGAAGACAGCTGTAACGGTAGTAAATCCTCGTCAGCCACCGCTTGCGACGCTTGCCCTTGCGCTCCGCTTTGTACAATTGCAGAATTGGTTTAACCTTTGTGGCTTTTCTTAGCTGGTCGTTCAATTCGCGCCACGTCATTCTTATTTTTCCTTCCTTTGTCCACCCACATTCTCAGTTGCTAATTGTGGAACACCTAGGCGGGCATCTGCAAGCCGCAATGTGACGTCGTGCCGAAGAAAAGACAGGCTGCTTAAAATCCCCATCACACCAATGACGGAGACCAAAACAAAACTCCCCAAATGATAGTTGGCGCAAAATCCCCATTACGCTCAAATCCCCCCTCAATGAGTGCTCGCCTGGTTACGTCAATCATCGGTTGCATTTCTCGGAATGTCGTATGCGGGGGTAGTCTCCGAGCAGGCCTTGATCCAGAGCGCAATCAGAAGAGGATTGACAGGGCTGCGCCACCTCCACTCTTTGCCGCTGCCCGTCCAGGTGAACTCCGGGGCAATTTCGTCATCATGAAGGAATTTTACGGTGTTTGGGCGCCGCTGAGATCGCTGGTTTCGTACTTTGAGCTAGTCGGCGACTTTCGCTCCATTGACTGGTCCGCTGACTCCAATCGTCGGGCCTTTCCACGCATGAGGTTAGCTTGCTGCGGCACGAACCAGAGATTTCCCATGGCGATTCGGCGAAGTTCGTCGCCTTCCCAATGAGCTCGCATGATGCCGCTGACAGAGTGAGCATTTGATCCGAGCAGCAGGTGCCCAATCTCGTGGGCCATGACGCTTCCCAGAACGCCGCCGAGGTCCAGATTCGACATTGCACGCAGATGCTCAGCACGCTTCCAGAAGACATCGCAGTATCTGCCGGCTCCGTCGTGAGACAGAAAAGCGACTCCTAACGCAACATCGCTCACGGAGCCCGTGGCATCGGGAATGATCCGCAAAGTGAGATATCCCGGTTGGTCAATCCGGTTACAGACCCGAGCGTCCTCGCTGCGTGCTTGCGGGCAGTTAACCCAGACAACCTCAAAACTTGCCCTAGCGAAGATGCTCTCGGCTCTCTGTTCGGCACGCTGTAAAACAGTCGGCGGAATCGCGGCGTCGTTATAGACGGTAATGGTGGCTTGCGGACTTTTCCGGCCCGTCTCCTCCGCCGATGACCAACTCGGAAAAATTGTAAGGGTGAACAAAACAGCTATTGTGAGAACACGATGCATGGCACTTCGCCTCCACAAGAGGGCCCAGCATCGGTTCTGCGGCTGCGTACCTCAATGCTCCGCGGGTAACCCGCAGGTAGTATCTTGATAACGACATAACTCTCTTTGCATCATCTACTTAGCTGAGGACATCACATATTGACAACCGGAGTATTCTTGTACACGATGGGGTATCAGGAAGAGGCGATGGCGGTTATCGGCGATAACGGGACTCGCACCATCCAGTTTGGGGTTTTTGAGATTGACTTGCGTGCAGGTGAGCTTCGCCGAAATGGGTCCAAGGTAAAACTCCAGGAGCAGCCGTTTCAGATTTTGACCGTACTCGTTGCTCGCCCCGGCGAAGTCGTCACCCGAGAAGAGCTGCAAAAGAAGCTCTGGCCAGCAGACACATTCGTCGATTTTGACCACAGCCTGAACGCCGCGATTCGCAGGTTGCGAGATGCACTGGGGGACTCGGCGGAGAACCCACGGTTTGTGGAAACCGTGGCGCGTCGAGGGTACCGGTTCCTCTCATCGGTCAACCGAGTGACGGCTGTTTCCACGGCCCCCGTTTCATCTTCCGCTGTCAGCGCTAAGCGCTGGCGAATTATTGCGGTGGCCGGTGTGCTGCTTGTGGGCATAGCTGCCGCCTGGTGGGTGATTTCACGCTGGCGGGTGCACCCTGTCGAGATCCGACAGCGACGGCTCACGGCCAATCCAGAGGAGGATCCAGTGACCGGAGCCACGATGTCTCCCGATGGCAAGTACGTGGCATTTTCCGACAACACCGGGTTTTACCTGCGCCAGATCGATAGCGGGGAAACTCATCCCTTAAGCCTGCCGAAGGGATTCAATGCGGTACCCGCGGCGTGGTATCCCGATGGCACTCATTTAATAGCGAGTTGGGTCGAGGGACCAAAATCGCCTCCCAGCTTGTGGCAAATTTCACTGATCGGTGGCGCTCCACGTAAGCTGATCGAAGATGGAAAGTTTCCTTCCGTTTCGGCGGACGGCTCGCAAATCGCATTCGTCAGAGGGCCCGCTACAGACCAGGAAATCTGGGCCATGGAGGCAGACGGACAGAAGCCGAGACGTCTGATCGCTGGAGACAAGTGCATGTTCAGCAGTCCGGTTTGGTCGCCGGAGGGGCAAAGAATTGCCTACGTGACCGGTAACTACGCTCCAGGCCATTGGCAGATGAGCGCCAGCATCAAGGTCTTTAGCTTAGCAACCGGCCGTGCAGAGACTATTCTTTCAGCCACCAGCATCCGGGGCAAAGAGACGATTCTCTCCTCTATGAGCATACGTCCGGGCCTGGTTTGGACGACTGACAATCGGCTGATTTACGCAGTTTCCGAGCCCCCGCCTAACCAGAATGACTCCAATGTTTGGTCAGTGGGACTCGACCGGAGCGGCCACATAACCGGGACTCCGTCACGCTTGACTGTCACATCGGGCGACGTGGCGGGCATGAGCGCCACTGAGGACGGAAAGCGAATCGCCTATACGAAGCATTCTTTGCAGCCGGATGTGTATGTCGCGGAACTGAACTCGAGGGGGAAAGGGCTGAGCACGCCTAGGCGCCTCACGCTCGACGAAAGAAACGATTACCCTTTTGCGTGGACTCCCGACAGCAAAGCGGTTCTGTTCGCATCGGATCGCGACGGAAGTTACCATCTCTTCAAGCAATCAATCGACCAGAGCGTGCCCGAACGGTTCGTCGGCGGCGAAGAACAAGCGATGTCGCCGCGTCTTACCCCGGATCAATCAGCAGTCGTGTACGTGGAATGGCCTAAGCTGGGCGAGACCTCCGCCACTATCGGCCTGATGCGAGTATCGCTTGCGGGCGGGCCGCCCCAAAATATTTTGAGGCTGAGCGAGATGGGCAACGTGCAATGTGCTCGCCTGCCATCGACCCTGTGTATTTATGATGTGCGCACGGAGTCTCAGATGTCGTTCTTCCGCTTCGATCCGGCGACCGGCGCGAGCGAGGAAATTCCGCAGGTGAGAATCCAGGACCACCCTTCGTATGTTTACAACTGGACCCTGTCGCCTGACGGAAGGACCTTGGCGACTGCGAAAAGGGAGGGCTCGACGATGTGGGACTATTCCGCGCAAGACAGCCCAAGCATCACATTTCTTTCGATCGCGGACGGCTCCAGGCACACCGTGATCGTGCAGACTTGGGCAGGCATCAGCAGTATCGACTGGGCCGCGGACGGGCGCAGCTTGTGGGCGCCGGTTTACACGAATACCGGAACCTGGGCGCTTCTCAATATCGATCTTCAAGGCCGCACGACGACCGTGCTGGAAGATACCAAGATGATGATCGGCTGGGCCATTCCTGCGCCCGATGGCAAACATCTTGCACTTTGGAAAGCCGGTGGCAGTTCGAACGTCTGGATGCTGGAACGGTTCTGATCGACGGGATTGTGATCGTGATTGGCTGTCCTCCCTGGCATTGACAGAATCGTGGAAGCTGCGACCAGCTACTCTTCCGCACTATCTCAGCGGTTGGCTACTTTTCCCAATCGGGACTGAATTAGCTATCGTAATATCGCGATTACACTCATTAACGCGGCCAAGTCCGCTCATACAGTACTCTTGCGGATTCCCGCCCCCGGCACAATTTTGGTGTAGCGGTTTTTTTACAGACGGTCCCGTCGGTCGCAAAATCGGTGCGAGAGCCCGGGCAGGTTTGAAGCTGTAGCGTTCCAAAACGCTGCGTTATCATGTCTCGGGGGCCTCTTGATTTTGTAATGACGACAAAGAAGAAAACGAAAACCGTCAAAAACAATCGCTCCCGCAAAGAACGCCTATGTGTGATCCACGGCAGGCCAATTCGACCGGGTCGGTGGCGCTCAGGTCATCGCACTACAGGTTGCGCCGATTGTTACAGGACTCGGGGGAGAATGCCGCCGCCAAAGAAGAGGTTGTGCACGGAACGCAAGCGTCCAATATTGCGGCAGCGATGGTGGTCTGGCTACCGAACGAAGGGATGCGTTTTCTGCTTTGAAGTTCCAGAGCCCGAAGATCGGCTGTGCCGAAAACATGACCGAGCGATTTTGCCCAGTGCGTGGATCAGAGGCCGTCACTCGACGGGATGCTATAGGTGTTTCAACAGTCGCCCTGGCTATGCTGCCGCCCAAGCGCGATGTCGGGCGCGGGCAAAACTGCGGCTTCACAGAGCCAAGCGCAAAAAGCAACTAAGGAAGCGGAGTCAACCCCCAAAGTAAGTGTCTGTCGGCTACCTTCCATAGACTCTCGCGCCAATTGGCGAAAAATCTCGTTATCACTCATTAAGCGCCGGGAAGGTATCCTATGTTCTAATTCGGTGGTCGTCGGGGCACCATTTGGCTACAGCCGAGAACACACCTTTTCACTCTGCAGAAACCACAGTCGTATCCAACAGCGCGAGCCTGCGCTGCGAGCTCGGCATCGTCGATCTAGCTCTGGCGCAGGTTCTAATCCTCATCGTTCCGGAGTTCTTCGGAACTGCCGTAAAAGCCGGACCTTCTCACGTCGTGCTGTGGATTTTTGCCATTGTTCTCTTCTTCGTTCCGCACGCCTTCGTCGTTGCTCACCTGAATCGTCTGATTCCTCTGGAGGGCGGTCTGTACGAATGGGCTCGGATTGGGTTTGGTGACCGGGTGGGGTTCCTTGCGGCCTGGAATATCTGGCTGCTGCAGACAATCCAGGTTTCTCAGATCGCCCTCGTGACGACCACTTACATCTCCTACGCGGCACCTCGTGTCGCCTGGATCGCCAGCAGCCCCCCAGTGCTGGTGATTGGGTCGATCGTATTAATTACGTTGATGATGCTGTTTGCCCGCTTCGGTCTCCGAGTTGGCAAATGGGTAAGCAACACCGGCAGCATTTTTACGATTTTCATTCTGACTGTTCTTATCGTCTTGCCGTATCTCCATTTACGGCGCGGAAACCTAGCCACTTATCACCCGCTGTCACTAGTCTTGCCCTCGATTAGCTTGTTCAGTCTCAGCATATTCAGCAGAATGACCTTCGGAGCTCTGTCCGGTTTCGAGACGGTCGCCATCTTCGCCGGTGAATCCCACGACCCAGCCCGCAACATTGCCCGTTCCATTCTGATCACCGCGCCGGTGATCGCTGTGCTCTACATCTTCGGGACCAGTGCCATCCTGGCTTTTGTTTCTCCGGACGCGGTCGATGTCATTGGCCCGGTACCACAGGCGTTGGCTCGTGGATTTAATATGTTTGGCGTGAGTGGATCGCTAGGGTCAATTGCGATCCTATTCCTACTGCTGAACTACCTTTGCACGTATCCGCTTTATTTCTCGGCGAACTCCCGTTTGCCCCTGGTTGCAGGTTGGGATCACCTCCTGCCTCGATGGTTTACGCCCTTACATCCGAAGTACCGAACGCCGGTCAACTCCATCTTGTTTATGGGAGGTGTGGCACTTGCGGCCAGCATGGCTGTATTGGTCGGCGCAGGGAATCAGGAGTCGTTTGCGTTGCTTCAGACCTGGGGTTGGACCTTCTATGGACTCGCCTACCTGACGATGTTCGCGATCCCTCTGTTTTCAGCCAAGGACAAAGGGTTACGCCCGCAAAATTGGCTCCGCACCGGAGCCGCCTCAGGTTTCTTGGTAACGTTGTTGTTCGTCTTGCTGTCTGTGGTGCCAATCGTCCCAGTAGCTAGTGTCTGGAAATATTGCCTGAAGGTCATTCTCGTCGTGATTGCGGCGAACTACTTCGGCTACGCGATCTATCGTGCTCGGCCAGCGGCTAGCTGTTGATAAATCCCCATTACAGTGCGCCGGGCTAAACCGGCATGAAGTAGAGGATGAAAGAGCCTTACGAGAAAGGAGTAGCGATCCGCTCGGCCTCGAGTCTTGCGCTGCTACCGCGAGGGACACAGTGAAGCGTAGATAGAGGATAGGCGGGGTGGGTATTCAGCTCCGAAAAGATGCAATCCGGACGCCGACGTCTTTGTAATGCACGGAAGGCAACATGAACAAGCGCGATAGCGCGAGCTCTTGTTCGGTCCGGCGTAGTCGAAGACCCCAGACACGCCTAGAAACTTCATGCACGAGAACCGGGAGACCTCGAAGATGCCTGCGGCGAAAGTCAACTGCAGGACGGCGGGAGAAGGCTTAGGCCACACGGCCCGCATGTACGTCTGCGAGGAGTCGGACAGCGGTATAGTACTGATGAATCATTCGAACAAAGACGGAAAGCACGTCGGCGGAGAGTGAGGAGGGAAGGCTGCTGATCAAAGAGAACACTCTCCCACTCGACACGTACCCGACATAGAGCGGGATCATGCGTGTCCCACGGGCGGGCGAGTGTGCGGACAAGCAGCACGCTTGCCCGTTACTCATCTCTGATAAGAGCCGCATGCGCTAATGAGCGCTCGTGCGGATCTGTGCGGGGGGCGATCAGCAATGGTCGTCCCTACCGCGACCTCATCATGGGCTTGCGCTCGGCACTTGAGTGTAATGGCCTGGTTACGACAGTTGAAACAATCGCGACCCGCTGCAGGAGTGGTAATATAGCTCGCTGGGGTGCGTGAAATGGCCGATTTTTGGGCCAAGATCGTCGTGCTCGGACTGACAGTATCCTGCTGCTTCGGTCAGAGCAACTCCCAGCAGCAAGACCCTTCTTCGCCTCCGGTGCTGCCGACATTAAGCCCACCCTTGCCACCACCTTGGATTTTCGTGCCACACCCTGATCCGCTTCCTTCATCAGCCGATGCGCCAGTGCCTGATCTCGGGACCGTCCCAGGTGCACCAGATAAATCACAGTCGCGAATGAAGCGGGCAATTGATCGACTTGCTCCTACATGTCTCGATGCGGCAACCCACACTTGCTGGTCTTCGCCGCCTGGAGAAGAATCGAGATCTGAAGCCGACCGAGAATTCACAAAGGATATGGAAGCCGGAGGCTTGTATTTCAAGGACAAGAACTACAAGGGTGCAGAGTCGCGCTTCCGTGACGCCCTAGATTACAAGCCCAATCAACCGGACGCGACTTTCAGATTGGCAGAGACTCTGGACCGATTGAGTAAGAACGACGAGGCCCAGACAATGTTCCAGGCGTACCTGAGAACTCAGCCAAACGGAACTTATGCCGTGAAGGCACGGATAGCACTCCAACGCATCGAGAGGAAATCTGGACGGAAAGACTGAAATCAGTTCGTGCCGCCTCGCGAAGTTTGCGGCCTGGCTAGTGCTGCAGTCGTCTCTGATTCCATCTGTATGTCGAGCGTTATTTCTTGGCCCGATCTGACGCTAATCGTGCCTGGGTGCGACCATTGTTTGTAACCGGGGGATGTGACCTGCACAGTTATCTCGATGTCAGCAGGAAGCGAAATGCGGTAAAGGCTCAGGGTAGATTCACGCATTGCGACGATTGGGTGCGAAGCCCATGACAACTCGAATTTTGGCCTTAAAGGAACGCCAGTCAGTGCATCGGTAACTTGCCCCTTCAACAAACCGACTTTGAGGTCAAGCAGCAATTGGACTGTCGCGTCGGGAACTTGGGGCGTGAGTCTAACTTCTTGCCCATAACCCCCACTTGTGCGGGCATTGTCCAAGCTCCATCGAAAGTAGCTGGATGGCTGACTCGGGTACACGTCCCAGCGCATTCCGTCAGGTTCGCGTCCCGCATCTACCCGAAGTACAAACCATCCATTCGCGTCGGTAATCGCCTTCGACATCGTTCGCACGAGTTCCACGTTCGTCGGCACCGCTTCGACGATCACCTGGGGCACTGGGTTGCCGTATTCGTCCACGACAGTTCCGCTGATCCGGCCTGTCAAGGCAGATACGAGACATGCGTTTATTAAGAGAACTACTGCTGCCCCATGCTTCATCATTTCATCACCGCACCACGGTCGGCGTACCGCAAGTATTCCTCCCATGATCTTACGCCGGAAGCGGGGTAAGAGGCGATCTCCTGCTTAAACCGAGAGAGTCCTGACGCATCAAGTTACAGGTCAACTAGCAAGCCACCAGCGCCGTTGTTGGCGAAATATCCCCATTACGCTCAAATCCCCTCAATGAGTTCTATAAAAAGGGATGTCAAGAAAAAAGTTCTTCCTCGACCGGAGGCCGAGAAGATTTTTGTCTCGACATCCAGCCCACTGTCTGTAAGTGCCCCCGATTCTGCTCGAGGGATTTTGCTCTGGCTTGTCTGTCCTTCCTCTGGGTTTCATCTTTCGGTGGTGACGACGCCAATCGAGTCTTGAAACTTGGCAAGCGGACCTGGTCTTGGAGCGTCAACCATGGTTCTATCGGAGGCTCGTGGCCTATCGCTATTTCTGGTTATCCGAGGCGGCATACCGTGTAATGGGTGACTCGGTGCCGAAGCGCACAGGGCCGATCTCATTGACTGATACTCACCTCGAACCGAGCGTCTCGAGAACCCGACCGACCACCACCAGAGAGAATCGCCGGAATGAAAAGGCCTGTTACCAGAGACGCTCAAGCGGCTTGCCGATGCAATTGTTTGGCGTCGAAACTTACTCCTTTCTTCCAAATGGTTAGCGTAATGGCGGCAATCTTTCTGGCCAGGGTGAGACGCGCCATCGTCGGCCGCATCCCTTTTTCCAGCAGCCCCACATAGAAATCGTACAGCGGTCCGGGGCGAGTACTGGCAGACAGCGCAGCCCCCTTGAACAGATTCTTCCGATCATGATTATGGTTGTCATTCAGACCGCGCACCGTGATGCGCTCCCGGTTGCGTTGAACCTTTCCTCGCACATAGCGGTACTCACCACTATCGTGTGTCTCGATGGCAAAACCACTGTAAGCCCACAGCTGGCGCTTGGTACGGAAACGGTGGGGAGTCTGCAGCAACGCCACCAGCATGGCCGCACGAATCGGACCGATCGAGGGAATCTGGCGCAGTAACTTCACAGCCGGATGCTTGCGGCTCTCGCTCAGCAGATCCCGTCGCGCTTCTTGTCGCACCGGTTGCAGCAGATCCAGCTGCTGATAGAACCGTTCCGCCCGCAGCCGAACCCCGGGTTGCGGGATCTTGGCCAGCCACTCTGCGCGATACCGCGGGGCGTACACGGTCGTACCGCTACACGGAATGGCCCAGCTTCGATAGAGAGCTTTGATCCGAGTCATCACTCGGCTGACATCTTGGGTGAGTGTCAGATAGCTGCGACCCAACTCCTTTAAGGTACGCAGCCCGTGCTCTTCGTGGTACACCGGATGGAGCTGGTTGCCGCGTAACAACTCCGCCAGCTTGCGCGCATCGCTCCGGTCGCTCTTGCTGCCGTCTTTCAGCAGCGCGTTCTTTCGCGGATCGCAGACCACAAGATGGGTGACGTGAGGTTTCAGCAGGTCATGCAACCAGGCGGCAGAAGTTCCTTCTTCAAAGGTCACGGATAAACTTCCACGCAGCCCATGGAGGAACTCCAGAATTGTGGCCGCTCTCGTCTCCAGGATGCATTCCATAATCAGCTTGCCCGAGCTGTCCATGACGGCAACCGAGATCGTTGCCTGGTGAACGTCCATGCCAATATACTTTTCTTGTTTCATAAACGGCGCTCCTTTTCGCTAAGTAGTGATCCCAACAATCACAACCTACCGCAAAGTGGGCGCCTTTTTATATTG
>Ga0210403_10004244_pt1 | contig 12380 bp, 9 predicted proteins | sample IncBWC19MmetaG_FD_150863 | JGI IMG/M metagenome (GOLD analysis project Ga0210403, IMG submission 150863) | Forest soil microbial communities from Barre Woods Harvard Forest LTER site, Petersham, Massachusetts, United States - Inc-BW-C-19-M | ecosystem: Environmental > Terrestrial > Soil >... | reverse complement strand
CTTTCGTCGACACGCCCCAGGCCAGCGCTTGCTGGTGGAGCGGGATATAACTGTAATCCTTGATGCCGATCTCGAATGCTTGCTTGATCAACTGGTCTCGCTTGGCCGTGTCGGTCTCGAGCAGCACCTGGTCGGCAATCGCGTCGAATTTCTTGTTGCAATAGCCGCCGAGATTGGCTTCGCCGCGCGGGGATTTCGGATCCTCGCGGCAGCCCATGATGTCGTAGAGAACGTTCTGGGAATCCATCGTCGCCGGGGTCCAGCCCAAAAGATAAAACGAAGTCTGGAAACCGCCAGGTTTCAGCACCTTGGCGAAATATTGCTGCTTGGGTTGCGCCAAAAGATTAATCTTGACGCCGATCCGGGCCAGCATGCCGACCACCGCCTGGCAGATCGCGGCGTCATTGACGTACCGGTCGTTCGGGCAGTCCATCGTGACCTCGAAGCCGTCCGGATAGCCCGCTTCCGTCAGGAGCTTCTTGGCGCCGTCGGGATCGAATTTCGGCCGCGTGAATTGCTTCGAGAGCGGGAACAGCTGCGGCGCGATCATCAGCGCCGACGGCGTCGACAGCCCGCGCATGACGCGGTTCTTGATCAGCTCGACGTCGACCGCCTTGTAGAACGCATCGCGGACGCGGATATCCTTGAAGGGGTTTTTGCCCTTGACGTTGGAAAACAGCAATTCGTCCCGGCTCTGGTCCATGCCGAGGAAGATGGTGCGCAGTTCCGGTCCGGTCATGACCGTCGCATTGCCGCTCGCGTTCACCCGCGCGATGTCCTGAAGCGGAACCGGCTCGATGACATCGACTTCGCCGGAGAGCAGGGCGGCGACGCGTGTCGCATCGGAGGCGATCGGCGTGAAGATGATTTCCTTCAGATTATGCTCGGGCTTGCCCCACCAGTTCGCATAGGGCTTGAACACGGTCTTCACGCCGGGCTGGTGGCTCTCGATGTAGAAAGGGCCGGTGCCGTTTTCATGCAGCGAGGCAAAGCTCGGCGTGGTCGCCGATGCCGGCGTGGGTGCAACCGAGCTGTTTTCCTCGCACCATTTCTTGTCCATGATGTACCAGCTGTCCCATTGCGAAATGAGAATGGGGTTCGGCGAGTTCAACTTCACGTCGACCGTGTAGTCGTCGATCTTGATGAATTTGGCGTCGGCGGGAACGTTGGTCCCGAAATTCGATCCCTTGGCGCGCACGCGGTCGGCGGAAAAGATCACGTCGTCGGCGGTGAAGGGGTCTCCGTTGTGGAATTTGACGTTGTTGCGGAGATGGAAGCGCCAGTGGGTCGGATCCAGCGTTTCCCAGCTTTCGGCCAGCGCCGGAACAATCTTCAGGTCCTTGTCACGGGCGACCAGGCCCTCATACACATGCGCATGATGGGCAATGGTCGTGGTTTCCTTGAGCGTATAGGGGTCGAGCGATTTCAGGTCGCCCTGGTTGGCGTAGCGTAGCGTCTGGCTTGAAGCCGGCGACATCGCAAAGGCGACGACTAGACTGATGGTCGCTGCAAGCAAGCTTTGACGTACCGACATTTGTTTACATTCTCCGCTGTGGCTTATTGTTCGTTTCCGCATGATCGGCGGCCCCGGCCGATCCATGTTGCCAGAGTGTTTGGCCGCGACGCAAGCGCGATTTCCCTGAAAGGCAAGGCCGGTTTGCGCGGCGATGCGGCAATAGCTAACGTCAGTTTAGGCGGCGAGAGCAATCGCGTGACATTCGACTTTCGGAGTGCGGTATGGCGGAACTGAGGGCCGATGTTCTCGTGCTCGGTGCGGGGATGGTCGGCGTCAGCGCCGCATTGCATCTCCAGCAAAGGGGGCGGGACGTCATCCTGGTCGACCGCCACGAACTCGCCGGTGAAGAGACGAGCTTTGGAAATGCCGGGTTGATCGAATGTGCTTCGGTCTTTCCTTATATGTTTTCCCGGGATTTCCGGCAGATCCTGCATTACGCAACGAACCGCGCGCCGCAAGTGCGCTACCGTTTCTCGGACCTGCCGAGCTTCCTGCCGTGGCTGGTACGTTATTATATTGCATCTTCCAAGGAGAGGGCGCTGCACAGCGCGCTCGCCGAGCTGCCGCTGATCCGGCGCAGCCTGATCGAGCATGAGGCGCTGATCGCGGAGGCCGGCGTGCCGGAGCTGTTGCGGCGGAACGGCTGGATCAAGCTGTTTCGCTCCGACGCCACGCTTGCCAAGGCGGCCGCCGAACTGGAGCGCGCCAGACAGTACGGCGTTGCGGGAGAGGTGCTCGATGCCAAGGCGATCGCGGCGCGTGAGCCCAATCTGAGAGGAGAATTTACCGGCGCGGTTCATTTACCCGCGCCCGCATTCGTTCCCGATCCCGGCGGGCTGGCAAAGGCCTATGCGGCGCTTTTCGAGCGCAAGGGCGGCCGCTTTCGCGTCGGCGACGCGCGAACGCTGCAGCAGGATGCGAGCGGCTGGCGGCTTGCCGGACCCGACGGCGCGATGGTCGCGCGCGAAGCCGTGGTGGCGCTGGGGCCGTGGTCCGATCAGGTATTTCGTCCGCTCGGCTATGCCATCCCGCTCGCCGTCAAGCGCGGGTATCATCTGCATCTAGCGGCGCGCGGCAATGCCGTGCTCCATCATCCCGTACTCGATACCGATTTGGGCTATTTGCTGGCGCCAATGAGCCGCGGCATTCGTCTCACCACCGGCGTGGAGTTCGCCCGCCGCGATGCGCCGCCGACCCCGATCCAGCTGCGGCGGTCGCTACCGCGGGCGCGTAATCTGTTTCCGCTGGGCGAGGTGGTCGACGCCAAACCCTGGATTGGCGCGCGGCCGTGCCTGCCGGACATGCTGCCGGTGATCGGCCGGGCCCCGCGCCATGGAGGGCTTTGGTTCGATTTCGGCCACCAGCACCACGGCCTGACGCTGGGGCCCGCGACCGGCCGCCTGCTGGCGGAAATGATGACCGGCGAGACGCCTTTTGCCGATCCCGGCCCCTTCGCCGTCGAGCGTTTCGGTTGACCATATCAGCCGAATGGAGGGCGGGAACATCGCTTTGGCCTTAAGGCAGCTTGCGTCGCATGGCCCGTCGTGGCGATACTGGCACAGGGGGCCAAACTGCCGTCAGGAGCGGACATGAAGATTAACGTTGAAATAGACTGCACGCCGCTGGAAGCCCGGCAGTTCTTCGGGTTGCCGGACGTGCAGCCGATGCAGACCGCGGTCATGGATAATCTCCAGAAGCAGCTGATGGCCAACATCGAAAAGGTTTCGCCGGAAGCGCTGATGCAGAGCTGGTTCACCTTCGATCCGAAGATCGCCGAACGGTTTCAGGACATGTTCGTGACCATGGCAGGTCTCGGCGGCGTGCGCGCGAGCGACAAGAAATAGCGATGCCGGTCCACGGAAGCGAACCGCCGCGTTCGGGCCGGCTGCGTCCGCCGGGTCTCGGCCTCTTGCTCGCCGAAGCGCGAGGCATTTTCGAATTCAACGCCAGCCTGCTGCTTTCGCCGCTGTTGATGCGCGCGCCGCGTGGCGACGGTCATGCGGTGCTGGCATTGCCGGGCTTCCTCGCCAGCGATCTGTCGATGGCGCCGATGCGGCGATATCTGTCCGAACTCGGATACGACGCCCACGCCTGGCGGATGGGCCGCAATACCGGTGGCGTCTCGCGGATGCGCGCGGCACTGCGCGACCGGCTCGCCGAGATTCACGCTTCCAGCGGCCGCAAGGTCTCGATCATCGGCTGGAGTCTTGGCGGTGTCTATGCGCGCGACCTTGCGCTGCAGGCGCCGGAGATGGTGCGATATGTCGTGACGCTGGGAAGCCCGTTCGCCAACGACGTGCGGGCGACCAACGCCACGCGGCTCTACGAGGCGCTGTCGGGCGAGGGGGTCGAGGACAATTCCGAGCTTCGCCAGGCCATATCGGGTGATCTGCCGGTTCCGACCACGTCGATCTATTCGCGCACCGATGGCATCGTGAACTGGCGAACCTGCCTCCTGCGACCGTCCGAAACGGCCGAAAACATCGAGGTGCATCTGGCCAGCCATGTCGGGCTCGGCGTCAACCCTGCCGCGCTGTGGGCGGTGGCCGATCGCCTGGCCCAGGGGGAAGGCCAATTCCGGCAATTTGATCGTTCGGGGCCGTTTGCCATTGCATATGCGCCCCCGGAAAATGCACAATCCTGATTGAATGTCCCGAAAACGGGACCGTCTGAACGCCAGAAGCGCCACCAAGGCGCCGCGTGATCGATAACGGGAGGGAACAATGAGTGACGCCAGGAAGCTGTCCTCGATGGACGCGTCGTTTCTCTATCTGGAAACGCCGGAAATGCCGATGCATGTCGGCAGCATGGCGATCTTCCGGCTGCCCGAGGACTACAAGGGCGATTTCTTCGAGGACTTCAAGGCGATGATCGCCTCGCGGCTGCACGTCGCGCCGATCCTCAAAGCGCGGCTGGAAAAGACGCCGCTCGACATCGATCATCCCTCCTGGGTCGAGGACGACCAGTTCGATATCGACCGCCATATCTTCCGCGGCAGCCTTCCTGCGCCCCACGACCGCGCCACGCTGGAGCGCATCGTCGGCTGGATGCACGCCAAGCTTCTCAACCGCGCCCGTCCGCTGTGGGAGTTTTACGTATTTGAAGGCATGAAGGACAATGAGATCGGGCTTTACTCCAAGATGCATCACGCCTGCATCGACGGCGGCGCGGGCGCAGCGCTGACCAACATGATCTATGACGTGACGCCGATCCCGAGGAAGATCGAGCCGCCGACGGCGCGCGCCAAGGTCGGGCAAGAGCCGCGCGACATCGCCGCCAATCTCCTGGACTCCTATCAGCAGCTCTGGACCCAGCCGCTCGATGCCGCAGCCGCTGTCAAGGGTATCGAGCTGCCGCGCTCCGGAAAAAGCGATCTCGGATCGATTCTGTTCGACAACGCGATGTTCCAGATCGAGAACGCGGTGAAGTTTGCCGGTAACATTCCGACCATATTGAAGAGCGTCTCCGACGTGGTCGGGAAGATTTCCGATCCGAAATCGCGCGACAGCATCGCCGGCATGATGTCGCCGCCGACCATCCTGAACAAGTCGATTTCATCCGAGCGCAGCTTTGCCGGCACGTCGATCCCGCTCTCGCGCGCCAAGGCGCTGGCCAAGCAGGCCGGCGGCAAGCTGAATGACGTGGTGCTGGCGGTTTCGAGCGGGGTGGTACGGCGCTATCTCAGGGAGCGCGGCGCGCTGCCGGCGAAATCGCTGACGGCCGCGGTGCCGATCTCGCTGCGCGAGGAGGGCAACACCGACGCCAACAACCAGGTGTTCGGCATGATCTGCTCGATCGCCACCAACATCGAGGACCCCAAGGAGCGGCTCGAGGCGATCATCGCGCAGTCCACCAAATCCAAAGAGATGTCGCATCCGCTGCGGGCCTTGATGCCGCAGGTGTCCAACGTCTCGATGCTGGGGACGCCGATCCTGGTCCAGATTCTCGCGCTGCTATACAGCCGCTCCAGCCTGTCGGACGTGCTGCCGCCGGCGGCCAATATCACGGTGTCCAACGTGCCGGGGCCGCGGCAGACACTGTATGCAGCTGGCGCGGAACTGCTGCACATCTTCCCGGTGTCGATCTCGACCCACGGGCTCGCGTTGAACATCACCGTACAGAGTTACCGGGACCAGCTGGACTTCGGCTTCATTTCCGGCGCCAACATCATTCCGCATGTCCAGGTACTCTGTGACATGTTGCCCGAGGAATTTGCCAACCTCGAAGCGGCGTTCGCGCCGCCGCCCGATCTCAAAAGCGCGGCCAGCTGATCAAGCAACAAGAGCGAGTAGACCATGATTGAAATGCCGCCGCTGCAGTTCGCCCGGACCAACGGGATTCGCATGGGCTATTACGAGGCGGGCCCGAAAACCGACAAGCCGCCGGTCGTTCTCTGCCACGGCTGGCCGGAGATCGCGTTTTCCTGGCGCCACCAGATCAAGGCACTGAGCGAGGCCGGCATTCGCGTGATCGCGCCGGACCAGCGCGGCTATGGTTCGACCGACCGGCCCGAGCCAGTGGAAGATTACGACCTCGAGCATTTGACCGGCGATCTCGTCGGCCTCCTCGACCATCTCAAGATCGACAAGGCGATCTTCGTCGGCCATGACTGGGGCGGCTTCGTCGTCTGGCAGATGCCGCTGCGCCATCCCGATCGCGTTGCCGGCGTCGTCGGCGTCAACACCCCGCACGCCGATCGGGCGCCGGCTGACCCGATCGAACTGTTTCGCAAGCGGTTCGGCGACCACATGTATATCGTGCAATTTCAAAACCCCGCGCGTGAGGCCGACAAGATCTTCAACGGCCGGGTGGAGCAGACGTTCGATGCCTTTATGCGCAAGCCGGTCCCGCGCAGCGACGACGCGCCGGCCGAACAGCCGGTCGCCGGCCTCGGCGCCTCGCCGCGGCTCAACCTGGCGTTTCCGCAGATGATCGCCGGCTACGATGCCAAACATGATCCCCGGACGCCGATTCTGTCGGCGGAGGAAAAGCAGGTTTTCGTCGATACATTTTCAAAGTCCGGCTTCACCGGCGGCATCAACTGGTACCGCAACATGTCGCGCAACTGGCAGCGCGCGGCCGGGCTCGATCATACGATCCGGGTGCCGGCGCTGATGATCATGGCCGAGAACGATCACGTGCTGCCGCCTTCGGCGGCCGACGGCATGGAGAAAATCGTGCCCGACCTGGAGAAATATCTGGTTCGCGGCAGCGGCCATTGGACGCAGCAGGAAAAGCCCGACGAGGTCAGCGCCAAGCTGATCGAATGGCGTAGAAACCGGTTCGGGTAAAGAACGTGCTGCATCGTCATTGCAAGCGAAGCGAAGCGAAGCAAACCAAACCATCTGCCGCCGGCAAGAAAGCTGGATTGCTTCGTCGCGGAGCCTGTCATCGGGCGCGCATTCGCGCCACCCGTCGGCTCCTCGCAATGACGGCTCGTATTTGATCGTTCTGCAGGGGAAATAATCGAAAATGGCGTCGACCAACCGACTGAGCCCGATTCCGCATCCGCCGACCAAGCCGGTAGTCGGCAACATGCTGTCGCTGGATTCGACCGCGCCGGTGCAGAATCTGGCCCGGCTCGCCAAGGAATTGGGGCCGATCTTCTGGCTCGACATGATGGGTGCGCCGCTCGTTATCGTATCCGGCCACGACCTCGTCAGTGAACTCTCCGACGAGAAGCGTTTCGACAAGACGGTGCGCGGACCCCTGCGCCGGGTGCGCGCGATCGGCGGCGACGGTCTGTTCACCGCCGATACGACCGAGCCGAACTGGAGCAAGGCGCACAACATCCTGCTGCAGCCGTTCGGCAACCGCGCCATGCAGTCCTATCACCCGAGCATGGTCGATATCGCCGAGCAGCTGGTCAAGAAGTGGGAACGGCTCAACGCCGACGAGGAGATCGACGTCGTTCACGACATGACCGCGCTCACCCTCGACACCATCGGGCTCTGCGGCTTCGACTACCGTTTCAACTCCTTCTACCGGCGCGACTATCATCCCTTCGTGGAGTCGCTGGTGCGCTCGCTCGAAACCATCATGATGATCCGCGGCCTGCCGCTGGAAAATCTGTGGATGCAGAGGCGAAGGCGCGATCTCGCCGCCGATGTCGCCTTCATGAACAAGATGGTCGACGAGATCGTCGCCGAACGCCGCAGCAACACCGAGGCGGCTTCCGACAAGAAGGACATGCTGGCCGCCATGATGACCGGCGTCGACCGTTCCACCGGCGAGCAGCTCGACGACGTCAACATCCGCTACCAGATCAACACCTTCCTGATCGCGGGTCACGAAACCACCAGCGGCCTGTTGTCGTGTACGCTCTATGCCTTGCTCAAGCATCCCGACGTGCTGAAGAAGGCCTATGAGGAAGTCGACCGCGTGCTCGGGCCGGACGTCAATGCCAGGCCGACCTATCAGCAGGTCACGCAACTCACCTACATCACCCAAATCCTCAAAGAGGCCCTGCGGCTGTGGCCGCCGGCGCCGGCCTACGGCATCGCGCCGCTGAAGGACGAGATCATCGGCGGCAAATACAAGCTGAAGAAAAACACGTTCATCACCGTGCTGGTGCTGGCGCTGCACCGCGATCCTAGCGTCTGGGGACCCAACCCCGATGCGTTCGATCCGGAAAATTTCAGTCGCGAAGCGGAAGCCGCACGCCCCGTCAACGCCTGGAAGCCGTTCGGCAACGGCCAGCGCGCCTGCATCGGCCGCGGCTTTGCCATGCACGAGGCGGCGCTCGCGATCGGCATGATCCTGCAGCGATTCAGGCTGATCGACATCAACCGCTATCAAATGCATCTCAAGGAGACGCTGACGATCAAGCCGGACGGATTCAAGATCAAGGTCCGCCCGCGCAACGAGAAGGAACGCGGCGCCTATACCGGCGCGGCTGCCGCGGCCGCACCGGTCCCTGCGGCAGCCCGCCCGCGCGCCCGTCCCGGGCACAATACGCCGCTGCTCGTGCTTTACGGTTCGAACCTCGGCACAGCGGAAGAACTCGCCACGCGCGTCGCCGATCTCGCCGAGGTAAACGGCTTTGCGACAAAGCTCGCAGCCCTCGACGACTATGCCGGCAAATTACCGGAGCAGGGCGGTGTGCTGATCTTCTGCGCCTCCTACAACGGCGCGCCACCCGATAACGCCACGCAATTTTTGAACTGGCTCCGCGGCGATCTGCCGAAGGACGCCTTTGCGAAGCTGCGCTATGCGGTGTTCGGCTGCGGCAACAGTGATTGGGCCGCGACCTATCAGTCGATCCCGCGGCTGATCGACGAGCAACTGGCGGCGCATGGGGCGCGAGCTGTCTGTATGCGGGGCGAGGGCGACGCGCGCAGCGATCTCGACGGCGAGTTTGAGTCCTGGTTCGCCAAGCTCGCGCCGCTCGCGACCAGGGAATTCGGCATCGATTCGAGTTTCAGCCGCAGCGCCGAGGATGAGCCGCTCTACAGGATCGAGCCGCTGGCGCCGTCGGCGGCCAACGCGATCATCGCGCTTGGCGGCGTGTCGCCGATGAAGATCCTGGTCAGCCACGAATTGCAGAACAAGACGGGCGCCAATGCCTCTGCGAGGTCGACCCGGCACATCGAGGTGCAGCTACCGCCGGATATCGCCTACCGGGTCGGCGACCACCTCAGCGTGGTGCCGCGCAACGATCCGGCGCTGGTCGATTCCGTGGCGCGCCGCTTCGGGTTTCTCCCGGCTGACCAGATCCGGCTGCAGGTCGCCGAGGGGCGCCGCGCACAATTGCCGGTCGGCGATGCCGTGTCGGTCGGGAGGCTGTTGACGGATTTTGTCGAACTGCAGCAGGTCGCGACCCGCAAGCAGATCCAGATCATGTCCGAACACACGCGTTGTCCGGTGACAAAGCCGAAACTGGTGGCCTATCTCGGCGACGATGCCGCCTCGACCGAGCGTTATCGGTCGGAGATCCTGGGTAAACGCAAATCGGTATTTGATCTGCTGGAGGAACATCCGGCGTGCGAACTGCCGTTCCACGCTTATCTCGAAATGCTGTCGCTGCTGGCGCCGCGCTATTATTCGATCTCGTCGTCGCCATCGCTCCATCCGTCGCGCTGCAGCGTGACCGTGGCCGTGGTCGTGGGCCCCGCGGGTTCTGGCCGCGGGATCTACAAGGGCGTCTGCTCGAACTATCTCGCCGGCCGCCGCGAGGGCGAAACCGTTCACGCCACGGTGCGTGAAACCAAGGCCGGCTTCCGGCTGCCCGATGATCCCATCGTGCCGATCATCATGATCGGCCCCGGCACCGGGCTGGCGCCGTTCCGCGGCTTCCTGCAGGAACGCGCCGCGCTGAAGGCCAAGGGCGCGAGCCTCGGCCCCGCGATGCTGTTCTTCGGCTGCCGCCATCCCGAACAGGATTTTCTCTACGCCGACGAACTGAAGGCGTTCGAGGCTTCCGGCATCACCGAACTGCACACCGCTTTCTCGCGCGCGGAGGGTCCCAAGACCTATGTGCAGCATCTGGTCGCGGCACAAAACGACCGCGTCTGGAGCCTGATCGAGCAGGGCGCGATCATCTATGTCTGCGGCGACGGCGGCAGGATGGAGCCGGACGTCAAGGCCGCCCTGGTCGCGATCTACCGCGAACGCTCGGGCAGCGATGCCGGTGCCGGCCAGCGCTGGATCGACGATCTCGGCGCCAGGAATCGTTACGTGCTGGACGTGTGGGCGGGTGGATAAGGCACGCCAGCGTAGCCCGGATTTCGCTTCGCTCCATCCGGGCTACGGCTCTTACCTTTTCGGCAGCCTTTCAAACGTCGGTATCCCCTCGGGGATCTGATGGAAAGGCTGCTGGTCGATGGTGTAGATCGCCATCTGCGGGGTGCCGTAGAGACCGGGATCGTCGAGCGTGCCGACTTTCAGGATCACCGCGGCCAGACCTGGCCGCCGCGTGGTGAGATGCGTGCCGCATTCCGCGCAGAACTCGCGCGTCACCGCGCTTTCCAGATCGCTGCGCGTGAACTGCTTGGGTGTGCCCCTGGTGTAGGCGAAGCCGTCGACCGGCATCAGCATGAACATGTTGGGGGCGCCGCCTGAAATATACTGGCATTCCCGGCAGTGGCATTGCGCCTTGAACATCGGCTCGCCCTCGGCCACATAGCGCACCTGGCCGCAATAGCATCCGCCTTCCAATTTCATTTCACCCTCCTTGCGTTTCTGTTTCGAATTAGTGGGCCTTCGCCGATGCCGCATGCGCGTGCTTGTCGAGGGCGTCGATGACCTGCGGCCACATCGGGATCGGCAGTGCGTGCCCCATGCCTTCGATCATCAACAGTTTCGCACCTGGTATCGAGGCCGCGGTGTCCTTGCCGCCGGCGGGGTGCACCAGCGGATCGACGGTGCCGTGAATGACGAGGGTGGGCGCCTTGACCTGACGCAGCCGCTCCTTGCGGCTGCCCGAGGCGAGGATGGCGCGGAGCTGCCGTCCGACGCCGGCCGGGTTGAGGCCGCGCTCGAAAGTGCGTTCGGCGCGGGAGCGGTCGAGGCCCTCGTCCTCGGGAAAACTGCCGACGCGCAGCACCTTCCAGGTGTGCGCGAAGCGGGCAAAATATTCGTCCCGCGTGGTCGGCGGCGGCGCCATCAGCACGGCGGAGGCTTCGCGGGTCGGCGGCGGTATCTTCGGATTGCCCGTCGTCGACATGATCGAGGTGAGTGAGCGCACTCGGGCCGGATGCGAGATCGCGATTTCCTGGGCGATCATGCCGCCCATCGACAGCCCGACCACATGCGCCGACTTGATGCCGAGCGCGTCCATCAGCCCGACGGTGTCCTCCGCCATGTCGCGCAGCTTGTAGGGGGCTGCGACCGGAATTTTCAGGAACCTCAGCTTGAGAAACTCGGCAAGCGTGATGCGGCTACCGCCGGAAAGATGGCTCGATTTGCCGATATCGCGGTTGTCGAAGCGAATGACGCGAAAGCCGCGCGCCGCGAGTTGCCGGCAGAAATCGTCTTCCCAATGGATCATCTGGGCGCCCAGCCCCATGATCAGCACCATCGGCTCGGCATCGGCATGGCCGAAAATTTCGTAGCAGAGGTCGATGCCGTTCGCGCGGGCGATCTGCGGCGGCTGATGGGCAGTGGCGTTCACCTTGGCGGTCCCTCGGATGATGTTCACGTCCGGAACTCTATGACACGGTTTTTCGCGCTGCAGAAGGCTTCCCGGGCGGGTCAAACGCCGGGCCGCAATGTTGACCGGGCTGTCGCAACAGTGTGGTATGATGCAAAACAAGCGGGATACGCGCGATCATGCCGGAGGGCGCCAATGGCAGACAAGAGCAACGATCCGGTCGCGATCTGGCAAAACATGATCGGCGAGATGGAGAAGGGATTCAACGCCTTCGCCAGCAAGGCGCTTGAGGCGCCCGAAGTCAGCAAGGTCGTCAATCAGGTCGGCGGGGTCTCGGCCGGCGCCCAGAAGCAGCTCGGCGACATGATGGAGAAATATCTCGTCAGCATGAACCTGCCGAGCCGGGCGCAGATGGTCGGCATGGCCGAGCGGCTGCAGGGCATCGAAGGGCAGCTGAGCGAGATCAAGGCGATGCTGCATCAGCTCCGCAATAACGCCGGTGCGGCAGACAGCGGGTATCCGGCCGCGCCAAAACCGCCCCGGACAAAACGTCCGCCTTCGGCGGGCGGAGAGCCAAAATGAACGCGCCCGCGGGCCTCGATTTGGCATCGCTCCCCGAGCGGATCCAGTCCGAGGTTCAGCGCGCGATCCAGCGCAGCATCAAGGGCGTCGAATATATCGCTTCCTCAGGGCCATCGCTCGGTTCGACACCGAAGGACATCCTGAGTGTCCGCGGCACCATGAATCTCTATCACTATCGACCGGTCGCGGACG
>Ga0210403_10004242_pt1 | contig 12382 bp, 12 predicted proteins | sample IncBWC19MmetaG_FD_150863 | JGI IMG/M metagenome (GOLD analysis project Ga0210403, IMG submission 150863) | Forest soil microbial communities from Barre Woods Harvard Forest LTER site, Petersham, Massachusetts, United States - Inc-BW-C-19-M | ecosystem: Environmental > Terrestrial > Soil >... | reverse complement strand
ACTTGGGCGAGTTGTAAAAATCGTTTTTGCCGTAGGCCGAAATGCCCACAAGTCCGCGCTGGGGGGACAAGAAGGTTTGAATGGCAGTAGTACTCGTCTTGGTGACGGAGTGGGCCGCGTGGATCCAATCGTTCATCACCACCAACACGCCGCGTCCTCGGGCATTGGGGTCGACAGCCACACCCACTGCGTCGTACAAGTTCAGTGGGCCGTCGGCACTGACAGCTGTCGAGGGTCGCATTGCGCCAACCATCACAACCGGTTTGTCGCTTTTGACCACTAAATTGAGAAAGAACGCAGATTCCTCCATCGTGTCGGTGCCATGTGTGACGACAATGCCGTCGACATCGTCTTGCCGCAGCAACTCATTGATCCGTCTCGAGAGCGTGAGCAAGATGTCCAGAGTCATGTCCTGGGAGCCGACGTTGGAAATCTGTTCGCCCTTGATGTTGGCCAAGTCGTTGATGCCGGGTACAGCGGCCAGCATGGCGTCGATGCTTACGGCGCCCGACGTGTAAGCGGCTTGCGTTCCGGTCGCCCCGACACCAGCGATTGTGCCGCCGGTTGCCAGAATCACGATGTCTGGCTTGCGCTGTTGAGCAGCTAAAGGCAGCGCCAAGGAAAGAATGGCTAGCACCCGAAGCGCGAATCCTGCTTTTGTTCGACCGTTCATCAGATTTCTCTCTTTCGTCACTTTTGTCCGTACGATCCGGTTTCGACTGAAACTTGAGAGGGAAGATCACCCCCTTATTTCTTCCCCTGAGCCTGCCAGGCCTCAAAGGCGCCATGCACAATGGCCGACAACTGCGACCCGATCTCCGCATAGGCTGCGTCAGGCAGGTTCGCGAGAGAAACACGCACCGACCATTCGGGGCCTTCAAAACCGCTTCCGTTCAAGAGCACGGTGGAATATCTCTCCGCGAGAGCGAACAACACGTCGAACGGGTGGTAGTGTTTTTCCAAAAACTGCACGAACTCGGGGCTGTGAGTACGCCTGGCCCAGACCATAAGATCGAGCGTCGTGTAGTAATCGGCGCGGAGCGGATCCACCGGCAGGTCGACGCCCATGCCCCGCCACAGTTCTTGCATACGGTTGCGCACGATTTGCTGGGTCAGATTTTTGTACGCGCCCGCTTCATCGATCAGAGCGAACAGCGAGAACAAGGCCATCTGTACCTGTTGCGGTGTGGAAAGCCCCGCGGTGTGATTCAGGGCAACACAACGGCTGTCAGCCACCATGCGGTCGATGAACTTCAATTTCTCGGGATGCAATGCAAGGGAGCTATACCGTTCGTTTAGGGCCGCCTGGTCTTGCGCCGCCAGTTGTCCGATGCGCCGGTCGAAAACGTTATCCTCGTGAATGGCCACAACTCCCAGGCGCCAGCCGGTGCAGCCAAAATATTTCGAGAACGAATAGACCCCGATGGTGTTTTGCGGCAGCTCCGCCATTAAGGATCGGAATCCCGGCACAAACGTGGCGTAGACGTCGTCTGTGACGATGAGCAGGTCTCGGCGCTTCGAGCGCACCAGGTCGCCGAGGCGATCCATCGTCTCCTGTCGGATGGCAGTTGAAGGGGGATTGCTGGGATTGACGAAGAAAACGACCTTTATATCCGGATCAACCAGCTTGTCGATTTCCGCATCTGGATACTGCCAGGTGTGCCGTCCATTTTCGTCCGCGACCTCCGAGGCCTGGACCTCAACCACGCGAAGACCGAATTGGTCGAGCTGCGGAATCTCGATATAGGGACTAAATGTCGGGGTGGCCAGCGCGACCTTGTCGCCGCGCTTCACGAACTGATTCGCCACCAGCGAATTGAAGATGTAGCACATTGCGGCTGTGCCGCCTTCGACGGCGAACAGGTCGAACTTTCCAGCCGGCCGCGTGCCGCCGCTCATCTCTTGAAGCAGATACTCGTGAACGATTTTCTCCGCGTGGACGAGCATGCGGTCCGGGCCGGGGTACTGATCGCCAATGATTCCGTCGACCAACTCATAGAGGAATGCATCGGCGTCAAGTGCGAGTTTCTCGGTCGCATACTTTACGGCTCGCTGCAGGAAATCAACGGCAGGGCTCGGATTCGCCGTGGCGTACTGCTCAAATCGTTTCGTGATGCCATCTCTTTTCGGCATTCCCCCGAGGTCCGGCCGATCCCACACGGATTTCGATTCCTGGAGTGCGAAACTCCCAAGGGCGAAGAAAGCACTGCGCGGCGTCGTGGCAATCCAGTTGGGGTTTCCTCGTCCGGCATTCAGCATCGTCCGTGCTGCTTTGCGCGACGATTCCTCGGCGAGATCGATCAGTTTGTTCTTTAGCTCGAAGGGACTGAGCTTTTCGAATTGCTTTTCCTCTTCGAGAGTCACAGACAGTCTGCGTATTTCGTCAATGCGATTCATGCGTTTGCTCCCAGCCGAACTTTTGTTCGCTGGAGACAGGGCAATCGTCTTGCCAAACCGTGAAACTCGCACTGCTGGGAAGCACACAGGAGAGAGCAGGAATTTCTGTCGCCTCCCAAGTGCATGATTCGTGAACACTAGTCAGCTGTTTTCAGATACAGAGGCGCCCGTGGGGAACCAACTTCTAGCTTTTTTCGTGCTGGCGTGATCCGCAGACAGGAAGTTTGATGTGTTAAGTGTTTAGCGACAGACGTTACGATTTTGGCGGTGCTGAAGTCGTTCGCGGCCATATGGCTCGTGGAACCGTTCGTAGATCTCTTTTCAGAGTGGGGACCGAGTGCGTGAAGCCTTTAACGTATTTTGTCGAGACTTCATCTCGCCCAACGGCCGGCGCTGAGGACAAAACCCACCCCTCGCACTAAGTGGCGTGCGTTCCATCGATTAAAAGATTTGGCCGTTTGGCGAGGATATTGCGTAAGAGCTATTGAGCAAGCGCGGCGCGAAGCTTTTTATCCCTTGCGACAGGACACTTCGTGCGGATGCGAGCTTGGCTATGAGCAAAAAACTTCTACAACAAAGGAGCAGTCGATAATGGCGACAAAAATAATCCCAACAGAGCGGCAAACGGCCTTACCCAACCGCAGCGAGAAGGACACGCCGTACGATCAGTTTAACTTTCCGATTCCCGAGAATTTTCCGGAAGAAGGCATGGCGGCACGAGCCGCACAGGCAATCGTGGAGAGCGAATGCTGGACCGACGCAAACCCGATGCTTAACCTTTCTTCCTTTGTTACGACGTTCACGGAGCCGGAGGCTCGCGAGATTTACGCCGCAGGCGCTTTCCGGAACTTCGCGGACCCGGATATGTACCCGCACACAAAGGACACCGAATTCGCCTGTGTTCGCTGGCTGCACAATCTTTGGAACGGGCCCAAGTCGGCGGAACCCTATGGTTCGTCCACTGTTGGCTCCTCCGAGGCGTGCATGTTGGGGGGCTTAGCTCACAAGTGGAACTGGCGGGAAGCGCGGAAAAAGGCGGGCAAAGACACAAGCCGGCCAAATATGGTTACCGGTGGAAACGTCCAAGTTGTCTGGAAAAAATTCCTGCGCTACTTCGATGTGGAGCCACGTATCGTGCCGCTCAAACCTGGCAACTACCGGCTGACGGCAGAGCACTTGGACAAGTACGTCGACGAGAACACCATTTGTGTGGTTGCCATCGCCGGACAGACCTTTACCGGCGAGGACGACGATATCCAGGGAATTCACGACTGGCTGGATCAATACGAGAAAAAGACCGGCATCTCCATTCCCATGCACATCGACGCCGCTTCTGGCGGTTTCGTAAATCCCTTTCTCTATCCGGACTACCAGTGGGATTTCCGGTTGCCAAGGGTCCAGTCCATCAACGCTTCTGGGCACAAGTTCGGCCTCGTGCCGCCTGGCCTCGGCTGGGTGGTTTTCAGGGATCGCAAGGTCTTCAACGAAAACCTGGTGTTCTACGTGAACTATCTGGGAGGCGAAGCTCCCACTGGAACTCTCAATTTCAGCAAGAGCTCCGCGAACGTCCTGGTGCAGTACTACGCCATCCTGCGACTCGGACGTGAAGGATTTACACGAATCATGAAGCACTCCCTGGAAAATGCGCAATACCTTCGCGATCGGCTGACCCAGTCGGGCAAGTTCCAAGTGCTCAACGGAACCCAACGCATCCCGGTCGTACCCTTAACGCTCGATAAGTCGGTGACTCGATACAACGAGTTCGACGTCTCCAACAAGGTGCGCGAACGCGGTTGGATCCTGTCCGCTTACTCCATGCCGGCTGACGCGCAAGAAGTCAACTGCCTGCGGATTGTCGTTCGCCCTCACCTTAACCACGAGGTCGCAAAAATCCTGGCCGATGACATTCTGCGCGCCTGCGACTATCTCGAACAGCACGGGGGCAACGCGACGCCGCCGAAGCTGCACGACCCGCACAAAACGTCGGCTAAGTGCTGAGAGCATCGCCAACCAGATGAGGACAATCGCGTGGCAAGCAGCTCGGGTCGTGGGACCCGGGTCTGCTGCCACGTTGAAAAAGCGAACCGGATACACGGAAGGCGCAACGTGTGCCTGAAGGGTTTGTTATGAAAAATTTAGTACCCGTTCCGAGGACGTTCTTGGGCTACCTGAGGCAAGCGGAAGAGACCGGGATGGGTTATCAGATTGTCGCCGTGAGGCTCAAGGACGGCCGATGGTTTAACCAGGTCACCATCAGTGAGGGCCATATTGTCGAGGTCCGGGGCTACCGGGATATCCCTTTCGCCCCTGAGGATGTGGACTCCATGGTGGTCAATCACAACAGATGGAATTTCAGAAATTGGTCGGACGCACGCAAATAGATGTGGATCGCGAGATTGATCGCCGCGGCTTACAGCGCAACACGGATTTTCAACGCTTTGAGAGACCGTAAGTTTGACAGGAGGGTGAGATGGACAGCAAGGAAATAGACATCTGCACGAACGGAGCGACGGACTTGAACGAGTGGCGCCTAAAAGTCGGGCTGGCCGGAATGCTCAAGGGCGGCGTCATCATGGACGTAACCAACGCCGAACAGGCGTGCATCGCCGAAGGGGCAGGCGCGTGTGCCGTGATGGCGCTGGAGCGCGTGCCTTCCGATATCCGCAAGGAAGGCGGCGTTGCGCGGATGGCGTCGATCAAGGTAATCCGAGAAATCATGAAAGCCGTGACGATTCCGGTGATGGCGAAGGTCCGGATCGGCCATTTCACCGAAGCTGACGTGCTGCAGGCACTCGAAGTGGATTTCATAGACGAAAGCGAGGTACTGACGCCGGCGGACGAAGAAAATCACATCTGGAAGCACGACTATCAGGTGCCATTTGTCTGCGGTGCCCGCAATCTAGGTGAAGCGCTACGCCGCGTGGCGGAAGGCGCCGCCATGATCCGCACGAAAGGTGAGGCAGGGTCCGGCAACGTGGTCGAAGCGGTCCGCCACATGCGCACGATCGTCAGCCAAATGCGCAAGCTGACCACGATGCGCGCTGACGAACTCATGCACCAGGCTAAGGAACTGGGCGCGCCGCTCGACTTGATTTGTCAGGTTGCGAAGACCGGTAAGCTGCCTGTGCCGAATTTCTCGGCTGGGGGGATCGCTACGCCTGCGGATGCCGCGCTAGTCCGCAGGCTGGGCGCCCAAGCCGTGTTCGTGGGTTCAGGGATTTTCAAGAGCAGCGACCCGGACGCTCGCGCGAAAGCCATCGTCAAGGCGACGACCCACTTTGAAGACCCTAAGGCCGTGCTCGAAGCGCATGAAGAGCTGGGCGAAGCTATGCCGGGCATCGATGTTCGCCAACTGGAGGAGAGGGATTTGCTCTCCACTCGAGGCTGGTAAAGCACTGCGATGCTTGCGAAAGGGGAAAAGGGATCATGAAGATCGGAGTTCTCGCGGTACAGGGAGATGCGGCAGCCCACGCGGAGCAATTGCGTCGACTGCGCGTGGAGACGAGGGAAGTTCGAACGGCAGCACAGTTGAACGTGTGCAATGGGCTTATTCTTCCGGGGGGCGAGAGCACGACCCAATTGCAGTTTCTTCAGGAAGAAGGATTGCTACAAGCAATCCTTGCGTTTGCTTCAACGGGCCGACCTATCTTCGGCACCTGCGCAGGCGCAATCCTGCTCGCGAAGCGCGTGCAAAACCCCGTTCAACCCTCTCTCGGTCTTCTCGATGTGACCGTCGTTCGCAACGGCTACGGCCGGCAGATGTCCAGCCACGTTTCCTTCGGGGGGAGCGCACTAAAGAAAGAACCTCTGGAGATGGTTTTTATCCGCGCTCCGATCATTGAAGCGGTTGGGCCGTTGGTGCAGGTGCTCGCCCGCCACGATGGAAAAGTCACCTTGGTGCAGAGTGGAAACATCCTGGCCGCCACCTTTCATCCGGAACTAACAAGCGATCCGACCGTCCACAGCCACTTTCTTTCGATGATTTCCGCTCCGGTGGCGGACACGCACCAGGTGGGATAGCTAAGTCGCCAAAAGCCGCGGGAGGCAGTTTGCGGCATTATCTAGGCTGGGGCATGAGGATCCTGGTTTCTTCACTCTTTGAGATCCGCAAACCTCGCCCCAATCAACCGTTGGATCACAGCAAAAATCATCGCGGTCGAAACGCCAAACATCAACACGCCGTTTGCCGCTTCCACTGGTCCCAATAATCTCCATGCAGGCGACATCACGAGGTCTCCATAACCCAATGTCGTATAGTTGACCGCCGAATGATAGTAGGCAATTCCAAACTCGGAAAACTCTCCGCAGAATACGAACAAGATTGCCCAGCAGCCGATCTCGAGCAGGTGCGCCAGGAAGGCGAACGATATCGTGTGCGCAACGATTAAAACGTCGATCCAGAAGCCCCTGCCAGTTCGTCTGAGCCTTTTCTCCCGACGAACGAAACTGACTGTCGCGTTTAGCGGCAGTGCGTGAATCAAGATCGTACATGCCACGGCGATCGCGCTCACCGCCAGTGGAAGCAGGATCGGGATTCGATGAATCTGTGTCATCCTTCCTCGCAGATTTCTCTTGACCCTCATCACACACGTAGTCGGTCTTACTGCAGTCCACACTCGCGCTTATCGAAGTGATCAGCGGTCGCAGAAGATCAAAAACGCCTCCGGGTGCTCGCATTTGTAGTAGAGAAGAACCATTCCTCCGAGTTCAATCAATATCAAAAGCACCAAAGGCAGGAATTTTATCCATGTTCGGTTGGGCTTCGAATCGATAGTCCTTGATCTAGCCGGGGCGTTCCTTTCGTCGCTGATTATCAGGTTCGTGCTCATATGGCGCATCACTCCCTTAACAACAAAGGGCACTTCGCGGACCGTTTGGCGCGACAACCTGCTTCGTCAATAAACGCTTGAAAGCAAGACCAATTGGCAAATAGTCGAGGCTTGTACGAACCCACTGCGTACTTTTCGCGTTTCCGGATTGACAAATGCTGTCGAAGATCTGTCGCGGAACGGACTCCGTGCCGGCGCCTCCGTATCTCTGTTTCCTTGAAAACAAAAACGCATAGCTGATTGCACGGCGAAATCCGCCTTGGGCACACAATTGCTTGGTGAAAGGCGAGAGAAAAGGAGCTCGCAAGTGACCCACGCATCCCGAACCGCAAGTGTCAGTGGTTCCACCAACGCACCTGAATCCAACAGGGCTTTGCCGTTCTTAAGGACGGCAAAAAGGAATGTGCGATCAGTTTCTTGCGGTAGGGCGAGCGACCTTGCCGATTGCCTTGTGAAGACTCACGCGGAAGCCGTGCGAAGGCGAGCATTAGAGGAGATGTTTGTCGCGTCACGTTCGAGATTCATAGCAAAGGCATATTCCATTCTGCGAAATAGAGAAGACGCCGAAGACGCTGTCCAGAATGCATTTCTTTCGGGCTACCGACACTTGCGCAGTTTCGAGGGCCGATCCGCTCTCAAGACCTGGTTCACGAGCATCGTGTTGAACGCTGCTTTAATGATCCGACGCAAACGTAAGTCATCCGCAACCGCTCCGCTTCCCGAGAACAGCAACTCGCATGAAGTCGACTGGCTCGAAAGTATCCCGGCCTCGCGACCCGATCCAGAAACAGCTCACGCAGAACAAGAGACTTTTGATTTCATCAACGGGATCTTAGGAAAAATGAAACCCAAACTGCGACAAGCGCTCACGATGACTTACTTTGAGGAATTGTCGGGCTCAGAGGCTTGCGCACAGCTTGGTATTTCCTCTGCGACTTTCAAGGCGCGGCTCTTTCGCGCAAGACGAGAGCTCTTGAATCAGGCGCAGCGGTCTCTTCAGGCTCGCAATCATAAGACGGCCACTTCCGACGTCCGAATACTCAAGAATGTAGATGACTCCAGAGTCGGCGGGGACTTGAATCCATGATCACAGTTAAAGCGAGCCAAAAAATCTTCACCTACGAAGAGGTCATGAACCTTACGGGGATTTGTGCCGAGCATCTACAGAATCTCGTGAGGCGTCATCATCTGGGCTTCATTTCACTAGCCGGCGAGACTCCTGGAAACGAAACCGGGCAGTGGTTCTTCAATCCGTCGGATTTGGCGGTTCTAGTGACGCTGTTCCCACGTTGTGCCCACTAGGCGGCGAGCTCATTGCCTTATTGGCCGAAGGTTTTCGACCCGCACCCCGATTAGTTTGGTTTGCTGCGCCTACCTGCGCCGACGTCTTTTCACGCGAACTGGAGAAGGCAGAGGGTTTGAGCCAGCTAGCGCACCACCGGCGGGAGAAAGTGGTCGGCCAGATGGTCGCCGCATACACCGTCGTTTCGAATATTTGTCGCGTCAGTGTAGCGTCAATAATGTAACCAACAGCGCTAAACGATTGCCACGCGGACTCGGCCGGTCCAAACCTTAATTACTGCGCTACCGGAACCACTTGTACCTTCAGCATCTTGCAGAAATGTCCTTCCACATTGATTGGCAAACCGCTTGCGGTGTTAAGAACCGCGGGCGCATGGGGCTTTGCGCCAAATGTCGCCGTTACTTACGAGTTCGCCATAAGACTTAGTTCATGTTCACTATGCAAAGGAGCTTGACGTGTCATACCGCATCTTTAACTCAGTGACGGGAGAAGTACTCAAGACGTTTCCTGAACATACCGACGAGCAGCTGAATGCTAATAAGAACTCCTGCGTCTTGAGAACTCTTGCCGCTCAAGGAGCAATTTAATGTCGGCCTCGCCGGTACCGGCTGAATCCGCCCTCCCCGTGACGAAACCGCTGTCTGCTGAAAGCGACAAGCCTGCGGCCGCTTCTCGCGGTAGTGACGGATGGAAAAAGTACCTGACTCCCCTCCTCGTCATGGCGCTCGCCCTAGCGATCTTGATCACCATCACCCGTAACTGGAACGCGTGGGAGGGTGGCAAGGTCGAGCAGCTCACCGATGATGCTTACGTTCGCGGTGACCTTACACCGCTGAGCACCAAGGTGCCCGGCATTGTTCGCACCGTGCACGTCTCTGACTATCAGCAGGTGCATAAGGGGGATCTGCTGGTCGAATTGGAGGACAACGATTACCAGGCGCAAGTTGCCCAGGCGAGTGCGGCAGTCGAAGCTGCAAAAGCCGCCATCGAAAACAATCGCCGCCAACGCGAGCTCCAGGATGCGCGCATCGAGCGGGCCCTCGCCGGTATCGACCAGGCGAACGCTCAAATCACAGCCGCCCAGGCGGGCATAGAAGCAGTACAAGCGGACGTGGTGCGCACACAAGAAGAACGCAAACGGCAAGAGGGCCTATTCGAAACACATTCGACAACTCAGCAGAAGGTTGAGCAGGTAGTCGCCGATGAGCGGCGCTTTTCGGCTATGTTGGCCAGCCGGGAAGCTGATCTGAAGGAAGCACAGGCGATGCTTCACAGCAATGAGTCGGCGGCCGAGGCTGAGCGCCGCTCCAAGGTGGTTTTGCAGTCCCAGCAGGTGCAGCTCATTGACGACCTTCATGCCAAACAGGCCGCGCTCACTGTCGCACAAGTGAACCTAGGCTATACCAAGATTTTTTCGCCGGGAGACGGCACCGTTGGTGAACGCCAGGTTCGCCCCGGACAGCTCGTCTCTCCGGGAACGCAGGTGATTCCTTTTGTCGATGTCACAAAGTGGGTCCAGGCGAACTATCGCGAGACCCAACTAACAAACGTGAAAGTCGGTGACCCCGCTGAGCTTTGCATTGACGAATATCCCGGCCAGGTCATTCATGGCAAAGTCCTCGAGATTGCTCCCGCGAGCGGATCGCAGTTTGCGTTGCTGCCGCCGGACAACGCTACAGGAAATTACACCAAAGTCGTGCAGCGCATTCCGGTAAAGATCGGCCTGGACGATTCCAACTTGGCCAGCAAACTGCGGCCAGGTCTTTCTGTAATTGCCTCAGTCCACACCAGACGGTAACCAACATCATGGCTGCTACTGCGATTACAACTCGTCAACTCACCCCGGCGGAGCTTGCGCGTGTTACGGCTGCGGCAATCCCCTCAGAAGTCTCGACCCGATCGCTGTTAGGGATTATCGGGGTCATCATTGGCGCTGGGCTCGTCACGCTCACCGGTCGCATGCTTACGATGGGGCTTGCAGATCTCAGGGGCCACGTCGGCATTAGTTATGACCAGGGAGCATGGCTCGACAGCGCCTATAATGCGGCCCTCATGTTTATCGGGCCCTTTAGCGTCTACCTCGGAGGTTTGCTCGGGCCACGGCGTGTCCTTCTATTTGCGGCTGGAATATTCACCGCGACATGCATCTATCTGCCGCTTATCCACAGTTATAGTCTGCTGGTTGCGGCATTAATTGTCGCCGGGCTGACCTCAGGCACCTTTTATCCGCTCACCCTGACTACTGCACTTCGCACGAGTCCGCTGCGATACCTACCTATAACCATGGGGGTCTATGCAACTTTTATCGATGGGGCCGTCAATATTGCGCCATCACTTTATGGTTGGTACCGCGACCATCTTTCATGGCACTGGATGTTTTGGAATTCGGCCTTGATTGCGCCGGTGATGATGATCTGTATCTATTTCGGGGTTCCGGCACCGCCCGCCCGAAAGAAGGACGGGACTGTACCCAGCTTCGTCGGGTTCCTGTACCTGAGTGCCGGATTGGCCCTGCTATTTACCGCCCTCCAGCAAGGACAGAGGCTCGATTGGTGGCGCTCCGGCGTATTCAACGGGTTGTTTTGGTCCGGCTCGTTCCTCGTAATTTGCGCGCTGGTACGGCGACTACTCGGTCCCAACGCCCTGGTGGCGCTCCCTTATCTCTGGAAATGGAACACGATACTGTTGGGCAGTCTGCTGTTCTGGTTTCGGTTTACTCTCACTGGAACCATCATCCTGATTCCACAGTCGCTCGCCATTAAGGGCTTCGAAGCCGATCAGATCGGGCCGGCTGTAATTTGGAGCGCTCTTCCCCTCCTGCTGATTGCGGTTGCCGCGGGGCTCCTGATGTTGCGCAAACTAGACCCTCGTCTCTTGCTGGCTGCCGGCTTGACCTGCACAGCGTTCTCCGTCTACTTGAACTCCCAGTACACGACTACCTGGTCGGCGGCGAACTACTATCGCACCGAGCTACTCACGGGCGTTGGACAATCGGTATCTCTCGTAGGCCTGGTGGGATGCATCATCCTCCAGGGCATCTTCACGGGGGGCTTAACGAAACCTCAGTGGATCCTGACGTTTTCCGCGATGTTCCATACCATCCGCCTATTTGGTGGAACCGCTGGGGCCATATACATGGGCCACTTTGTTGCCGACCGCGAGAAGCTGCACTCCAACCTTTTGGGTCTGCACGTCGTCCGGGGAAACTGGATTACCGACGGAAATCTTCAGGCCATGGCCGCTGGCGTTTACGCGAAATCTTCCGGCCTGGCTGCCGCGGGCGCCCGTGCTGCTGATCTGATCGCAGCCCGGCTGCGTCTTCAGGCGTACGCCTTGAGCCTCAACGACGGGTTCCTTCTTGTGGCGTGGTCCTGCGTTCTCGGGCTTCTTTTGACTGCGCTGTTGCACAAGTCGCCGCTGAACTACGGCGATCTCAGCACGATGCAGCCGGTTAAGGAGACAAAGCCATGAAGTGGAAATTGCGTCTGTTGCCAATCACCGTGGCGATCTCGGGTTCGCTCGCTCTTGGACAGACAAGCAATACTCCTTCCGCACGCCACATTACTTTGCACCAGGCCGTGCAGTTGGCGCTGCAGCACAACCACAACGTCCGAATCGCACAATTCGGGGTCGATGCGAAACAACACGTGAAGGAAGCCGCGAGGAGTTCGTATTTCCCATCCATACGCAACGACACCAGTTTCGCGCGCCTGACGGATACACAGTTGGTTCAGCTCAGGGAAGGCAGCCTAAGCGCGCCGGGGGGAACACCGATTCCCGCCGCGAACACCATCATCAACCAAGGCGGACGCAGCCTGACCACCAGCGGAACCCAGATCACGCAGCCGTTGAC
>Ga0210403_10004240_pt1 | contig 12388 bp, 11 predicted proteins | sample IncBWC19MmetaG_FD_150863 | JGI IMG/M metagenome (GOLD analysis project Ga0210403, IMG submission 150863) | Forest soil microbial communities from Barre Woods Harvard Forest LTER site, Petersham, Massachusetts, United States - Inc-BW-C-19-M | ecosystem: Environmental > Terrestrial > Soil >... | reverse complement strand
GACATTCGACTCGATGACCTGTCAAAATTCGAGTTCGAGAATGCCCGCGCCGAGAACACGAAGTATCACGGCAAACCGGGCCTCAAAATGGTCGAGGAAAAGCCCGGACCGGGTGGGACTGCAATTCTGAGGGGTCTCCAATTTCGCGACGGCGAAATTGACCTGGAGGTTTCCGGAGCGCCATCAAAGACCGCAGACCCGGCGGCACGCGGTTTCATCGGCATCGTGTTTCGCATTCAGCCCGACGGCTCGCACGCCGAGAGCTTCTACCTGCGACCCACTAATGGAAGGGCGGACGATCAGTTGCAGCGCAACCACTCGGTTCAATACGTCTCGTCTCCGGAATGGACCTGGCAAAGATTGCGGAAGGAGACGCCAGGAGTATATGAATCGTACGTGGATATGCAAGCCGGTGAATGGACCCGAATGCGGGTCGTAGTGCATGGCAAGGAAGCTCAACTCTTTGTAGGAGGCGCTGCCCACCCATGCCTGCTTGTAAAGGACCTGAAGCTCGGAGAAAGCCAGGGCGGGGTCGCGCTGTGGATCGGCCCGGATACCCAAGGCTATTTCCGGAACGTCCGCATCACGCAGAGCGCCCAGTAGCGCGGGTCTCAGCTTCCCGGCTGGACGCAGATTCCAGCGCCATCGAATGAAAACGGCGAAGCCACGCTGACCGTCAGGTTGGACTGGACCATGTTCACGAACAGAATCACGCCTGTTGTGTCCGAGCAGGGCTCGAGATTATCGGGCGGCGGCGGCACAATGAAATTGATTTGGTAGAGGCCGGCGAATCCCGGCGTCGTGCCGGCGAAGGTGGGGCCGGGAGGTACGACCCACGCCAGCGGGAAAGGTTTCGCGGCCAGTGCATTCGGATGGTAATTGAAGTCGATCACGAACGTGGTCAAAGCCGGAGCGGCCAGGGTTGCAGGTTGTCCCTCGATGAGCGGGGGATTGGTTTGTCCCAATCCAACGGCGTAGGCTACCACTTCTTCGGCAGCTTGGGCTGGGTTCCTTGCCGAGACGAGTTTCCCGTCGGCGTGCGTGACCATGGGAGGGCAGGGCAAGCTGCTGGTGGTGATCCGAGGTAGAGAACCGGAGATCAACACATCGCAGGAGGTTAGGAAATGAATCTGGTCCGTGAGCGGCTGAACGCTCAGGGATTGCCCGGCCACGCCGTTGACGGTGACTGCGATGCTGGCCGGGATATCGGGGCGTGCGCACAACGGGCACAGTGTCAGCATCTGAAAGGGTAATTGCGCAGTGACCGCCAGTATTGTTCCGCATATGCTGCCGGAGGGGGGCGGGATTCCGAGGCAGGTGGAGAGGGTCCGTACCTCCAGGATCGCCGCGGGCTCGGCGGAGCCCTGCCTGTAGGTGACTTTGACGCCCGCAAGAGTTGTCGGCCAGGGCGTAGTAGTGGCGCGCACCGGCGCGGTCAATTGCGTGTTAATGCCCTGGACGAAGAGAGTGATTACTTGTCCAGGCGCAACCGGAAGCGGTACTGGAAACGAGTAACCAGCTCCGCCGATCACGGGCGGTTGAGTGGTGGATTGCGCAAAGACGGCGATCGCCGTGGAAGAGCAAAGAAGGATGATGCCGCGCATGTGCTGAACTCCTACTGAAGAATGTAAGGACGGGCGGGGTACTTTTATTGTAAGACTCTAACTGGGGCTATGACCTTCGTGCGAATAGACAAATGGCTTTGGGCGGCCCGATTCTTCAAGACGCGCTCGCTGGCGGGGCGCTCTTGCGAACTCGGGAGGATTGAGTCCAATGGACAGGCAGTTAAGCCTGCGCGCGAGGTGCGGGTGGGCGACCTGTTGCGGATCAAGAACCCCAGTGGCGAATTTCAAGTGGAGGTCCTGGGTTTGAGCGAGATGCGCGGCCCTGCGCCGGTGGCGCAGAAACTCTATCGCGAGACGGAAGAGAGCCGTGCGTTGCGGATCAAGCTGGCTGAGGAGCGCAAGACGATGCCGCGTATCGAATCGACGCGGGAAGGCAAGCCATCGAAGCGCGACCGGCGTGAAATCGACCGGCTGCGCGGCAGGCCGTAAACAGCGCTACACGGCGCGCCGTACGGGACTCTTGCCGGCTTTGCGCCTGGATGAAAACGACCGGACATGCCGTTGGGGCGGGCGCGAGCTGGTCGGAATCACCACTACAGAAGTGGAGTGCTGCTGTTCGCGGGCAATGTCGGGCGACACTTGGCGCCGGGCCAGCCGCGTCTCCAGGGTTCGCTCAATGTGCGCGATGTCGGCGCGCTCAGAACGCGTGGCGAAAGTGGAAGCCGTCCCGCGAGCTCCAGCGCGTCCTGTCCGGCCAACCCGGTGAATGAAATCCTCCGGGACTTGCGGAAGATCATAATTCACCACGTGAGCGATGCCTTCCACGTGGATTCCGCGGGCTGCGACGTCGGTTGCTACCAGGACGCGATACTCTCCCTGTTGGAATCCGCGCAGCGCTTCATTACGCTGGTTCTGGCTGCGATCGCCGTGTATGGCCGCCGCGTTTATGCCGCCGCGCAAAAGCTTCTTGGACAGCCGGTCGACGCCGCGCTTGGTCCGAGCGAATACCAGGAACGAGCCCTGTTCGTGACGCAGCATCTTTTCGAGCAGGCCCAGCTTGCGGTCTTGTTCGACTTCGTAAAGATGCAAATCGACTTTCTCGATGGGCTTGGTGGTGGAACCGACCGCGACGCGCGCCGCGTTTCGGACGTGAGCTTCTACCAGGTGTTTGACCGAGCTTTCCAGCGTTGCCGAGAAGAACAGCGTCTGGCGATCGGACGGCATAGCGGCCAGGATTCGCTTGATGGTGGGCAGGAAACCCATGTCGAGCATTCGGTCGGCTTCATCGAGAACCAGCATGCGGACACTTCCGAGGTCGACGAGTTTGCGGCTGAGGAAATCGTACAGCCTGCCGGGGGTGGCGATCAGCACCTGCGCGCCTTTGCGAATGTTTTGCAACTGCGTTCGCTCATTCAGACCGCCCACTACGACGGCGGCGCGAATGCCGGTGCCCGCCCCCATTTTGGCGAAGGTCTCGTGGATTTGGATGGCTAGTTCGCGGGTCGGGCTCAGGACAACAGCGCGGATGCCAGAATGTGCCGGCTGCTTCGAGAGCAGGTGGATGATGGGCAGGACAAACGCGAGAGTCTTTCCTGTGCCTGTTTGCGCGGTAGCGACGACGTCGCGTCCGTCGAGCGCCGGGCCGATAGCCAAGGCTTGGATGGGAGTGGGAACGGCGAAACCGTGCTTTGCCAGATTGCTCTTTAACGGAGCAGAGAGTGAAAATTCAGAAAAACTTTTCATTTAGTGTTTTGAGGAGGAGAATCGGCGTGCCGGCTACCAACGAAGGGCGAGGGGGTTGCGGATCAACTTCCAGTAGCTTTTATTGTACCTTATTTGCGAGGGTTATAGTTGTTCGATGTCGTGATAGGAGCATCTGATGACTGATAAGCAGGTTGTGCAGGTTCCCGGCATGCAGGCGATAGGACACTATTCGCAAGCCGTTCGTGGCGCCGGTCTACTGTTCGTTTCTGGTCAGCCTGGAGTTGATCCGGCAACCGGCCAAGCTGCCGGCTCCGGCTTTGAAGTACAGCTTCGACAAGCGTTCCAAAACCTCGAAACCGTTCTGAGGGCCGGAGGGAGCCGGCTGGATCTTGTTGTTAATACGACTGTGCTTGTCGCAGATATATCGAGCTTTCTCAGGTTAATAGTGCTTTCGCCGAGTTCTTTCGCGAAAATCCCCCTGCTCGGATGACCATGCAGGTGCCTCTCCCAAAAGGCCTGCTAATCTCGATTGGTTGTGTTGCACTCGTCGAGACTTGAACCAGGCGCCACAGCCGCTTTTTACCGCGCCACCTTAGCTTCAAGCTCCGCCCAGCGAGCGTACAACTCCTCCACGCGACGTTGGGCATCCTGCATCTTTTCGTAGGCTTCCGTCACTCGCTCGGCATCCGACGCCGCCGCGTCGAGTTCCCGCTGTCGGGAGGCCAGCTCTTGCTCGGCTCCCAGAATCTTCGCTTCCATGCCATCCCACTCACGCTGTTCCAGGTAGGCCAGCTTCTTGGGAGGGCCGTCCGGTGGAATCGGCAGGCGCGGGCCTTTCACCACAGTCCTCTCCGCAGACGGCTCGTTGCGCGAGGCTTCCCATTGCGAGTAGTCGGCGAAAACCCCACCCTCTTTTCCATCCAGACCGATGACGATGGTGGACACGCGGTCGAGCAGATAGCGGTCATGGCTAACCAGGACAACGGCGCCAGAAAACTCGACGAGGCTGTCCTCGAGCACCTCCAGAGTCGGAATATCCAGGTCGTTGGTTGGCTCGTCGAGCAGCAAGACGTCCGCGGGAGCCAGCATCAGCCGGGCGATCATTACACGCGCGCGCTCGCCGCCTGACAGTCGCGACACGGGCATTTCGAGCTGCTCATCCCGAAAGAGAAACCGCTTGGCCCAGCCCGCGACATGGATCGGACGCCCGTGATAAATCACCGAGTCACCTTCCGGACACAAGGTCCGGCGCAAGCTGGTTTCCGGATCCAGATGCGCGCCGCGATCCTGCGCGAAGCTGACAATTTGCAGCCGGTCCGCGCGCTCGATGGTTCCTTCGTCCGGCTCCATAGCGCCTTCGAGTATTTTGAGGAGCGTGGTTTTCCCGCTACCGTTCGCGCCTACCAAGCCGATGCGAACACCTGGCGCGAGAGTCAGATTCAGATTTTGAAAGAGCTTGCGCCCTCCCAATGTCTTCCCGATGCCTTCGGCGTTAATCAGGCGCTTGGTCTTTCGATCGGACGCCGTGAAATCGATATGCGCCGTGCCGATGCGGCTGCGTGTAGTGGCCGCCGAGAGTTGCTCGATGAGCCGTCCAGCGGCGTCGACTCGCGCGCGCGACTTGCCGGTGCGGGCTTTCGGTCCTCGACGGAGCCACTCTACTTCTCTACGTACTCTGGTTGCCAGCGACTCCTGCTGCTTGGCCTGGGCCTCTAGAAAATCCTCCCGCCGCTCGAGAAACTCGCTGTAGTTGCCCTTCACCTGAAAAGTGCCTTGCGGGTAAATTCGATTGACCTCCACCATTTGGTTGGCGACGTTCTCGAGAAAGTAGCGGTCATGCGTGACCACCAGGCACGCGTTGGCAGCCTGGATCGCAGTTTCGAGCCACAAAATGCCTTCCAGATCCAAGTGATTGGTTGGTTCGTCCAGAAGCAGCACATCGGGCGTTGTCACGAGGGCCGCGGCGATGGCGAGCCGCTTCTTCCATCCGCCGGAGAGCGCGGTGGCTGGTGTAGAGAAACTGTCAAAACCGGCGCGGCCAAGCATCATCTCGGCACGAAGCTTCTTCTGTTCTTCCTCCAGCGGTAGACCATCTATGGCCGCTCGAAGAACGGAGCCGACGGTGTCGTCCGGCGCGAACAGAGAATCCTGCGGAACATAGGCCAGCTTGGTTTGTTTTCGCAGCGCTCGCGACCCGGCATCGGGCGCTTCCTTCCCGGCCAGAATCTCGAGCAACGTCGTTTTGCCGCTGCCGTTCGGCCCGATGAGGCCAGTCCGGTCGCCTTCGGAAAGGCTCAACGAAAGATTTTCGAACAAGACTCGCGCGCCAAACGAGCGACGAAGGGCGGAGCCACTGAGCAGAACGGCCATCTATTTCCAGCATGGCATTGCGGACGCCTGCCGGGCCAGTGGCGCGCGTTCGATTTAAGCGGACAATCTCCTGACGAGGGTCCGCAATTCAGCCGCGAAAGGAGGAATGTCGTCATTGGCATTGTTGCCTTCGTATTCCAGCCCGACGAATCCTTTGTAATTGGACTTGCCGATCATGGTGAGCAGCCGGTACCAATCGGCTTTTTCAGCTTTCCCGTCTGCCGTCGTGATCTCGGTCTTCAGATGAATGCTGGTCGCGTAAGGGAGCAACATCTGGAACTGGGAATACCCGTTGTTGCGAAAATTTCCGGAGTCGGCATTCACTCCAACCCAGGGCGAGGCGGTTTGCTTGACGATCGCGAGAGTGGGTTCAGCCGCGACCGTGAGTCCCGAGTCGTCTTCGACGCCCAACGTGATGCCTTTGCTCCCCGCGTAATCCGCACCGCGCTTCAGCACTTCCACGGACCATGCGATGGCTTGTTGCTCAGTGGCGCCCTTCGGTATGGGTCCTCCGAAGACGCGCATGTGACCGGCGCCAATGCGGTCGGCGACGTCCACCCATTTCTTGATGTTCTCGAACTCCGCGGCCTGTAGTTCCGGCGTAGGCTGAGCTAAACGCACCCGAACCCCGGCGTTATAAATCTGCACGCCATTCTTGAAGGCGGCCTTTCGCACGGACGCCAGGTATTCATTCGAGGTGTCCGGAAACCAGTAGACGGTGCAATCGAGCCCGTCGAGACCCCAGTCCGCGATCCGGCTGATGAGGTCGATATAATTCAGGGACTTCGCCTCAAATTGCTTCCGATAAGAATAGGCGACCAACCCGGAGCGCAAACGAAACTTTGGCTCGGATTGGCCATGGAGCTGCGATACCGCCGGTAGTGCGGCGATGGTAGTCAAAAGTTGTCGACGGTTCATGTGAAGAGCCTTTCGGAAGTCCTATGGAGCATTGTATTCTGTTGCGAAGAGCAAGGCCATGGCCCCGCCGCGCGCGTCACGATCCAGGATGGCAGCACGATGCAGATAATCCTTCAGAGACTTCTGTTTTCCGGTGGATTCGCAGACATCCATCAACCGGCCGTCGGCGGCGGTCCGAGCCAGGATGGCGCGCCAGGCCTTGTCGATGCGGGGTTGATACAAAGCCGAATCCAGCCAGCCGTGTCGGATGCCCCTTAGCATGGCGGTGGCGATCATAGCGGTCGCCGAATACTCAGCATACGAGCCGCGATGATCGATCACCTCGCGCCACATGCCGTCCGCGTCCTGCAATCGGGCCAGCGCACCCATATGATCTTGGAACGCCCGGAGCATGCGGCTGAAGTCCGGGTGCTGATTCGGGAGATCGGAGAGCGTCCAGGCGAGGCCGAGCGCCGGAAAAGCGTTGCCGCGACCCCAAGCGGCTTCATTCAGTGGCGAGTGGCGATACAGGCCGTCCTGTCGGAGGCAGAGTTTTTGCATGAATGCAAAATGCCGGGCGGCCATGTCGAAGTATCTCGACTGACCCGTCAACCTGCCGGCGCTTGCCAGGATCGGGCAGGCCATGAACACGGAGTCGCTCATTTCGTCGTGCACCGGCATCGATTCCTTCATTTCGCCCGATGACGTGAAGCCGAGATCCGCGGTTTTTCGCACCAGCCGCAGATAGCGGTCATCGTGGGTACGCTCGGCTAATTCGGCGAACACAAGGTGACCGGCGAACGCGGGCCCACTAGGTTTAGCGAGGCTGTCCTTGGAACCGTCGACGAATGGTGAAGCCAGCCGCTCGACATCCGCCTGATGTCCGAGGCGAATTTGGCCGATCAGGGCAACCGCCTGAATGTAGGCGGGTTGATCGAAATCGTGTCCATAATATTGAGCCAGTTCATCGGTGAGTTGGCTGGGCGTACGGCTGAGGCGCTTCACCATTTCTTGACGGGCCTCTGACCGCGACACCTCTTTCAGGGATTTCAGAATCCCGTTTTTTGCTTCAACGACCCGCGACGGGATGCGGCCAACTCCCGCGACCGCATTTTGAGATAGCGCGTCGGCCAGGCCGAAATCCTGATTCCCAACGATCAGAACGAGATCGGGTGCCTGGATGGCGATCCAACGCCAGAGCGCGTGCGATTCCGGATTATCCCGGTATGCGATTCCAACTGGCGGAAACGCAAGACTGGCGTGGTCAGGATTGGCGAGCGGAATCGCGAGCAGGCGGAATGAGCGGCGATCAGGCTTTATGGCGTCGAATGCGCGGAACTCTTGCTTGACGATACCCGCGGATTCGTCTGCGCCCACCAAGCCTCCGACCAGAAGCACGGTTGGGAGCGAAGTGGAACGAGCCGGCGCCGCGGCAGCCTCGATAACAGTTCCCTTCTCGGTCAAGCCGACATCTAAAGTATCGGCAGCAAGCAGGACCACTGGACAGAGAAGTACGGCAACAGTCAAAGGCACGCGGAAGTAGATTAGCACTCCTGATAGCATGATGTAACGATGGATGATGTTTTCGATCTCATCGAGCACGCGGCAAAGAGGGGCGGCGCACAATCCGCACTTGACTTGCTAGTGACGATTTCCCAGAGAGACAAGAATTATCCGCTGTTATTCGAGGCGCGGCTGATGCAAGCGCGTCATAAAATCGGCCTGCCTCTCATTTTGAATGCACCGCTCGAGGATGTTCCCCAAAATAAACGGCAGCCCTATGAAGAGGCGATGAAAGCGGCAGCTCGTGAAACCGGCGGACTTTATCTCGCCGACGGAGACATTTTGAGATCGTGGCCGTATTTCCGAGCGATCGGCGATTCCGCGCCCGTGGCCGACGCTATCGAGAAAATCGAGTCGCACGATCAGTTGGACGGAATCATCGAGCTCGCTTTCGGCCAAGGCGTAAATCCCCGCAAAGGCTTCGAGCTGCTGCTGAAACATCACGGGATTTGCCGCGCCATCACTTTCTTCCAGCAGTATCCCGATCCCAAGAGCCGCGACCAGTGCGCACTTTTATTGCTTCGTTCGCTGCACTCTGAGCTGGTAGAAACTTTAAAGCGCACCATCCTCCAAAACGAACGGCATGAGCCGGGCGGGAAAAACGTGTCAGAGCTCATACATGGACGCGACTGGCTGTTCGGCGACCTGGACTATTACGTCGACACCGCGCATCTGACCGCGATCATCCCATTGGCGCTTGATTTCACCGATCCGGAAGCGATTCAGCTCGCGATCGAGCTATGCGATTACGGCGCGCATCTGTCTCCGAAATTTCACTACCATAGCGACCCGCCGTTCGAGGACTTCTACCGTGATCACGCCATTTATCTCCAAGCGCTGGCGGGATGCAACCCTGACGCCGCTGTCGCGCACTTCCGCCATAAGGCCGAGGCGAGTGACGCCGTAACAGCAGGTACAGGCCCGGCACAGGTTCTGGTGTTGCTTCTGACGCGGCTCAAGCGATACGAGGACGCAATCCAGGTGTCGCTCGAACATCTCAGCGATCAAAATCCGAATGAACTGGGCTGCCCTACGATTCCACAGCTATGCCAGCTTGCGGGAGATTACGATTCGCTTCGCCAACTGGCGAGGCGGCGCGGTGACATGTTGAATTTCACAATCGCCGCGATCGCAAAGTAGGAGGCGCATCGTGTTAGTGTGGTCGATGGCCCTATGAGATTTCTCCTCTCAGCTATGTTCCTGGCGGCCATCGTGCCGCTCCAAGCGCAACACGGCAGCTCGCCCGACGTCCCCTTTTCTACCCCCGAAGACCAGGCGGCCGGCGCGCGTTCGTTCCGTTCTCAATGCGCTGCCTGCCACGGTCCGGAGGCATCCGGCGGCGTTGTCGGTCCCAGCTTGTCAACCGGCACATTCAAGAGTGGCGGGTCCGACGAAGCCCTGTATCGGGTGATCACGAAGGGCATACCTGGAACAGCGATGACCGCTTTCCCCTTGAACGGCCGGGAAGTCTGGCAGCTCATCGCCTACCTGCGAGCCGTGAATATTGGAAAGGCTGCCGCGCAAGCCAAGGGCGACGCTGCGAAGGGCGAACATGTCTTCGAATCAAATGGCTGCATCCGCTGTCACACCAACGGAAAGACAGGCGGGTTCGTGGGTCCCGACTTGAGCGAGATCGGTTCGCATCGGTCACTGGCTCAACTGGAAAGCTCGATCCTGGATCCAGACGCCGATGTCGCGCCCGACTATTGGTCGCTACGGGCAAAGACTAAGACCGGCCAGACGGTCACCGGCATCCGCCTGAATGAGGACATGACGTCGTTTCAGATACGCGAGGCGTCAGGCCGACTGCGTTCGCTATTGAAGACCGACCTGGCAAGTTATGAGATCGTCCGCAAGTCCCCGATGCCGTCGTTTAAAGGAAAGCTCAGCCCCGGCGATCTGGATGATGTCATCGCCTATCTAGCGAGCTTACGCGCTCAAACCAACTCTGAGGTAGAAGCAAAATGAGACGTTTCCTAGCGGCAATCATCCTTTTCGGCCTGTTTTGCGAGGCCGCTCCGGCTCAAGTGACGTTTGACCGCTTGCTTCGGTCACAACGCGAACCCCAGAATTGGCTGACCTATAACGGAAATCTCGGCAGTACGCATCACAGCAGCCTCGATCAGATCAATGCGGCGAACGTCGCGAATCTGGATCTCAAGTGGGTCTCGCAAGCGCAGTCGCTCGAAAAATTCGAAGCTACTCCACTGGTGGTGGATGGCGTGATGTACGTCACTGAACCGCCCAACACCGTGGTCGCGATTGACACGCGCACGGGGCGTCCGTTCTGGATCTATGACCATCCGATGCCCGAGACGACTTATGTATGCTGCGGAAATATCAACCGCGGCGTGGCAATTCTCGGCAACACAATCTACCTGGGAACGCTGGACGCACAACTGGTAGCACTGGACGCTTCGACCGGCCGCAAAAAGTGGGCCACCAAAGTCGCGGATTACACGCAAGGCTATGCTGTGACCGTCGCGCCGCTGATAGTCAAAGACAAAGTAATCGTTGGGCCGGCGGGCGGCGAGCGCGGCATTTCGGGATTCCTGGCGGCCTACGATGCGGAAACCGGCAAGCAAGTGTGGAGATTCAACACTATTCCTCATCCGGGCGAGCCGGGCAATGAGACGTGGCCTGGCGATTCCTGGAAGACCGGCGGCGGCTCGGTCTGGGTGACCGGCTCATACGATCCGGACGCGAACCTGATCTATTGGGGCATCGGAAATCCGGGGCCGGATTGGAATCCGGAAGTCCGCAAAGGCGCGAACCTTTACGCCGATTGTGTTGTCGCGCTGGATGCCGACACTGGGAAGCTCAAATGGTATTACCAGTTCACACCCAACGATGAATGGGATTTCGATTCGGTGCAGGTTCCCGTACTGGCGGATCTCTCCTGGAAAGGCAAGCCTCGCAAGACGATGCTGTGGGGGAATCGCAATGGATTTTTCTACACGCTCGATAGAACCAGCGGCCAATTCCTGCAGGGGAAGGCGTTCGTGAAGCAGACTTGGGCGGTCGGAATCGACGAATACGGCAAGCCCATCAAAGCTCCCGGCAAAAGCCCCAGCGTGAGTGGGACTGATGTGTGGCCGGGCGTGCAAGGCGGCACGAACTGGTACGCGCCGTCGTTCAGTCCCCATACCGGTCTCTTCTACGTGACAGCGTGGGAAGACTATCACACCAACTACTTCACCTGGGATCAGGAATACGAGGCCGGCAAATCATATACAGGCGGCGGTGCCCGCGGTCCCATCCCCTCACTCCGCCGCGAGCCGTTCCTCAAATGGGGACCAGAGTGGGGGTACGGCGTCGTTCGCGCTTTGAATCCAACCACCGGCGAAAAAGTGTGGGACTACAAGATGCGGGATGTTAGCGACTCCGGCATCCTCACCACTGCCAGCGATCTGCTATTCGCCGGCAACCGCGAAGGATATTTCTTCGTCCTGGACGCCAAAACGGGCAAGGAACTTTGGAAGAAATACCTGGGCTCGCAGGTGGCGGCTTCGCCAATCACGTATACAGTGGATGGCGTGCAGTACGTCTCGGTGGCGGCGGGTCATTCCATGTTTACGTTCGGTCTGAAGGCCGCACGCTAACAACTCCGACGGACCAATTAGAAAGTCACTTTGAGGCTCAGCCGCAGGGTGCGCTGATCGATGCCATCGCGTCCGGTGTTCGCAATCTGCGTGATATTCATAAACGCGCTATTTTGCACGTTGTTGGCAGACGTAGTCCCGGTGGACGAATTGAAGCCGGGGCTGGCGTGGTGCGGCGTGTTCCCGACATTGAACATCTCAACCAGGAACGCAGCGTTCCACCTTTCAGTGATGGAGAAACTCTTCTTGACGCTGATGTCCCCGTTGATCAGACCTGGCCCGCGCAAGACGTTTTGGCCGCAACTTCCGAATGCGGTCGCCGAAGGGGCGGCGAAGGCCGAGGGATCGTACCATTGCAAGACTGTTCCAAGCTGTTTTGGAGTGCCTACGCAGTTGGCAAACTGGAAGGAACCGTTTGCATTGAGATTTTGGTTGGCGACAACGCTGAAGGGTCTTCCTGTAAAGTCGCTGAACACGGTGCTGATCTGCCAGCCGCCGACAACATTGGTTACTTTGCCGCTAGATGCCCAGCGCTTACTTTTGCCAAAAGGCAGTTCATAAATCGCTGTGGCTTCAAAGTTACTGGCGATATCCGTGGGCAGCGGGCCATAGTTATAGTTTCGGTACAGCCAAGGCATGGCTGCTCCTCCCTGGACGCTAGAGGGAGTTATGAACCCGAGGTTTTTG
>Ga0210403_10004239_pt1 | contig 12388 bp, 13 predicted proteins | sample IncBWC19MmetaG_FD_150863 | JGI IMG/M metagenome (GOLD analysis project Ga0210403, IMG submission 150863) | Forest soil microbial communities from Barre Woods Harvard Forest LTER site, Petersham, Massachusetts, United States - Inc-BW-C-19-M | ecosystem: Environmental > Terrestrial > Soil >... | reverse complement strand
TGACCAATTTGACGACTAACGGGCTAGTGTTTGTGGAACCCAAACTAAATCGACGCCGTGCTCTGTTCGTTCTCGACAAGGTCGATGAGATCTTGTCCTGGGAGCGCCATGCCGAGCAAGAGAAGGACACGCGCTTCGTCGAACTCGGTCGATGCCTGTGCGAAGTCCGAGCTGGCCAGTACTGGAGGCTCGAAAACCTCGGCTCCTTCGATGATTTTTTGACTAAACGGTTTCCTGAGTCCAGGCGCAAAGCCTATTACCTGATGGCGATCCACGAGCAACTGCCTCGCCGCATTCGCCACGACTTGCAGCAAGTGGGGTGGGCCAAAGCCGCCGAACTCGCGAAAGTAGCGCGGCGAGATGGCGACCGGTTTGACTGTGCAACCTGGTTGCACAAAGCGATCGAGCTTCCCAAGGAAGCATTCAAACGAGAAGTTGACAAGCATCTGACTGGCCAGGAAACGGAGCCTTGGGAAATCATTTATTTCAAACTCTATAAGAGCCAACTGCCGGTGATTGAGCGAGCGCTTGAGACGGCGGCGCTGATGCTTGGCGCGAGCAAATCTCGCGGCTATTGCCTAGAGATGATTTGTGCCGATTTTCTTGCCGGAGCTCACCTGGAGAGTGTTAATTCCGACTCACTGCTCTTCGCGCTTGGTCGACTTTATTCATTGCTTCCGGATTCCCAGAAAACGGAATTCGTGAAGCAAATGGAGATAGTCTAATGACTGATCTTCGACCACGGCGACCAAGGCTTCGGCTCGACCCAGATTCCTATCGCAAACTCCACACCGAAGTCTTGGAGCGCGACGGCTGGCGTTGCCAGTATTGCGGGACTTCCGATCGTCTTCAGGTCCACCACATCCGCTCGCGAAGCCGTCTGGGTCACGACACAGACAAAAATCTGATCACGCTCTGTGCTGATTGCCACGGCAGCATCCACCGAAAATGTCTAGGCCGAGGTGATCAACGGCCACCAGCGGAGCCGACTTAGACGCGTTTGCGAGCGACAATGACGTTTTGAGGGCAAGCGTTACAGTCGTCGATATAGTCGCATCCGTCGACAATTTCCGGCCAAGGTTTCTCAACGTAGCTCTTTGAGATGCAAGCCTCACCCCAGAATGACCATCGCCCTTCCGCTCCGTAGCAGTCGTAGCAGTATTGTCCGTTGTCGTACGCTGAGATCGCTGCATCCACATCCAAGAAGATTCTTGCCGACCCTTTTAGCCAATCTGGTTTCTCATCGAGCCGGGGATCGTCGCGGAGGGTCTTACAGAAGTGGACAAAATCACGGGCTCGAGTTGTTGCGATCAACATGCCGCCAGGCACGAGGAGCCGATGAAATTCCTTCAACAGCATCCAATGCATTTCCTCTGGTAGGTGTGAAAACACTGAATATAGGTAGATCAGGCCAAAAGACTCTGACGGCAACGCCGTTGGAGGATATGGTTCAATTAATGTGAATTTGCACCATGTGTTCGTTTCCCGGCAGATGCGAACTGCTTCCTCGCTGTGATCGACGCCAGACAGCTTTTCCCGCTCGACATCCTTCAAGAAGATTCGAATAATCCTGCCCCAGCCGCAGCCGAAGTCCAGAACGGCGCGACAGGACCCGATCGGGCCAACATGCGTCTCGTAAGACTTCTTGAAAATTCGTTACGCATTAAATCCTTCGCGGAGGGTTGAGTCGCCGGAACTGCCGGTGTACATCTCCTGTACAGAAACTTCCGGCATCTTGGGTAAAACGCGCGCTATTGCCTTGCGTCGCGTTCGACCCGCGGTGTTCAACCAGAACCATGTTTCATCATCGATTCCCGAAATCCAGTCCTTTGGACTCGTGGCCGGCCTTTTGCTACGTGCGCGCCGCCGGTTCGTTCTTAACCGGCTCGGAGGGCGCCGGACGCGATATGACGAAACAGCATTCAGTTGTATCCATTTCTTGTATTGGCCTCAGCTCGGAGGATTGTGGCTCCCTTCAGATGGAGACGTGATTGCCCGCACAGAAGCAGCGATCAGGAACTTCGCAAGAGATATCAGCGTCTCAAGACGGAGCTGGCAAAGATTGAACATCTGATTGACGCTTTTGAGAAAGGTGCGAAGCGGGGTGCCAAACTGACCGGCCGCGGTAGGATATCGGCAGCAGGCCGCAAACGAATCTCGATGGCGCAGAAGGCCCGATGGGCAAAGACAAAAAAGGATAAGAAATAATCACAATTCCAGCTTAACGTTGCTACCCAGGAAACTAAGCCCGTGCTTGTAACACCATGGAGAAGGAACGTATGCCTTCCTCGGGAATTGCTATCGTACCTTCGGATCTGAGGTCGCAATTTCTCGATGGATTGTCTCAGCTTGACCGCAAAATATTCTGTCGGCCGCAACCCAACGTCGTTTCGCCGCGAATTCTGTAGCCACCAATCAAGGCCACCCTGCCGACCAAAGTGGCTTGTCCCAGGAGACCTGTTCGGCGGCCGGACAATCTTATCGAGTAAGTCTACTTATCTCGCGAGCCCAGAGATGGGTGAGGGACAGTTCTGTGTTTGCATGGGACCGCACGACAATCCGAGGCCTTGTAGAAAGATATCCTAGGCTACTGGAAAACGCACTCTTAGGTGACTCAGACTACGTGGAGTGGCACCTAACGTCTCACATTGGATTAGCTTGCTGCACCGCTCGACAGCGGGTTGCTCATACACTTATTACTCTTGCTCGTTCGGTCGGCCAAGAAACTCCGGGTGGTACTGCACTCCATAGCATGTCTTGGAAAAGCGTCGCGGCAAGATGGTGCTCCGGTGGCCGGAACGCCTGCTGTTGGGTACCCTATGACATAACCGCGCGGTTCAAATTCCATCATCTTTCCTTCCGCCGTTCCGTTTGTAAATTGGGCTTCGGCGAGTTCGAGGTTGCTCAAGCGCAACGACGGACTCACGCCTCTCATGTGATGCTGTTTCTTCGGCAACCAGTTCACCACCATCACTCCATCTTGGTCCTGAACTCTAAATAGGAGCAGCCTATCAGTACCGATTCCTTTGTCCGTGTTCTCGTGGTAGATGATTTTGCCCCTTGGCAACGATTCGTTGTCCCCAAGCTTAGGGAGAATCACAATTTGCGAGTTGTTGCCGTTGCATCAGATGGACTTGAAGCGGTCCTGAAATCGGAGGAACTGCAGCCCGACCTCATTTTGCTGGATATTGGGCTACCAACAATAAGCGGAATTGAAGCCGCTCGACGAATTCGTAAAGTCGCGCCCAAATCCAAAATACTTTTCTGTAGTCAAGAGGGTGACGTGGATGTGGCTCGGATGGCCCTGAGTGAAGGCGGACACGGTTATGTCGTGAAGTCGGATGCGAACAACGAATTGTTCCCCGCTGTAGAAGCGGTAATGCAGGGGAAGAAGTTTGTGAGCTGCCGATTGGCGGGCCCTGCATCCACCAATTTAATGGATTCACAAATGGGTGACGCGCTCAGGACCGAAGACGCTATTGCACCGCCTCCCGACCTCATCTTACAAAGGAAGGGAGTGACTCGCTGCCACGAGGTTCAGTTTTATTCTGACGATTCTCTTTTTCTAGATGGATTTACTCGCTTTATCGGAACTGCTCTCAGGAACGGGAGCACTGCTGTTTTCATCGGAACCGCCTCGCACAGAATCTCGCTTCTCGAAAAGCTTCACGCCGAGAGTCAAGAAACTCGCGCAGGCATTCGACAGGGAAGGTACTTCGCTTTGGACGCCGTAGAATTTCTCTCCTATGTCATGGTCAATGACATGCCTGACGCTGGCTCGTTCTTGAAGGCTGTGGGCGATTTGGTCGCATCAGCGGCAAGTGGAGCGAATGGAGAGCATTCACGGGTCGCAGCCTGCGGTGAATGCGCGCCGTTCCTATGGGCGGAAGGAAAGGCAGATGCGGCGATTCGACTGGAAGAACTCTGGAACGAAATTGCTAAGAAATATGACGTCGATATTCTGTGTGGATATTCTCTGGAAAATCTCCGGTGCGAGGAAGACAGTTACACCTTTCGTCGAATCTGTGAAGAACACTTAGCTGTCAGGGGCTGAGGGCTCTGACGTAGCCACAGTCTCAGCTGAAATCACAGGCGGTCGCGGCCCCCCCTACAATGCTCTTGGGGCAGATTAAAGATGCACGCTTACCCGGACAACCCATCCTTATTGAAAAGCCTCGGCGCTCAATCAGGTCGGCAGCTTCTTCAAGAGTTCGAACGAAAACGGAATTTTCGACCTTGTTTTTGAGGCCCGGCTCAACAAAGTGCTTCGCGTGCAGACTATCTGGCTGCTCGTGCGCGTGTGAATGAAGAGGGGAAGCGGTCCCCATGGACTGTGCTTCTCAATCGAGAAATGCGTTTCGAGCGAGATTTCGTAAGAGCAGGCGGCTTACTGCTCGCCGGTGAGGATCCCAGCGGTAACGGCGGCAACCTAGCCGGATTCGGCGACCAGCGCGAACTAGAATTACTCGTCGAGGCGGGCTTACACCGCTCGAAGCCATTCATATCGCCACCGCGAACGGCGCCGCATTTCTTGGAGAATCGGATCGCATTGGCTCGCTCGCGCCTGCTTACCGAGTCGCAGGACGATGCAGCGCCGGTTGCAGTCGCAAGAACGCTGCGCGAGAACCGCAGCTCATCGGTCGGCGCGCTCGGTCGGCACACGCTCTTGCTCGTTGTCACCATGCTACCGATCGTGCTCTTGGCCAAGCAGCTCGTCGAAATTAATTGATTTCGGGATCGCGGCGCTTAGGGCCCCTCCGGCACTGGGCGGGGTGCTCATTGCTCTCATCGTCTTTACGCCCGAAGCGATCACCGCGTTGCGCGCGGCGCTCAATAATCAGTGCGCCGACCTTTGAACCCGCACGACTTACCAGGAATTAGACCGCAGCCAAATGGGATTGCGGGTGAAGACGAGGATTCATGTGCATGGGACGATCAGACGCAATTTGCTGCCGCAAACACCAAGAATACGCAGGGGTACCTCATTGTTCGCGAGTGACCAGCGCGAGTCCCTCTGACGCCAGGCGGTGCAAGAGGCGGCCTGCTGCGGCAGCCAAGTCGCCAGGTAGCTCCGCTGAGACGAGCTCGCTGGTTCGCACTACTTTTGTATGGACCTCACGGTCGGACCCTATGACCTGAAACTCCACAGCTCCGACCAGTCGCGTCTCCCCCGCAGAATCGAGGTCCCATATGAGGAGCGTGGCGGCTAGCGCTCGTGCGCGGCCGGCATCGACGAGGCGCACATCTGGACTCGATGCCAATTCGAAGCGCAGTGCCGTGTCCAGATAGCGGTCGGGAGCGGACGACCATCGCCAGACGGCGTCCTCGGTCAACTCACCATTCGGTTGCTGGTGCAGAACACGGCGGCCGATATGGCCGCGTGCTTGTGTATCGAGCAGCCGGACGGGAGTTGCGTTGGGAGCTTTAGTCACTTGCGTCGCTGTCTGTGGCAGTTGTGGCTCTAGCAGTTGCGGCTCAAGCATGTGGCTCGGTGTCGTAGCGGGGCGCCGCAGGCAAGAGGCCTCACCCAAGCAGATGATCGTAAAGAGCAGATAGGCGCCTGATCGGGAGACACGCATCATCGGTGTTTTTCCTTTGGCGGTCGTGGACCATAGACCAACGACTCGGGCTGCTCCTCGAGCATTCGCGAGAGCTCGCGCAATTCTTGGAGCGAATCCCGAATGGCCGGCAGGGTGCGTCGGAGATCGTCCGCCGCCAGTCTGGAATTGTCCGCCGCTTCGCGCGCTGCTTGGGTCGCGGCCGGAAGGTCTGCCGCCTTGATTGCGGCCCGCGCCTCTTCAGAGAACTTGACCAGTGCCCCTTCGCTGCCGATCACTCCGTCCATCTCGGACCTGATCTGCTCGATCTGCGCAATTGTCGTCGCAAAGAAGTTCCGCGAGTCGGCGCTCAGCGTTGGTAGATCGCTCTCGCGCATGATGCGGTCAGTGTTGTCGAAGAATCGGTCGCTCCGATCGAGGCTATCGGGCATCCGCGCGACAATCTCTCTGAGGGTCTGCAGTGTCGCATTAGCGCGGTCCAAAAGCGCAGGCAGCCGATCTTGCGCCATCTCGAACGGCGAGGTCACCGACGGAACGTAGGGCCGATCCGGTTTGAACGCAAGCTCCATCGGCGGGGGTGGATTCTCGGGTTGATCGAGCAATAAGTACGCCTCACCCGTTATTGGGTTGCCCATGAGCTGGGCCCGAAGGTTGGGGAACTCGCCTCCAACATCGGTAATCGTCCGGAGCCGTCTGACGTCCAGGCCAATGGTGTTAAGGCGATCGAGGAACACCTCGAAGTCGATTTGGACGATCGTGCCGCGAGGGTCCACACGTATGGCTGTGACGCGGCCCACTGGCACGCCCCTAAGCCGAACGGGGCTGGAGACGTCCAGGCCGAAGACATTGTCGGTGGTGTAGGTGACCATGCCGATTGCGGGACGCTCCTTCAGCCGTTGAATGAAGAAAACCGCCGTTACCAAGAGGAGGACCAGTGTTAATACTATGAAGAAGCCAAGGCGCGCGTAGCTCTTCTCGACAGCCATTGGGTTATCCTCCCTTATGCGCGGACATGCCAGGCGCCGACCGCGTGAAGAAATTGTGTACGAACGGGATCTTTGATTCGTCGCGCAGTTTGCGCGGGTCGCCCGCTGCCACGACCCCTTTGGCGGCTTTGTCCAGCACGATGCAGTGTGCGGCCACAAGAAAAATGCTCGGCAGTTCGTGCGTCACAATAATGACCGTGATGCCTAGATCGTGGCTAAGCGTAAGGATGAGCTGGTCGAGCTCGACTGCCGAAATCGGGTCGAGACCGGCAGACGGTTCGTCGAAGAACAACAGATCGGGCTCGAGTATAAGAGCACGAGCAATGCCGGCGCGTTTTTTCATGCCGCCCGAGATTTCGCCGGGTAGATGCTCGGCGAACGGACCAAGACCGACGAGGTCGAGCTTGGCCTGGACGAGCTCCCGCGCGGTCGCGCCGCGTATCGCGGTCCATCTAGTCAAGGGGAGAGCGAGGTTTTCCGCGAGCGTCATCGAACCAAAGAGCGCGCCCGACTGAAAAAGCACCCCGAAGCGCGGCACGCCCTCGTAAAGATGCGGCTCGCCGACGCCGTCGATGTCGATGCCCCCGGCTTGGGGCCGCTCGAGTCCGATCAAATACCGCAGCAGCGTGCTCTTGCCGCTACCCGATCCGCCGAGGATTGCAAAAATCGTTCCACGCTCGACTTGGAAGGTGATGTGCTCCAGGAGTACCCGCGTCCCCCAACCTGCCCGCAGATCGTCGACGGTGATGTGTGGCTTTAATAGAGGCATGTTCAGATACCTATGAGTGCGTAAAAGAACGTGAACAGGGCGCTGATCACAATCACTGAGAAGAGGGCCAGCACGACGGCGGTCGTCGTCCGGGTGCCGACAGCGGCCGCGCCGCCGCGTGTGAGCAGCCCTTGACCACATGCGATCAATCCGATTGAGAGCCCCAGAAATGGGGTCTTGACGAGACCCGAAAAGAAGTTGTTGGGATTGATCGCGTTCAAGGCCACGTCGACAAAGGCGCCTGCTGTCATATGCGAAACGACAATCGTGGCCCCCAATCCGCCGACAAGGGCCAGCACGTCGCCAAGCCAGGTCAAAAGCGGCACTGCGATGGCGAGAGCGAGACAGCGTGGCACGACCAACCAACTCACTGGGTCGAAGCCCATCGACTGCAAGGCATCGACCTCTTCTGACACCTTCATTGTGGCGATCTCCGACGCAATACCCGCGCCCGATCGTCCGGCCATAATCATCCCGGTGACCAGTGGTCCAAGGTCTCGGAAATGTGCGACGACTACCATCTGGGGAACAAGGGCGATTGTTCCAAAGCCCTCGAGCTGCGAAACGCCGAGAAACCCGATGATTGCGCCGATCAGCAAGTTGGCAGCACTCGTAACCAGCAGCCCGTCTGCGCCGATTTCTTGAATCAGCCTCGGCAACGAACGCCAATCGACTGAGCGCGGTGTGACCGCAGCTTTTGGAAACGCTACGGCACAGCGACCGATGAAATCAAATGCTTCGTTTGCCTTGCTAGGCACTTCAGCCGCTAGAGCTCCGATCCTCGTCAGCGGATTCATCACTCGTGTCGGGCGCTCTGGGAGCCCCGCCCGGCGCTCGCGATAACTTGCGATTAAGCGTGCCGCTTCGCGGTTGGGGTCATCAATGACGCGCGCGTGGCGGCCGCCCGCATCCAGCCGATCGAGAAGCCTTGCCAGCAAGACTGCCCCGGCGCCATCGATTCGTTCAAGCTGCGCTAAATCGACATCGACCGAGCCACAGCCGGCTAAAAGTGCCTCCGCGTTCTCCACTGCTCGTGCTGCCATCGTCGCATGGGCCAGGTCGAACGGACCGGTCGCCACTAGACGCGCGTGGTCTCCTTCTCGGTCGGCTCGGATGGCGACACTCATGGGGCAGGTCTCTCGAGTTCAGTTCGACGCCTCAAACAACGGAGCCAGAAACGGTGACCGAGAAGCATCCATTTTCGTCGATGCAAAGCGGGCATCGGATTGGCATCCTTTACCGCCAATTCGCTGACTAATTGAACTGCGCAGTTTACTGTCAGAATTACCAGTGCAGGTTTTCAACCTCTCCGGTTCAGGGCTACGATCAACATTAGGCTCCTTGCAAAAGATTCCAATCTGCCAAAAGGGTCCATTTAGGCGTCGCACAAACCACCTCTCCGGACGGCGTCCAAATGCTTGCCGTAGCTACGATGCGCCGGCGGCTTTGGCTCGCCGGAGAGGCTCCGGGCTAGTAGGCGGCGCGGGCTGATCTATTTCGCCTGCTGGGACTTCAGGCACTGGGGCCTGGGGGACAACCACCTTGCTATGCAAGACCGCGCCATCCTCGATCACAATACCCCTGGTCTCTATGTCGCCGCTGAGTTTACCAGTGCTCCAGATGTGGACGCGCTCGCAGGACTTGAGCATGCCAATCACTTCGCCACGAATGATAACTTTAGGGGCATCGATTTCCGCGCTGACACGAGCGTTTGGGCCAACCGTGAAAGTCCCACTGGCGAGACGAATTTTTCCTTCGAACTCGCCATCCAGGAAGAGATCACCATGACCGGAGATTTCTCCTTTTATCGTGATGTCCCGACTCACGGCGGCTGGCGTGCCCGCAGAACCTTGCGGCGCTGCGGTGCCAGGGGTCTGCCAATGCGCTCGTAAAAATTCCCGCCAAGCTTCTCGATGTTGTGCGAAGGAAGCAGAAGAAGGCGAAGCTCCGGGAGAAGATTTTGCTTTGCTGTCTTCCGATTTACGCCACATGAAACGCCTCCAAGGTACGAAGGATACGCGGAATGCCAGTCTTATCCTTGCGTAAGAGTCAACTCGGTCAATAGCGCGGCATCGTGACGTCTGGCAGCAGTTTGGGCCACCGGAGGCGACCGCTGCACTTAGAAACAAGAGCCATGAAGGGTGTCTTTCTTATGAATTCTTAGGAGGGAGGAATCTATAACTGGCTCTGATTTTGCTGCTACTAGGGATTCCCCTAGTTGTAGGGGAGCGCGGCCAAGTCTAAGAGCATAAACACAGGTACTCGCGAGATAATTACAAACCCGGGGACCTTATGACCAGCATCGTTGAATCACCGTGACAACAAGCTGATGGAGCGCCCGGGACCTCGGAACAACAAAGTACTAGAAAGGTCAATCTCCGCAACCAGGTCAATTCGTCCAAGTAATCCGGTGGGCCAAAATCCAGCTCCCTTCCTTCTTGCCCCGGGCCCTGCCCCTGTCAATATTGACAGTATTCTAGCTTCCAGCCGACGATTAGTCTCTCACAAGCGTTCGGCTTGAGCGGGTAGTAAGGCCTCAGCCCTCTCCACCAGCCCCAGCAGAAAAAAGTTCCGACATGCCACCAAGGGGGATTACAAACATGGGTCTATTTAAACCGAGCTATTTCCGGCACGCCGCAAACATCCTGCTGTTGGTAGCGTACAGCGTTCGCGACATTCTCTGGCTGAGGTTGTTTGCGGTGGCGGCCTCGCTGATAGCGCTGCCGTATTTCATCCTGCAGCCTGAACCGTTGTGGGAGCCAATCATTTGGAGCAGCGTCTTTGCTGCGATCAATTCGTTCCAGTCTTGGCGTCTTTTTGTCGAGCGACGTCCAGTTAAATTGACGCCTGAAGAAGAGGAAATTCGTCGGCTCGCCTTCCCGGATTTGCCGCCTCGGAAAGTCCTGCAGATTCTGAGCATCGGAGCGTGGACAACGGTGGAAATTGGCGCGCAACTGCTGGAGCGTGGCAAAAGTGTTGAGGCGATCTTCGTCATTGTTCGCGGGAAAGTGCGGGTCACGAGAGATGATCGTGTGATCGGGGAACTCGTCGCGGGCCACATCGTAGGCTCAGCGCTTCTTTTGAGTGGAGTCACAGCCGATGCAGATGCGGTGGTAGTAGAGCCTGTCCGGTGCATGCGTTGGGAGGTTGAGCCGCTCGACCGCTACCTGGCCGCCAATCCTGAGACGCGGATTGTCCTGCAAAAGTACCTTGCTCGTGATCTGGCCACAAAAGTGTTAGTTGCCACTAAACTTTAGGCTCATACCGGGGCTGTACACGGATGCGAAATCGCGATATCACAAGAAATCCAACTACCTGCGATAACGTCCGCTATCGATTGCATTAGCCGATGTCATCCATCGCAAGGGGGACCTCAAATGAGATTTCGATTGCTTTTACTGTGCGCCGCTATTTCTTCTCCTTTTCCGGTCTTCGCGCGGGGAAAAACCGACGTCATCATTATGAAGAACGGCGACCACGTCACTTGTGAAATCAAGGGACTCCGATCGAATACGCTGTATATCAGTGTTGATTATATTTTGAGCACACTGTCTGTCGATTGGTCAAAAGTCGACCATGTTCAAAGCAAGCAGCTTTTCCTCGTTAGGACTCAAGATGGAACAGTCTATACAGGAGCACTCTCGACTCCGGACACTTTGGGCAGACGTCCCTCGCAAATTGAAGTTGTGGAGTCCCCCGGGGAGAAAGTAACCCTCGAAAGAGAGCAAGTCGTGTTTGTTAACGAAACCTCCAGCAATTTCTGGCAGCGCTTGAACGGCCGCATCGGCACGGGCTTTACCTATTCGAAAGGGAACGACTCCGCTCAATACAACCTGAGTTCCGACGTAAACTATCCCCGGGAGCGATGGTCCGCCGAAGCAAGTTACAGCTCGAACCTTACCTCCAACTCTGGAGCGAGCACATCCACTCGGAACGAAGTTGCGTTTTCAGCGCAACGGCTTTTGCGGTGGAACAATTGGTACTACACCGGAGTCACTGACTTCCTTCAAAGTTCAGTCCAAGGGATCCGGTTGCAGAGCACCTTCGGGGGAGGCATCGGACGAATAATCAAAAACACAGGCAGCACTTCGTTGACTGTCTATGGTGGTTTCGCATGGCAGCGCATCAATTACAACGAAGCGGCCAACCCTTCTTTGACGCAACAAGTCACTTCGGGCTTGATTGGATCGAGCTTGAAGCTTTTCAGATTCGACCGAACCACACTCACATTGAATGCTACCTTCCTTCCCGCCGTTTCTGACCCTGGTCGATTTCACTTCAATATGAACACTTCCTACTACGTCAAGCTTTGGGGCAAACTGGATTGGAATTTAACTTTCTACGGCAATTGGGATAACCGCCCACCACCAGGTTTTTCCAGGAGCGACTACGGAACAACTTCTGGGCTCAGCTTAACCTTCGGCAACCGCTAATCAGTATTCAAAGCGCCGACGGAATAAGATTCTCGAATTGTTATCGTAATATCAGCATTATCACCACCTATCTCAGAACGAGATGCTCCGAAGAGGAGCTGCCCGAAAAAGAGAATTTGTGAACTATCTTATAGAAGCATGTTCTTACACTAAGGGATCGTCTTGGACTACGCACTCGCGACGGACGATGATGAGGCGCGAAGAATTTGGATGCCCAACCAGCAACCCAAAAACTCAAGCAGAAATAGCAGGACCGCGCTGATCCGAAAGGCGAACGTCAATTCGCCACCTGCCATCCTGAATACATTGTCGGAACCAGGACTCAGAAAATGGGAATACCCACCGATCGCCAGCGGCACGGCCAAAGACAGAAGGAGCCAAGCACCGAGCTTGGGAAAATGCGCCCATAACGAAATCAAAGCAATCAGAGGAATTATATTCGCGAGGCCAGCGAAAAGCGGGACTTGATCCACTTTGAGCACCGCATCCCGTCTTGCGAGCAGTTCGAGATGCCAAAAGACGACCACGGCATGCGCCAGCACAACCGGCGCGGCGTACCTGCATAATCTTCGCATCGGGCGACCTTCCTCCGCCAAGATGCCTCCGATAAAATGGATGATGACTCAGTTGCTTTGGTGCATC
>Ga0210403_10004238_pt1 | contig 12389 bp, 11 predicted proteins | sample IncBWC19MmetaG_FD_150863 | JGI IMG/M metagenome (GOLD analysis project Ga0210403, IMG submission 150863) | Forest soil microbial communities from Barre Woods Harvard Forest LTER site, Petersham, Massachusetts, United States - Inc-BW-C-19-M | ecosystem: Environmental > Terrestrial > Soil >... | reverse complement strand
CGCAGGTGCTGGAGGACACGGGGGAGAGGTAGGGGCGGGCGGGCGGAGAGTTTCGTCCCAAGCGTCTTAGACAATACGGTGCATGGATCGAACCGCGCTTGAGGCGTTCCTGAGGGAGGGGCTCTCGCTGGCAGAGATCGGACGGCGAGTGGGACGGCATGAAGCGACTGTGCCCTACTGGCTAGGCAAGCATGGCCTGAACGCCGCCCACGCGGCCAATGGGCCGAAGGGTCCGATTGGGCGTGAGCGGCTGTTGGCCTTCGTGGACGCCGGTCTGTCCGTCGCTCAGATCGCGGCCGAGGTGCAGCGAAGCAGATCCACGGTGCGCCACTGGCTGAAGGAGTACGGCCTGCAGACGCACTGGGCCGCCCGAAGACGTACCCTCGCGGCGGGCGAGCGCCGCATGATGCTGAGATGTGCACGCCATGGGGTGGTGGAGTTCAGCCGCATGACTGGTGGAGGGTTCCGCTGCACGCAATGCCGCTCGGAGGCTGTCAGCAGGCGTCGTCGCAAGGTCAAGCGGATACTCGTGGAAGAGGCTGGCGGCCGGTGCGCTCGATGCGGCTATGACCGCTGCATCTCGGCGCTGGAGTTCCATCACATGGACCCTGCGGAGAAGCGCTTTTCGCTCAGCAGCCGTGGCGTCGCCCGTTCGCTTGAGAAGGCGCGCGCCGAGGCGGCGAAGTGCGTGCTGCTGTGCGGCAACTGCCACGCGGAGGTGGAGGCGGGGCTTGTGAGCCTGGGCGCGCGCGCCGATCACTGCCGTACAATGACCTAGTCGACCCCGACGCGTCCGGGGTAGCCCAATCCGGGGTAGCTCAATGGCAGAGTAGTCGGCTGTTAACCGATTGGTTGTGGGTTCGAGTCCCACCCCCGGAGTGCCCGCCCGCACAACGGCTCCAGGCCGGTGCGGAGCATGGCGGCGACGGCCCCGGTCAGTGCGGCGCTGATCGAGAGCCGAGGAGTCGTTACGGCAGCGTCAGCTTGTTCGCAGCCCGTTCAAGCTCGCGAACGAAAGTCGTGACCGGCTTTCGGTGAGGGCCGCGCGCGGTGATGACGTGGAGTGCTCTGGCTCGAGCTGGCTGCAGCGGGATTGTCCTCAGATCTGGCCGCGGCGTCGGCGCGGCCAGAGAGGGGATCAGAGCAATGCCGAGCCCCGCAGCTACCAGGGCTTGGCCGGCGACGTCGTCCTCGAGCTCCAGCGCCATGCGCGGGGTGTACTCGGCTTCGCGGAAGAGAGCGTCGACCTCCTCGCGGAAGTCAGCGACTCGGCGCGGCGATGGAAGCAGCCACTCCTCGTCACGGAGCTGCTCGAGGGTGACGCGCTTCAGGCGGGCGATCGGGCTGCTGGCGGGGACGACAACCATGAGGGGCTGCTCCACCAGCAGGGTCGCGGTGAGGTGTCTGGGGACTGCCGGAGGATGTCCGCCTGGCGTGACAATGATCCCCACGTCAACTTCGTCGCCGCGTAGTTGCTTGAGGATGGCGCTGGACTGAGACTCAGCCAGGAGCAGCTGTATGTCTCCGTGGCGCGCACGGAAGGCCGCTGCGGCGAGCGGCACAACGCTGCGCAGGCCGGACGGCACGGAGGCCACCCGGACCTGCCCCGTCTCGCCGGTCGCGAGCGCCGCCAGGTCTGCTTCTGCCAGTGCCAGCTCGGCGAGGGCCGTCTCGGCGCGCTCGTATAGAAGCTCTCCCGCTGCGGTGAGTGTCCAGGGTCGCACCCCGCGGTTGATGAGCGACGCTCCGAGTTCACGCTCGAGAGCGCTCACATGGTGGGAGACCGCCGGCGGGGTGAAGTTGAGCGCGTCGGCGGCAGCAGCGAACGAGCGGCGACTGGCGACCTCAAAGAAGACGCGGACATGGTCTAGCTGCAGGATTACTACAGCTTATTTCAAGATCAAGGACTTTTGTTGTGCTTATCCTGGGCTCGTGGGATCGTAGGACTTCAGCGATGCGGGGAGATCGAGATGTCGAGCACTGAGAGCGCGATCCCATCCAGCACTGTGGCGGAGAGGTTCCATCCGCTCGGGGTACTCGACGACGTGCTTGCCGGCACCGGGTTTGCGGTTGGGGACACTGGCGGCTCCATCTCTTTCAGCGGCGCGGACCCGATCTTCGAGAGCCGCCTGCGGCTGGCAGCCGGGATCGGCGTACCGGTGATGGCTGCAGCGGTTGGGGCAGCCTCTGCATGGCGGCTGAACACAGGCGAGAGCCAGGACCTGCATCTGGACCTGCGCCAGGCCATACATGGCATCACCCCGCACTTCGCTTGGCATCCGACGGTCAACGGGATGCCACACGGACACGCACTCGTCCTTGACAACTTCTTCCTGCTGGCGCCTTACAAGACCCGTGACGGACGAGTGGTGATGGCTTCGGGCGTGTACCCCCACATGGCCGCAAGCTGGCTGCGGTTCCTCGATTGTGCTCCCGAATGGGAGAAGGTGGTGGCGGCGCTTGCGCGATGGGACAGCGCAGAGCTCGAGGACGCCGCCAACGCACAGGGTCTGCCGTTGACGATCGCCCGCACGCCCGAGGAGTGGCTCGCTCACCCCCAAGGCCAGGTGCTCGCGGCGAAGCCCGTGATCGAGGTCGAGAAGATCGCCGACTGTGAGCCCAAGCCACTGGGACTGGGCTCCGCCTCGCTGTCGGGCGCCGCTGCGCTGTCGGGCGTACGGGTGCTCTCGTTCACCCACGCCATCGCCGGCCCGACCGTGGGGCGCACCCTCGCCGAGCACGGGGCCGACGTGCTGAACGCGACGTTCCCCAACCATTTCGAGCACGACTTCATCTACAACGAGGCCAACGTCGGCAGCCGCAGCGCGAACCTCGACCTTCGCATACCCGAGCACCGCTCACACGTGGAGCGCCTGCTCGCGGACACCGACGTGCTCGTGGACAACCACAGGCCGGGAAAGCTCGCCGAGCACGGCCTCGACCCCAACCAGCTCGCCGAACGCCATCCCGGCATCGTGACGGTCAAGATCAGCGCTTACGGACACGATGGGCCTTGGGCCGACCGCGCCGGCTTTGACATGAACGGGTCCGCCGCATCGGGCGTGATGGCCATCGAAGGGGACGACGATGACCCGAAGCTGCCGCCCACCGGGATGCTCAACGATTTCATCACCGGCTATCTCGGGGCGGCCGGGGCGACCGCCGCGCTGCTGCGGCGCGCACACGAGGGCGGCAGCTACCGCGTGGATGTGTCCCTCGCACGCACCGGGATGTTCGTGACCTCGCTCGGCACAGTCGACCCGACGCTGGCCGGCAGCGACCGGCAACACACCCCTCAGGACCCGCCGAGCGTCCTCGCCGACACACCCCTCGGCAGGCTCGCCCAGCTCGCCCCGCCGGTCCACTTCTCGAAGACGCCTCCCGCCTGGCGCGACCCGATCCTCGTCCCGCGTTGCTCCAGCCGGCCAGAGTGGCTCCCGAGATGAGCATCCCCTGACCGGTTACAGAGCGCCGCTCGACACCCCCGGACGGGCGCACAGCTCATCCCCGACGCAGCGCTCGCAACACCACCCCGGGCTGCGCCACGGCTCGCGGTCCGACCATGAGCGCAAACAGGCTGCTCGCGAGCCACGGCCGCAGGTGGGGGCGGATGAGACGGATGAGGCCGTCGTGGTCGAGCTCGAAGACCATGGCGTCGTCGAGGCGCAGCCCGGCGATGCGGGTGTGTGAGACGGCCACACGCGTGGCGCCCTCGCCGACCGGCTGCTCCCAGCTGACGGCGCTGATGGTGCGGTAGACGATGGTGAGCAGCGCGCTCACGTCGGCTTGGCCCTTGAAGGTCATACGCCCGAACAGCGGCGAGGGCATCTGCACATCTGCGGCAAGCGTGGCTGCGAGGCCGTGCATGTCGCCGGCCTCGGACGCTGCGCAGTAGCGCGCGACGGCGTCCTGCATGTGCTGGATTATGCCGCGCGAGGATGGGCGGCGGCCAACTCCTCCACCAGCACGGCAGCAGCGGCGCCGGCATCGTGTGCTTCAGCCCAGGCGGCGAGCTCCCGCGCGCGTTCCCGGATGGATGGCTCGCCGAGCGCGCGCTCGACAGCTAGGTGCAGCCGCCGCGGCGAGAGGAACCTGCGCGGCAGGCGCACGCCGGCGCCGGCCCAGTCAAGGCGGGCGGCGTTCTCGTTCATGTCGCCGACTGCGGGGCAGGCGACGACGGCGCAGCCGCTGGCGAGAGCGCGGGCGAGGGTGCCGTGGCCGGCGTGGCAGACGACCACATCGCATTGGGGCATGGTGCGCGAGTAGGAGACCCAGTCGACCACGCGCGCGTTGGCGGGCACGGGCAGCGGCGCGGGGGGCAGTCGCCGGTTCCAGGTGGCGAGCACGCGCACGGGCGCATCAGCGAGCCCTTGGAGGGCGGCGCGGAGCAGTAGGTGCTTGGGGTCCTGGGCGGTGGAGGGGGCGATGAGCACGAGTGGGTCCTCGCCGGGCGGTAGCTCCACATGGCGTGCGGGCGGCTCCCACATGAGTGGCCCGACGACATGCACGTGCGGATCCCACCCGCTGGCACGCGGGTACTCGAGCTGGGGGAAGGTGCCCACGAGGGCGAGCTGGCGGCTGATGCCGCCGTGGACGTGGGTGAGCGGGGGCAGCCCGAGGCGGGCGCGCGTGTCGTTGAGCTCACGCCGCCCGAGCTGCAGGCCGCGCTGGATGGGCGACTGCGCGCGGCGCCACAATGCGCGCCCGGCGGCGGTGCGGGGCAGGCGGGCGCCGAGGGAGTAGATGGGGAAGTAGGCCTCGCCGTGGGGATGGACGTGGGGGATGAGGGTGGCGTGCGGGGCTCCGTGCAGCTCGGCGGCGAGCGCGGGGGCGAGCGTGAGGATGTCGGCGACCACGACCTCTGGTTCCAGCTCGCGCAGGAGCGGGAGCGTGTGGCGAGTGGCGTGGACCACCGCCTCGTAGAAGTCGAGGGGTGCAGAGCCGGGCTCGCCGGAGGGGAAGACGGTGTACTCGGGAGCGGGGGCGAACTGCATGCCCTCGGCCTGCACGTGCTCACGCCAGCGTGTCCAGGTCTGCAGCGTGACCTGGTGGCCGCGCGCGGCGAGCGCGCGGCCGAGGGCGATCATGGGGAAGGCGTGGCCTGGGTCGCCGAAGGCGCCCAGCAGGATTCGCCTGGAGGTGCCCAGTGCTATCGCCGTCCCGCGAGGGTCAGGCGGCGAGCTCGGCGACGAGTCGCAGCTGCTCGAGCCGCTCGGTGGCGGTGGAGGCGGTGGGCGTGACGCCGAGCGTGCCGACGCCCGCGTCGCGGTAGACGGCGAGCCGCTCGCGGACGACGTCGGGCGGCCCGCACAGGGAGACGGTGTCGATGAGCGAGTCGGGTATGGCGGCCATGGCCTCATCGCGCTTACCTTCGAGGTAGAGGTCCTGGATCTGCTTGGCCTCGGCCTCGTAGCCGTAGCGCTGGACGAGCTGGTTGTAGAAGTTCTGCTTACGCGAGCCCATGCCGCCGACGTAGAGCGCGATGAAGGGCCGCATGGTGTTGCGGGCGCTCTCGAGGTCGTTGGTGATGCACACGTTGACGGTGGGCGCGATGTCGAAGTGGTCGAGCGATTTGCCGGAGCGTTGCGCTCCCTCCTGCAGCAGCGGACGCAGCTCGGAGACGTGCTCGGGGGAGAACAGCGTGGGGATCCAGCCGTCGGCGATCTCGCCGGCGAGCGCAGTGTTGTTGGGGCCGATGGCGGCGAGGTAGATGGGGATGCGCTTCTGGACGGGGGCGATGGTGAGCTTGAGCGCCTTGCCGGGGCCGTCGGGCAGCGGCAGCTCGATGGTCTCGCCCTTGAACTCGACCCGTTCCCGGGCGAGCGCCATGCGCACCACGGCGACGTACTCGCGGGTGCGCTGGAGCTGTTTGGCGAAGCGCTGCCCGTGCCAGCCCTCGGCGACCTGGGGCCCGGAGGAGCCGATGCCGAGGATCATGCGCCCGCCGGAGAGCTGGTCGATGGTGGCGGCGGTCATGGCGGTCATGGCGGGGGAGCGGCCGGGCATCTGGAAGATGCCGGAGCCGAGCCGGATCTTGGAGGTCTGCCCGGCGAGCCAGCCGAGCACGGTGGCGGTGTCTGAGCCGTAGGCCTCGGCGGCCCACACGGAGTCATAGCCCAGCCGCTCGGCCTCCTGCACGATCTTCAGCTGGTCCTCTGAGGTGAGGCCGAGACCCCAGTATCCGATGTGCACGCCGAGCTTCATGTGCAAGTTTCCTTTCAGCGGGAGGAGATTGGTTGCTGGTGGGGAACGCGTGACCTAGGCTTGCCCGGCCATCGCGTGCGGCGGCGGGGGCCCCGATCTCCCGATCGATGGGCTGCCGGCAGCTGGGTTGCGCGGCGGGCACAGCCTATGCGAAACCGCAGCCGCCACACCAACAGCTCGATTGAGAGCTTGCGCTTGGCGATTGACTGCATGCCGGTGGCTACGCGCGAGGCGATGCTGGAGGGCGTGCGCAGCTACGAGAGGATCCTGGTGGGCGCATATGTGGACGACGAGGGCGGCGTGTGCCCGATGCTGGCGGCGCACCGCTGCGGCGGTCGCACGGACTTCCTGTCATTTGCGAAGTCGTGGGACCGCTTCGCGCGCGCGAGCGGGCGCAAACGCGCGGCAACCACCCGGGAGCTGCGCATACTGGTGACGCAGCTGGAGGACAGCTTGGCGAGCGCGTCGGGCCTGGAGCTGGACCGCGCGATAGCGGAGCACCAGGCGCTGAGCGCACGCAGCCGCAGCGAGATCCGCCGCAAGCTGGGGCGCGCGGTGCCCGACGAGGGCGACCCCTCGGGCGAGATTCGCGCGCGCAGGCTGATGCGCATCAGAGGGCGGCGAAGGATGGGAGACAATCCCGCCTCGCCCCCCGATCGCCGGCTGGTGCGGCCGGTCTCAACGCGGGGCTGACCGAGTCCGCGCCGGCGCTACAGCCCCTCGCCGGGCCGCACGAACATGATCTCGGGCACGACGCAGGCGGGGGACACGCGCAGCAGGAAGCGCACGGACTCGGCGATGTCCTCGGGACGGATCATCTCATCGGCGGGAACGTGGTCCTTGACGAAATCGGTCATGGGGGTGTCCACGAAGGCGGGGCAGAGGGCTGTGGACTTGATGCCCTCGGCGCTGATCTCCTTGTTCATGGCCTCGGTCCAGCCCACCACGGCGTGCTTGGTGGCGGAGTACACCGACAGCCAGGCCTCGCCGCGCTTGCCGGAGATGGATGAGGTGTTGACCACCAGGGCGTTCTTGTGCTCGCTGCCTGCTTCGCGGAGCATGGGCATGCATTCGCGGTAGAAGAGGATGATGGAGCGGAGGTTGATGTCGAGCTGCATGTCCACGCGCTTGGTGGCGATCTCCGCAACGGCGGCGCCGATGCCAACCCCGGCGTTGTTGACGAGCACGTCGAGCCGCCCGTAGCGCTCCTTGTGAGCCTCGACGACCCTGCGGATCTCCTCCTCATCAGAGACGTTGGCCGCCACGGACTGCAGCTCGATGCCTTCGGCCTTCAGCCCCTCAGCGGCCGCCTCGAGCTTGTCGGGCCGCCGCGCGGCCACCGTGAGGCTGTATCCCTCCTGGCCAAGCACGCGGGCGATGGCAAGCCCGATGCCGCTGGAAGCCCCCGTAACCAACGCTGCGCGCTCTGCTGACACTTCGTGCCTCCCTCGGTTGACCGGATCGTGTGGCCGCGCGTGCCTCAGCGACGGCGAGCGGGAGCATTCCACATCTCGCTGGTAGCGTCCCATGCGCGCGCGAAGACCACCGGTCCGAGCGCGCGGCGGGCCCGTAGCTCAGTTGGTTAGAGCTGCCGACTCATAATCGGTAGGTCCCTGGTTCGAGTCCAGGCGGGCCCATGAAATGTCGAGCGAGGCGACCCACCCAGCGGCGGGTTGCGGCGAGCCGACCGCGCGCGCAACTTCTTGCCCGAGGACGCTGTTTATGGCTACATGGGAGGGATCGTGGGCCTGCGCGTCATGGCAGCGGCTGCCGTCGCGACGCTGGCACTGTCATTTGTGTGCACCGCCGACGCGACGCAGGCGGTGACAACGTCGGATGGCTCGCTGGTCGTCGTGGAAGGCGAGTCGCCCTCGATCTGGTCGAGTGGATCTGTGGTGTACGCGTTCAGCGGGACGCTGCAACGCGGCTTTTCGGCGCCCGCGGTCCTCTCTGAGCCGGGAGATGAAGCCGAACTCCCCGTGCTCGCCACGGACGCCGCCGGGGACGTGTTGGCTGTGTGGACAGCGAGCCGCACTTACCGTGAACATCCCGAAACGCTTCGCGGACCCCACCAGGTGACCGTGCGACGCGGCATCTGGTTCGCGTGGCGCTCGACGGGCGGCCTGTTCTCCGCGCCGCGGCAACTGGCAGCCCCTGCTCCTGGGCAATCTCGCGTCCTGGTCGCGATTGACAAAGCCGGCGAAGCAACGGTCGCCTACGAAGAGCGCGGGTCCGTATATCTACGGCGCGCTGTCCGGAACGGCGCATTCGGGGTGGCAACGGCGGTGTTCAGCGGCACGAGCGAGCCCGGAGGGCAGCCAGCGAACCTTGTCTACCTCGGCGTCGACGATGCCGGGGGCCTACTTGTGGTGGGCAGCCGCGGCAGCTTGCTTCAGGCCCGGACGACGAGCACGAACGGCGAGCTGAGCCGGGCGCAGACGATGGCCGCGCCGCAACCGAGCGGTGGATTTGTGAGGAGGGTTGTGGCCACGATGAACGGGCATGGCCAAGCGGTAATCGCATGGGAAGAGTCGAATTTGTCCGGGATCTTCGCGGTTTACCGCAAGGGCCGAGGACGGTTCGGGCCGCGGCAACGCCTTGCGGCGATCGAAACTCGGCCTAGCTCGGAAACCGTCTGGTACCTCTCGGACGTGTTCCTAAATGCACGGGGCGTCGCGGTGTTCGTGGTGCTTCGTAGCTTCCGAACTACTGGGCTTGTACCTCCGGCATATCCGGAAATCGTCGAATGGAACGGTCATGGCGAGGGCCTTGCCCCAGTTCCGCTATCCGGTGCCGGCTACCTCACCGAGGGCGGGTTCAGCATCACCCGGAACGACGCCGGCGAAGCAGCTGTCGCCTATCGGGCAGTGGTCGGCGAAGGCCAGCTCGCGGTCTACGCGCGCTTCAGCTCGAGCGGCCGGGGCTTCGGCTCGCCTCTCGCCATAGAGGTGGGAGCAAGCTCTTGTCTGAACGTTGGTCTAGAACGGGTGGAACTGCCGTTCAAGGAAAACCCAGCGTGCGAAGGAACCCCCATGCTCGTTGCGGCCGAAGACAACACTTTCTTGGCGGTCTCCAGTTTCTGGGTGGACCGGGGCCACTCGACATACGCGCAACTCGTGCGTGTCAGGAGCATCTCGGAGGTCGGCGCAAGTCCAGCCGACACCGTCGCTCTGCCCGATCACGCGTTGCCGGGGCCGGCGCTTGGTCCCGCGACGCTGACCGACTTCGGTGCTTCCACGACCCCCGACCACCACGCTCGGATCCACGGCCGCGTGCAGTGCGGCGCCGTCGAAGGAGGCTGCTCGGTCGGGATCTCGATAAATGAGGCAGCCTCGCCGGGCCGGACGGTCGGACATGCGACTGTCCTGCTCGGCTACCTGGGGTCACGGTCCATCGCCGTTTCGCTCAACGGTATCGGTCGGCGAGAGCTGGCTCGACACAGCAGGCTCGACGTTCGCGTCATGACGAACACAGTAGGCGCGTACGGCCCCGCCCTCGACTCGGCTTATCCCTTGACCATCATCGCGGCTCCAGCGGCGAGGCGGGGTCGCCGGGTGCGCCGGACAGCCGTGGTTACCCGCGCCAACGCTCGAGAGTGTCGGGAACCGATAGGAGACCGGACGCGGCATGGATGTCGCGCATCGAAGGCAAAGCGGAGACAGACGCCGTGAGGAATGTCCCGTGCTGTCGGGCCGTGTCCGGCCGGCGTAACCAGGTGGGCCCATGACGGGATCGGGCGGTGTACAGCCGAATCTCGCGGCTCTACACACGCGTCGGGCACCCCGGAAGCGGCACTCGCGGCGGGTGATGACAAATCGAGGCTAGGTCCTCAGCCCCCACGCGCTCACGAACGCCCAGGAGCCCTCCAACAGCAGAAAGCCCCATTGCCGATTGAGAAGAGCCAGCGTGGCCAGCGTCGTTGACCCCGCGAAGTTCGAGCACAGGTACGCATATGACGTGGGGCGCAGGGAGCCCAGTTGCGACCACGCGAACGGAAACAGGACTAGTAGGGCCCCGACGATCTGAAGATACCCAGCCACTTAGGGCCTCCGTTGCGCGCCGTCGTCACACCGGGTACGGCGCACCCTCTCGTCCGGGGCAGGCTGATGATCGCGTTGCCTGCGCACGATTTTAGCGTCGCCGAAGTCCAAGGGGCCGCGAGTGGTCCCCGGCTGGGGCGCAACTAACGCACACACTGTAGAACAACACGACTGTTTGACAATCGAGATAGCCGCGAGTAGCATCGCGCGCCGTGAGCTCCACCGCTAGCCGGTCTCCTCGGGCCGACACTCGGCTCTGGCATCCATTCGCGAACATGCACGACGTACGTGGGCGCGAGTTCGTGCTCACGCGCGGCGAAGGAGTCTGGGTATGGGATGAGCAGGGACGCCGCTATTACGACGCCACGGCCAGCCTCTGGTACGCCAACATCGGTCACGGACGAGCAGAGATCGCCGAGGCGATCGCACGTCAGCTCCAGCAGCTCGAGGCGTATTCGATCTTCAACGATCTCACCAATCGACCGGCGCGAGATCTCGCCGAACGGCTGAGCGGGCTCGCCCCGATGCAAGATGCGCGCGTCTTTCTGACCAGCGGCGGCGCCGACTCGATCGACACTGCGGCAAAGCTCGCTCGACACTACTGGCACGCGCTGGGGCAGAGCGAGCGGGTGCACCTGATCAGTCGCACTGCCGGCTACCACGGCACGCATGGGTTTGGCACGAGTCTCGCCGGCATTGCAGCCAACCGCGAAGGCTGGGGGCCACTCGATCCGAACGTCTCCTTGGTTCAGCACGACTCCCTCGCGGCCTTGGAGCGGGAGCTCGATGCGCTCGGCGCCGATCGCGTGGCCGCCTTCTTCTGCGAGCCGGTGATAGGGGCCGGGGGTGTGTACGCCCCTCAACCGGGCTACATCGAGGGGGTTGCCGAGCTCTGCCGCCGCACGGGTGTGCTGCTCATCATCGACGCGGTGATCTGCGCCTTCGGTCGGCTCGGCACCTGGTTCGGCATCGAGCGCTGGGGCGTGCAACCCGACATGATCGCCTTCGCCAAGGGCGTCACCAGCGGCTATCTGCCGCTCGGCGGCCTGATCGTCAGTGGCCGCGTGGCCGAGCCGTTCTGGGATCGACCCGACGCGCCCGTGTTTCGGCACGGACCCACGTACTCCGGTCACCCCACCTGCGCGGTCGCGGCGCTTGCGAACCTCGACGTCCTCGAGCGCGAGAAGCTGGTTCCCCGCGGTGGGGAACTCGAGGACGCCCTCTGCGCTGCGCTCCAGCCACTGGCTCAGCACCCGCTCGTCTCAGAGGTGCGCGCGGGAGTGGGACTGCTCGCCGCCGTCGAGCTCTCGCCAGCGGCGATGGCCGGATCCGCGTCCGCTCCCCGGGAGCTGTTTGAACGAGTGCGTGAGCACGGCGTGCTCGTCAGGCCGCTCGGCGGATCGATTGCGATCTCCCCGCCGCTCACGGCGCAGCCCGAGGACTTCAAGTTGATCGCCGATGCCATCGCCTGCGGGTTGGCCGAGATGGAGCCTGCACTGGCACCGTGACCGAGGCCCCCAAATAAGCACAGACCGTGAGTGCGAATGCTCACCAGTACGCAATCACGTGACACGCAATTACACGACCCCAGAAAGAGAGCGCCGAAGTGAGTAATCAGCCATCCGGTTCCAACACCGACAACACGATGTGGGACACCCTGCTGCACGCGGGCCTTGCCGGGTCCTTCCTTCGCCTTCCACACGTCGCGCCCGAGCAGGACGCGGTGCGCGGCGCCGGTGCCGGTGCCGCCATCTACGGAATCCCATGGGACTCAATGCAGATCAGTCGCTCCGGCGCCAGCTACGGCCCGCGTGCCATCCGTGAGATCTCGTCTCAGTTCCTGCCCTACAACGCCACCTGGGACTTCGACATCGTTGAAGCGTTCAGCCCCGTCGACTGCGGCGACTGCCACGTCGTCGTCGGCAACGCCGAGCGCACCTTTGCGCGGGCGCAGGAGGACATTTCGCAGATCGTGTCTGCCGGCGCCATCCCTGTCGTGCTGGGGGGCGATCACTCGGTGACGATCCCCGCCGTGCGCGCGGTCAAGGAGCATCATGAGAGCCCGGGTCTCGTCCTGCTGGACACGCATCTCGACACCGCCCTTGAGGTCGGAGGCGAGCGCTTGAGCAACTGCTGCCCCATCAC
>Ga0210403_10004237_pt1 | contig 12389 bp, 12 predicted proteins | sample IncBWC19MmetaG_FD_150863 | JGI IMG/M metagenome (GOLD analysis project Ga0210403, IMG submission 150863) | Forest soil microbial communities from Barre Woods Harvard Forest LTER site, Petersham, Massachusetts, United States - Inc-BW-C-19-M | ecosystem: Environmental > Terrestrial > Soil >... | reverse complement strand
TTAAGATAACCGAAAGTGATCTCGTCCGGAGCAATCATGCCGGCACGCGCGCCGGCCTCAATTGACATATTGCACACCGTCATGCGCTCATCCATGGACATGGCGCGAATCGTCGATCCGCGGTATTCCAGTACGTAGCCGGTGCCGCCCGAGACACCGATCCTGCCGATGATGGCAAGAATCAAATCCTTGGCGGTGACACCCGGACGCAGATCGCCCTCGACGTTGATCGCAAAACTTTTCGGCTTGCGCTGCAGCAACGACTGAGTGGCCAGTACATGACCGACTTCAGTGGTGCCGATGCCGAAGGCGAGGGCGCCAAACGCGCCATGCGTGCTCGTGTGGCTATCGCCGCACACGATGGTCATGCCGGGCTGCGTGCAGCCCAGTTCAGGACTGATGACATGCACGATGCCGCGCCGCATGTCGTGCATTCCGAATAGCTCGATGCCAAAATCGGCCGCATTGCGCTCCAGTTGGCGCACCTGTTTGGCCGCGGCGTCGACCTTGATCGGCACATTGCCGAATACCTGCGCTGTTTCCGTTGGGGTCGAATGGTCCATGGTCGCGAGCGTGCGATCGGGACGCCGCACGGGCAGTCCGCGGGACTTCAGCAGGCTGAATGCCTGCGGCGAGGTGACCTCGTGAATCAGGTGCAGATCGACATACAGCACGGCAGGCGTGTCCGGCGTTTCGGCAACGACCTCGTGTGCCGCCCATACCTTGTCGAACAGCGTGCGCGCGCTCATCGATCAAGCCTTGCCGGCTTCCAACCACGGCATGCGGGCGCGCAATTGAGCGCCGACCTTTTCTATCGAGTGCGTCAAATCCGCTTTCAGCAGCTTCGAATACTTGCGGCGGCCGGCCTTGTTCTCCGCAATCCACTGACGCGCGAATTTGCCTTGCTGTATCTCGGTGAGAATTTTGCGCATTTCCTTCTTGGTCGCCTTGTTCACGACGCGCGGTCCGCGGGTCAAATCGCCATACTTGGCCGTCTCGCTGATGAAGCGATGCATCTTCGTGATGCCGCCCTCATGCAGCAAATCGACGATCAGCTTCAGCTCGTGCAGGCATTCGTAATAGGCCACGGCGGGCTGGTAGCCGGCTTCCACCAGCGTTTCGTAACCCTTGACCACGAGTTCGGTCGCGCCGCCGCACAGCACCGCCTGCTCGCCGAACAGATCCGTTTCGGTCTCTTCGGCAAAGCTCGTCTCGAGCACGCCGCCGCGCGTGCCGCCGATGCCGTCCGCATACGCCAGCGCTTTGGCCTTGGCATGCTTGGATGGATTCTGCGCCACTGCCATCAGGCAAGGCACGCCGCGGCCCTGCTGAAACTGGCGCCTGACCAGATCTCCGGGGCCCTTGGGCGCGATCAAGACCACGTCCAAATCCGTGCGCGGTTTGATCTGCTTGAAGTGGATGTTGAAGCCATGCGCGAACAGCAGCGTGGCGCCTTTCTCGATAAGGTTCTTGATCTCGCCGTACAGCGGCTTTTGCGTGAGATCGGGCACCAACATCGCCACCACCTGAGCGCCTGCGACGGCGGCCGCGGGTTCCAGCACTCGCAGCCCGTCCATTTTCGCCTTCTTCCAGCTGTCGCCCTTGCGCACACCGACTACTACGTCGTAGCCGCTGTCGCGAAGATTGAGCGCATGCGCGCGTCCCTGACTGCCATAGCCGAGCACAGCGATGCGTGCCCCGCGCAGCGCTTTCTTGTCGACGTCTTTTTGCGAATACAACCGCATGCGAATCTCCTTGACCGCTACCATATGCGCAAAATGCGAGACCCCGCTTAAAGTCCAGCGGCCTTAAGCGGGGTCTTAACGAGGATTTGCGCTTAAGCGCTCTGTTAACTAGCGTTAAATAGCACCACAGAATCTCATATGATGCAAGGCCTTCCAGGCGTCGATTCGCGTCGCGAGGACTTGATTTCATGCATGTCGATAGCAGTGTTCCAGTGCCGTTGTGGCTGTTGTACGAAGACGAAATCGAAGCGTGGCGCGCCGGGCAAACATCGCTCGTGCGGCAGTGGCTGGGCGAACAGAATTTCAAAGGCGAGAAGCATCGAGTCGTGCTGCTGCCGGATTCCGCCGGCGGCCTCGACGCGGCGGTCGGCGGTCTGGGCAAACGTCAGGGAGAATTGTCGTTGTGGCACGCGGCGGGAGTCGCCGAACGATTGCCGTCGCGAAGCTTCCGCCTCGCGCAAGCATTCGCTGCGGCCGAGGCAACGCAAATATGCTTGGGATTTGCCTACGGGGTGTATCGCTTCGAACGCTATCGTTCGGCCAAGAACGGCGCCGCGACCCTGGTCGCGCCGCCGAATGCGGAAATGCAATTCGTCGCGATCGCGACCGAGTCGCTGCGCATGGCGCGCGACTGGATCAACACGCCGGCCGGTGATCTCGGTCCGGCGGAATTGGCTGCTGCGGCGCGACAGCTCGCCGAACGTCACCAGGCGGCGTTCAAAGAGTGGGTCGGCGAAGAGCTGCTGGCGGCAAACTTTCCGGCCATTCATGCCGTGGGACGCGCGAGCAGTGCGCCGCCGCGCCTGCTCGAATTGCGCTGGGCGCCGCGCGGCGCCGATACCTACCCTATTGTCACTCTGGTCGGCAAGGGTGTGTGCTTCGACAGCGGCGGACTGGATATCAAGCCGGGCGCGGGCATGGCTCTCATGAAAAAGGATATGGGCGGCGCGGCAGTCGCATTGGCGCTGGCCAACATGCTCATGAGCGTCAAGATCCGCGCCGGGGTAAGGGTTTTGGTGCCGGCGGTGGAGAATGCCATCAGCGGCAATGCCTACCGGCCCGGCGATGTGCTCGCCACGCACAAGGGATTGACGGTCGAGGTCGGCAACACGGATGCGGAAGGCAGGCTGGTGCTGTGCGATGCCTTGGCCTTCGCCGATGAAGAGCATCCCGATTTGATCATCGACTTCGCGACGCTCACGGGGGCTGCGCGGGTTGCATTGGGACCGGAGCTGCCGGCCCTATTCGGCAACGATGAGAGCATGGTGTCCGAATTGGCGCGAGTGGCTGCGGCGGAACATGATCCGCTTTGGCCAATGCCCCTATGGGCGGGCTACGAGGACGAACTTGCCAGTAAAATTGCGGATTTGAACAATATCGCCTCCTCGCCGCTCGCGGGCTCGATTTTCGGCGCGCTGTTCTTGAAGCGTTTCGTGGCCGAATCCACCCGCTGGATGCACATCGATTTGTACGCTTGGAATTCGAAGGATCGGCCGGGCCGCAGTGTGGGCGCCGAGGCACAGGCAGTGCGCGGCACCTACCGCTACTTGGTTCAGCGCTACGGTATTGCGTAAGCTTACGCGCATGCGAAAAAAATCCGTCCCCGATACCCGTCATTATTCGCGCATTGTGGTCGATGGCGTGAAACAAACGCCCAGCCGCGCGATGTTGCGCGCCGTTGGATTCGTCGATGCCGATTTCGATAAGCCCCAGGTGGGAGTCGCCTCGACCTGGAGCAACCTGACGCCCTGCAATGTGCACATCGACGAACTGGCGCGATTGGCCGGCGCGGGAGTCGAGCGGGCAGGCGGCAAGGCCGTTACGTTCAATACCATTACGGTGTCGGACGGAATTTCGATGGGCACTCCCGGCATGCGCTACTCGCTGGTATCCCGGGAGGTGATCGCCGATTCCATCGAGACGGTGGTCGGCGCACAAGGCTTCGATGGCCTGCTCGCCATCGGCGGCTGCGACAAGAACATGCCGGGCTGCATGATGGCGATCGCCCGGCTCGACCGTCCTGCGGTTTTCGTATACGGCGGTACCATTCGTCCGGGAGCCGATAATCGCGACATCGTTTCGGTTTTTGAAGCGGTCGGTGGGTATGCAGAAGGTTTGGTATCGGAACAGCAGCTGAAGTTCGTCGAGCGCACGGCGATTCCGGGGCCTGGTTCCTGCTCCGGTATGTACACCGCCAATACCATGGCGTCCGCCATCGAAGCAATGGGTATGAGTCTCCCCAACAGCTCCGCGCAAGATGCCATCTCCGGCCAGAAGCGCGATGATTGCGGACGCGCCGGCGCCGCGGTGGTCAACCTGATTCGGCAGGGCCTCAATCCGCGCCGCATCATCACCCGCAAGTCGCTGGAGAACGCGATTAGCGTCGTTATCGCGCTCGGCGGTTCGACGAATGCTGTGCTGCACCTTTTGGCGATTGCTTCATCCGCCAACGTGCGCCTGAAGCTCGACGATTTCACGCGCATTGGCAAACGCGTTCCAGTGCTCGCGGACTTGCGGCCTAGCGGCCGCTATTCGATGTCGGAACTGGTCGCTGTGGGCGGAATCCAGCCGCTCATGAAGACCCTGCTGGACGCGGGCCTGTTGCACGGCGATTGTCTGACCGTTACCGGAGCCAGCTTGGCGGACAATCTCCGGGAGGTGCCGGCCTATCCCGAGAGCCAACAAATCATCCGGCCATTGAGCGATCCAATAAAAAAAGACAGCCACTTGGTGGTCCTATATGGAAACCTCGCTCGGCAAGGCGCTGTGGCAAAGATTACCGGCAAGGAGGGACTGCGCTTCAAGGGCAAGGCTCGCGTATTCAATTCCGAGGAGGACTCCCTGCAAGGGATCCTGCTGGGCAAAGTAAAGGCCGGCGACGTGGTGGTGATCCGATATGAAGGCCCAAAAGGCGGGCCCGGCATGCGCGAGATGTTGAGTCCGACGAGCGCCATCATGGGCAAGGGCTTGGGTAAGGACGTGGCGCTGATCACCGACGGGCGCTTTTCCGGCGGCAGTCATGGTTTCGTGGTGGGGCATCTGTCTCCCGAGGCAGCCCTCGGCGGCCCGCTGGCCCTGGTAAAGACCGGCGATGAGGTCACAATCGATGCCGTGCGCCGCGAAATTACGCTGCACGTCAGCGCGGCGGAACTTAAGCGCCGCCGCAAGTCTTGGACGGCGCCGAAACCCTATGCGCGACGCGGGGCCTTGGCAAAGTATTCCCGGGAGGTCAGCAGCGCCTCCTTGGGTGCAGTCACGGATCTCGAGCGACCGACATCGCATCCGGCCTAGATCTAATGCGAGCGTTGCGCGGCCCATAATTAGCCTTAAGTCGCGCTTGCAGTGCGGGCGGCATATGTGTCAGTCTCTTCTTTACTCGCCGAAGGGAACTTGGAGGGTCGCTGCTGGGAAAACTAGGGCGCAAGTTCGAGGCGCGCGCATCGCGCAAGATCATGAGATAGGGGTAAGAGTCGCAGAGGCTTATGTACAACTACGATCCGCCATCATTATTTTCGGGCAAGCGAGGCGCGGCCCTCATTGCCGTCATCCTTCTTCATGTATTGTTTGTTTGGGCGTTTTATACCGGATTAGCCGGTCAGCTGGTCCAGCATATTATTCCGCCGGTCGAAATTGCGCAGATTGATAAGCAGAAAGACGTCGACAAACCTCCGCCCCCGCCTCCCAAGCTCGAAGAAATAAAACCGTTCGCTCCGCCGCCGGAATTCGTCGACATCCAGTCCGCGGTCGAACCCACCAATGCGATCACGGAAACCACACAGGTCCGCGCGCCGGCGCCGGTCGTAGCCCCGGCGCCCGTGCAGCATCAGGTGTCGCCGCCCAAGTACGACACCAAGCATCCCTTCAAGATCGGCGAAGAGTACTACCCTGATGCTTCCAAGCGAGCCAACGAGGAAGGGCGCTGCATTCTTATGATGAAGGTGTCGAGGGAAGGCCAGATAATGGACGCCACCGTACAGACAAGCACCGGCTATCCACGGTTGGATGAAGCGTGTTTGAAGGGAGTCAAGGGACAAAGGATGATTCCGGCCATGGAGGACGGCAAGCCCGTGGAGGGGAACTTTCCGTTTGCCATTACCTGGAAGTTGACCGGCAAGTAGCCGTTGCGTGACGAATAATTTTCAGCTAATTCCATTATTAAAGTTATATAAGTAGAGGGAATCGGTCAATGCAAGAGACAGCTGTAGATAACCCATATGGTCTTGGTGCGTTGATCGCGCAAGGCAATATTGTTTCCCGGTCCATCCTCGCCATTTTGCTGATCATGTCCCTGATGACATGGTTCATCATGATCACCAAGTATTTCGATCAGCGCCGCCAGCGCCTGCAGGGCATAGAAGCCGAGAAGGAATTCTGGAGTGCCACGAGCCTGACCGATGCCATCAACAAGCTGAAGGGCGGCTCCAATCCGTTTCGCGCTCTGGCCGAAACCGGCAAGCAGGCCTACGAATATCACGAGAGCAACAAATCGCGCTTGTCGGGGGCCATCAGCACCAGCGATTGGATCACCGACTCGCTGCAGCGCACCGCAGACGCGGTCATCAGCCGCATGCAATCGGGATTGCCGGTGCTCGCTTCCGTGGGCGCCACGGCACCCTTCGTCGGCTTGCTCGGCACCGTGATCGGCATTTACAACGCCTTGATCGCCATCGGCGTGGCCGGACAGGCGTCGATCGACAAGGTGGCGGGACCGGTCGGCGAAGCCTTGATCATGACTGCATTCGGCTTGGCGGTGGCGGTGCCCGCGGTGCTGGGCTACAACATCCTTTTGCGCCGCAACAAGGCGGTACAGGAGCGTGTCAGCCACTTTACCCACGAACTGCACGCCTACTTGATCTCGGGCGTGAAAATGGGCCTGGGGATGGACAAGCCGCCGCCGGTGGTCGGCAAGGCGACCCCAGCGGCCGCGCGCTAGGAGCGCTATTTCATGGCGCTTAGCGTAGGTGGCGGTGAAGACGAAGGCGAGGTGATGTCGGATATCAATGTCACGCCCCTGGTGGACGTGATGTTGGTGCTGTTGATCATCTTCATCATTACGATTCGGGTCATCATCCAGCAAGTGCAGTTGGATCTGCCCAAAGCCACCAATCTACCCACCCAGACCAAGCCGGAAAACATCACGATCGCGATCGACAAGCAGGGAGGCATCTATTGGAATACCAAGCCGCTGGCGAACCAGGATGAACTGCTGACGCACCTGCGCGGCATCGTACGGCAGGACCCGCAGCCGGAAGTGCACATCCGCGGCGATGCCAATGTCCGCTATCAATTTGTCGGCCAAGTACTGGTGGCGACTCAGAAGATCGGCATACGCAAGGTGGCGTTCATCACCACGCCCGATCATTTTGGTCCAGGTACCTAGGAGAGCAGCATGGCAATGGCTGTAGGCGGCGGCAAAGAAGGCCCCTTATCCGAGATCAACATGACGCCGTTGATCGACGTGATGCTGGTGCTGCTGATCATTTTTATCATCACGATTCCGAGTCAGACGCACGCCGTAAAGATCGATAACCCGCTGCCGCCGCCGCCCAATTTCGTGCCGCCGCCGCCGCCCGAAGTGATCGATTTGCAGATCGATTTTGACGGCACGCTGTTGTGGAACAAGACGCCGGTGGATCGCACGAAGATGCAAGGGTATATCAGTGCGGAAGCGGTGAAAGATCCGCAGCCGGAAGTGCACATCACGGTCGACAAGTTCGCCAAGTACGAGATCGTTGCGCAAACCTTGGCGGACTTGCAGCATCGCGGCCTGAAGAAAATAGGATTCGTCAACAACGATTTCTTCTAAGTAGACGGCCCACGTGAGTACGGCGCCTCCCTTAAATTCGGGTTTGCCGTTCGTTTAACCAAACAAGATGCAATGTGGCGGGTCCGTGGGCAATAATTTCGATACAGAACGAGGTTTGATAATGAATCACTCGATACACAATGACCCGCGCCGGCCGGCAATTTTCTGGAAACGGGCGCTGCGCGCCGGTCTGCTCGCCGTCTTGTGCCTGGCAGCGGTTTCGCCCGCGGCATTCTCGGCCGATAAACCCAAGGGCCCGGAAATCAGCCGCGTCATAGCCAAGGAAATGACCGCGGCGCAAAAAGCCATGCAGGCCAGTCAATGGGCCGAGGCGCTGAAGAATTTGGAGGCGGCGGAAACGAAATCCCCGCTGACCACATTCGATAAAAAGACCATCGCTGATTTCAAGGGCTTCGTCAACGTCAAGTTGAACAACATGAAGGCTGCGCAGGCGGCCTATGAGGCCGCCATCGCGACCGGCGGATATACCGCGGAGGAGGCCGGGAAGACCTACAGAATGCTGTTCCGTCTGGCTGCCGGCAATCAGAATTACTCCAAGGCCATCGAGTTCGGCAAACAAGCGGTGGATGCCGGCGTGACCAATAACGATGACCTTGTCGTGATGGCCCAACTTTATTACCTCGAGAAGGACTGCAAGAACTCCAATGTTTGGGGCGATAAAGCCATCGCCGCTGCGCGCAAGTCCGGAGAAGCGCCCAAGGAGAATTTGTACCTGTTCAAATTGAAGTGCGCGGATGACGCCAACGATACGCCGGGCAAGATTGGTGCTTTGTACGAACTGGTGCGACTGACGAAGAAAACCGAATACTGGAACAATCTCATTCGGCTCGAGCGCCAAGATGAACGCGACGATCACAATACCTTGATGATTTATCGGATCATGTACGACACGAAGTCCATGAATGCCGATACCGACTATATTGAAATGGCGCAACTGCTCGGCGATGCCGCGTTGCCCGGTGAGGCCCAGATGGTGCTCGAAACGGTCATGGCCTCGACGCTCATGAAGGAAGAGCATAAGGAGCGCACCACCCGCCTGCTAAATTCGCTCAAGACCCGCGCTGAAGCCGACCGGAAAGGGCTGGCTCAATTGGATGCCGAAGCGGCGAAAAGCCCGGCGGGCGATCTCAGCGTAAAGACCGGTGAAGTGCACTTCGGTTTCGGCGACTACCAGGGGGCAATCACCGTGATCAATTCCGGCATTCCAAAGGGACAGATCAAGCATATTGACGAGGCGTACGTATACCTTGGCCGGTCGCACGTCGCCCTGAAGAACAGCGCCGAGGCCAAGAAGGCTTTTGTTCAGCTCAAGGGCGCCTCCGGGGTCAGTCCGCGCGTCGTCAAGCTCTGGGAATTGTACGCGGAAACAATCTCTTAGGTAGCGCTCGCATTAACGGGGAGTTGTTATGACGATCAAAGCCGGCGATAAGATGCCCGAGGGTAGCTTTACCCACATGACCAAGGATGGCCCGCAAAAGATGAGCACGGAACAGTTATTCGCGGGTAAAACGGTGGTGTTCTTCTCAGTGCCCGGTGCCTTTACACCCACGTGCGATGCCAAGCACTTGCCGGGCTTTGTCGAGCTCGCGAATCAAATCAAAGCCAAGGGCGTCGATACGATCGCATGCACCGCCGTGAATGACGTGTTCGTGATGAACGCCTGGGGGAAACACGGCGGCGTCGGCGATAAGATCTTGATGTTGGCCGACGGCAACGGGGCGTACGCCAAAGCCTTGGGTTTGGAGATGGACGGGTCGAAATTCGGGATGGGAACTCGCGGGCAACGCTTTGCGATCATTGTCAAAAACGGTATCGCGACCCAGGTGGACATCGAGAAGCCCGGCGAATTCAAGGTATCGGCGGCCGAATACGTGCTCAAGCAGCTCTAGCGCGAGTACCTCAGGTTCCGATCAGCCGCGTAAGTTCCGGCACGATCTGAAACAGATCGCCCACCAATCCTATGTCGGCCACCTCAAAAATGGGCGCTTCGCCGTCCTTGTTGATCGCCACAATGGTTCGTGCGTCCTTGATTCCGGTCAGGTGTTGAATCGCCCCGGAGATGCCGATCGCGATGTACATCTCCGGTGAGATGATCTTGCCGGTCTGACCGACCTGCATTTCGTTCGGCGCATAGCCGGCATCGACGGCGGCGCGCGACGCGCCCACCGCCGCGCCGATTTTGTCCGCCAGACTGAACAGCAGTTTGAAATTCTCGGCGCTGCCCAGCGCCCGCCCGCCGGACACCACTTTCGAGGCGGTTTGCAGATCCGGCCGGTCAGTGGACCCGGATTTGGCTCCGATGTAGCGGGTGTGCGTGGGCAGCGTCACGTTCAGAGTCTTCGAGTCGATGCCGGCGTTGCCGCCGACGGGTGCTGCCTGGAAAGATGCCACCCGCACCGTGGCGATGAGTTTGCGCGAGGGATCCGCTTCGACCGTGACAACGGCGTTGCCCGCGTATATCGGACGGCGAAACCGGTACGCTCCCTCGACCGCCATCATGTCGCTGACCTGCGCAACGCCGAGCAGCGCCGCCACGCGCGGCAGCAAATCTTTGCCGAAGCTCGTCGAGGGACCCAGCACGTGGGTGTAGTCGGCGGCGAGGGCTGCCAGTTGCGGCGCGAAGACCGCTGCCAGGGGGTGCGCGTTCTCCGGCCGGTCCACGCGCAGCACGAACTTGACAGAGGCGAGGGCTGCAGCCTGCGCCGCCACGCTCGAGGTGTCCCCGCCCAGCAGAACGATTGTGATTTCCGCATCCGGTATGTTCTTGGCGCAGGTGACGCACTTGGCGGTGGCCGGGTTGAGCGCTTTTCCATCGTGTTCGCCGACAATCAGTACCTTGTGCATCAGATCAAGCCTTTATTCTTGAGGACACTTGCAAGCTCGGCCACATCCTTGACCATGACGCCTTTCTGGCGCTGCGCCGGGGGCTCGGTCTTCACGGTCTTGAGCAGTGCCGCCGAACTGATCCCGAGCGCGTCCAACGAAGTCACGTCCAGCGGCTTCTTCTTGGCTTTCATGATGTCCGGCAATTTCACGTATCTTGGCTCGTTGAGGCGCAAATCCACGGTGACCACCGCGGGTAGGTCGACTTCAATGGTCTCGAGGCCGGCGTCGACCTCGCGAGTGACAGCGGCCTTGCCGGCGGAAATCTCGATCTTCGAAGCGTAGGTTGCCTGCGGCCGTTCCCAGATCGCCGCCAACATTTGACCGGTTTGATTGGCATCATCGTCGATCGCCTGTTTGCCCAATAAAATCAAATCGGGTTTCTCCTTGTTGGCCAAGGCGAGAAAAGTCCGCGCGGCGGTCAAGGGTTCCACGGGAATGTCCGTTTGCACGAGAATCGCGCGATCCGCGCCCATGGCCAACGCCGTGCGCAGCTGTTGCTGAGTGTCGGCCACGCCGATGCTGACCGCAAGGACTTCGATGTTGCCGGCGCGCTCTTTGATGCGCAGCGCCTCCTCAAGGGCGATTTCATCAAAAGGGTTTACGCTCATCTTCACCCCGTCGAGCATTACTCCGCTGCCATCGGGTTTGACCCGGATGCGCACGTTGTAATCGACGACGCGCTTGATACAGACCATGATCTTCTGCATGCAATCTCCCTTAGGCCGTGGCGCGCGGCGCGCGCTTGGTGCGCGCTTCCGCCTGTTGTTCCGAGAATGTTGCGCTGATTTTAGCCGCGCTGGCACGCAACTTTGGCAAATACCGCTCGAGACCCGCCTTCAGAGGCATCGCAGAGGCGACAAAGCGCACCGTAAGCCCCGCCAAAGTGCCGTTGTTCATCGGCACCGGCACGCTGACGGCGATTTCGTCTGCCAGGCGGCGGGTACGCGTCGCCGCCGCGTAGCCCTGTGCCTTGACTTCCGCAAGCACCCGCAGCAGATCGAGGCGATTGCGCGCCGCCTTGTCTTCTTCTTTTTTGGAGCGGGCCAAAATCTCGATCAGAGTATCGCGTTGGATGGGCGGGCAATTGGCAAGGTAGACGCGGCCCATCGCCGAAGTCAGCAGGGGCAGTTGAATGCCGGCCGAGTAGCGCTCGATCGCGAGCGGCGTGCTATGGTCGGTCGCCTCGCGCAGCGTCATCTTCGTACCCGACAAGGTGGCGATGCTCACGGGCCAGGCGATTTCACCGGATAAAGCGTAGATGATCGGTTTTGCGATCTCAGTGACCCACGCCTCGTCATCGAACCCCCCGCTCAAGCCTCTTACCAGTATGGTCAGGCGATAGCGCTCGTCGGTGCTGTCCCGATACACGAAACCGGTGCTGCACAAGGTTTCCAATATTCGGTAGACGGTGGTGCGCGGCAGACGAATTTCATGGGCAACTTCTGAAACCGTCGCGCCGGCGCGCAAATTGAGAAAAGTCAGCGCATCAAGACCGCGCATGAGCGCGCGGATCGGGCGTGTTGAATCCATGAAGGCTCAATGAGTTGATCGGCCCGCTAGTCTAAGGAGCCACACCTGCCTTGTCCACCTCGCGGTCAATCGATAGACTCGCCGCGATGATTCGCTACTTTTTGACGCGGCTGGCCGGCGCGATCCCGACGCTGCTGATCATTGTCACGCTGACTTTTTTTTTGATGCGCGCGGCACCCGGAGGCCCCTTCGATCAAGAGCAAACCCTGCCGCCCGAAATTATGGCAAATCTGCAGCGTGCCTACGGATTGGACCAGCCTCTCTGGACGCAATACGGGCGCTACCTCGGCTCTCTGGCGCACGGTGATTTCGGGCCGTCATTCAAATACAAAGACTTTACGGTGACCGAGCTGATCAGGCAGGGCTTCCCCGTGACTCTGCAGCTGGGGCTCATTGCGTTG
>Ga0210403_10004236_pt1 | contig 12391 bp, 7 predicted proteins | sample IncBWC19MmetaG_FD_150863 | JGI IMG/M metagenome (GOLD analysis project Ga0210403, IMG submission 150863) | Forest soil microbial communities from Barre Woods Harvard Forest LTER site, Petersham, Massachusetts, United States - Inc-BW-C-19-M | ecosystem: Environmental > Terrestrial > Soil >... | reverse complement strand
AACACAGCTCGTAGCCTTTCTTGAAGAGACCGTTCGTTATAACGGAGAGACTTTCGCGCTTTCGACGCACCGCTGGGGCAGCGGGGTCGTCGATCCGCAGGGATTTTTCTTTCTCGAAAGCTTCCATCTCGAGGGCACCACTCCTGTTTGGACTTATGCGCTGGCGGATGCTTTGCTCGAAAAACGCGTCTGGATGGTCCAGGGCGAAAACACGACTTTTGTTCATTACACTGTCGCGCGAGGCAGCGGACCTCTGGAGATCGACCTGAAAGCGCTCGTCAATTACCGCGATTTTCATTCGTTGACGCGTGCCGGCGACTGGCATATGAAAATCGCTCCGGTGGAACACGGAGTAATGGTTCTGCCATTCGACACGGCAACTCCGTTCTTTCTGAAATGCGCCGAAGCTTCCTGCGAGCCGCGTCACGAGTGGTATCGAGATTGTTTCTTGCCTAGGGAGACCGAGCGCGGACTTGAAGATCGGGAGGATCATCTCTTCGCCGCGCTATTTCGCGCCAAACTGAAATCCGGTGAGAGCCTCACCGTCGTCGCAACCACAGAGGCGACCACTTCACTTGATGGTGAAGCTTCGGGCGTGCAGCGTGTAAATCACGATGTCGCTCTGCTGAAAGCTTGGCAAGTGCAAAACGAAAAATCCGCCCAAAACGCTCCTGGATGGGTGCGCCAACTCGTTCTCGCCGCCGATCAATTCGTAGTCAAGCGTAGTCTCCCCGAGGAGCCGGATGGCCGCAGCATCATCGCTGGTTATCATTGGTTCGGGGATTGGGGCCGCGACACGATGATCGCCTTGCCCGGTCTTGCACTCACGACGGGCCGAACAGATGTAGCGAAGCAAATTCTGCTGGCGTTCGCGCGTTTTATTGACGGAGGCATGCTACCTAACAATTTTCCGGATGCAGGCGGCAAGCCGGAATACAACACGGTCGATGCTGCGCTGTGGTATTTCGAAGCTGTGCGCCAATATTTCGCTGCAACGCAAGACAGCACCACGCTTCAAAAGTTATTTCCAGTGCTTGCCGGCATGATTGATGCCCATGTCGCAGGAACGCGCTACAACATTCACGTGGATTCGAGTGATGGCTTGCTCTACGCGGGCGGCCCGGGTATTCAGCTCACCTGGATGGACGCGAAAGTCGGCGACTGGGTCGTTACGCCTCGCACGGGTAAGCCGGTCGAAATCAATGCACTTTGGATCAATGCCCTGGAAACGATGGCGCAGTTCGCGCGGCTTCTGAAGAAACCCGCGGAGAGTTTCGAGAGTCTATCGGCGCAAGCCAGAAGCAGTTTTCAGAAATTTTGGAACCCGGACCGAAATTGTTGTTTCGATGTGATTGATGTCCCAGGTGCCGCAAAACCAGGGGGGAAAGATGCCGCCCTTCGGCCCAACCAGATTCTCGCCGTGTCTCTGCCAGTCAGCCCGTTGAGCAAGGATCATCAAAAATTGGTGGTCGATATCTGCGGCGAACGTCTGCTCACGTCTCATGGATTGCGGAGTCTCGCTCCCGGTGAGCTGAACTATCAAGGCCATTACGGAGGTGATCAGCGCGCACGTGACGGCGCCTATCATCAAGGAACGGTGTGGGGCTGGCAGCTAGGTCCTTATGCGCTCGCGCATTTCCGTGTCTACAACGATCGCGCGGCGGCTGCCCGCCTTCTCGAGCCACTCGGCTCTCATATCGGCGCCTTTGGCCTCGGCACCCTGGCGGAAATCTTCGACGGCGACCCGCCGCACACTCCTCGTGGTTGCATAGCGCAAGCCTGGACGGTCGGTGAAGTCCTCCGGGCCTGGAGCGAAATCGCAAAAGCAATTTGAATCACTTCTGGTGAGATTTTCCTGCAGCTTCGTAGAGTTCGATTAGAACTTTGCCCCCACCCGGGACCGCCACAAGGAAAAAGTTTACTCGCGTTCCTTCCGCGCCTGGGCGCGTCTCCGGATAGATCGCCGCCACTCCAAATTTCTCTTTCAAGATCTCCGCGGCCCGGTCCAACTTGGTGCAGCGAAACTCCACCTGTTGCACGCCTTCGCCGAATTTACCCAAAAACCCTGCAATCGCGCCATCTCCGCCAGGCGCCCTTGAGGTCAAAATGTCCAAAGAAATTCCATTCGCAAAATGCAACTCAAACTCTTCCGCATCCTGATCCGACGGTACTTCCGCCAAACGCGCGACGCTATGAGCCGCACGAAGCTTTGAAAAAGTCTCTCTCTGGACCGCCAGCCCCACAGTTACTACCGGCTTCGGCCCCGACAGCAGCCCTGACAACTCCTCGTCGCTCCACCAGGCCTGAACCACTTGGTCCGCAGGGGCGCGTCCTGCCGCGTAGATTTCTGCAGCGGCGGCCTCGCGCACGGAAGCTTCTCCGGAACTGAGTTTCGCGATGGCGGTATTGAGCGGGCTGGACATATTGGACTCGGTGATTGTAGCTTGATTAGGAGCTCTGAAACGGGCGAAGCTCGGGGGCTGGCGCGAAAGTTGCAACGATTCCCGGCTTTCAATCATCTGAGGGATATGCCGAAACCAGTTCTATTTACTGTCGACGACGACCCCGAAGTCCTCCGGGCGATTGAGCGCGACCTCCGGGGCCACTACTCTGACCGCTATCGCATTATGCGCGCCAGTTCGGGTAGCGCCGCGCTTTCTACTCTCCGCGAGCTCAAAGCACGCAACAATCCCGTCGCTCTTCTTTTGGCTGACCAGCGGATGCCACTGATGAACGGCGTCGGTTTCCTCTCTGAAGCCATGGAGATTCATCCTCAGGCCAAGCGCGCACTTCTGACAGCCTATGCAGACACCACCGCCGCCATCGACGCAATCAACGAAGCTCGCATTCACTATTATTTGATGAAGCCGTGGGATCCTCCGGAAGAGAAGCTCTTTCCGGCTCTAGATGACCTGCTCTCGGACTGGAGCTCCGGCTTCCGACCTCTCTACGAGGGCATTCGTGTTCTCGGCACCCGCTGGTCCAATCGATCCTACGAGCTGCGTGATTTTCTCGCACGCAACCAAGTTCCATATCAATGGATCGATGTCGAGCTAGCCCAAACGGATCCCGAAGTTCGCAGCCTCATCGCCTCCCTGGGCCCTGAGGCAGAAACGCTTCCGTTAGTATTATTTCCAGACGGCACCAGGCTTGCCGAACCGCCGCTTCCGGCAGTTGCGGATAAAGTTGGTCTTCGCACGCACGCCCTCACAAATTTTTACGATCTCGCGATTGTGGGTGGGGGCCCAGCGGGACTTGCGGCCGCCGTTTACGGAGCGTCGGAGGGGTTGCGTACGGTCATGATCGAACGCGAGGCCCCCGGGGGCCAAGCCGGCCTCAGCTCCCGGATTGAAAACTATCTTGGCTTTCCCGCCGGTTTATCGGGCAGCGACCTCGCTCGCCGCGCCGTTGCGCAAGCCCGCCGATTTGGCGTCGAAATTCTATCGCCTCAAGACGTCATCGGCTTGCGCATCGACGGCCCCTATCGCTTCATCAAACTAGCCGATGGGGCCGAAATCTCCTGCAACGCTCTCCTCCTGGCGATGGGCGTGCAATGGCGCACGCTGGATGTACCTGGTATCGATCGGCTTCAAGGTGCTGGCGTTTACTATGGCGGCGGCACCTCGGAAGCCATCGCTTGTCGTGGTGAAACGGTTTATATCATCGGCGGCGCAAATTCTGCTGGCCAGGCAGCTATGCACTTTTCAAAGTTCGCAGGAAAAGTGATTATGCTCGTGCGAGGCACTTCATTGGCCAGCACCATGTCTCACTACCTCATCGAGCAGATCGAAAAAACTCCCAGCATCGAAGTCTGGACGCAGACCAGCGTCGTCGAAGTCCAGGGCGATACGCGTCTCACTGGCATCACCGTGCAATGCGAACCCAGCGGCACACGTAAAGAGCTCCCAGCTTCAAGCCTCTTCATCTTCATCGGGGCGCAGCCCCGCACCGATTGGCTGGGCAATCTCATCGAGCGCGACGAGCGTGGTTTCGTCCTTTCCGGCCCCGACCTGCTGCGCGATGGCAAACGCCCCGCGTCGTGGACACTCGATCGCGATCCCGGCTTGCTCGAGACCAACGTCCCGGGCATCTTCGTTGTTGGCGATGTCCGCCACGGATCCGTAAAGCGCGTTGCTTCCGGCGTTGGCGAAGGCGCCGTGGTCGTCCAATTCATGCACCAATATCTGTCCAAGGTACAATGAGCCTGCCTATCGGGAGAGCAGGTCGCGCATGACCGAAATTTCCTCGCAGTCGCACGCTGAAGAACTTCTCGCTCAACTAACGAAGATTTCTGTGTTCCAGGATCAGCCCCGCGAGGAACTCCTTTGGTTTATTTCCGTGTGCGAAGAGCGCCGTGCGGCTCCCGGCGAAATTATCATGCGCGAAGGTGAGACGCCGGACTATATGTTGGTGATGCTCGAAGGCGAAATGCGCGCCAGGGCCGAGCATGGCCCCGTCGATGGTCCGGTGTTCACGATCAAGACCGGAGATGTGACCGGCATGTTGCCGTTTTCCCGGCTAAAAGTGATCAGCGTCACAGGCCGTGCTGTCGTTGCCTCGCATTTTCTGGGTTTTCCAGTTAGCCAGTTCATCGAACTCTTCCGTAGGCTGCCGGAACTTGTCCGTCGCCTTGTCGGATTGCTCACGGACCGCGTTCGCAGCGTCACGCGCGCCGAACAGCAGCACGAGAAGCTCGCTGCCCTGGGTAAACTTTCTGCGGGACTTGCTCATGAGCTCAACAATCCTTCGGCGGCCGCTCGCCGTTCCGCATCGGCTTTGCGGGACTGTTTGATCCGTTTACGCGAAGCAGCGCGCAGCACGGAGATCGGCCCAGAAGACTGCGGCCTTTTGGCGCAACGCGAAGAGGAAATCCGTTCCTCCCTTAAGCCCACGCAGTTCAAGGATGAATTCGCAAGAGTCGAACGAGAAGAGGGCATTCAATCCTGGCTCGAAGCGCGCAATGTTGCCGACGCCTGGAAGCTTGCGCCATCGCTCGCGGAATCCGGCCTCACTGATGCCCAACTAGCCTCCTTTGCTGCGGCTGCCGGTAAGTCGCTTGGCCCGGAGCTCACGCGCTTCGCCACCCTCCTCGAAATGGAACGCATCGCCGACGAACTCGAGCACAGCTCCGCGCGCATCTCCGATCTGATCAAGGCCATCAAAGAATATTCCTACATGGATCAGGGCCCGATGCAGGAAGTCGATATCGAGCGCGGCCTCGAGACCACGCTTACCATCATGAATCACAAACTAAAGCGCGGCATCACGGTCGTCCGGGAGTACGCTCCGGCCCTCCCTAAGGTCATGTCTAACGGCAGCGAACTCAATCAGGTTTGGACCAATCTGATCGACAACGCCGCCGACGCCATGAAAGATAGCGGCAAACTCACCATCCGCACGGCTCGTGAAAACGATTTCGTTCTTGTGGAAATTGGTGACAACGGCTCTGGTATTCCACCCAACGTACTTTCGCGCATTTTTGATCCATTTTTCACGACCAAGGGGGTTGGCGAAGGCACTGGTCTGGGCCTGGATGTCGTCAGCCGAATCATCAAGAATGTCGGTGGCCACATTAGTGTCACGTCGGTCCCCGGCGATACTCGTTTTCAAGTTCGCATCCCCATCCAAGCCCCCAAGTAATATTTCCAGGAGGAAATAATGGCTGATGTCTGCACACACCTCGATCAAATCCGCCCCGTAAAGCCAAAATCCAAGGGTTGCGAGGAATGTCTCAAAATGGGGGACACTTGGGTTCACCTGCGCCTTTGTCTCACCTGCGGCCACGTCGGCTGCTGCGATTCTTCAAAAAACAAGCACGCCACCAAGCATTTTCGTAGTACCAAACACCCCATCGTTCGCTCTCTCGAACCCGGCGAAAACTGGATGTGGTGCTACATCGACGAATTGATGTTCGAGGACGATTAAAGACCGAAGGGAACGTGTGACCAAAGAAGTGCAACGCTGAACCGGGCCTCACGTCTGCTCTGTGTCTACTTCGTTCGTTACGCGGAGAATGCGTCGCCGGGAACTATCGGTACTAGCGGTGGCGTTGGCACAATGGGCGGCGCCGGGGGTAGCCTTGGCGGGCTCGTAGGAAGCAACTTGCTCCCCAGCGGCTCGTAGCGCGGAGCGAAAAACTCCAGCGTATACGATTGAAAGAACACCAGCCCCGGCGCGTACACAAATCCCACCACGTAAAGTAGCCCCGCGAATACCAACAACGCAAACGCCGCCAGCAGCAAAATAACCGAAATGTTATCCCAGCCGACTCCCGCACTTCTACCAATCAAGTAGCCCATAACTCCGAGCAATGCTAGCGGAATCAGCAAAATCAAAATCACTACTAAGTTCACGACCGTAAAAATAATCGCTCCGCCCATCGCCAGGGCTATCTTCATCAACACATAAAAGCCATATGCCAGTTTCTCCCCGTGCATCATCGCCAGCAGCCGTCGCCAGCCATCTACTGCTCCTACTTCCTCAAAAGCCATTATGGGAACCAGAAAATCGCGTCCAAGCATGTCGATGATCGCCAGCACCGCCACCAGCCCGATCACCGCGAGCACCAACAAGATCCCGCCTCCAATCAGAGATCCGAGGTGGTCTTCTGGCTTCACAAACCAGCCCGCACGATATGCAAGCAAAACCGGAACGCCCGCGACCACGACTACTAAAGCAAACGCAGCCAATCCATACGCAACCACCCACAACATGTACCGCCGCCCCGCCTCCCTCCACCGCCGCCAACCCTCACGCAGCCGGCACTGCCCAGTCACAACTGCATTCAACAAAATGAACCGATAAACGCAGTCGCTGTAGATCCACAAGAACAACAACGCAAGCAACAACGCTGCGCCCACCATAATCCAGCCTATATAAGGTTGAATTTGTTCCCACCCCGATTCGCTAAAGAGATGACCCGCCCCATGCCAGTAACCAGACAAATGCGTCAGCCAGAGATGGCCCAGGTGATTGTCGCCGTCTCGATTCTGGTTTAAATTCGGCAGCCTTCCGCCACCGCTTCCGCAGCTTCCAGCCTCGCCAGTAATCAGCGCCACCACGGCCAGGCGCGCCCAAAATCCAAAACGGAACGGCTTGAAGAGCAACTGCTTCGTCCTGGCAAAAGCAGGCGAGATGCACTCCACCGCTGAAGTGGGGTTCGGCACGCAACACCTTCCTGGCAGTCACTCTAGTTCTAATTTCCAATTGTTGGCAACCAGTGTTTAAAGAAATGCCTTTGGCAGGAAGGCGTATCCGCAATCGTCTCCAGCACTCGCCGCACCGCTAACTTGTTTTCGGAATCTCCAGTTTCTCAATTTTGTCCAGGGCGGCTACCACCCGTGCGATTTCCATCTCAATCGACTTGGCGGTGACGGGCTTCGCAATGTAGCCGTCCATACCTCCTCGCAGGCATTTCTCGCGGTCTTCGTCGAACGCATTCGCCGTCATGGCCACGATGGGCACGTGCCTTCCGGTATCCCTTTCGCCGGCGCGAATCTCGGCCGTGGCCTCCAACCCATCCATGATCGGCATCTGCATGTCCATCGCTACGAGATCGAATTCCTGCTCGGACCACATACGCACTGCCATTTGACCATTCTCAGCGACCGCGACGGTATGCCCCATTTTCTCAAGCAGCCGCGAAATCAAGCGTTGATTCACTTCATTGTCTTCCGCGAGCAAAATCCGCAAACTCAATCGCTCTCCGTCCTTCGGTTGCACCACTACTTGAACCGGAATTTCGTTCCAGTCGCCGTGCGCTCGCTGCAAAGCTTCTAGAAGCGACGAGCGACGAAACGGCTTCAGAATCGTTCGTGTCACACCCAGCTTCTCGTACTTTTGCCTTGCTGCAGAGTCCATCGGCCTTGAATGGGCCAGCAGTAACGGGAGTTCGGTCGCCCCGGATGCCCGTATGGTTTCCAACAAAGCAACTCCTCCGCCCCGCATCTCCTTGTCAATCAAAATGGAGGAAAACTTCTCTCCGTTCCGCCGTGCCTCCGCAAGCAACGCGAGCGCATCTTCCGCTTTTCCCGTCGCCACGGTTTTCATTCCCCATCGCTCCAGCAGGCGCTCTATCAGTTCCCGGCTTATGTGGTTTTCCTCCACAACTAAAACGCGGCGTGCCTCTCTCCTTTCTGTTCCCGCTGCCGCATGTTTTTCCGGCGCCTTTCCCCCCAACACTTTCATAGTGAAATGGAATCGGCTGCCGCGGCCCTCCGCGCTTTCCACCCAAATTCGGCCCCCCATCAGTCCCACAATCCGCTCGCAAATGGATAATCCCAGTCCTGTGCCGCCATATCGCCGCGTTGTGGACGTATCCGCCTGCCGGAAAGGTTCGAATATCTCCCGTTGCTTTGCTACCGGTATCCCGATTCCCGTGTCGGACACAGTGAATTCCAGAATCAGCTCGTTGCCTGCTTTCTCCGCCACACTCGCTTGAATCGCTACCTGCCCCTCAATCGTGAACTTCAGGGCGTTTCCCGCAAGATTGATCAGCACCTGCCGCAAACGCGTGGCATCCGCACGAACGACTCTGGGGATTTCTTCGCTGGCGTCCCACACTAATTCGATTCCCTTCTGCTCCGCCCTCAGTGCCAGCGGCTGTATCGCCTCTTCGATACAGTCTTCCACGGACATCTCCGACGTCTCGATGTCCAGCTTGCCTGCTTCGATTTTCGAAAGATCCAGAATGTCATTAAGAAGCGTCAGAAGCGATTCTCCCGAACTCTTCACCATTCCCAAGTACTCGCGTTGCTCGACATCCAGTTTTGTTTCCAGCGCCAGAGCCGTCATTCCCAAGATCCCGTTCATTGGCGTCCGAATTTCGTGACTCATATTGGCCAGGAATTCGCTCTTCGCCAGGTTTGCAGCTTCTGCATCTTCCTTGGCCCGGCGCAGCGTTTCTTCCGTCTTTTTCCGCTCTGTAATATCAACGAAGGTCACCACCGCCCCTAGTCTTTTCCCGTCCTGCCATAGGGGATGGCACCACAACTCGGCATCGAAGCTGGTCCCGTCCGCCCGCCACAGCAACTCATTCGTTCCGTGAAATCCTTTGCCCTCTAAAACGGCTGCTCGCAGCGAGCATTCCACTTTTGGGTACGGCGTCCCGTCCCGTTTCGTGTGGTGGATGGCGTCGTGTACATTTCGCCCCAACAGCTCCTTCGATGTGACGTAGTGCAACATCCGGAGCGATGCCTGGTTGCAGAATGTGAATTCTCCATCGGTTCCTACTCCATAGACCCCTTCGCCAGTCGATTCCAGAATCAATCGCATCCTGGCCTCTTCCTCCGCTAGGCGCTCCTCGCCCGCGTCACGCTCGCTGATCAGCGCTCCCAGCACCAGACCCGCCATCGAAAGAATCAGCATCAGAAACTGCAGCAGAGTGTGTTCGTTTTGGCCACGCGGAAAGATTTGCAGCGACAGTATTATTCCCGTGTCCATCGCCAGAATCGCAACAGTCGCTCCTCGCAATCCCCGCCGGACTGCTACCAGGATCATCGGAAGGAAAAAAAGGTAGAACATCTCGTTGCCCCGGGAAAACTTGCCGCTGAGTGCAGTCCACAGCACCGCAACAATGCTCGCTGCGAAAAAGCCCGTCTCCAGCACTCTCGGGAAGCCTCGCAGTTCGTGGCGGGCCAGCGGACGACCCACGCGCTCCCCATTCTTGCCACTTTCCGTGTAGCCCAGAAATCGCCGCAACCCGGGTATTACATAGATTAGGCAAAACGGCGCCACCGACCCGATCGCCACGGCGTCCCCGACCCACCAATTCAGAGATGCAAGGACCCATTCCTCTCTCGCAACCAGATGCTCGGCCACAAGCAGCCTTGCACCCACGAAGGCCACCACGCAGGCAGAGGAAACCCCGACCAGCAGCAGCCAAGTCACATCCCTCATGGATTGCAGCCGCCAATCAACCTTTAGCACCCGCCGCAAGATCGCCGCCGCCGATGCATAGAAGAATATGAATTCCACATTTCCCGCCGTGAACATGAGGGAACCCACCGGCAAGTGGTAATTGACGATCGACGCGATGATCTCCGCAATCAAGATCACCGGCGCGCATTCCGCCCCGATTCCGATCATCGCTGCCAGAGCGAGCCCCGTCGGCGGGTACCAGGCACTGATGCCTGTCCACATTTGCAGGGAAACCGTGGTACGGTCCAGTAGCACGTAGACCGCAATCAGGCACGCCGCCGCGAGAATTCGACGTACCCTCCATCGTTTTTCTGGAGCCAACCAATCCTCCCACCGCTTGAGCGCTTGTCAGTTACTAGGCGTTCCCCGCGGTTTGTCCTGAATCCAAAATCCATCGAGAGTGAACTATCCTGGTCCTGCGCGTCCCGATTTGAGAATGGCGCAACAAAGAGTTCCTCGCGCGCCTCTCGCCGGCGCGTCCGCATGTAACAAGGACGTGATGCTAATCCCTTTTCTATGAATGTTTTGCGAGATCATCACAACGCTGCGCCATTTTGTTGCTCTTTGACACACACTTCCACGCTTTATCTGCGCACGACGTGCCAAATCCCGTGGCTCGTAGCCCGCAAAATAATTAAAACTCTCTAATTGCTTTGAGAAGCGGGAAGCAGCCTACTTGAGGAAGTTTCCTGCATAGACTCAGGCCGCGAGACCCAAGGGCGGGTCTCCATTCGTTGCGCACTATCCGCAACCCGCTGCTTTCTATCAACAATTTACAGCTTTCTACTCACTTCCCCTGAATTCGAGAAACAAACATCTGCAGAAACTTTTCCGCTCGAACGTCGATACACACCTTGGCGTTTGGCAGGACACTATCGAGGCCTTCGATCACATAGTGGTCCCCATCCGGAAAATGATGCAGCACGTTGCGCTCGATCTCGTTCCGCCGGTTAGCTACTGTTTCGCCCCTCGTAAATTCACCCCTCGTTTCCACATCGACATGCATCGCGGGCGCGGTCACTATGGCTGCATCGATGGCGACTCCCACCGCCAGCGGGTCGTACATGGGGGTCCCGCTGTCCCCGAATTTTTCCGAAAGCTCCACCAGAAATTTCGTAACTCCATAAATAAAATCGTTCACTGGACTGTGCGTTTGCCCCAACTGCTCCAGATGTTTCCGGCTGAAGAGCGTCTTATCGCCCACATCGAGCCCCACCATCGTCAACGGCCAGCCTGCCTGAAATACAATCTGGGCCGCCTCCGGATCATTGTAAATGTTGGCTTCCGCAGCGGCGTTCACGTTGCCGCCTTTGATGGACCCACCCATCAAAATCACTTCTTTCACCAGTGGCACGATGCTCGGATCTTTTTGAATGGCCAGCGCAATGTTAGTCAGCGGGCCAACCGGCACAAGCGTGATTTCGTGTGGCCAGGCATGCACCAATTGAATTATAAGGTCCGGCCCGAACCGTCCATCCGCCTTGCATTTGCTTGCGGGCAATTCGATGTTTGCCAGCCCGTTCTTCCCATGCCAAAACTCTGCCGTGATCAGCTTCTGGAAGAGGGGGTGCTGTGCGCCTCCCGCCACTGGAATATCGCACCGGTTTGCCAGCGAAACCATCCTCAGCGCATTTTCCAAACCCTGCTGCGCCGTCACATTCCCTGGCACCACCGTTATCGCTTTTACATCAAGCTCTGGCGAGTTGAGCGCCAACATCAGAGCCATGGCATCGTCCGTACCCGGGTCGGTATCAAGAATAATCTTCTTGCTTCCTGCTGCTCGGCACGCCGGGGCGCAAAGAATCCCCAACGCAACGACTACGTACCCTAGCGCTCGTCCAATACGACCCGCCCTGTCACTGAACCAGAGCTTCCCATTTATTCCGCTTGTCATTTTGTTTTTCTCCATCCAATCAATTGAGCTCCTACTTCGGGACGCCCACATCACGCTTTTGTTTTTGGACCGGCTAGAAGGGAAGCCGCAAGCGCCACCGACAACATTCCGCCCACAATCCCAAGAGACAGCTCTACCGAAATGTGCACCCACGGCTCTGCAATCATCTTTGCGCCGATGAACGTCAGCACAAAAGACAGCCCAGCCGTCAAATAGCGCAGCCGCCCCAGCACTCCCGCCAGGAGAAAATACATCGCCCGTAACCCCAAAATCGCGAAGACATTTGAGGTGTACACAATGAAAGGATCCCGTGTAATTCCGAAAATGGCCGGAATCGAATCGACAGCCATTGTAATATCCGTAATCTCTACAATCAGCAACACAATAAATAAAGGCGTTGCAAACAATTTCCCGCCCTCCCGGACAAAGAACTTGTTCCCGCTATATGCTTGCGAAACCCGCAAATGCCGCCTCGCAAATCGGGAAATGCGGTTCTCCTCGGGATGCATCTCTTCTTTCTTCGCGAACAACATGTGTAATCCCGCAAATACCAGAAACGCCCCGAATACATACAAAACC
>Ga0210403_10004235_pt1 | contig 12393 bp, 6 predicted proteins | sample IncBWC19MmetaG_FD_150863 | JGI IMG/M metagenome (GOLD analysis project Ga0210403, IMG submission 150863) | Forest soil microbial communities from Barre Woods Harvard Forest LTER site, Petersham, Massachusetts, United States - Inc-BW-C-19-M | ecosystem: Environmental > Terrestrial > Soil >... | reverse complement strand
AGACAATGGTTCTTGTGATACCGCGCCGGAACTGTACGATTGCTGCTCTGCCATGTCAAAAAATGCCTCGAAAAGGAGTGGCTATACTGCCGACTGTTGGTTGATTGGTGAGTGTTGTAATCAGCGGCGGGCGGCACTGATACTTTCCAAGTCTCGCCCCTTGGTCTCTGGAACAGAGAAGTAGACGAAACAGAGAGTGACAATGCAGAATACGCCGTAAATCGCGAAGGTGAGTGCATTGCCGGCGATATGGATCAGAGACAAGAAGGTCATCGAGACGAGAAAGTTTGCCGTGCCCGAGCCAAGAGATGCCGCAGCCACACCTCGGCCTCGTACGCCCAGAGGAAATACCTCGGACACGAGAATCCACGCGATCGGTCCCAAGCTGAAGGCGAAGCAGGTGATATAGATCATCAAGCAGACGGTGGCCACCAGACCCAGCGATGATCCCAATGCCGTCTGATTATGGAAGGAGTACGAAAGCACAAAAAGCGAGATCGTCATGCCTCCAACGCCCGTGTAGAGGAGGGGTTTTCGGCCCACCCGATCAACCAGCACAAGGGCGATCACGGTGGCCAGCACATTCACGATGGCAACCAACAAGGTGGCGAAGATTGCATGCTCGTCTGAGGCAATTCCAGCGAGAGAGAAGATGCGAGGGCCATAGTAGATGATTGTGTTGATGCCCGTGACCTGCTGCAGGACCGTAAAGCCCACGGCAATGAAAAGGGAACCGCGCACCGCTGGACTCCAGAGTGCGCTCCAGTGTCGCTCCACCTTGGCAGAGAGGCTGGCTTGTATGTCTTCGAGCAAGAACCTGGCGCCAGGACCGTCTGTGTAGGACTTCAGCACAGCTTCCGCGTCGCTCGCACGGTTTTGCGCAAATAGCCAGCGCGGGCTTTCCGGAACGTTCAATAGCATCAGTAGAAAGAGCGCGGCGGGAATCGCTCCAAGGCCAAACATTAGTCTCCAGGCATGCTGTCTGGCCAGCCAGTAGCCGATCAGATCCGCGAGTGCGATGCCGATCGTGAGAGCGAATTGATAGAAGCCGATGAGCATGCCGCGCGATTGGGGTGGAGCAAGTTCCGAGACATAGACGGGGGCCGTCACCGAGGTAAAGCCGATCGCTACTCCCAGAAGCGCGCGAGCGGCAATCAATGTAGCGACATCGGGAGACAACGGTGCGAGGATCGACCCCACGACGAAAAGAACGGCCCCCCAGATCAGCGTGGCACGCCGGCCAATTCGGTCGGTGATCGCGCCGCCTGCAAGCGCACCCAGCATCGCTCCAACGAGGACAATACTGACAACCATCTCCTCCATCTGCCTGGAGAGTCCGAACGTACTGCGCACAAAGATCAGCGCGGCGGCAATGATCCCCATGTCGAAGCCGTAAAGAATCCCGCCGAGCCCTGCGATGCAGGACACCTTCCAGATAAAGCCGCGGTTTACTTTGGGTTGTACAACGGTTGTCGAATAATGCACACACACCCCAATGATCGTTGCGTTCGACCTGCGCCAGATATTGCCGAATCCTAGGACAGTCGTGTCAGTTTGTTTTCCAATAGTCGCTGAAGCCGTGGTATGCCGCAGGAAGACTCGCCAGAATGGTCCGTCTGAGTTCCAGGAGGTCTACCGGGCCCACAGTCTTGTAGAGCACCCTTCCGTCTGCGGAGAGCAGCATGGTATAGGGAACGGCAGACTCCCATTTCGGATCGAACGCCTTCTGCAAGGTGGCTGTGTCGTCGGAGTCGAAGAGGAGATTGCGGCTGGTAGCATGTTTCTTTTGGAGAAACCGCAGAACGCTCGCTTTCTCATCAGGCATGTCCACCGAGATGGTTACCAGCGAAAAATCACGATCGGCATACATGCGCAGGGTGTCCTGCAGGTCGGCAAACTCCACCACGCAAGTGCCGCACCATGTAGCCCAAAAATCGACGAGCATCATCTGGTGTGATGGATTTGTGCGCAGCTTAGCTAAATCTGTCTTCGAGGCTAGTTCCACGCTGACTGGCTGCTCATTGAGCTTCTCTAAACCTGTGAGCCGAGCCTGCGCTTTCTCCTGCCATTTGGTCGAACAGCCAAAGACGCCCGTATGTGTTATCGGGACGTTTCCACCTGCCAGCAAGGCGTCGATCGCATTACGGGCGTCGTTTGTCTTGACCATTTCGGTGCGATAGCTGTTATCAAATCTGCCCTCGTAGCGAAGGTGGCGCTGCTTATCGAAGATGAAGACGTGCGGGGTCGCCTGAGGGCCATAGGCGCGCGTGACAGACTGGGTTTCACCGTCGTACAGGTATGGATAGGTCAGATGTTTATACTGGGCGCGAATCTTCATCTCCGGCAGACTATCGCTGACATCGGAGGAGTCCAGTTCATCGATGCTGATGGCCTTGGGATCGTTGGGCTGGATTGCAACGACCGCCACTCCCTTCGGCTTGTAGTCGTTTGCCAGTTGCTGGATGCGCCGCTCATACATCTGCGCAATGGGGCAGTGATTGCAGGTGAAGATCACTACCAGGACTGGGCTTGAGGCGTAATCGCTCAGCTTGTGCACGTTGCCGTCGGTCCCTGGGAGCACGAAGTCCGGCGCTGGCGAACCGAGAGCGAGGATCGGGTGCACTTTCTGTCCCGAGGCCGCGAACGAAATCAGCAGGGTAAGGAGAAGGCTAGCCAACCGTGTGCAGCCGGATTTATGAGTCGACATATGCCTCCTGGCCCAATCAGGGAGTCGTGTGACGAACAGGTTGAGTGACTTAGTAAACGTCCCTAATGATGTACTAACTCGACGGCTTATGCAACTAATTTCCAAGCTCCCCACACAGGGCGAGGGGTTTTGCCGTGCTCTGATTTCACTTTGCAGGCTGTCGGCACGCCGCACCGCAAAAACTCCTAGACAGAAGTGATCTTTATCATTGACCATAACAAAGTCAACGCGCTCCCTCACGAGAGCGTCAGGGTTTTCGTCCCTTATGCTAGATTGCAGGCCATCAGTTCCTCAACCGGAAAGGACCATTCCCATCAAACGTCCCGGAAGTTCGCTTCTCATCGCGTGCCTGCATGCCATTTTGGCCCAGGCGTGTCTAGGACAAGTTCATGTCCTCATCGACCAGGTTGGTTATGAGACGGCGGCATCCAAACAAGCGATTGTCGTAGGAACGGTTGAGGATGCGCCGCAACGGTTCACGCTGATCGATACGCAGACGCGCAAGGCTGTTCTCGAGGGAGACTTGAAACCGTCCGGTCAAGTGAATGCATGGCGCGACCGCGTCTTCTGGACTGCCGACTTCTCCGCATGGCAAAAAACCGGCCACTACGCGATTCAGGTGCGAACAGGCAAGGGTGAAATCAGCTCCGGCGACTTTCAGATTGACGACGATCTGCTGGAGCGTGACACACTCGCAAACGTGGTCTTCTACTTCAAGGGGCAGCGGTCGAGTGGTCTGATCGATCGAGCAGATCGACACTTGGCGCTCCCGGGTGGGCAGGCAGGCTCTGTCGATGTGCATGGCGGCTGGTACGATGCCACCGGCGACTACGGAATTCATCTCTCCCATCAGAATCCCACCGCCTACTTCAACCCGCAACAAGCCCCGCTGGTCGCCTGGACCCTTCTGGAGAGCTACAACACCCTGGTGTCCCGGCAAGACGACAACTTCAGCGAGTACGAACGCCGCATGTTGGATGAGGGGCTCTACGGAGCCGACTTCCTCGTGCGCATTAAGCGGCCGAACGGCTCCTTCTTCGAATCGATCGAAGGGCCAGGCAAAGACAAGCTCCCGCAGGATCGTCGAATCGGCAATCCGAATTGGCGGACGCAGATCAAAACGAACACCTCGGACTCCACCGAGAAGGCCGGCAGCGCCGAAGGAGCGCACGCGTACGAAGCGAGCTTCCGTGCGGGGGGAGGAGTGTCCATTGCTGCGCTGGCTCTCGCGAGCACGATGCCGGTGGACGGCGACTATAGCCGCACCGACTATCTGCGGGCGGCGGAGGAAGCCTTCCAGTTCCTGCAGGGGCACAATCGTGAGCTCCTCAACGATGCTACGGAGAACATACTCGACGACTATTGTGCGCTGATGGCCGCGACGGAGCTGTACCGAGCGACACGCAAGGAGGAGTACCGGGTTGCGGCCGATTTACGGGCGGAGAGCTTGATGCAGCGCCTTACCAGTTCAGGCAAGTACCACGATTACTGGCGCGCAGATAATGGCACGCGACCGTTCTTCCATCCTGCCGATGCGGGCCTGCCGGTGATTAGCTTGCTCGAGTATGCGCAGATCGCATCTCCGGAGCAGCAAAGGAAGGTACGAGAGGCGGTGGAGCGGTCCTTGCGCTTCGAACTGGCCACCACAGACGCGGTGAACAACCCCTTCGGTTACGCGCGGCAGTTGGTGCGCACCCACGATGGCACTATGCGCGCGGCGTTCTTCCTCCCGCACGATACCGAGGCTGCGCCGTGGTGGCAGGGCGAGAATGCACGGCTGGCGTCGCTGGCGGCAGCGGCACGCCTGGCGGCTCCGCTATTTGAGGAGGATCACACCTTTCATGCGCAGTTGGAGACGTATGCGTGGAATCAGCTGCACTGGATTCTCGGACGGAATCCGTTCGACACGAGCATGCTGATGGGCAGCGGTCGCAACAATGCCGCCTACATGTTCTTCCGCTCCTACAAGTACACCAACGCGCCGGGCGCGATCATCAACGGCATTACTTCGGATCTGAACGATGAGGATGGAATCGCGTTCAACCAGGGGTATGCGGTCACTGGGAAAGACGAAGATTGGCGCTGGACCGAGGAGTGGTTGCCGCATGCGGCGTGGTTTCTGTTCGCGGTCAGCCTGCCTCACTCGTAGTCTGAATCGCCAGGTTGGCGTTACCGCTATGGGACGCCTCTTGTTAAACTCATCGTTTGGACCGCAGGCCTCTCTGATTAGGGTTGGTGGGGCAGCGTCATGGTGGGGTTCTGGTCGAAGAAGTTAACGGGCCGAATCAGGAAATCGTGCCATAGGGTCGGCATTACCGGCCAATCCTCCTCGCGCACAACGTGATGGAATCCCAGGGTGTACCAGCCGACAACGTCGGTGTTCTCGATCGCTCGATTCGCCGCAGTCCAGGCCGGTAAACCTTCGAGCCCTTTGCTGCTGTTGACGTAGACCCCGGAGGCATATCGTTCCTCAGGTCGATACGGCGTGACCCACAGCTGATGTTCGGAGAAAGCGCCCACCTTCTGCGCGGGATCATCAGGCGAGACAAAGGAGACAGCAGTCGCACCCGGCATGATTTCGTAGCCTGTGGGATAGCCGGCAGCTCCGTGCTGGTTGGGATTGATGAAGTGCCACATGGCCGGCTTGCGCAGGTTGAGGTCAAGGATGGCATCCTTCTCGGTCTTCGCGATCGAGGACTCGACCGCCCATATGCTGGTGCGTGCCTGGCCAGACACCTTCTGAGGAACGAGACGATCGACCATGAAGCTGTTGTTCGGACCATCGACATCAAGGTCGAGCCGGTAGGAGAAGTAGTGATCGTGATCGATGGCGAACTGGTTGGGCGCGACCAGGGTCCCGTACTCCGGCTTGGCGCGATCATGGTTCATCTGAGACGGAGCGGTGGTCTCCGCAACGGCCTTAGTTTCGACGATGCCGGTAGCGCCGACGGCGACCCGGATGGTGCCGTCCTGCTGAAACACCCAGTCGAGCATGTAGTCGTAGTTGCCGACTACGGCTGCGGTGCGTAGGACGAGTTCGCGGCTGGGACGTCCGCTGATGATGCCGCCTTCGGAGTGGCGCCATGCGGGGCTGTCGGCAGCATGCTCAAAGAGGCAGGCGAGATGCGGCTCGAAGACCGGCGTCCCCTTCTCAGAGGGAGCCAGTCCTGTGAAGTATTGAGCATGTGCAGGGCAATCGTCGGGGCCGACTGGCCTGATCAGGCCACCCATCAGAAACTCGCCTGCATCGAGAAAGGCGCGTGAGTTCCACCATTCACCGGATTCCATGTAGGGCACATACATCTCGGAAAGCGATCCCTCGTACATGACGGAGCGGAGCTTCCCGCCATCCTTGTATTGCACCAGGTTAAGCACCGCGCCAACGCGCGGATCGAGTCGGAAGCGGAAGTGCCAGTTCTGCCAGGTTACCTCACCCTTGTCGATCGTGTAACCGGGACCAAACGGCTGGGTGACGAGCAACGGCTTGGTGCCCGGGAGCGGGGTGGCGTCTGCCTCCTCATAATCGGGGATGCCGGCCGGCGGCACCATGCCGTGATCGACGACCTGCAGGATCTTATGGCTGGTCAGGTCAGCGAGGATGTAGACGCCGTCGATCTCGCGGCCCCAGGCGTGGTAAGCGCCATGCCGGTCGGTGCAGTTGCCATAGCCAATGCGACGGCTGGTCTGCTCCGGGAAGACAATAAAGGTGATCGGAATCGGTTCGCAGCGGACACTTGAAAGATCCGTGACCCCGTGGTGCTTGAGGGCCGCGATGACACGAGAATCCTTCGTCGCCACCTCGCTCATGGTGTCGAGCTCGGACTGGGTGATGGGGGCCTGGACGCCGGGGACCTCCTTCCAGGATTCCAGCCTATGCGCCGCGATGTCGACCCGCGCCTCGACGGTCTTGCCCTCGGCTTCGAGGATCACATCCGCTTCGCGAGGGATAGCGTCTCCAGCCTTCCAGACGAGGACGTTCGTCTTGTCCGGCTCATGCAGGAGCAGGCTGGTGACCAGAGTGCTGTCGGTCATATGCCCGCTATGCTCGAGGACGTCATGAACCGTCCAGTACTCATTCGTCGTAAGCCCATCGAGCGGGTGTTGCGGCGCGGGGCCCTGAGCGCAGAGGGAAGCGGTGAGCGTCGATAGGGCGACAAGGCCGTAACAGAGCGTCTTCTTATCCATCATCAATGATCAAATCCTTCCGAAACCGGCGTGAGTGCAGCTGTCTTGGGGATCCCGCCATCGCCGCACGGCTGTGGATGGAGCGGCAGCCGTTGCAACGCGGAGCTTTGCCTGTGGCGTCATGGCCATCCACTCGGCATGTGGGTGCTCGGCGGGAGTTCGGCCTCTCGGCCTGGTGTTATTTTGGAACCTTTATTAAGTAATATCCCCGAACCGGCCGCGGATCAAGACCTGCACCACAGGATTAGGAAAAATATCCCGCAATAACCTTCCAAGGCTACATTCAGTTTCACCCAGCCCCGCCTAATTCCGAAGCGTCTCCCTAGTGCTTCGCACCGGAGAATCGATAACTTATTTTTAGCGCAGGATTCAGTCAGTCGTAGCTCCATCGCTTCTCGGATGGGGCCTAACAGCTTTCCGCCGGGCGGCGAATATACCACAACGTATTCCCGGCCTCGGAACCCATCCCGAGGCCGGGTCTAGAACACTACTGGCCTTGTCAGCGTCCTGTTAGCTCACGGACAATTCCCGCCGCCACCAGATCCTCAAACGCACAGCCAACGCTCTTGAACAGTGTGATGTCGGTTGGCTGCATACGTGCCCTGCGCTTTCCGGCAAGGAGTTCATGCAGATCTGCAAGAATGTGATCGCCAGAGACAGCTTTCTCACGCATGGGAATGAGCAGATCGCCGGCCTCCGCGAGAACGCTTTCGCGGCTGTCGACTACTACCTGTGCGCGCTGAACCGTCGTAGTGTCGACTTCGCGATGCTCTGGATTGAAGGCGCCCACCAGATTCAGGTGTGTTCCCTCGCGAAGGAGGCTTCCATCAAATAATGGTGTGTTCGATGTCGTGCAGGCACAAATGACGTCGGAAGCTGCCGCGCAGGCTCCGGGATCAACCGCCCGCGCAGCTACTCCGGATTCTTCCGTCACTTGCTGCGCAAAGCTGCTGCTTTTTTCGGGAGAGGATCCGCAGATCAAAACTTCTTCGAAGTCGCGAACCTGCCGCAAGGCGGCAATATGTGTTCTGGCCAGCCTTCCTGTACCAAAGACCCCGAGCGTTCGAGCCTGGGGAAGCGCAAGAGCGTCTGTAGCGACGGCGGAGGCGGCTGCAGTACGCAGGTCGGTGAGAACGTCCGAATCCATAAATAGACATGGATCTCCGGTGAGCCCGTCGAAGAGTGAATAGCTCGATCGTAAGACTCGTGGGCCGCGCCCAGGCTCCCGTATCAGCGTCGATGCCTTCACCCCGAACAGCGACCCCGAATGGCAGGACATGATGAGGGCTGAGTTCTCCCCGGCGGACAGCGTAAGGCGGGGTGCCATGTGATAGGAGTGAAAATTTTCCTTGAAGGCCCGCGCGAGCGCCGGGATGAGAAGGTCAAAGGTGAGCGTCTTCGCCACCTGTTCGTTCGTCAGCACAAGCGGCTGGGAGGAGACTGCGCTCTTGATGCCAGAGGACATGTGAAATTCCATTTCTTGCTAAATGCTCTCGCTCCCGGTGGATAGGTCTCGACCGGGAGCGAGAGGTTGAATCGATTGGTTTGGTGGTTGACTTCTGTTAGAAGGTGTAACGGGCGCCGAGTTGAATCAGGCGTTGTTCGCCCTGGAGCGGATCTCCGGAAAATGAAGTGGGCTTGCCGTAATTCGATGCCTGCTGATTCCCGATGTATCCCGACGGATTGATGTTGTTGAAGATGTTATAGAGTTCGAAGTCTCCTTCGATACGTCCCCATTTCTCTGGCAGATTGAAGAATTTGGCGGCACGAATATCCGACTGGAAGAAGTTCGCGCCAACTCCAGAGTTGATATAGGGAACACCCACAGGAAGATCGTTATTGACTCCATCGCCGTTCAAATCAAGACCGGCGGTGATGTTGTAGTGCTGTCCGGAAGAAAAGCGGCTGATCGAAGACAGCTGTATCTGGTGCGGAAGCGTCCACACCGGGCTGACCATCAGCTTGTGCGCAGGTGAGAGAGCGCAGGGGCCGTAGTCGGCTTTTCCAGCAGGATCGTTTTCGTTGATGGGAAAGTTGCTGAACCCATCGTCGGAGGCTCGCACACCGGTCGTCCAGCAGCGCGAGAACGTGTACCAGGCGTTCAACTGAAAGTTCTTCGAATAATGATGCACCAGGGAGATATTCAGAGCCTTATATGCATTCTTGCCTTGTGTCGTCTCCGTGCGGATAGGAAAGTCGAATCCCATGGAGGCATATTCGTTATATCGGTTGATCTCGTTGGCGAGGCCGGCATGATCTCCCTTGGACCAGAGAACGTCGGCACCAATCGTTGTATTCGATCCAAGTGCGTGCTGGAAGCCGAGGGTCACGTGCTGGTAGCGCGGATCCACGTTATTCGGATCCACAACCGACGTGGGTAATGGCAGAGCAGAGGGCTGCAGCTGGTTGGCCGGCAATGGTTGCCCGTACTGGTAATAGGATCCATCCGCATTCTTGATGCCGGTCGGAACATTGACGTAATACCCGGTTCTCAATGGGTCCGAGTTGCGGTCGAGCAGCGTATAAAACGTGGTTAGTACGGGGAAGTTGAAATAGTAACCGTAGCCGCCGCGAATCACCGTCTTGCCGTTACCCGTCAGATCGTAAGCGAATCCGACGCGTGGGCCAAAATCCGTAGCTGGAGTGTGTGCCTGCTTGCCGCTATACGATGGCAGAACAGTCTGGAGAAACTTGAAGGTCGGGCTGTAGTCCTGGTTGAATGCGACGCCACCGTAAAAGTCCCAGCGCAGGCCCAAATTCAACGTCAATTTGCGACTAATCTGCCAGTCGTCCTGTCCGAAGGCTCCGATGCGATGGAAGTTGTTCGCCTGAAAGACACCGTTGCCAATGTTGTAGAAGATCTCGTTGATCGGGGACGAGGTGCTGTTTCCCAGAAAATAATACTGAGGAGTCACCTGTGTGTTGTAGCTTCCGCTGGCATGGGGAGTGAGAACATACTCCGCGCCTACCTTGATGTTGTGGGTGCCGTGCCCGGTGGCCTGTAAAGCAAGCGTGTCCCGGAACTGAAACTTCTTGAGACTGGTCGTCTGCGGAAACGCCGTCCCCTGACCCAGTATCACGCCGTTCGGAAAGAATAGCGTTGGCAACGTGCTGTTCGGAGGTAACGAATTCTCCCAGGACGTCGTGTCAAATGTCATCTGGTTGACGCGTGACGGGCCCAGGATGCTGGTGAGGTTGACGACTCCCGCGTTATAGGCATTCTTGTTGAAGCCCTGTGATTCCGCAGGAATAAGCGTACTTGCCCCGTAGGCCGCTCCATTGGTCTCGCGGGAGTAGCGCACGCTCAACTGGTGATTCGCGCTGATGCGGGCATCCAGCTTTCCTGTGATGGTGAGCAGCGTCTGAGGAAGACTCTCAGGCCCGTCCAGGTTGGGTGCGATGCCCTGGGTGTTGACCGTGTTGATGGTGTTCTGCGACAGGCGCTCCACCGCTCCGAAGAAGAAAAGCTTGTCCCTAAGGATGGGGCCGCCCAGCGAACCGCCATATTGATTGCGAAGATAGGCGCCCTTCGGAACATTATTGAGCTCTTCGGTGTGGGTCCGCGCATTCAGGTCCTGATTGCGAAAGTATTCAAAACCCGACCCATGGAATTGGTTGGTGCCGGACTTGGTAATCACATTGATGATGCCGTAGGCGGCTCGGCCCTGCTCGGCGGTGAAACGATGGGTGATGACCTGGAACTCCTGCACCGCATCGAGGCTGAGGGTATAGAGCAACCCGCCGTCGAGATCCTCGCTGTCGTCTGCATTGTCGATGTTGAAGCTCGTGAAGCGCGCTCTTCCGCCGGCGATCGAGGGCATCTCGCGATTTGCCTCGGTGGGGTCACCATTATACTGCAGGGTCACGCCCGGGGTGAGCACGGCCAGATTCGCGAACTGCCGGGACTGCAGCGGCAAGTCCTGCACCGATTTCTGATCGATGGTCGTGCCGATGTAGGACTCCTGCGTGTTTACGCCGGTATTGACGCTCGCCACGTTGACGGACTCCGAGACCGCCCCGATCTCAAGCGTGACGTTATACGCCGCAGTCTCTCCAACTGTCAGTACGATGCCGCGAAGCTCCTTCGCCGAAAAGCCATCCTTCGACACCTTGATTCGATAACCACCCGCCGGCAGAGCCGCGATTGCGTATGCGCCAGTCTCCAAGGTCTGCGCGCTGCGTTGAAGGGCCGTATTGACATTGATTGCGGTCACGGTGGCGCCCGAAATCGCCGCTCCGGAAGGATCCGTGACAAGGCCGCGTAGATCCACAGTGGCCTGCTGGGCGAAGCACATTGACGAGAAACAGTAAAGTAGCGCGAGCAGTACTACACGTCTCATAACGCAGGGCTCCTGGTTGACAGTTATGTAACTGTATTACACTGCAATTCACAGAGCGTCAACAAATGAATTGCGGCAAAATGCCGCTTCTTTTGGATTGCCTCAAATACTGTGCATCGGAGACACGCAAGGGGGTTTAGGATCAGGGATGCTCGCAGTTCCACAACAGATGGCACGATGAAGGCAGATCCGCTCGAGGTTCTGGCCGGACACGGGGCCGGGAGATTTTTGCTTGACCGATCAAGAGCGTTTTAGCCTAGACCCCCAGAGCGGACTGCCGCTCTACCTGCAGATAGCGCACGAGTTTATCTACCGCATTGAGACCGGCATCCTCAAGGCGGATGACAAACTTCCCGGCATCCGGAAGCTCGCCAAGGAGCTGGGGGTCTCCTTTCTCACCGTCGACAAGGCATACAAGTGGCTGGGAGAGCGACGGGTGGTCGCTGCAATACCAGGCGTCGGCGTCAAAGTGATCTTGACGCTTGATTCCGCCGCAGACGCAAAGCAACGCAAGCGACTCTCGCAGTTCGCGGACAGAGTCGTCGCTGACGCCCTGAAAAACCGCCTGGACCTTATGCTGATGGCGCAGACGATCCTGCATCGGGCGCGGACCCACCAGGGTGATTCCGTCCGACGGAAGGTGCTTTTTGTCGAATGCCTTCCCGAGTACGTGGATGACTACATCGCGGAACTAGGTCGCTCCTTGGCCGAGTCAAACGTCGACATCAAGGGAATCCTGGCCGCCGACCTCGAGAAGATCGCCAGCGCAAGAAAAGGCACTGGCAGTGAGTTGAATTCGGCCGATTACGTGATGACGACGCTCTATCACTACGATTTTGTGCAGCGTATGGTCGAACCCCATGGCATCAAGGCGGTGGCTCTCTCTCACACCATCGATCAGGAAGCGATTCGCAGAATCGTCTCCCTTCCCTCCGACCGAAAGCTCGGTGTTCTTCTTGGGCCGGTCGATCCCCCACGTAGCATCATTAAGACGATCGAATTCTATCGCGACCTCGCGCCTGGCTCTATCTCGTTCGCCGTCATCACAGACCCCAAGGCAGTTCGCAGCCTGATCGCCAAGTCCGAGATTCTGATCCATTCGGCGGCATGCAGCTCGTTTGTGGCATCGCTGTCAGAAAAGAAACCGGATACGATCCTGAT
>Ga0210403_10004233_pt1 | contig 12398 bp, 13 predicted proteins | sample IncBWC19MmetaG_FD_150863 | JGI IMG/M metagenome (GOLD analysis project Ga0210403, IMG submission 150863) | Forest soil microbial communities from Barre Woods Harvard Forest LTER site, Petersham, Massachusetts, United States - Inc-BW-C-19-M | ecosystem: Environmental > Terrestrial > Soil >... | reverse complement strand
TGCGACCCAGTTCGTCCGGGACGGGAATTTCTCGCATCGTGTGACGGTGGAGCGCAAGGACCAGCTGGGTGTGCTGGGCGAGTCGTTTAATCTGATGACCGGCTCGATCAGCCGATTGATCGACGAGCAGAAACAGTTGCAGCGCCTCGAGAATGAAATTTCCATCGCGCGTGAGGTGCAGGATCAATTGTTTCCGCGCGGCTTGCCGAAAGTGGAAGGGCTGGAAATCGAGGCGATCTGCCGGGCAGCGCGGTCCGTCAGCGGCGATTACTACGACTTCATCCAGCTGGACCCGACGCATGTAGCGATCGCGCTGGGCGACATTTCCGGGAAGGGAATTTCCGCCGCGTTGCTGATGGCCAGTCTGCAGGCGGCGCTGCGCAGCCAACTGCTGACTCCGGGCAGCGAACAGTTGAGCACCGCGGAACTGGTTGGCCGGCTCAACAAGCACCTGGTGCGAAACACCGGTGAAGACCGGTTCGCAACGTTTCTCGTGGCCGTATACGACATGGAATCGCGCAAGCTGCGCTATACGAACGCGGGGCATCTGCCGGGATTCTGCCTGTCTGACGGAAAATCGATGCATCTGGATGTGGGCGGCATGGTGCTGGGAATCGTCGAAGATTATCCTTACCTAGAAGGCGTGGTGGAAGTGCCGCGCGACGCGGTGTTCATCGCCTACAGCGACGGCTTGGTGGAACCGGAGAACGCCTACGGCGAAGAGTTTGGAGTATCGCGTTTGGAGGCGGCGGCGCAGCGCGTGAGGCAGGGCGATCCGAAGCGCATTGCGACCGCGCTGATGACCGCGGCGGAAGAATGGTCCGGCAGCCCGGAGCAAGCCGATGATATGACCGTGATTGTGGCGAAGCTGAAGTAGAATGTGGACGGAACGATGTGCAATTGCTTTAGGGCAGGGGGAAGTCGACGAGGAGAAGAATGGCGCTGCGAAACCGGGTTGCGTTGGTGACAGGAGGAAGCCGGGGAATTGGCCGGGGAATCGCGTTGCGCCTGGCGCATGAGGGCGCGCGCATCGCGTTTGCTTATCGCGTGAACAAGGCCGCGGCGCAGGCGGCGCTGAGGCGCATGCAGGCGTTGGGCGCGGATTGCGTGGCCGTGGAAACGGACATCACGGAGCCGGGGCGCGCGGAGCAATTGGTGAAGACGGTGGCCGACCGTTATGGGCGGATCGATATTTTGGTGAACAACGTGGGCGATTTCCGTTGGAATACGTTGGCGGAATCTTCCGTGGAAGAGTGGAGGAGTATTTTCGAGTCGAACTTGATGAGCGTATTCCTGATGTGCCATACCGCCCTGCCGGTGATGCGCAAAGGGCGCTGGGGTCGAATCATAAATCTGGGCGCGGTTGGGGCGTAGCGAGCGTTTGGCAAGGCAAAGATCAGTGCGTATGCGGCGGCCAAAGCGGCCGTGGTGGCGTTGTCTCGTTCGCTGGCGCTGGAAGAGGCGAAGAACGGAATCACCGTGAATGTTGTGAACCCTTCCAGCATGGACGAAAAAGACCTCACCGTAGAAGAGGCGCGGAAGTTGCGCGACGCGCGATATCCGATTGGCAGGCCGCCGACAGTGGAAGATGTGGCCGCTTCGGTGGCCTTTTTTGCGTCGGAAGAAGCTGAGTACGTGACCGGACAAGTGCTCAACGTGAGCGGCGGATGGATGCTCTAGGCCTGCGGCGGCGGGATTCGCGATGAAGGCGCTGACAGCTGCGGAGATGCGGGAAGTGGACCGCCTGACGACGGAGCGGTTTGGCATTCCCGGGCTGGAGTTGATGGAGGTCGCCGGGAAGAGTGTAGCGGAAGTTTTCCTTGAAAAATACAAAGAGCGTAACGGCAGAATTCCTGGACGTGTGTCTGTGCTCTGCGGAAAGGGCAATAATGGCGGCGATGGATTCGTTGTCGCGCGGCTTTTGAAGGGGCGCGTCGGCCAAGTGAACGTTTATTTGTTCGGGGAGCCTGGCGAGCTGCGCGGGGATGCCGCGAGAAATTATGAGCGTTGGCGAGAGCTGGGCGAAACGGTCACCGTGGTCCGCGGCGAGGAAGATTGGATCAGGGCCTGGACCGGTGTGGCGGCGAGCGAAGTAATTATCGATGCGTTGCTGGGCACGGGGATTCGCGGCGGCGCAAGTGGCCTGCTGGCGCAGGTGATCGAGAACCTAAACCGCTTTTCGCAAGATGCAAGAGCCGCGTGGCCTGCGTGGATTGTGGCCGTGGATGCGCCGTCCGGATTGCCCTCTGATGGAGAGCCTGCACAAGGGCCGGTTTTGCGCGCACACCTCACGGTGACGTTCACGGCACCGAAGATTGGGCAACTGGTTTCGGCCGATGCAGGAAGTTGCGGTTCACTGGTGGTGCGCGAAATCGGGACGCCGGCGGCGCTGGTGGAAGAAGTGGGGAAGGGCAAGCTGCGCTGGGCGGGACCTGAGGAGTTCTCCGAGCTTCCGTTGCAGCGCGCGGCGGAGTCGCATAAAGGCTCTTACGGGCATGTTTTGATCGTTGCCGGGTCTGTTGGGAAAACGGGAGCGGCGATATTGTGCGGGCAGGCGGCACTGCGCGGCGGCGCTGGATTGGTGACACTGGCTACGCCGGAACCTGCGCTAGCAACTGTGGCCGCGGCGCAGGCCGAGTACATGACGGAAGCGCTGCCGGCGACGGCTTCCGGAACAGTTGCTTCGGAAGCGGCGCGACTCGGGGGTTTCGCGACGCTGCTGCACGGCATGACGGTTTTGGGAATTGGGCCAGGAATCGGGACACATCCGGAAACGCAGGAATTTGTGCGCAGCGTTGTGGGGCACGCGGATTTGCCGATTGTTCTGGATGCGGACGGTCTGAACGCGTTCGCGGGACAGGCGGAGATTCTTCCGCATCGCAAATCGGCGCACCTAGTGATGACTCCTCATCCTGGAGAGATGGCGCGGCTCTGCGGATTCGCGACTCCAGAAGTGCAGGCAGACCGCATCCGGATTGCAACGGAGTTTGCGGGAAAGTGGAACGCCGTCGTGGTGCTGAAGGGATATCACAGCGTGATCGCCGCGCCGAATGGCGATGTGTTTGTGAATACAACGGGGAACGCGGGATTGGCGAAGGGTGGATCCGGTGACGTGTTAACAGGTTTGCTGGCGGCGCTGATTGCGCAGTTTGGCACGCAGGATTTGTACCGAGTGGTGGCGCTGGGCACGTATCTGCATGGACGCGCGGCGGAGTTGGTGAGCGCGGAGAGCGACGAATCCGGTGTGTTGGCCCGAGAAGTTGCGAGAGCGGTGCCTGTTGCGCGGCGGGAATTGCTGCAGGAGCTGCAGGCGCGTGGCTGAAGAAGCTATAACGCGTTCGGCCGAAGAAACAGTGGCTTGGGGGCGCGCTTTTGCGGAAACACTGAAGCCGCCTGTGCTCGTGCTGCTTTCCGGAGAATTAGGGAGCGGAAAAACAACACTGACTAAGGGCATCGTCGCTGGACTGCATGCGGCGAAAGAGGATGAAGTTACCAGCCCGACGTTTACGCTGCTGCACGAATACGGAACGGGTCGTAAAGTGTTTCACGGCGATTTGTATCGTGTGGAGAGCTTCCACGACTTTGAAACACTGGGAATGGAAGATGTTTTGGCCAAGCCCGCTATCGTGATCCTGGAATGGTCGGAGAAATTTCACCTGAAAACCGAATGGCCGCAGGTCCGTGTGCGGCTGGAACACCTGGGCGGCGATTCCCGGCGGATTAGCAGATTCTGAGTGACCAAAAGAGCAATCCCGCACTAACTATCTCGCCACGACTGTCCTTCCGTTTTCTTGCCGCGCGCAAAACCCGCTGCTAGGTTGAGAGATGGTGGGGTGCGACTGTTTGCATGGGAAATGAACCGACAAATCAGTTGATGTTGGAAGGCTCGCGTGACGCTCTGAAGAGCTACAACCTCGCGCTGCCGATGGGCTCGTTGTCCATCGGCGTGGACAATATTCACCACGACGTTTTTCTGAGCCCCAAATTTGTGCAGGTGGCGCGCGATTACCTGTTCGACCTGATCCGGCAAAACACCAGCGGGACCTATCTATCTGGCATCGAGTTCCGCAACGCCAAGCCGGTGGATTCCACAAATTTCCGCAAACTGCTGGCGGAGCTGCTGCAGAGTTCGCTGGGAAAGGCGAAGCAGCAGAAAAACATCGAGATTGACCTGTTGTTCCGGCTGGCGCTGCTGAAATTTCTGACCGCGGAACTTGTGAACCAGTTCGGCAACGTGATTCTGGACGTGAAGGAGTACATCCGGAAGCGCGGCGAATATTTCGAGCGCAGCCAGCAGGCCCACGTCATCAAGGCGCGGCTTTCGGAGATGCAATCCGCGCGGCGAGGCGTGCTGCGCATCATCGGGCAAGTGGTGGCGCAAATCTTTATCGACATTGAAGAGAATGTGATCGTGAAATCGCGGCGAGCGCTATTTGGGGAAGAGCTGCCGTACTACGAGATGCTGAAGAACCGCCTGGTGTATCTGGATGGCGGCAAAGACGATTTTTATTTTCTGGAACATTACGTGCTGCTCGGCAATTACTCGAAGGATCCGGATCGCCTGGAAGCAATGGATTTGTTGTTTCAGGATTTTCTCCGCGAAGCGGGAATCCGAATTGCGCCGGACAGCGCTCCGGCGAAGGGCGCGGCGGAATATCGGACGCTGTTCACCGAAGCGGAACGCATGCGGGGCGAAATCGCGTCGCTGGAGGAGCAGCGCGAAAATTTGCGAAGGCGGCTCGAGAAGGGCGACGGACTGCTGAACAAATTTCTGAGTTCAGCGGCCGATCCGGCGGAAGTGAAGGCTTCGCTTACCGACGTGGAGAATCGCCTGCGCCATTTCCAAAAAGCGCTCGAGGATATGGGGCCGCGGCTGGACCGCGCGAAAAAGCAGGCGGAATTCGTCCAGAAGGATTACGAAGGAAAACTTGGCGACTATCTGAACGAGCCGGAAAATGCGCGCAAGTTGTTTGACGTGGCAAATGCCTCCGACAGCGAGCGACCTGCGCGGGCGAGGTTGCTGGCGCAACTGGTCAGCCGGCTGGAACAACACGAGATTATGCCGCACGTCCTGGCGAGCTACGAGATACGGCCGATTGCCGGCGATTATTGCCCGCCGGTCCACTTGCAGCAGTTGCGCAAGGCGCTGGTGTCGAAAGAAGAAGCCAAGCGCGTTGAGGAAATCCTGAAACAGGTGCCGGCAAAGCGTCTGACGATGAAACCGCTGGACGAATTATCGAAGCGCATCCGCCGCTACTCGCGCGAAGAGACGCAGGCCGCAGTGCTGCGATTCGCGATCGATTTTCTGCGACTGCGGCGCGATCTGCGCGACGCGGAACACCTGGCGGCGTGCATGGAACGGATCAACCTGGTGACCGCGGAGAAAGTCCGCGAACTGTCGCGGCTGAACAACCGTCTGTATGAATGCGTGCTGAAAGAAGAAGTGAGGCCCGAACACGATCAGGTGGTTTCGCACGTGATTATCAAGGCGGACGTGCGCGGTTCGACGAAAATGACGCAAGATTTGCTGGCGCAGGGATTGAGCCCCGCTTCGCACTTCAGCTTGAATTTGCACGAGCCGGTAAAGAAGCTGCTGGATCGCTACTCGGCGAAAAAGGTTTTCATTGAGGGCGACGCCATCATTTTGGCTATTTTCGAGACGGAAGCTACGCAAGGCGAGGCGCGTCCGGTTGCGAAGGCCTGTGCCCTCGCCAAGCAGATTTTGAATGTTTGCAACTCCTACAACGAGGGTACGGCCACGACTCACTTGCCTCCCTTGGAACTTGGGATTGGCATAGCGTTTCAGGGATCGGCGCCGACGTATTGGACCGACGGCGACGCGCGCATCATGATTTCCAAGGCTCTGAACCTTTCCGACCGTCTTTCCGGTTGCGCCAAGCTGGCGAAACGCATGCTAGCGGGGCAGAAGACGCACTTTTCAGTGTTCCAGTTTTTGACGGCGCTCGAAGGGGCTTCGGCGGAAGAGTTGGATGAGTTTCTGGTGCGCTTCAATATGAACGGCATCGAGCTGAACGATGAGGGCTTCCAGAAATTGTCCGAAGAAATTTCGCTGGAAAAGCTGGTGACGAAACTCGACATGCCGTGGGCCAAGCAGGATGTGGCGCTCTACTACGGCGAAGTGCCGATGGGTGAATCGGTGGAACTGCTGGTGGTGCGCGAAGGATTGGCCCGGGAATTATTGCCGGATGGAAAAATCGGAAAGACTTCGGATCATCACTACTATGAAGTTTGCACTAGCCCCGTGATTTATGATCTGGCGGCGGCGCTGAAGCGGACGCAGGCGCTGGGACTCGAAACCGCGCGGGCGTGAGCGTTATTTCGGACACAGCCGCATGCGTATTGATGGGCGCTTTTTCCGCAGGCTACTTTCTCCCTCCGGTGAGTTTTTTGTAGTGATGATATTCTCCTAGCGGGGGCGAAAGGGGTCCGGTGACCTTCCCGGCCTTCAAAGCCGGCGATTCGACCCTTCGCGGGCCGAATGGTGGATTCGACTTCCACACGCCCCCGCCATATTTTATCAATGTTTGTGATGTATTTCAGAAAATTGTACCACTTTTGTACAACGGTTTAACTAGCGTGTGGCGCTCAAAACCGCCTTATCTAAGGCGTCTTGGCGGGTCTTGACCCACGGATTGTAATGCTTTTCCGTCACCCGGATGCTGGAATGGCCGAGCAAGACGCTGACGGTCTCGATGGAGGCTCCGCCCTCCAATAAGGCCACCGCGAACGTGTCGCGGAACCGATGCGGATGTCCGGATACTTTCGCCAAAGTGAGCACATCGGATATCCGTTCCCGCCAGAACCCTGTCACCGTTTCCAATCGTGATTCGCCGGTCCAAAAGAAATGCTTGGGGTGCGATCTTGGCGTTGCATCCAACGCGTCGGCAACATCCTTTGGCAGCAGAACGCTGACGGGCTCCCCGGTCTTCGCCTGGTAGAGCTTGAATCGGTTGCCCTGCAAGCTCTCGACGGCCAGTGTGGCAACATCCGATATGCGCAGCCCGGAGTGGCGCATCGCCAATATGAACGCCTTGACCCGTTTGTCCACCTCGGTAGATTCAGCCGCCTTCAAAATCCGCGTCATCTCTTCCTTCGAGAAGGGAAGTGTTGGATTGTGCTTTACCTTGGGTCCGACTAATCCCGCCGCGTAGTTCTCCTCCACCATCTTTCTTTGCAACGCGAACTTGAAAATGCTGCGCAAACGCTCCAATTTCTTCGCCGCCGTCAATGCGCCGATTTTCCAGCCAGCGCGAAACTCCGTCAGTGCGGCCAAATCCATATCGTTGGCAAACTCGATGCCGCGCTCCGTGGTGAACTGAATCAGTTGACGGAAAAAAGTTTGTACAGCCGCATCGTACCGTTGCTGAGGTGCCTTGCCTCGGCGTCATGTATGAATTGGTCGCGCCACTCCTCAATTGTCGCCCGGACCTTCGTCTTCGGGCGCTCTCCGTCGACATCCCACTTTCTGACGACTTCCTGCGCTTTGTTCCAATCGCGAGTCTTCAACGCTTCGCGGATTCTCCTCTTATCTCGGAAGATGATCGAGATCATGGGCTCGGACAAGCCGAATTTCGCCAAACAATTTTTCGTGGATAAGGCGATTGATGAGGCGGCGCTTATTTTGGAGAGGATAGATCGGAAGTGGCAAGAGCGATGAGGATTGACGCGGATGGCCGTGTACAATTACCCGAGAAATTTGAAGATTGGATTTGAAAGAACGGGCGTTGGACTTCAGTTCCGCCCTTTTTTCTTTTGTTCCATTTGCCCATCACACTCCGCAATCTGGTCGTCTAGGGTTTTGATTTTCAAAGCCATGCGAGTGTCCAGAGGGTTCTTCAAAAACCGCCTGAACAGTAGTTTCCTCGCCGCTCTCAGTCCCTCGCGATTCCACTTCGCATTGGTTTCATTCTCCAGCATACGTCTCGCTCCTTTCGAAGAAAATGAAGGAAGGCAATTTCCTTCGTGCTGGGCGGGAGAAATGTTTGTAGGCTACTCGTTACTCTTACCGCGTGTACGTGTAGCTGCTAAATATCAGCATGCAAAGTACGACCATGGTGACCAAAATCAGCAAGGAAATCTGGATTGTTAAGCCCCAGTCGAATCGGTGCTCTATTTTCCATCTACGCATCTGGACCTTCCTTCCCGCCTCATTTAGTCCATTGCACTTCTGCAGCGAGCGTCGGTCAGAAAGTAGAAGGCGACCCCGTGGAGAGACAATAGAGCAGTGGTCTCAATTTTTGCGGCAGTACTAAAGTTCTATGACCATCGGTACTCGCATAGATTCTGGCCCCGCCAAATAGTCTACGAGGCAGTCTGACGCAGTACCGTCGCTCTGGCGCGAGCGTTCGTGCTTCTGCGTAACATTCCAACTGGCCTTATTCAAATATGTCGAAGGTCAATTCACGCCGCTGTCGAAGCCGTTCAAGACGAAAGCAGCAGCGGAGAAGGCGCGTTTAAAACTGCCGGAGCGGGAGCGGCGGCAAGTTGGTATCGGGGTTGTTCGGACCAGCGGCTAGACTGAGAGCTTATGCGGTACGCGGTTTGAATCAAATATCGGCATGGAGTAATCTGGACTTGAAATAGCAATCTGAATGACAACCACCGAATATCGCGGCTATTCAATTTGCCAAAAGGGCGAATTTGGTCCGCTCCGGCTGCTAAAGTGGGTAGAAGACGGCGAGTTCATAGTTACCAAGAACAACGCAGACGTGATGAACGGCACCAGCTTCCGGACCGTAGACGACGCCAAGCGAGCGATTGACATCACAGAGAACCCCTTGAAGAGCGTGCTTCGAGCCTAGCGGGAACGGCGGTCCGTGGCGGTGGGCGTGATTCGAATTAAGAAGCAGTCGTAGCGGTCGGTGCGGCTGGCAAGCATTGCCCCGGCGTTGCTGGTTGGAAGTGTATTGTTTTGAACAGACGCGATTTCCGCAGAACAATACATTCGTTCTTAACTTGGAGTTATCTTCCCACCCCATGGCCTGCGGCATCCTTTAACCTGACCGGTAATAATGTCGCAGGCCCTTTCTACTTCTTCACCGGACGATAATCCTGACACCTGCAGCCCGGATACCAGCATGAATGTGTCACCACTCCCGATGTGATCTTCTTGTGATGAGCACTGATTCCGTGCTGGCAGCGGCACGCCTTTTTCGGGTGAGGACGGCTAAAGCGGCGGCCGGGCACCGTGGGTATCGGGAGATCGTTAGGCCGATTTGCCCTTTGGTTCCGGAAAAATTCCGCCGACCAGAGTGCGGAATTCGGCGTAATACTCAGGATGTTTCGCGAGGATTTCAGAAATTTCCTGGGCGAGCGGACTTTCTGTGACCCATTTCTTCTGCTGGTTATCAGACATCGGAAGCAAGAGTAGCTTCGCTTGTTGTAGCAAACCCCTTAACCGGAGATGGTCCGAGTCTTCATTTTCATTCATGTTCGTACCTCTAGATCAAAGCCATTCTCAAAGATGGCTGTTGTGCGTATTCTATCAATCAAATCTGGTCGGATATAGGGGCCGATTCGACGGGGCCGGAGCGGGAACGGCGGTCGTTCCTCAAAAACGAGATCAGGTCCATTTCTTTCTGTAGTTGCCGAAGCACAGCGAGACATCGCACACATTCATCTTGTTTGATGTTCTCCAAAACTTTGTCGGCGCTGGCTCTTCGGAACTTCGGACAGAAGGTGAGATGGGGCGCGGCATGCCAGATGGCCTGAATCTCGGCAGGGAATTCGAAATCGGGTTTCTTTTTGCGGGGCTTTTTCATCTTAGCGTCGATTTAAATTATCATTTTGCCTGCGCGGACACTATCACGGCACGTAAGCAGGGCAATAGCTGCGATTGGGCGTGGCACCCAGGGAATGAGCGACCTAGTTGACCTCGAGGATGGGCGCGCCTTCAATTTTACCGGTCCACCAAGATAAGAACGGAGTTCTGAAAGTCAATGGTTACGCCTCTGAACGAACTGAGGACATCGAGTCCAAGGACGCCGTCCGCCTCCCCAAACTTGAAGTCCCCGACCACTACGGTCTGGCGAAACGAACAGCGCTGCTCCTGTAGATCCGGGTCCTCAACGGTGAGTGCGACCGGGACGCGAAACGCGGAGACACTTCCGTTCGCCATGTCGATAGTGATCTGGGAGCTCGTGTTGATTTCCGGAACGATTTTCGAACTAAAGGTGGTCAGCACAGCGCCGGTGTCGAGGAGCAGAGTGACGTGATTCCCGTTCACCCGAGCCGGGATAAAGATGAGGCCGTTGCGCGCCCGGAAATGAATGCGGTGCTCCCCGGCACGAGCGGCCACGGCAGGCTCCTGAGCCGGCCACAACCGACCAGTGATGGCCAGCAAGCCAATGATTGCCATCGTCGCTCGCCCGGTTGCCAAGTGTCTCTCCCTGCGGACGAAAGTTGCTCTGGGTAAACAGTAGGCATTGGCCCTTTCCAATGAGCAATGAACTGGGGCTCCATTGAGGGTAAGCGCGAGGTAAGGGCCTTCCCCATGGTTTCGATTTGAAAATTTGCCGTTTGTGGTCCAAGGGGGTGTTAGACTCGCCTAATATACATTCCGGTAAAGAGGGCCCATGGCATCCCCCGAGCCCGAGCCAACCAGGATTCGCTTTGACGCGTTCGAACTGGACGCGACGTCGGGCGAACTGCGCGACTCCGGCATACTCAGAAAGCTCCAGCCGCAGCCCTTCCGAGTTCTGCTGCTCCTTATTGAGCATGCCGGGCAAGTTGTTACGCGTGAGGAGATTCAGCGCTGCCTCTGGAGGGACTCGACGTTCGTCGATTTCGAGCACGGAATCAACTTCTCGATCAATCAGATCCGCGGTGCCCTTGGGGACAACGCCGAACACCCTCGATATGTAGAGACCCTCCCGAGGCGTGGCTATCGCTTTATTGGTACGGTGGGACAAAATCCCGTTCCGAAGCAATCAGGCACTTCTGTTCGGGACCGAGATGAAAGGGTCCCCACACAGAAGCGCGGATGGAATTCAGATTCTGAAACGGTGTCCGCGAAACGCTGGCTCTTCGGGCTGGCACTGGTGGTATTTGCGGCAGCCATCGCAGGCGCGGCGTATCTCCGGTTTCATCGCGTATCTGCCGTGGGTGGGATTAAACAGCGCCGCCTCTCGGCGAATCCGAGCAGCATGCCGGTGGATAGAGCCGTGATCTCGCCGGATGGAAAGTACCTAGCTTATTCCGACCAGAGCGGAATTCACCTGCAGTTGATTGGGGCGAATGAGACGCGCACGCTTGAGTTCCCTCCCGGGTTTAGTCCCAAACAAGCTAGTTTGTCTCCCACTGCCTGGTTCCCAAGCGGAACGCGGTTGCTCTTCAACACAGTGTTGGCAGGGCAGCGTAGCATGTGGGTGAGTTCCATTTTGGGTGGAGCCCCGATAAAGCTTCGCGACGACGGGGCGGGGCAATCGGTCTCCCCCGACGGTTTTCTGATCGCCTTCACAGCGAACAGTACTATGGTTGGCGATCGCGAGATCTGGCTTATGGCACCTGACGGAGAGGACGCGCATAAACTTGTTACAGTTGACGAGCATAGCGGGATTGGGCGGGTCGTTTGGTCCCCAGATGGGCAAAGGATCGCTTATCAGAGATTCCATTGGGGGGCCGACAAATTCCAGGTTTCCGTCGAGAGCTGCGATCTCAAGGGAACTCAGCCTGGTGTGCTCCTCTCGGACCCGGCATTAATTGACTTCTGGTGGGGACCGGAAGGGCGGCTGATCTATTCACGGAGTGAACCGAAGCCCAACGAAAAACATTCGAACCTCTGGGAGGTCCGAATCGATCCTCGCACTGCCAAGCGTTCCGGCGAACCTAGCCGCATCACGAATTGGGCAGACTTCTCCTTCCAGGATTTGACAGGCACCTCCGACGGAAGGCGACTGTCTGCTTTGAAAAGGTCGGTCGAGTCTGATGTGTATGTAGGGAACCTCGAGCGTAACGGCGAGGGCTTGAAATCCTTCCGGCGCCTGACGTTGGACGAACACGACGATTGGCCGTTTGGATGGACGCCCGACAGCAAAGCCGTCATCTTTTCGTCAAACCGCAATGGCCCTATTGGGATATTCAAGCAATCGTTAGACCAGGATATCGCAGAGACTTTCTCCATTGGCGTCGGGAATGCCCTTGGGCCCACGCTTAGCCCGGATGGCTCGTGGATTCTGTATGCGGCCACACCGAAGCCGGAAGGTAGCTCACTGTCAGTGCGTTTGATGCGTGTACCGCTTTCGGGCGGCGTCCCTCAAGAAATTCTCGAGACAAGAGGTTACATTAACCACGATTGCGGCCGATTCCCGGGAACTTTGTGCGTTTTTGGAGAGCGAACTGAAAGCGAGATCGTTTTGTGGGCTTTTGATCCGGTTCAG
>Ga0210403_10004230_pt1 | contig 12402 bp, 7 predicted proteins | sample IncBWC19MmetaG_FD_150863 | JGI IMG/M metagenome (GOLD analysis project Ga0210403, IMG submission 150863) | Forest soil microbial communities from Barre Woods Harvard Forest LTER site, Petersham, Massachusetts, United States - Inc-BW-C-19-M | ecosystem: Environmental > Terrestrial > Soil >... | reverse complement strand
GCTGGCAGCCTGGTCAGTTACGCCCTGCGCATCACCGACGTCGACCCGCTGCAATACAATTTGCTTTTCGAACGTTTTCTGAATCCTGAACGCGTCTCGATGCCCGATATTGATATCGATTTCTGCATGCGCCGCCGCGGCGAACTGATCGACTACGTCACGCGCAAATACGGCCGCGAAAACGTTTCGCAGATCATCACATTCGGCACCATGGCTGCGAAAGCCGCGGTGAAGGACGTCGGCCGTGCGATGGACATTCCTTACGGCGAAGTCGACCGCTTGGCGAAAATGATTCCCACGACGCTTGGAATCGAACTGGAAACCGCGCTCGAAGAAGCGCCGCAACTGAAATCCGCCGTAGACAGCGACGAGAAGCTGAAAGATCTTATGGCCGTCGCCTTGCGTCTCGAAGGCCTGGCGCGCCACGCCTCCACACACGCCGCCGGGGTCGTGATCTCGCCGCAGCCCCTCACCGAACTCGTTCCCGTTTACAAGACCAACCGCGACGAAATAACCACGCAGTACGACATGAATGCCCTCGAGCGCATCGGCCTGCTGAAAATGGATTTTCTCGGCCTCACAACTCTCACCGTTCTCCACGACGCGGTGAAAATGGTCGACCAGAACCGCGGCATCAAGCTCGACCTCGACAGTCTCACCCTCGACGACGAAGCCACCTACAAACTTTTCTCCCGCGGCGAGACCACCGCTATCTTCCAGTTTGAATCTCACGGCATGCGCGACATCCTTCGCCGCTACCAGCCCACCCGCATCGAAGACCTCACTGCGCTTAACGCTCTCTATCGTCCCGGACCAATCCAGGGCGGTATGATCGACGACTTCATCAACCGTAAGCACGGCAAGACGAAAGTCGCCTACGAACTTCCGCAGCTGAAAGAGATTCTCGAGGAGACATACGGCGTCATTCTCTATCAGGAGCAGGTGATGCAGATCGCCAACCTGCTCGCCAGCTTTTCTCTCGGCGAAGCCGACCTGCTCCGCCGTGCCATGGGCAAAAAGAAAAAAGAGGAGATGGCCGCGCAGCGCGCCAAATTCCTCGCCGGGTGCGAGAAAAACAAAATCAATGAAAAGAAGGCCGTACGCATCTTCGACCTGATGGAAGAGTTCGCCGGCTACGGCTTCAACAAGTCGCACTCCTGCGCCTACGCGCTCCTCGCCTATCAGACCGCCTATCTGAAAACGCACTACCCCGTCGAATTCATGGCCGCGCTGCTGACCTCTGAAACCGGCAACGCCGAGCGACAGGTCAAGTACATCAACGAAGCCCGCGGCATGGGCATTTCGATCCTTCCGCCGGACGTCAACGAAAGCGATCTCTACTTCACGCCGGTTGGCGAGTCCATACGCTTCGGTCTGGCCGCCATCAAGAACGTCGGCGAAAACACCGCCAAGGCCATCCGCGAATCCCGCCTGGGCCAGGGCGAATTCAAATCGCTCTACGAATTCTGCGAACGCATCGAGTCCCGCTTCCTGAACAAGCGCGTTTTCGAAAGCCTCATTAAATCCGGCGCCATGGATTCTCTCGGCCCCCGCGAAGGCATGCTCGCCTCGGTTGACGAAGCTATCAACGCCATCCAACGCGCCGCCCGCGCCAAGGAATCCGGTCAGCATGGACTGTTCTTTGGCGGCGCCGCTGCCGAGCCCAAAGTTCACTTCGAACTGCGCGACGCTCCCCCCTGGAGCGAAGAAGAGCGGCTGACTAGCGAGTACGCCATGCTTGGCTTCTACGTTTCCGGCCACCCGCTCGAAAAATACGCATCGCGCCTCAAGGATCTTGGCGCGCTCTCGCTCGACGAGCTTGAAGGCCAGCGCAACGGCAAGGAAATCGCTGTCGCCGCGCTGATCGTCGGCACGCGTCCGATGCGCTCCAAAAAAGGCGCCCGCTGGGCCATCTACACCATTCAGGACATGACCGGCGTGCAGGAACTCCTCGCGTTCCCCGAAAGTTTCGCGCGCCTCGAAAATATTCTGAAGCCTGGCGCGCCGCTGCTGATGAAGGCCCGCGTGCAGATCGAGGAAGCCGGCACGCGCCTCTCTTTGCAGGAAGCGCGACGCCTCGAAGATGTCGCCGAACGTACTAGCCCCAGCGAGTTCCGCCTGCGCCTCGACATGAGCGTCCTGAACGATGAAACTTTGAACCAACTGGAAAATTTATTTGCGAGCACCCCGGGCCCAACTGCGATAGTGTTTGAACTGGTCTCCCCCGACGGCTCCACGGCATCCCTGCAATCGCAGAAACGCATCCGCGTGAAGCCGGAGCTGGAGGAAGCTGTCCGCCGCATCTGCGGTCAGCAGGCGATTCAGAGGGTTGCGTAATGTGCGCCGCGCAAAAAGATAAAAAGGTCGCCGCGATCACGACGCTCGACCGCCAGCGCGAAATCGATCGTCTGGAAAAAGACGTCGAAGAATTGCGCCGCCTCGCCTCCACCGACGAGAGCGAGGAAGAAGTCGAGCGGTTGAAAAGGGAAGTGCTCGAACTTCGCCGCGAGTTTTACACCCACCTCGGTCCCTGGCAGCGTGCGCAAATTGCGCGCCATCCGCAGCGGCCTTACACTCTCGACTGGATCAATCTGATGTTCATCGACTTTGTCGAGCTTCACGGCGACCGCGGCTTCGGTGACGATAAGGCCCTGATCACCGGCCTGGCAAAGTTCCGCGGCCGCCCCGTCGCCATCATCGGCCACCAAAAAGGCCGCGATACCAAGCAGCGTATCGACCGCAATTTCGGCCAGCCAAAGCCCGAAGGCTACCGCAAAGCGCTGCGCATCATGGAACTCGCCGCAAAATTCGGCCGCCCAGTTCTTACGTTCATTGATACACCCGGTGCCTATCCCGGCATTGACGCCGAAGAGCGCGGCCAGGGCGAAGCAATCGCCCGCAACCTGCGCGAGATGGCCCGCCTTCCTGTTCCCATCATTGTCACCGTCACTGGCGAAGGCGGCTCCGGCGGCGCGCTGGCCATCGCTGTAGGCGATCGCGTCAACATCCTCGAAAACGGCTTCTACTCGGTGATTTCACCCGAAGGCTGCGCGTCCATTATCTGGCGCGACTCCACCAAGGCCGAAACCGCGGCCATTGCCATGAAGATTATGTCCACGGATCTGAAAGACCTGGGCATTGTCGACGAAATCATCCCCGAACCCGACGGCGGCGCCCACAGCGACCACGAAGCCGCCGCCAAAATCTTCGGCGACGTTCTCGAGCGCCAGCTTTTGATCCTCTCCAACCAGGCCCCGAAGGACTTTCTCCACGCCCGCTACCAGAAATTCCGCCACATGTGCGAGTTCTTCGACCTGGGCACTTAACAAATCCTTCTCCTCAGCGATCCCTCCGCGTCTCTGCGTTGTCCTTTTTTCGCTCTTCCCACCCCGTGCCGCTTTCGCTACGTTGGTCGCATCGTTTCGTTGTTCCGCACATTTCTCCGCACTAATCTGAAGATGCACCGCACCACTACGAGCTCAGGGGACTTACAATCGCGTTGCAAGCTGTCAACAAAGGACAGAACCACCATGTCGGAACCTTTCCGTCCATACGAAAAACTGGTTGAGATATCTATCTTCGGCAAGAAATTCCAGGTGCCGGAACGCAATTCCTTGCTGCGGTGCTTTCAGTTCATCAGCCCGGAAACTATCCCCTACGGGCGTTTCTGCTGGAACCAGGATTGCCAGTATTGCCGCGTCACCTGCCAGCTTCCCGACGACGACGAGCCGCGCGAAATGCTCTCCTGCAAATTCATCGTCATGCCCGGCATGGAAGTAAACGAAATGAGCCAGGAGCTCAAGTGGTGCCTACGCTCCAAGCTCCCCTCCGACGCCGCCGTGTCAAAGTAGCGCCCGGGAAAGTGGATTCGACAAACTGGTCGATCACACAGACTCTATTAGTACAACTCTGCGGTTGCCAGTGGAGTGGAACTATTGTTGGCTCCTCCGGTCACCAGGACCTTGCCGTTCGGAAGCAAAGTCGAGGTGTGCCAGACACGCACGGATAGCATGCTGCCGGTAATCGCAAAGGTACCGGCAGTTGGATCGTAGACTTCCGCTGAATCGAGAGCCCGGTTGTTGGCATCTGATCCGCCGGTCAGCAATACCGTCCCGCCGTTGAGTAAGCTGGCGTCGTGATAAAAACGCGTCGCCGTCATGTTTCCCGTAGCTGCGAAGCTTGTGCTGGTTGGATCAAAGAGATCCGCCGTGGCGAGGAAACCCGCCACGTTTGCGCCGCCGGCCGCAAGGACTTTTCCGCTGCCGAGCAAACTGGCTGTGAAAAAGTCGCGCCCGCTGGTCATCATGCCTGCCGCGGTGAAGGTTCCTTTGGTTGGATCGAACAACTCCGCAGTGGCATAAACGGTCGCGGCGGGTGTCGGATTGCCCAGTGTGCCATCGCTTCCACCGGCGACAAGCACTCTACCGTCGTTCAGCAGGGTTGCCGTGTGCGATTCCCGCGCTACGCTAAGGCTGCCTGTTGCAGTGAAGGTCCCCGTGGCTGGGTCGAAGATTTCGGCCGAAGCGAGCGATTTAATATTCGTATTCGCTACACCATTGTAAAAAATAACGTCTCCACCCGCTACGAGCACCTTGCCGTTGTTCAGCAGGGTCGCGGAATGAGAGACTCGCGCGCTTGTCATGCTTCCGGTTGCCGTAAACATGTTCGTGGTCGGATCGTACAACTCCGCGCTGGCCAACGCATTTTCACTCGCGTCGGTGGCGCCTCCGGTGATGAGCACTTTGCCATTGCCCAGTAACGTCGCTGTATGTCCTACGCGGGCCGCGGTCATGCTGCCTGTCGTCGGCGTAAACATCCCGGTGGATGGATCGTACAGCTCTGCGGATGCGAAAGCGGTTGTACCCGCATCCTCACCTCCTGTCACCAGCACCTTCCCATTGCCAAGGAGCGTTGCGGTATGGAAGCGCCGGGCGGTGACCATGCTTCCTGTCGCTACGAAGCCGTGGGCAGTGATCACGATGGTGAAGGGCACCGCAGCCGAGGCTTGGTTAAATTGGTCGGTCGCGGTAACCATAATCGGGAACGAACCTATCTGCGTCGGTGTTCCGGAAAGCACACCCGTGCTGACGTCAAGCATCAGGCCGGTAGGCAGCGCGCCCGATTCGCTCCAAGTGAAAGGCGGGTAACCGCTCGCTGTGAAGGTGAAGGAATAGGGCAGGTTTTCCCCCCGCGGCGGCACTGGCGTCGTGTTAACGACCGGCGGGGCTGGAAGGGCAATAGTAATGCTGTAATTCGCACTCATTTGCACTGCAGGTAATCCGGAGTCCGTCAGTGTAAGAACAATGTTGAAAGTTCCCGGCTCCGTCGGTGTCCCATAGATGCAGCCTGGCTTTGGGGCGAAATGGCCCCCTATTGGCGGGCAGTTACTATTCAGAGGATTCGCGACGTTCAGACCCGCCGGCAACGAAGACCCCGCCGCCGCAGCCCAACTCCAGTTATAGGGCGAAATCCCGCCCGAAGCTGTCAGCGGGAATCCGAATACTGTTGCGGGGAAACATTGGTGAAATATGTTGCAGATTTGGATGATGTGCCGGTCATACCTGGTGCCCACGGTCCCACCTGGCGGGGTGCTGGAGGTGATTGACAACGCGGCTGCGGCAGTCACGCTGATCGGTAGCGAGCCCGTGATGGAACTCGTCACAGTGTCGGTTGCTGTTATCGTCTGTGTGCCGCTGCCGACAGTTTCCAGCGCTGCGGAAAAAGTACCAGTTCCACTGGTCAGAGTCGAGTCCGCTGGAAGCTTCGCTTGGCTATCCGTGCTTGTGAAATGCACCGTCCCGGTGTATCCCACCGAGGTGTTGTTCGCGGCGTCCAATGCACTCACGGTAAGCGGTAACGTCTTCCGGGTTTGGGTAGCGCTTGGCCCTGTCACCCCGATGTGTGTGGCCGCGTTCGTCACCACCTTGATTGGGCTCGATGTGCCCTTTAGCGAAGCTGTCACCGTATCGCTCGCCGTGATAGTTTGCATGCCCAGCGTCTTGAGTGTCGACTGGAAGCTTCCGGTTCCACTAGTTAGCATCGAGTTTGCTGGCAACGTTGCTTGTGCATCGCTGCTGGTAAAGTGCACGGTTCCCGTGTAGCTAGCCGCTACGTTGTTGAAGGTGTCCAGCACGCTCACAGTGACCGAAAATGCTATACCCGTCGTCTCGGCTGCGGCCGCCTGTACCGAGATGGCCGTTGGCGGGCCAGGGCTGACACTGATCGGGTTTGATGTGCCGGTAATGGAAGCGTTGGCCGTGTCCGTCACGGTAACGGTTTGCGTGCCGCCGCCCACGGTTTTCAGTGTCACGGGAAAAGTGCTCGTGCCATTTGTGAGCGTAGAGTTCGTCGGCAGCGTCGCTTGCGCATCGCTACTTGTAAAATGCACAGTTCCTGAATAGCTCGTCGCCACGTTGCCGGAGATATCCAGCGCTTTCACGGTGATATTAAAAGATGCTCCGACCGGTGTGCCGTTCACGCCAGTTATGGAAAATTGCGTGGCCGCTCCGGCGCTGACGGTGATCGTGCTTGAGGTCCCAGTCAGGGTCCCACTGGTTGCGGTAATGGTCTGGCTGCCGGCGGTGTTCAGAGTTACCGAAAATGTTCCCGTTCCATTTGTCAGCATCGAGTCAGGCGGCAGTGCCGCTTGCGCGTCACTGCTTGTGAAGTGAACTGTTCCGATGAATTTAGTGAACACGGCACCGGACCCGTCCAGCACGCTCACTGTGACCATGACAGCCGTGCCGGCGGTGGCCGTGCCTGACGTTGCGTTGACCGAAAGTCGCGTGGCTACCGGGCTAGAGCCTCCGCAAGCATGGAGCAGCAGCGACCCGCAGACCAGACCAACCGTAAGCAATAGTCTTTTCATGATGACCTCTCACTCTAGGTGGCGCCAGAATCACACTCTAAGGAAAAAGCCACCCGCACGAATTGCTTCCACGGCCTTGCGGCGGCTGTCTGCGTGCAAGTGCGCCATTATGCGATGGATGTGGTTCTTGACTGTAAATTCCGAAAGGTTCAGGTTTGATGCGATTTCTTTATTGGTCATGCCCCCGGCGACAAGCGTCATCAGTTGGCGTTGCCGAAGGGTCAAGCTGACCTGCCGGTATCCAGTCTGCTGCAAGCTTCCAGATCGCGAAACCATCCCTGTGGCTACAAAATCGAAAAGAGTCTTGCAAAGTTTCGGAGGGCACACTGCCTCCCCTTGCGCTGTTGCCCGGACCGCCTCCATTACTTCGGCGGTTGACACATCCTTGAGAAGATAGCCGCGGACTCCCAAGCCCACAGCCTGCAGAAAGTGTTCGGGATCTTCCTCCATGCCGAGGAGGAGAATTTTACCGCTAGCATCGCGATTCGACGCCCCGGAATGAGTGAGGAAGTTTCGCAGCATTTGCAAGGAATCGAGTAGCAGCACGTCGCAGGGTGTGCCGGCCAGTTGTTCCAATGCCACGCGGCCATCCCCGCTAGCTCCGATGAACCCCATTGACGCTTGTTTCCTGGCTAGCCGCACCAAGGCTTCCCGCAGGAGTCGGCTCTCGACAAGAACATAAACGCTGATGGGACGCTCAGCGCTCAGAATTGCGCTCACGCAGTCCTCCGGATAAAAGCAATTGATACGGGGGACCAATATTCGAATTTGGACCCGGGCCGAACAAAACGCCCTCCCGTTGCTGGCAACTTAACAAACCGCAAGTCAGCTCGCCGTAATCCATTGCTTTTTCATAACTGATTCTCAAATCTTCCACTCCGTGTCGGTTCCTGGAGCCCCAATCCCTCTACTTACTCATGCGGAGACCAAACCTCAGATCGTTCATACTTCCTGATAAAAACCATCCTTGTGCGTGCGATTCGAGGCCGTACTACCAGTGGACAGGAAACTTGATCCGGCCCGCCGCCACTGCTCCTGCCAGAATTCCTAGCGCCACAGTTAGTACCACCAACCAACCGCGCCACCTCGTCTCGGCCTGTCGTGCAAGCGCTTTCAGGGTCTTCCTCCTGATGGAGTGCACCAATTACCACCTCCTGAAAGTTCCCGTCTTGAGCAATTCCTGATTCTTTTCTGATAGAATCCTCACAACGGGCCGAGGGCGCCCATGAACCAGCCCAGGTTCCTCCAGTACCGCTTCGCCGACTTCTCGCTGGACGTGGCCGAACGCCGCCTCCTCCGCTGTGGTGTGGCAATTCCCCTGGCGCCCAGAGTCTTCGATACGCTCACCTTACTGCTCAAGAATTCTGGCCACCTTGTAGAAAAAGAAGAATTTATGAAGCAGCTCTGGCCGGACACCTTTGTCGGCGACGATGCCCTGGCGCGCAACATTTCCATCTTGCGCAAAGTGCTGGGAGGATCGAGCGATTCTCAGTCTGTGATCGCTACGGTTCCGAAAAAGGGATACCGCTTCGTTGCCAAAGTCACCCGACCCGGTTTAGAAAATGAGAACTTCCAGACTGCGGATCTCTGGCAATTCGCAAAAGCTCTTAACGAACAGGGTGTTTCGGAAGTGCAGTCCGCCGTCGCGCCTGCGGCCGCTCAACCCGCTCCCTTGCGTGACAATGAAATCTCAGCGGTTACGCTACCACCTCTCCCAGAGCACTCCAGGATTCGCCGAGGACCGTTCCTGATCTTCACGATAGCCTCGGGTATTTTTGCCGGAGTGGTCACATTCCTCCTGCTCCAGTACCCTCCCTCCCTCGGTCAATATGTATTCGGGGGGAGCCGCGCGCTTTCTATTCACTCGGTAGCGGTTTTGCCTTTTCAGAACCTTTCCGGTGATCCGGCTCAGGAATACTTTTCTGATGGCATGACCGATGCGCTCATTACAGACCTGGCGCAAATCGCTTCCTTGCGTGTTATTTCGAGAACCTCAACCATCCGCTACAAGAAGTCCTCCAAGTCCATGCCCGAAATTGCCCGTGAATTGAACGTGGATGGCATTGTCGAAGGTACCGTGCAGCGATCCGGCGGCCGCGTGCGCATAACTGCCCAGTTGATCGATGCCAACTCCGATAGGCATCTCTGGGCAAGCAGTTACGACCGGGACCTCCAGGATATTCTTCCCCTTCAGGCTGAAATTGCACGCTCCATCGCCCAGCAGATCAAGGTCAATCTCACCCCTCGGGAACAGCAGCTTCTGACCCGCGCACAGCCCGTCAATATGAAGGCCATCGAACCTTATTTGCAGGGGCGCTTCCATTACGAAAATGAACGAAAAATGATTCACGAAGGCAGCAAGAAGGATGGGAGAGAAGGAGAATCCCAGACCGCTATCGAATATTTCAAACGCGCCATTGCCGAAGATCCGAATTATTCTCTTGCATACGTTGCTATGGCCCGTGCCTTGATCGAAAGAGCAATTCTTTCTTCTTCGGAGGATCAACAGGCACGTGAGATCATCCGGAAAGCTCTGGCCATCGATCCCTCATCCGCTGAAGCTTATGTGGCGCTCGGCCGGCTCGATCTCTTCGATTGGAAGTGGGACGATTGCGGGCGGGACTACCGGCGCGCCATGGAATTGAACCCTAATCTCGCCGAAGCTCACGCTCTGTACGCCGAATACCTTAGTCTTACGCATCGTCCGGAGGCGAGCTTTCACGAAGCGGAGCTGGCCACGAGCTTGGATCCGGCTAATGGCAGACTCGCATGGGAGTTCTACTTGCGTCGCCAATTTGATCGCTTCATCGAGATCAAACGCAACGAGGTTGCCAGCCATATGTCTGGTCCCATGGCTCACTATGAGCTGGGCTACGGCTACGAGCGCGCGGGAAAATATGAGGAGGCTATCAGCGAATGGCATGAGGCATTGGTGGGCTTCGGTCTTGACGGTCAAGCCGAAGCGCTCAGGCACGGCCATGCCGCGCATGGTTTTATGGGTGGTATCCGTGAGTGGGTCGCCGTCTTGGAAAAACTTTCAGCGCGCGGCGAAACTGTTTATCCCGAATTACCCGCTTATCTCTACACCATTTTGGGCGACAAGGATCGCGCCTTCGCCTGGTTGGAGAAAGCCTACGAACAGAAAACTCACGGCATGCCTTTTCTGAAAGAGGATCCAATCTGGGATGAAATTCGCTCCGATCCCCGATTCTCTGACTTGGAACGCCGCGTCGGCGTGCCTTAGAAGCGCCAAAAGCAGCGAACAGCACGTCTCACCAGCGAAGAATCGAAATACAAAATGAGAGCCTATTTAGGATCCGCTACGCAACTTCTCCCGTTCAAATGGGTTCCACAAATAACCAGCGGTGCGGTTGCGCGGCAGCATTACCCCGAAACCATCCCGGCTTCGCAGCCGGCCCACCTCCCAGCCGCAGGAGCGTTGTTTTTCGTATTTGCCTCCCCATCCTGCTTGCTCTACCATTTTTGTGTATGGCTGTTCCTACACTCTTGCCTTGCGATGGCTGCGGCCAGCCTGCTTCGCCCGAGCACATCGCTCGCCGCCTGCAGCGCCTCGAATGGGCCACGCGCTTTCGTCCCATCCACATTCATGCGCTTCTCCTCACCGCCGCTGGCCCTGAAGCGGACTCCGACTTTCTATACGCTCCTAACTCCACGTTCACCGGCCAGGCCGGCATTATACTGTCGGCACTTGGCGTCCCAACGGCAGGGAAGTCCTCGGACGAAGTCCTGTCTGAGTTCCAAAAGCGCGGCCTCGTCCTTACCTCGCTCTTGGAGTGCGGCATCGAACCCGGCGTCGATGCCGCTGAAACCCGCGCCCTCTTGGAGAACCATCTTTCGCCAGCCGTCGCCCGGATCCGCCACTCCTTGAAACCCAAACGCATCTTGATTATCTCGCCCGAACTCCAGCCATTTCTCGCGCAATTAACGGAATCCGCACTCGTCTGCCCGGCTATCTACACCCCACTCTCCACCTCGGCAGCCGAAATCGCGGCATTCCGCGCGCGGCTCTCCCGGCCCTGTTAGTCCTGGGGAACCCTGTGACATGCGTCACTGTGTTTCGTGACTGGCCAACCCAAACTATCTATGGCACGTTGAGACTACGCGGTGTGCTAAGATGTCCTTTGAAACCGCTCCTTTAGGGGTGATTTGTGCAGAATCGGGCAAAATTCGGTGTTGGCATCGGGGTGATCGTGGCGGCCTTGTCGTTCCTCGCCTGGCTCGGCTATGGCGAGAGTAAGACCTACTATCACACGATTGCGGAATATCAGACCCTGAACGCCTCGGACCGCGCTCATCGCATCCGCCTTGCGGGGATCGTCGTCGACGGCAGCATCAAGCCCGGCACGGGACGAGTTGACTTCACACTGGAAGAGCAGGGGAAAACCCTCCCCATCACGTACGTTGGCAGCGATCCTTTGCCGGACACGTTTAAAGACAAGTCTCAGGCCTTGGTTGAGGGACGCCCCGGCGCCGATGGCCGCTTTGTCGCCGAACATGTGCAGGCCAAGTGCGCTTCCAAGTACGAAGCCGCCCCCGGTGGCGACAAGCCAACGCCGGCCGGCACTACCCAGCGAAGCACCATGTAACGAGCCAGTCGAAATTCCTCGGGGAGAGGCGGAAGCACTATGGATGTATTCGGTTCGTTTACGCTCCTGCTCGCATTTGTCTGTGCAGTGTACGCCTTAGTCGGCGGCATCGCCGCCATCATGACTCGGCATCCGCTGCTTGTGAAAAGCACGCGCCAGGCCGGCATGGCCACCTGCGTACTGATTTTCATCGCCACTTTCAGCCTTGAGTACCTTCTCTTCAGCGACAATTTTTCCCAGGCCTATGTCGTTTCCCACAGCAATCGCGATCTGTCCGCTTTCTATAAAGTCGCCGCACTCTGGTCCGGCCAGGAAGGTTCGCTGCTCTTCTGGAGCTTCCTTCTGTCCATCTACGTCATTTCGGTCCTGATCACCTATCGCAATAAAAATGGCGAGTTGATGCCGTACGTTGGAGTGGTCCTCGCCGGCGTCCAGACCTTCTTCCTCGTCCTGAACAATTTCGTTGAGAGCCCCTTCAAAACGCTCGCCACCGTCAACGCCAGCGGTGTGCTCGAGCCCTTCACCCGCATGGACGGCAACGGCCTGAACCCGCTTCTGCAATACCCGGAAATGGTGATTCACCCGCCGAACCTTTACTCCGGCTACACGGGTTTCACCATTCCGTTCGCGTTCGCTCTTGCCGCGCTGCTCGCTCGTTATCCCGGTGAAAAGTGGATTCACCTCACCCGCAAATGGACCATGATCGCCTGGTGCTTTCAGTCGGTCGGCATTCTCCTCGGCGCGCACTGGGCCTATGCGGTGCTCGGCTGGGGCGGTTACTGGGGATGGGATCCCGTCGAGAATGCTTCGCTGCTTCCGTGGCTCACTGGCACGGCATTCTTGCACTCGGTGATGATGCAGGAAAAGCGCGGCATGATGAAGGTCTGGAACGTCTGGCTGGTCTTCTGCACCTTTCTGCTCTGCATT
>Ga0210403_10004224_pt1 | contig 12407 bp, 9 predicted proteins | sample IncBWC19MmetaG_FD_150863 | JGI IMG/M metagenome (GOLD analysis project Ga0210403, IMG submission 150863) | Forest soil microbial communities from Barre Woods Harvard Forest LTER site, Petersham, Massachusetts, United States - Inc-BW-C-19-M | ecosystem: Environmental > Terrestrial > Soil >... | reverse complement strand
ACGCCCACGACCTTGCCCGCGTCCAGGACTGGCAGATGGCGAAAACCGCGCGCAGCCATCATTGCCATGCAGCCTTCCAGCCGATCGTCCGGCTTGACCGTCACCGGGTTGCCCGTCATCACTTGGCCCACCGGCGTCTGCTTCGCATCGAGCCCGGGCAGCAGCACTTTGATGGCGCAGTCACCCTGGGTCACGATACCGACCAGCACGTCGTCGTCGATGACCAGCACCGACCGGACCCGGTTGTCGCGCATCTGGCGCAAGGCTTCGACGACCATGTCGCCGGAACGAACATGGATCAGGGCGACACTCTTCTGGGCCAGAGCGTTTTTTACTGTGCTCATCGATCTCCTGTCGAGGGCCCTGTTCCTGCGCCGCATTGATGGTCCGCATTGAAGGTTAGTCGAAATATCTAGCCTTGTCAGCATCGCGCCGGGCTACGCCATCGAGGCGGTGAAAATCCCGCTGCAGCTCTTGTTTCGGGATCGGGCTGTAACACCAACCCGTAAACCCCAGACAGGCGCCTCGGCGAAATGGAAGTAATCAAGCGGTTCGGCGACAAGGTATTCGCCCGCGACTTTTCTGCCTCCGTCGCCGGTGCTGACAGAAGGCGCCATGATCACATATCCCCCAAAATGGATTGGCCTCCATGAGAGGTCTGCTCGGGGTCATTCGCGACCGAACCGGTCGATCTTGCCTGCCAATCGATGTCCGCTTCTCTCCAAAATCGACGAAATTGCTGCGCGGCCGCGAAATGACGCGAAGGGCCAGAAGCAGTCATTCGATCACCAGATCGGCGCGCGCGAGGAAGGTGGGTGACAACTTCAATCCGATTGCCTTCGCTGTCTTCAGGTTGACGGCGAGTTCGAATGTCGTGGGTTGCTCGACTGGGATGTCAGAAGGCTTCGTTCCTCTCAAGATTTTGTCAACGATACCCGCAGCGCGTCGATACCTCTCGGCAGAACGGTCGCTGTAAGACAACAGTCCACCTTCCTCGACCCACTCCTTTCCAACAAACATGCCTGGCAGCTTGTTGCGCAATGCGAAGTCGATAATTTCCTTTCGATACTCCAGTGTCAGCGCATCTTGCACTACAAGCAAGGCGCCGGGGGGTTGCTCGGACATCTCCGCAAAAGCACCCTCAAAATCTTTCGGGCTCCGCACCTCCTGCGACCTCAGCGTTACTCCCAGCTTACGACCAGCGCTTTCTGTCTCTTGCCACGCGAGTGAATTAGCAGGGTTGGCGGAATTCCAGAGCACGGCACCGTTGGTGAGCCCAGGGATCACTTCCTGGAGTAGCTCTACACGTTTTGCACTCGTCTCTGCATTTAGCACTGCAAACCCCGTCACGTTGCCGCCGGGGTGAGCCAGGCTTGCGATCAGGCCGGTACCCACAGGGTCAATCGCCGCAGGGTGGATGATTGGAATGGTCTTAGTCTCGTTCTTCACGGCCACGGCGGCAGGCGTCGTCACGACAATCACCGCATCGACGTTCAGCCTCACCATCTCGGCAGCAAACTCCTTAAACCGCTCGGCGTTTCCTTCCGCGTATCGCCGCTCGACGATCAGGTTTTGTCCCTCTACGTAGCCGAGCTCTTTCAGGCCTGAAAAAAGAGGATCGTAAAACTTTTCGTATCGATGGGCGATAAACCCTACTCGCCATGTCTTGCTGAGCTGTTGCGCGAACAGGTTGAACGGCCTTCCAGCCAACGCGCAAACCACAGCGACAATGACCTGCCTGCGCCTCATCGCGCCCTCCCTGCCTGGGCAAGACAAGCGAAGAAAATTAGCACGATTTCTATCCCGACGATGGGGATGCTGGCCGTGGCTTTGCTGGCAGCGTGCGCGAAAACAGGCGACCACCGTTCCATCACGCACGCATGGTGACGCCTGGCTCGGCCAGCGAAGGTACTTCTTGGGAAGGCTATGATTCACTGTTTCAGGACTGGTTGACTGACAATTATATAGCTATTTCAACAGCATATGTGTTTGTAGTTTTATTCTGAATGGCGCGCCATTTCGGCCCAACATCATTGTCCCAAACCAGCTCTTCCATTCGACGACATGGAGCGCCACCGGCCACGGCCTCGGACATTGCGGCTGCACGGGACTCTCTTTGGGATTGCATTCTTCGTCGAATGCTACGAAATGCATCGCGCGACGCGAACCGCACCACGATGGAACAGGCAGCGAGCTTGCGCTAATCGCGGCTGTTCTGTGTGCCATCATCAGATCGAGGGGGTATCATGAGGACTTTATTGCGAGGCATGACCGCAGCGGCAGTGTTACTGGCTGGCAGCCAAGGCATCCGGGCGGACCAGACCGTGATGTTCCCCGACGTCAATGGCAAGATGGTCCGCATTCCAATCGCACACACCTACGAGCAGTGCCGCAAGAACGGGCGGCATCTTGGGTATCCCGACAGCGACAGCCACGCCTGGTGCACACAGCACTGCAACGGCAAAATCTGCCAGTAAGTCGCGCCCAACCGAAATATTCGAAAACTGCCGCCGTCCTAAAGCGCGATGAGATTTGGTTGAATCGTCATCGCGCTTTGTTCTTTGATCGAGCATGATCTCCGCGCAAACGCGTTCCGCGTTTGGCGCGAGGGAAAACCGCTGCACGCTTTGCGCTGACGCGGCCTACGGGTCCGGATCATGCTTTAGCTGTCACGCCCGCGCTCCGGGTTGAGCGGCGTCAAGCGTCATCGCGAATACGGCGTAGATCAACGCCGGCGGGACGCCGACCAACCAGGCGGAGCGCCGCTATCGGTGATGAAGCAGGAAGCAGGTTGCGGCAACACCGGTTCCGGACGCGGCAATACTGCGCTTATTTCTCGGCGCGATATGAGGCGCCAAATGCTGCCCGATAGATCGCCCAATAGACGGCACCGACAAGGCCGGCGCCGCCCACGATATTGCCGAGCGTGACCGGAACCAGATTGTGAAGGATTCCAGAGACCGTAATCGGTGAGACGTCGAAATTGGCCGGAACGTGGCCGGTCTGGACCAGCAGCCAGGCCAAGGGCAGAAAATACATGTTGGCCACGCAGTGCTCGAAGCCGGCGGCTATGAAGGCGGAGACCGGCAATATGACGGCGACGACTTTGTCGGTGACCGTCCGGCCTGCATAGGCAAGCCAGACTGCCGCGCACACCAGCACGTTGCAAAGAATACCCTTGAAGAACAGCGTCACCATATCGGGCCGGATTTTTCCGGCAGCTGTATTCAATATGGAGACTCCGATGCGGCCGTCATTCATGTCGAGATGATGGGAAAAATAGATCAGAACGATGAGCCCCAGCGATCCGAGCAGGTTGCCGAACCAGACAATGGTCCAGTTACGCAGCATCGTCCCTGTCGAAACCCTTCCGCTCGCCCAGGCCATCACGATCAAATTGTTGCCTGTAAAAAGCTCGGCGCCTCCCACCATGACAAGTACCAATCCGAGCGAAAACACCAGGCCGCCGAGGACGCGTGTGGTAGCGAAGCTGAGCTCCGGGTCGCTCGCAACAATGGTGTAGTAAACGGCGCCGAACCCGACACCGCCGCCTGCCACGATCGCCAGCATGAAGGAGACCAGAAACGGCAGATTGGCCTTTTTGACCCCGACCTTTTCGACAGCCTCCTTGATCTCGGCCGGGCTGTAAGCCTGCAGATTGAAGATAGGCGGTGGGGATGCTTCGTCGGACATCCTTCAGTCCTCGCTCGGCGCGAGCTACCCGCCCGCGGCGGCGCCGCCAGCGAGCAAGCCGACGATCTGGATGGCGATCACCTTCACCAACGTCATCGACGGAAAGATCATGGCGTAGCCGATGTCGGGCCGCTCGGTCGGCGCCATCTTGGTCGAGTAAACCAAAATGGCGGGGTTTCCCGTCGCGCCCGATGTGACGCCTACGAGATCATCATAAGGGATCTTGAGCAGGTAATGGCCGGCCAGCAGGACGATGAGCGCGGTGGTCAAGAGCACGACGATGCCGATGAAGAGCATCGTGAAACCGGATTCGGCAACGGTGCGGACAAAGGGTTGACCGGCATTGACGCCGACCGTGGCGAGGAACATGGCAAGCCCGAAATTTCGCAAAACGATGTTCGCCGGCAGCGGCATCGTCCAGAGCATCGGGCCGGTGCGCCGCAACTTGCCGAGGATGAGGGCGACGATGAGCGGACCGCCACCGATGCCGAGCGTGACGACACCGATGCCCGGAATCGGAATGGGAATGAGGCCGAGCAAAACCCCGAGCACCATGCCTACGCCCAGCGATACGTAACTGAATTCGGCGGCCGACTTCACCGTATCGCCGAAGAACCTTCGGATCTCCTCCTTGCGGTCCGGCGGCAGCAAAACGCCGATCCGGTCACCGAATTCCAGCATCAGGTCGGGAGCAGGCACGAGATCGGCGTCATACCTGCGCACATGCAGGACATGAGTCGGGAAGCCCGCAGGCATCTGCATCTTCGAGAGCGGAACGCCGACCACGTTCGCCTTGCCGACAAAGACCCTGATGTAGTCGAGATCGGCACGATCACTCGCGAGCAAGCCGGGCTCCAGTTTACCGAGCCGTGCGGCTGCGTCTTTGATGGCTTCTTCCCGCTCGGCAACGATGAGGACCGCATCACCTGCCGACATCACCGTGTCGGGCGTCGGAACGAAATTGCGACCGCCGGTCCGTACCATCGTCACCTGCACGTCGCTCGGAAGGTCCTTCATCAGCTCCTCAAGGTTGCGGCCGGAGGAAGCGGCCGCGATCGAAATCTCGCCCATATGGAAGCTTTGTGCCTTCACCGGGAATTTTGGTTTGACGACGCGCGTCATGAAATAGATACAGAGAATTGGACCGATCACGCCGAAGGGGTAGGCAATCGAATAGCCGATCGATGGGTCCTTGTTCTTGATGACGTCGAGGGCGGCCTGAAGCGTCGCCGTGCTTGTCATCGATCCCGCATAGAGGCCCATCGTGTGGCCGAGCTTGATCCCGAATATTTTTCCAAGGCCGAGGGCGACGAACAGGCCTGCCACGCACGCGACCAGCGCCAGCAGATTGTACGTCCGTCCCACGCCCACCATGCCTTCGAAGAATTGGCGGCCATAGAGAATGCCGATGCCATAGAGGAACATGATCAGGCCGGTGAGGCCGATCGGACCCGTGATCTGGGCCTTGGGCGCGAACGCTCCGATCGCAAGACCAACGAAGAGAACCGCGCCGACGCCAAGGGAGAACCCTCCGATGCTGATCTGCCCGACGAGATAGCCCAGGCCGATGGCGAGAAATGCCGTCAAGATCGGCTGGCTGCCGATGATATCGCGCGCAACGTCCAACATGTTTTGTCTCCCGATCGTTTCTTTTCCAGTGCTGCCTAGCGGGCGCGGCAGCCTGCGTCGCGGAACTGCTCGACAACCCTGTTCACCAGATGCTTGGTGGGCGGCTCGATATTGGCCAGCTTGTATTCGAGGTTCATCGCCCTCCACTTGAACTCGCCCATCTTGTGAAAGGGTTGCACCTCGACCCACTCGACGTTCTTCATGGGCGCGACGAACCTGGCGATGCCTGCGACATTCCCGGGATCATCGGTTTCGCCGGGTACCAGTGTGAAGCGGACCCAGACCGGCTTGGAGAGCGAAGCAAGCCGCTCCGCAAAGCGAAGCGTCGGCGCAAGATCACGGCCGGTCACCCGGCGGTAGGTGTCGGGGTCAGAGCTCTTGATGTCGAGCAGAACAAGGTCGATCGTCGAGAGGAACGACTCGTCGGCGCGATCGCCAAGAAATCCGGAGGTCTGAACCGCCGTGTGCAGGCCCATCGCCTTCGCGCCCTGGAAAATCCGGCGGGTAAAGGCGAGCTGCACCATCGGCTCGCCCCCCGAAACAGTCAGACCGCCGCCAAGCTTGACCAGGGCCGGCGCAAAGCTGCCGAGCCGCTCAAGCACCTGCTGGAGCGAGACATAGGTGCCGTCCTTCAAATGCCACGTATCCGGGTTGTGGCAGTAAGTGCAACGCAACAGGCAACCCGAGAGGAACAGTACCGCACGCAAGCCAGGTCCATCGTATCGCGACGACGTCTCGTAGGAGTGGCAGTAACCGAACGAACCCTCCTCGTCCTTTGCTTCCGACTCGTCGGGGGCGTCCGGCGACAGCCCCGCCCGGAGATCGTAACGACTTCCCGATTCGAGCGGCCTCAATGCCGGCATGACCGCCTCCGGTCTCAAATCTGGCCATGGAAGGTGCGGCTGATCACGTCTCTCTGTTGCTCCGGCGTCAGGCGGACGAAATTCACGGCATAGCCGGACACGCGGATGGTGAGTTGCGGATATTTGTCCGGATTCTTCACGGCGTCTTCGAGCGTTTCACGGTCGATCACGTTCAGGTTCATGTGGAATCCGCCGTGATCGAAGTAGAGGTCGAAGGCTTTGGCTGCCTCTTCCACAAGCTGGCCTTCGGACAGATGCGCCTTCTGCGGAGCGACCGACACGGTGTAGCTGATACCGTCCTGCGCATCCTTGTAGGGAAGCTTTGCCACGGACAGGCATGAAGCGAGCCAACCATGGCTGTCGCGTCCGTGCATCGGATTGGCGCCCGGTCCGAACGGCTCGCCCTTCCTGCGGCCATCCGGGGTGTTTCCGGTCGCCTTGCCATAGACGACGTTCGAAGTGATGGTCAGCACGCTTTGCGTATGCGTCGCGTTCCGATAGGTCGGATGTTTGCGGATCTTCTCCATGAAGCTGGTCACGATGGAGGAGGCGATTTGATCGACACGGTCGTCGTTGTTGCCAAACTGGGGCGTCGCCCGATTGCCTTCGTTCTGGTAGTCGACCACGAGCCCGGTCGCGTCGCGCGCGACGCGGATTTTTCCGTATTTGATCGCGCTGAGGCTGTCGGCAACGACCGAGAGCCCGGCGATTCCGAACGCCATGGTGCGCAGGATGTCGCGATCGTGCAGCGCCATTTCCAGGCGTTCGTAGAAATACTTGTCATGCATGTAGTGGATGCAGTTCATCGCGTGCACGTAGGTGCGCGCCAGCCATTCCATGGTGGCGTCGAATTTGGCCATGACGTCGTCGTAGTCGAGGAAGTCGCCGGAGACCGGAAGCGTCTGCGGCGAAACCTGCTCGCCGGACACCTCGTCGCGACCGCCGTTGATGGCGTAAAGCAGAGCCTTGGCGAGGTTGACGCGCGCGCCGAAGAACTGCATCTGCTTGCCGAGCCGCATCGCCGAGACACAGCAGGCGATGCCATAGTCGTCGCCCCAGAAGGGGCGCATCAGATCGTCGTTCTCGTACTGCAGCGAGGAGGTATCACGGCTGACCTTCACGCAGTAACGCTTGAAGGCGTCCGGCATGTGATTGGACCAGAGCACGGTGATATTCGGTTCGGGCGCGGGACCGAGATTGTAGAGGGTGTGCAGCATGCGATAGCTGCTCTTGGTCACCAGCGTACGTCCGTCCAGGTCCATGCCGCCGACGCATTCGGTCGCCCAATAGGGGTCGCCACTGAACAGCGCATCATATTCGGGCGTCCGCAGGAAGCGGACGATGCGCAGTTTCTGCACCAGTTGGTCCCAGAGTTCCTGCGCGCCGGCCTCGTCGAGCGCTCCTTCCTTCAGGTCGCGCTCGATGAAGATGTCGAGGAAGCTCGATATGCGTCCGATCGACATCGCCGCGCCGTTGGCTTCCTTGATGGCGCCGAGATAGGCGAAATAGGTCCACTGGAACGCCTCCCGGGCATTCATCGCCGGTTTGGAGATGTCGTGGCCATAGAGCTTGGCCATCTCGGCGAGATCCTTCAGCGCGCGCATTTGCTCGGACAGCTCTTCGCGCAAGCGGATGATTTCGTCGGTCGGCCACATGTCGTTGATTTGCGCGCGTTCCTCGCGCTTGACCTCGAGCAGCCGGTCGACGCCGTAGAGAGCCACCCGTCGATAGTCGCCGATGATGCGCCCGCGCCCATAGGCATCGGGAAGGCCGGTGATGACACCGGATCGGCGGGCATTCATGATTTCGGGCGTGTAGGCGTCGAACACGCCGTCATTGTGCGATTTCCGGTATTTTGTGAACGCCTCGTGGACCGCGGGGTCGGCATCAAAGCCGGCCGCCTTCAGCCCTGCTTCGACCATGCGCAAGCCCCCGAACGGGAAGATCGCCCGCTTGAATGGCTGGTCCGTTTGCAGGCCCACGATCACTTCATTGTCGCGGTCGATGTATCCGGCCGGGTGAGCCAACAGCGTCGAAGGATGCTTCGCGTCGACCGCAAGCACGCCCTTTTTTCTTTCATCCGCGAAATAAGGTTGCAATTTCGCCCAGACGGCCTTGGTCCGCTTCGACGAACCGGCAAGGAACTTCTCGTCGCCGCCGTAAGGCGTCACATTGCGAACGATGAAGTCGCGAACATTGATGGAACTGCGCCAGTCGCCGGACCGAAAGCCCGTCCAGCTATCTCGTTCACTGGAATCCTTCCTCAGAGCTGCGCTGCCCTTCATGACGTCTCTCCCCGCGTTCGGCTTTTGTTTGGCCGGCTGCAGGACCGTTCCGTCTTATGGCGGTGCAGCCGCAAAGAAGGATCGTAGTTTCAGGCGGCCTCGGTCTGTTGATCTAGGTCAATCAACCGCGGGAAAAGCTCCATGGGCTGCTGGAGGTGTCTGCGGAGACCGGAACGATGCAACGATGCTCGCGGCTCGCATTCAGCCGCCGAACACGACGACGATGATCGAGCCCCAGGTCGTCAGCAGGATGTTGGCGACCGGATAGGCCGGCGTATAGCCGAGCACGGCGACGGGGCTGCCCGAGCGTTCCTGCACTGCCGCCATCGCCGCGGTCACGGTCTGACCTCCGGTCAACGCGCCGAGCAGGAGGATCGGATTCATCCGCAGGGCGAAATGGCCCATGCAAAACCCGACGATCTGCGGCAACAGGGTCACCATGGCACCGCCCAATAGCAGTCCAATGCCGGCCTCCTTCAAGGCCGACACGAACACCGGCCCTGCGTGTATTCCGGTCAGGCCAACGAACGCCGCGAGCCCGAGCGATGTCATCAGGCTGATGGCGCCATCGGGAATCCGGCCGAACAAGGGATAATGAGTACGGAGATTTCCGACCAGGAGTCCCGCGAGCAGCGTGCCGACGCTGGTGGAGAGGGAGAGCTTGATGCCGCCAACGGGAAACGTGACGAGAACGCCGACGAGCCCGCCGAGAAATATCGCAAGGCCCATGACCACGAAATCGATGCTTGGATTGGGGCTGACGATCGCGCCGATTTTTGCCGCCGCTCGGTTGACGATGGGTTCGGGCCCGACAATGCGGAGCAGATCGCCGCGCTGGAGCACGACGTTGGCCGCAATCGGCAGTTCCTGACCGCCGCGGCTCAGGGACCGCAAATAGAGCCCGCGGGCCCATTCCTGCTCTGAGGCCTCGCCAAGTTTCATGCCGGCAAGCTTCGCATCGATCAGGAGAACATCCACGGCCGTGACCGCGAAATCGAGCAGCTCCTTGTCCTCGATTTCCTCGGCGCGCGATCCGATCAACTCGACGATGACCTGCCGCGGTCCGGACAAAGCGATCACGTCTCCAGGCTCGAGTATCAAGTTGGGTTTTGCCTCGAGAATGCCTTGTGCCCGTCGGATCCGATGGATGAACAGGCGGTGCTCGGCCACGCGCGCTTCGGCTTCGGCGACGCTCGATCCCGCCAGAGGCGCACCCTCGGCCAATCGATAAGCGCGCAGTTCGAACTTCCGCCAGGCAGAGGCGAGACCCGGCTTGGCGCGATCCATTCCCAGTGCCTGCTCGAGCTTTAACGCTTCCGCCTTCAGATCGATCTTCAACAGCATTGGAACGATCGTCGTGCAGAACAGGATCACGCCGGCATAGCCAAAGATGTAGCAGACCGCGTCCGCCACCGCGACGTGGGCGACCAGCTGGGCCCGCGCCGCCTCGGGCAGCGGCAGTCCGTTGATCGCATCTGTCGCGGTTCCCATGGCGGCGCTCTGGCTCAGCGCCCCCGACATGAGCCCGGCTGCAAAGCCCGCATCCAGCTGCAGGATCTTGCCAACGACGATCGAAGTCACAAGGCCGGTGATACACATGACGATGGCGAGCAGCACCGGCTTCAATCCGTCGCGTTTCAGGGCCAGCATGAATTGCGGGCCGACCGAGTAGCCGATACCGAACAGGAACAGCAGAAACAGGAAGGATTTGGTCATCGCCGAGACGGGGACGTGTGCAAACTGCCCTACCAGCAGGCCTGCGAAAAGCGCGCCCGTGACCGGTCCGAGGGAAAATGCTCCGATCTTGAAGCTTCCGATCCAATAACCCGCGGCGATCACCAGGAACAATGCGAGCTCCGGATAGCGCACCAGGAACTGTTCCAGCCAGGCGAGCATGACCCGGAGCTCCGATTTCGAAGTTCGCAAGCTATCGCGGTGACCCCTGATGCGAACTTCGGAATCAAGGGAGCTCTGGCGAGTTTTGGTTTCTAGTGCGGCTTTGAATTTGAAGTTCCTATAACCAATTTTGCCGCGACCCTGACAGGAACTTCAAATTCGCCGCACTAGCGGTCCGATTCTAACATTCGCATCCCGTTGCAGCGGTAACTTTGCGAATGTTAGAATCACGGGACCACTAGCAAATATAGGATTCCAGCGCGAGGCTCCGCCTCGGGTCAGATCGTGCCCCCATCGAGAGTAAATTCTCGGGGACACCGGACACCTGGCCGAGCCCAGGAATCATTCTCCGCAACGAAGCAATTTTTAACGGCGTGAAGGGACGGATGTTGATCTAAATCAAGCGCATTGTCTGTTTGGGCCGTCCCGCAGGCTTGAGATTTACAGCGCCGCACGCGCAATTCACTAACGATTGTGGCCCGCCCCTCTCGGGCAAGTCAGGCAAGCCAGTTCTCGACCTTCAGGCCGCGAATGCGTTTAAACTCGTTGGCGTTGGCCGTCACTATCGTGGCACCAGTCGCACAGGCGTGGGCAGCAATCAGCAAATCGTTGCTGCCGATCGGGGTTCCGGCCGTTTCCAACTCCGAGCGGATAGCACCGTACTCGGCATCGGCGGGGACATCGAACGGCAGCACTGTGATTTCACCAAGCAGATCTTCAACAGCCTTTAGCAGCCGTTTCGAACCGCTCTTTGCGCATCCGTAGCGCAGCTCCGTCGCCACGATGACGCTGGTGCAGATATTGTTCTCACCGACCCTTGCAATCCTCCTGGCTGCCTTGCCCTGCGGCTTTCTGATCAGATCGGATATGATGTTCGTGTCCAGCATGTAGCGAGTCACAGGACTCGCTCCGGCGCAGGTACGGGGTCATCGATCCGAGGAAACTCCTCATCCAGCGGCTTCATGGTCTTGAGCAAGGCGATAAGCCCGCGCTTGCGCGCCGGCTCGATAACGAGGCGCTCACCGTCCCGGTGCATGATCGCTTCATCACCAGGCAGCTCGAACTCCACCGGAATACGCACCGCTTGATTGCGGCCGTTGCGGAACAACCGGACGTGTCTCGGTTCAGACATCAGTATCTCCAAGCATATGCTAATGACATATGCCAACGCGCGTCTGATTACAAGAGGCAGTTGGCTTGGATGGAATCCGCGGCACCCCCAGTCACAATTTCGGAGCGGCCGTCCGCAGTTTTCCCATGTTGGCTGATCAGCCTATTCTCTCGCCGCGTTATCGCACCTCGACCTCGACAAAGCCGATTTTATCGAGGTCGAAGCGATAGTCCGCATCCTCAGTGGGAAACACCGTCTTCATGACGCTTCCCGTCATCACAATCTCGCCGGCCTTCAGGGCTACTCCACGCGAAGCCAGTTGCGAGGCAAGCCAGGCGACCGAATTGAAGGGATGTCCGAGAATATCGCGTCCGTGGCCTTCGCCGATCGAGGTGCGGTCCCTCGTCGCGCGCCCGCGCACGCCGCCAAGATCGGGCCATTGGCTTGCAAATTCCGACAGGACGATGCCGGCGTTCCAGGAATTGTCGGCGACAAGCGAAAGCACATCGAGCTTGCCGTAGTCGGCATCCCGGTCATCGACCAGTTCGATGGCCGCGCAAACACCGTCGATGTGTGGCGCGATCGTCTCGGCGTTGAAGGTTGCGCCCGCGAGGCGGATGTCTGAACCGATCCGCACGGCGATTTCAAATTCCAGGCCCAGCCGTCCGAAATCCGCTCGGCGAACGGTCACTCCCGATCGATGCACGCGGCTTGCCAGCACGACGCCTGCGATGGGATGGTCGATTCCGCAAAATGCCTGCATCGCGGCCGATGTGAGTCCGACCTTGTAGCCTGCGCCCTCGCCGTGTGCGCTGCGCAGCAGGCTGACGTGCTTCTCCTGGATATCGTAGGCGTCCGAGATCGTGGCCGGTGCCTCCGGCGGGCCGAGCGACGTAAAGCGCGCCCTGGCCTTGTGTTCGGCGAGCAGCG
>Ga0210403_10004221_pt1 | contig 12413 bp, 15 predicted proteins | sample IncBWC19MmetaG_FD_150863 | JGI IMG/M metagenome (GOLD analysis project Ga0210403, IMG submission 150863) | Forest soil microbial communities from Barre Woods Harvard Forest LTER site, Petersham, Massachusetts, United States - Inc-BW-C-19-M | ecosystem: Environmental > Terrestrial > Soil >... | reverse complement strand
AAATGATGTCTTCAGGTGCGCCATCCTGGAACGTCCAAACAGGAGTGCCTGCGCTAGGAGAGCAATTATGAAAACTGAGTGATTACCTATTCTACTTGGAGCACCACTTGCCGCGGGGCAACGCGGCGGCCGAATGTGGGGTGGCTCCTTGAAAATTGATTGCACGGCGTCCACAACATCGTCCTGTGCGCTCAGTTAACAGCGCTTAGCAGAAACGCCGTCTCCCGGCGTTCGAATTCCGTGAAGCGGCCGAAATGCGGCGAAGTGACGTTGTTGTAGACCTGATTGAAATTGCCGTGATTGGTGAGGTTGATTACATAGAAACCGAGACGGATCTTGCGCGAACCGAGGTGAAACCCGCGCGGGATGCGGAAGTCCCGGTAGACCTGGGAATCGACGGAAAAAAACATCGGAAATCGCTGGGAGTTGGGCAGCCCAACGTAATTCTGACGCTCATCTAATTTGGAATACGGAAAGCCCGTGTGCACGTCGACGACTGGGCCGAAAACCAAGGCGAGCGGAAGATGAAAGGTTCCCCAAGCGACCACCCGGTTCGGCACATCCGAAGGGCGCACACCGTAAGCATTGGACCGGATGAGCGGCTGTTCAAACGGAATGAAGACGTCCCCGAGCGTGTTCAAATCTCCACGCGACCGGCTCCAGATGTAGGAGACGCTCAAGTCGCCATCCTTGATGGGATGAAACCGCAGGGTTGCTTCCGCTTGGCTGTAGTTTTCCCTACCTGCGTTCACAAGGCCGAGAACGCCTGGCGTGCCGCCCTCGCCGCCAAACGGAGAAATGACGAACAGATCGCGCGTCGTACTGTGCACATAGCCAAGGCGGAGAACGGCCCCGGTCCAAAGCGCGCGGTCCACCTCTGCGCTAGTCACAAAGCTGCGAGCGCTGGTGTTCGGCGCATGACGGATTCGCGACGCGATGGGACCGCTTCCATTCGCGATGTACTCGTTCTCGAACGCCATCGTGTCTCCAACCGGCTGCCCACTTGGAGCGTACTGGCTGATGACGCGTGTGGGATTCCCGGCAAAATCCGCCGCGAGCAACGGAACGCGGTCATAGAAAACGCCTGTTCCCGCACGGAGAATGGTTTTGCGATCTTTGCCCGGCGAATAGGCGATGCCGAAGCGCGGCGCGAAGGCCGCCGTGCGGCCCACGGTCTGGCTGGTGAATCGTCCACCGAGGTCCGCGGCCAAGCGATCGCTGAGCATCCAGTGGTCCGAGACAAACTCTTCCACATCCGTTACGGATCCGCCAAGCGATCCCGTGCCGGTGAATTGTATCTGTTCGGAGAGACTGCCGTCTTCGCGGAGCAGGCGGACCGGCTGTGAAACGCTGGTGCCGCTAAATGCGCGGCGCGTCGCGTCGACACCCATCCTCAATTCGTGGCGCCCAAGGAAAGTTCGCGGAGCAAACTGAAAGTTCGGGGCGGCCTGGAACTGGCTGGAGGACCGTGCCCAAGAGTTGAAGAAATTTCCACCCCAGCCGTCAGGGGTGAGAAGCATGGCGTCGCTGCCCTGCCCGTGCGCGTTGCTGTCAAACCGCGTGTAGTTCAATGCCATGCGGAATAGTGCGCCGGAAGAGAAGGTGTATGCGTCAGAGAGGCTTACGGAAAGGCCTTTCCTGTCGTAATCGGAAGAGGCCGTTTGAGGAATCAGCGCGGTGATATTGGCAAACTGGGTTCTCTGCGGAAATACGTTCAACGTCACGGTCACAACCTGCTTCGGCGAAACGATCGCCTGCAGAGTGCTGTAGGAATTGAAACCCTGCTTTTTGATTTCGTTGCGGGGCCACGCAAGGCCGCGCACAGGATCGCGGATGACGTCGTATTCGAAGACTTCGGAAAAACTGATTTTGTCTCCGAGCACCGGCCCGCCAAAGACGATGCGCGGCGTGGCGCGCCCAACGCCGACAAAGTGGTCATTTTTGCCGCGCAGGCTGACATTGAGGTCGCGCACGCCGAACTTCCAACTTTCCGGTGGCGGCACCGTTTCGACAATCGTCAGGCCACCGGAGAAGCCGCCATTTTCAGCACTGTATGGAGTCTGGACTACGCGAGCAGACCGCACTGCATCGAGAGGAACAGGAATCGAAAACGAACCCGTGACCGGGTCGGTCATTTTCGAGTTATTCACCTGGAGCATGGACTGATCCTCGGCTGCGCCGCGGAAATTCAGTTTTCCATCCGGCGTACGGACCACACCGGGGGTCAGAGGCAGCGACGCCTTGAAGTTTTCTTCGGCAAGCGGGAGAGAGGCAAGCTGTTTTTCGCTGAGCTTTGAATCGCCAGAAGAATCAGCCGAGAGCGGCTCGGCCTGTTCCTTCACCTCGATTCTCTGCGTGAGCCTGGCTAACCTTACTGAAATATTTTGGATGATGGACGCTCCATCTTCTACGTGGAGTGTTGTCGTGAATGGTTCGAAACCTTCTGCTTCTAATCGCAGAATGTAATCTCCGTCCCCCACGTCTTTGAATTCGTAGTTCCCCACCGCGTCCGTAACAGCCGATAACGACACCGCGCTCTCGGCCAGAGGCTTCAATTCCAACGGAAGGCCCTCGGACGTCGAGGGTTCCTGCGATGCGTCGACCAGTGATACCGTGCCTCTTACCGCACCGTGCTTGTGCGTCGCTTCCTGGGCTGGCAGACGTGCACCGCAGAGAAGCATCGCCCCTAGCAGAGCAATTCTTACAACCCCCCCATGGGCAGTATTGTGAAATCCGTGCGTTTCACAAGGCATGATTTGTGCAGCTCTGGACCTTCCGATTGGTTCGCAAAAAACGCCGCCAGATCCCGCGTTCCGCAATCCAGCCGATCTCGTAAACCAGCTCGCGTTCCTCGCTCGCATGCTCCAGTTCATTCCACACCGTGCGATTTTGTGCTTCCCAGCGCGCCTCGACCGCCGCCGGAAACGCGGGAACGGGAAGGGCGGCTATACAACCAACCACTCGAGACATCAGTTTCACCTGCGGGCGCTGGAGCTTCCGAAGGTCACCCTTCGGCGACCAGCGCTTCTGACGCTTCAGTGCATTCCTTCTTCCATTCCGAGGAGCTTCGGTACTGAGTGTCAGTTCAATGAGCAAACCGCAGCCGCTTGAAGGGCATACACTTGGTGATCCCGACAAAAATGCAGCACCCCGGCCTTCGCGCATCAAAACGGCAATGACCGGGGTTTGACTCCAACGTCAAGAGCTTGCCGGACGCCGCTGGTGGGAAGGACCTTTCGCTCTGGCACTCTGACGCCGCCAACCGTCTCTAAGTGCTTCTCGTTGCGTGACATGTGGAATCGCTGCTTCGCGAATACCAAACGTTTGCGGGCCTAGCTGAATTGGAAACCGGGATGCACTACCTCCGGCAAGGAGAGTCCATGTCCAGTTCAACGCAACAACCTGTTCAAACTTTGCCAACGCTGCCGGCGCAGCCGTTCCGCCTGGATGTGCCGCTCCACGATCTTCTACAAAAGCCCCCCGACCACTCCTCACTGGCGAAGGCGGAACGCGAGACTCAACCCCCGCTTACTCTGCCCTCGCCGGCCTTCCCGCAACACCCGGCTCTTATGCACGAACTCGATGCCGCCGATATCGCCGCGCACGACGCCGTGCTGCGGACCGGCAAGCGGTACTGGCCTGCTTCCAAGGTCATGAAGACCATGCGGGGCTGGATGTTTCCGTATTTCAAATCGCGCGTCCTGCCGGGAGACTTCCAACCGATCATTGCGTACCTCTTCACCGAGTGGAAATGCAATCTGGACTGCCACTATTGCTGGTCATATGACAATCGCATCAAAGGCATGACCGAGGACACCGCGCGCCGCGCCATCGATTGGCTCGAATCCACGCCGTGCCGCGTGCTCGCTCCCACGGGTGGTGAGCCGCTGATCCGTCCAGATTTCGTACACAAGGTGGTTTACTACGCGGCAAAGAAAGATTTCTGGGTGTACTTGGCGACCAACGCACGGCTCTTGCGGCCGGAAGTCACGGATCGTCTCGCAGACGCCGGCATCGCGACGGTCAACTTTGCTGTGGATACGATTAAGGAAAAGCCGGGACTTCCGAAAGCGTTTGAGCACGTGCGTGCGAACTTCGACCACCTCGTGCGGCGCCAATATCGCTATGGCTACACTGTTTTTTTTAACACCAACATTTGCCGCAGCAACATTGACGATGTCAAAGAACTCGCTACCATCGCGCACGAAAACGGGATCTCCATTACCTTCCACATCAACGAAGCTCCGATGATGGAACAAGGACACTTCAAACATCTTCACGAAAACGACACCTACATCCGGCCGGAAGACTTTCCCGTAGTCGATGATCTTCTCGACTGGCTCATCGACAAGCAGCGCCAGGGTTGGAAGATGGTGGATTCGATCCCGCGTTTGCAAAACATGAAAGGCTTCATGCGCGGCGTCGGCGAACACTGGGGATGCCGCGCCGGACAAAACTGGCTGATCATCCGCACTAACGGAACTCTTGCTCCCTGCTTTCCGATGTACAACGCCGCGTACGACTGGGGAAAGGTCGGCGATCAAAAGTTCGACGTCAAGCAACTTGCGGAAATGAAAAAAGGCTGCGAGCCGAATTGTTTTTCGACGCTGGGCTACAACGTCGCGTACTGCTACAGCGCGGCGCGGGTGATGAAGTGGCTGTGGAAACAAGCAATGAATGGCTTCCAGGGTGTTACCGGGAGCTTTGAATAGCTCGCCTGAGAAATCTAAGGAGGGCGTCGAAGGGCAATGTCAGAACCCGAACTTATTTCACAGCATGTGCAAAGGACCGCAGAAATCCCTTTCGCGGCATACAAGCGGCAGCAGGCAGCTATGGCTCGCCGCCGCCTGTACCCGCTGAGTGCCTTCTACACCCTATACGCGATACTGGTGTTGGCGATTGCGTTTTCGACGAGGCATCCCTGGACTGCGGTAGCTTTTTTCTCGGCAGGCTGCGCGACGTGGACTCTCGTCGAGTACCTCTTCCACCGCTATGTGTTGCACGGCCGTTTTCCTCCCGGCAAGGGCTTAATTCGAACGTTTCTGCATGAGCGGCTTGACCCGCTCCATTGGGATCACCATGCGCGTCCATTCGATGGAAGTCATATCAGTGGCGGATTGAAAGACATTTTGCCTCTGTTTATTGTCGCAGCTCCCGTCAGCTTTCTGTTTCCCGTTTATACCGCGCCTGTGGTGCTCGCCGGCGCAGTACAAAGCTATGCTTGCGAAGAGTGGCTGCACTACGCGCTGCACTTTTCCAATTCCAGGTTTCCGCTCTTCCGGCGGATGAAAAAATATCATCTGTACCACCACAGCCCGCGAGGGATCGACAGGGGATACGGAATCACCACGCGTTTCTGGGACAGTGTGTTCGACACGCGATTCCCGGAATCTGTGCGCCGCTCCCTGAGCAAGAACTGAAATGAAGAACGACGGCTTTGCTCTCATCACTGGTGCTTCCCGCGGTTTGGGAATGGCCTTCGCCCGCACGCTCGCACAGCGGCATTGCAATCTGGTGCTGGTTGCCCGTTCCGCGGAACCTCTGCACGCGTTTGCCAACGAATTGCGCCGCGCTCAGCCTGTCTCCGTGGTGGCCATTCAAGTTGACCTTTCCACCGTCGGAGCGGGCCAAATCCTGGCGGAACAACTTTCAAGCGGCGGTATCCCGATCGAGCTGCTCGTTAACAACGCGGGCTTTGGTCTGCGCGGTGAATTCCGCGCCCATTCCCTGCCCCGGCAATTGGAGATGCTTCGGCTCAACAACCAGGCCATCGTCGAGCTTACTTACAGCCTTCTGCCGGGAATGCTGGAGCGAGGGCAAAAAGGGATCATAAATATCTCCTCCACAGCGGGCTTTCAACCGATACCTTTCGCCAGCGCTTATTCCGCGACGAAGGCGTTCCTGACTACGTTTTCATTGGCCCTTGAGCAGGAACTGCGCGGCGCTGGGGTAAGCGTTGTGACTCTTTGCCCGGGAAGGCTCGACAAGAAGCAAAACGGAGACTCAGGGCAGCCAGTCAAAGAAAAATGGGCAAGCATTTGTCAGAGCCCCGAGCAAGTCGTCGAAGAAGCACTGCGAGTGCTTGCCAACGGAGGTGGGCTCAGCATTCCCGGCGCTCTCAACAAGTTCAGCGTTTTCGCGCAGCGCTTGATACCCCGAAAAATTGTACCGAGATTGGTCGCGAAGTTATCGAAGGCGTGAGAGACCTGAGCGCACAGCTGGCTTGGACGTGCCCAGCCAAAGGGCCCCGCCGTAGACGATGTATGGTGCAAGAACGCTTAAAGAATGTCGGTATCACGTCTCCTCCTCCTTATTCAGGACTGCTGAGGAGAGTCTATGCGTATCCCAATAAACTCCGGTGCCTCACGGAGTGACTTGGGACGACAAGATCCGAATCGCCTGAACCGTCGTACTGAAACTGAAAACGAGCGAATTCAAAATTCTCACTCGCAGCTACACCCCAGGGTTCTCCACCTTCGTCTTGCGAGGAGCTGACGAATATCGCCTTATCGCTGCGGCAACGTGTCGGCCTCAGCCCGCACCATCGGTTTCGCCTGGTTCGCGTAGGCCTGAGCAATTTCTGCGACCCTGAGAATGCATCCCGCTCAGTCGGCACTTTTTGCATAACAACAAACCGCGTAGGTCAGTTTCCGGTGGGCATGCTTATCGGGGGTTGATGTCTGGGCTGCCCGAAGCGCTTCTGTGTTGACTATCCGGCCCCCCGCGAGACAAGTCGGTTGTTTGACTAACCATCGTGTGGTGTCTCTTGGCGATGAAGTCCGGCGATTTGAGCCTCTTGGGTAGAATCAGCACAGCGGGAACTGCCATCACGAAAAGCAAAACGTACAGATTCGCGCGTAGAACGGATCCGAAGAAGGCTGTGCCCTCGGGGCGTGAACTCAGCCGCCAAATGGCCCATTCTTCCCAGACAGTGGTCAGCGTCATGCTTGCGAGCAGAGCTAGAAAGATTGCCGCGAGTTTGATCAGCCAGTACAGCGCGTGTTGATGCGTCTCAAGTGCCCCTCGGCCTGCCATGAACAGAATGCAGCTTGCCACCATCGCTCCAGTCATGGCCCCAGCGAGAGCCGCAGGCGATCTTCGGGCCAACCAAGGTAACGGAGCCGCTTTGACGAGCCTCCGTGTTGGTAGCCAGCAAAGAGCGCAGACCAGTGGCGCTCCGATAAGCCAAAAACTGGGGGCACTTGCGATCATCACAGCGACAAGGAGCCCAACAAAACTCGTTAACACGTTGCCGAGGAACATTCGCCAAGCGGCGCGCAGACGCGGGAGCCGTCGCTCGAAGACGGCGAACAGCACCGATTTCAAGACGACAGCCATTGCCAGCACAAGAATTGAGCCGGACAGCGCGAGTGCTGGCACCATGACCTGCATAAACGGAACAACAGGCTCGCATGCCAACGCCGGGTTCGCGGCGAAAACTGAAACTCCTACCAGCAGAAGTATCGAGAGTCTCGGTCTCAGCACAGGCACTCCTAGCCCTCAAAGGTCTCCAAGTGATACTTGGTTGTTTCGCCGTTGTTCAAGTTCGTAGACATCAGTTAGGTCGAGAACCCGATTTGTAGACAAATCAGAACTTGTAAGTCCAATAGAAGAACCCGCGCCCCTTCGACCAGTCGAGCGCAAAGAGATAGATACCCATATTCACAGAGTTCGCAGGTCTTTCTAGCACGTAAAGCTGAAATCCCGCCTTGTTTATGTTCCCCACCTCAAGATTGCCTCGTAGCACTTCTGGCCACCAGGACACACCGGGATTTGGCACTCGCGTCACAGAGGGCGGTAGCACACCGATCGTCTTGAGCTTCTTTCTTAGGATTTCTGCGTCAACTGCTGGAAAGTCGAAGGCGCACCATTCTTTCGATGGCGAGAGTTCGCCGACTACGCGGATGTTCCGCGAACTGTTAGGGATTATGTCATCCGGTACCCAGCCCCGTGTAATTGCGCCCGCTTTGTCTGCGTCCGAAACTGTCGGATAGAACGATTCCTGACGGTCGCCACAGCCCACGACGAAAATAGAACTCATGCCAATACAAACTGCGAGCACTTGCAAAATCGTGGTTCGTAAGCCCATGGTGAAAGAATACGCCGGTTGCCACGCTGTCAGGCTTCAATGACAGACCCTTGATTAACAAAGCCGTATTAGGGCGAGGGTGTCCGAAATACCTTCAACAAGAGGCGGGACTAACTAAATGAAAATCGTGGGACTGCATTTCTGCTGCGGTGATGGAGATCGGTAGCACTCGAGAAGCCTTGATCGAGATGGTATGATCCTGATTCTGCAGGACGCCTTCAACCCGAAGGAATTTCTCGCAGTTGATCACGGCCCGAGCGCTCGTTGTTTTACAATGTACTTTTCAGCGGGATTTCTTGGACTTGGGAGGCCGACCGCCTTTGCGTTTCTTCCGTCGAGCTTGCAACTGCCTGAAGTATTCAGGTCCTCGCTTGGCGATCTCCCTCCCACCCTTGCGTCCAAGGTTGACGGCGGCGGGATCTTTTTTCTGCGGCAAAATTCAGAGGGTCTACCTTAAATTCTCCAAACGGATTATGCCCGAGCAGCATTCGGGATAAACACAGGGTCCTCTTCATTGCTTCGTTTCACCGGCATCGAGAAAATTCCGAATCAATGCTACGGTTTCGGTCGGGCGCTCCTCCATCAGCCAATGCCCCGAACCGACAACCACGGCCTCCTGAACGTTCGTCGCCACGTGGCGCATGATCACGGCTTGCAATGCGCCGAAGGACTTCTCGCCGCCCACAGCGAGCACCGGCATCGGGAGCTTCGTCCGTTCGAAGATTTTGTTGTCCTTCGCATCTTGGGAAAAGGTGGTGAACTGCAAATAGCCAGCCCTCATTCCTCCCGGCAGAGCATAGGTCGCCGCGAAAAAGTTTCGGGTGGCTTCGTCGGGCTTGCTGGGATCTCCTGTGAAGTCATCCCATATGCGGTCAAAATAGATTCGCTCACGGCCCGCGACCAACCTTTCCGCGATTCGCTCACGGCCCGCGACGTTAGGTCCAAAAGGAAAGTTAAAAGACCAAACACCGGGATTGAGAAGTAACTTCATCTTGCCACACATATAACTACTGCACTCCTTTTCAATCTCGTTCCACGGTTCGATTCCGGGAATGGGAGCATCCATGACGACTAAGCGTTTCACTTTGTCGGGATACATCGCGGCGTACGCATAAGCCACCATGTTCCCGATATCGTGGGCAACTACGAACGTGCGGTCATACCCCAGCCCCGTGACAACCGCCCGGATGTCCTTGGCCTGGGTTTTCTTGTCATATCCACTCTCTGGCTTCGACGAACGACCGATGCCCCGAAGGTCAGGAACGACCACACTGTGGTCTTTCATCAAATCCGCCGCTAGCGGCGCCCAGGAATCGCTATTCTCGGCATATCCATGCAGCAGAACAACGACCGGCCCGCGCCCACCCGAACGCACGAAGATGTCCGCGCCTTCTGGGCTGTGAATCGTAGTTGCGCGGAAGCTAGATGGCAGTGAAGGGTGATTTTGGCCGATGCCCACTGACGCCGCGAGTAGCGTCATACCAAGAAAGACAATACTTCGCATGAGGACGCCTCCTGGCTTGAAGCGGATTGTTTCATAGAACGCCAGACGTATCCAGGCTCCGCCGATTTTGCTTAGTCCGACGCGGCTTCGCCAACGTGCTCTTTCACCACGCTTCGAGGGTCTTTGTCCTCGCGCAATCCGACAAACTTCGCATGCCGCAACCTCTAGTAGGACGGACTATGCCGAATGACAATCAGGGCACACTCGTGCAGACCGTTGGCAGGAGCGGTCGACGATCTTGCTCGCCGAACGCATGCGGCATAGTCCGACATTCGACATTGGTTGTTATGCCGAGTTCGGCATAACAACCAGATCCTTTCTTCGCTACGCTTGGCCTGTTTGTTTTCTACTCTCCGGCCTTTTCCTGCTGGTCTTCAGCGACACGGAGCTCTGGCCACTGCTAATGATCGTATTGGGCGTACTTCTCGTGCTCTACCACGAGTAGCCCCGCAGTGTTCGCCTTTGTTGTTGGCTGGTGTGGCACCGAATGCGGTGTCAATCGTCTGGCCATAGCGCCGGGAGCTTGACACCACCGCAGAAATTGCCACTCCTTCTTCTCGTCTTTGTCTGCATCCCCTTTCTTCTGAGCCTCTTGGGGCGTTCTACCGTAGATCGCTTGGCTAGCCACGTGCAACACCAACTTAGGAAGTTTACTTCTGTGGGCGAGTCACAACAGCTCGATGAACTATGGGACTGGTAGTCAACATTTGAGGAGGAACCACTTTGAAGAGAATCACGATACCCACGCTCGTACTTACTGGCGTGTCCATGCTCGGAAGTGCCGGCGTTTCCGCTCAAGATGCACCCACACACTCAGCAACCGCGGCCCCCGGCAGTGCCGAAGCGTTTACGAACCAGCAATTCGCGCTGTTGCTCAAAGACATCCGTTCCATCAAAAAACAAGTCATCGCTGCAAATCTGACACTCACAGATAGCGAAGCGACCAAGTTCTGGCCGGTCTATGAGCAGTATTCGGCAGATTTTGCAAAGATCAACGACGCCAGAGCCGCGCTGGTCAAAGAGTATTCCGACGAGTACGGAACGCAAACCGATGAGCAGGCAGACAGCCTCGTTCGCCGGTGGCTAGATGTGGACATCGCCGCAGCCCAACTCCGCCAGAAATATGTGCCGATCTTTCGGAAGGTATTGCCCGCAACAAAAGCGGCGACCTTCTTTCAGCTGGACCGCCGCATCAGCATGATGATCGACGTTCAACTGACTTCGCAACTCCCGCTCATGCAGAGCCAGGACTAGTTCCGTCGGTAGAGATGAGCGTATGACGCGCAAACTAAATATCTCAGGTACTCAAGTGTTTCTGGTGATGGTGGCTGGCCTTTGCCTGGCAGGGCCACTGGCATGGATGTTTGTGAGGTACTGGCTGTTTGCACTGTAAGGAGAAGCGAGACCATGATAACCGTAAGAGCGAGCAAAAAAATATTCACTCACGCAGAGGTCGTGAATCTTACCGGAATTTGCGTCGAGCACCTGCACAATTTCGTGAAGCGCCATCGCTTGGGCTTCATCGCGCGCGCGGCCCAAACGGCTGAAGCTCAAGGCGACCAGCTGTTCTTCACGCCGTGGGACTTGACGGTCCTAGCGACATTGTTCCCGCGCTGCACGCACTGATCCCGAGCCAGCCACTTTCAACCAATCCCAGCAAACCTGACCGGAGATCAGGACGCGGGGGGCCTGGCTGGCACGCCGGGGCGGGCAGCGAGAAATGTCGTGCTACCAGTAATTTCCGGAAGTGCGACCGCTGGGACGGAGGTTCAAGTCCCCTCCCGAGCTGTTGCGTTCGAGCTCCAAGCTACTGGTCGCGAAGCCTGATTGATACTTAAGCCTTTGTAAATTGCACATCCAGGGTGATAGTCACTTCGTCGCCGACAAGAATGCCGCCGGCTTCAAGCGCCGCGTTCCACACCAGACCGAAGTCTTTGCGGTTGACCTTCGTGGTCGCGGAGATCCCAATCCTGGTATTCCCCCAAGGATCTTTCGTCGGGCCGGTCGGTCCTTCGACGATAAAGACCACCTTGCGGCTGACGCCGCGAATGGTGAGTTCGCCCTCCACGGAGAGCTCCCCTGCTGCGACCTGGTTAATACTGGTGGACTGGAATGTCAGTGCGGGAAACTTTTCCACGTGGAAGAAATCCTCGCTCTTGAGATGCGCGTCACGTTGACCGTCGCGTGTTTCGATCGAGGCTGCGTCGATGGTGGCCTCGACATGCGAGTTTGCGTGACCCGATTCATCAATCGTCAAGCTCCCGGCGATTTTGGAAAAATGGCCTTTCACGCTGGAGATCATCATGTGCTTGACCTTGAACTCGGCGATGGAGTGAACCGGATCAATGCTCCAGGTGGTTGTGGAAGTGGCCGACAGCTTAGCCGAAGTGCTCATATTTTTATCCTTCCTCTCTTTCGATTATTGCCTGCTGCTACAGGATTAGATGCGTTATAACAATAGTCGTTACAACATATATATAAAAAGATCGACTCGCTTTATGGCCGGGTAGGCGGCCGGCACGGCCAACGAGTAGGGTTGGATGCTCCGGCAGAACTTTGCCGCCAAGTGCTGAATCATCAGGGAAAACAGCACCAGGGCCAATGCCAGCGCAATTCTTGGATAGAAACCGCCCGCACGAAACAGTTCGACAATAAGGATCGAACTGGCGGGTACTAGAAGCGTCAGCGACACCAAATCAGGACGATGGCCTCTACCTAAATCCAGCCGCGAGAGGTCATCAACAGATTCTTTTTACTCGCGCCCATTTACTACCCCTGACATGAATTCGAGACTGGTCATGGAGCCGTTACTCCGGGAGC
>Ga0210403_10004217_pt1 | contig 12419 bp, 16 predicted proteins | sample IncBWC19MmetaG_FD_150863 | JGI IMG/M metagenome (GOLD analysis project Ga0210403, IMG submission 150863) | Forest soil microbial communities from Barre Woods Harvard Forest LTER site, Petersham, Massachusetts, United States - Inc-BW-C-19-M | ecosystem: Environmental > Terrestrial > Soil >... | reverse complement strand
AGGGGAAGAGCTGCGGGGTCCAAATTTTTATCGGCTGGCGGCATCCGGCTTGGACGCGCCGTCGCTCATCTGTTGCCCTTCGGCCAGCCGATGTTCGATCATCTCCATGACCGAGGTAACCTTTTCGAACGCTCGAGAGTGCGCCGCTCCGCGTAGTGCCGTCAGATCGAAGACCAGAAGCCCCTCGCGTTGAAAGTCGGACTTATAGGGCTCCTGCTCGGGATCGACGTCGCCAAGACGCGTTATTCCGCCCCAAATTGACTTCGACAATTTCAGAGCGTGGTCATCCCGGGACATGAACAGCGCAAAACGAGGTCTGGGGCGGCCCATTTGCCGAATCTGCGTGCGGAAGAGATTGACGTCCACGTCGGGAGCCACGAGCAGCACGTTCGGAAGCGGACCAGCCAATTCTGGTCAACCTTGTCGCACCCATGAACGATGCCGCAAGCGCCAGGCAGATGCTGCTCCCGGCCGTGGCCGCCCGGCGAAAGGACAGCGTCATGTCGCACTCCTGTTCGCACCCTGGCGGCCGGCGTGGTATCGGGCGTCATCGCTGCCGGCGTCCTGTGGCGACCCATTGAGACATCCCAGGCCGGCGAGCGTGTCACGCACTGCGACGTCGAGCGGTGTCCTTGGCAGCGCATCTCCGAGGAAGGCTTCGAGCCTGCTGCCGTCGAGCGAGATCGACTCGCTCCTGCGCAGCGCGCAGCACATCGGCTGCGTTCATGGCGTCGCCGGCGATCCATTCGATGGTCCCGCTGCCGGGCTGCGGCCGGCGGGTCAAGCCGCGCACCGTCCATCCATGCCGCGAGAGTGCTGCGGCTGTCGCTCCTCCGATGCCTCCGGAGGCGCCGATCACGAGGGCAATTTTGCTGGTCGAATGGGACATCTGGCTTCTCCGTTGCTGCCTGCTGGAGCCACCATGCCCTCCCGCGATTCATACGGAAATTGCCTATTATCCTGCAACTGATATACGATTTTGTATGATAGAACCTGACTGGAGCCATTACCGCGCTTTTCTAGCCGTTTTGCGGGACGGCACGCTGTCAGGAGCGGCCCGCGAATTAGGGCTGACCCAGCCGACGCTTGGGCGGCAGATCGCCGAGCTTGAGCGCCAACTGGGGACCGCGCTGTTCGTGCGGTCGCAGCGCGGCCTGGTGCCCACCGACGCCGCACGGGACATCGCCCCGCATGCGGAGACGATGGCAGCCGCCGCCGGCTCGATGATGCGGGCCGCCTCCGGAGGAGCGAGCGACGCGGCAGGCGTCGTGCGCATCACCGCCAGCGAGATCATCGGCGCTGAGCTCCTACCATCGCTACTTGCGGAATTCCGCAGAACCAATCCCGGCGTCACGATCGAACTGGTGTTGTCCAACCGCGTGGAAGACCTGCTTCGCGGCGAGGCCGATATCGCCGTTCGCATGGTGCGTCCGACCCAGCAGGCGTTGGTGGCGCGACCGATCGGCGAGGTTCGCCTCGGGCTATATGCCCACCGGGCTTATCTGAAGCACTCGCCGCGGCCGAAATCGGTGACGGCGCTGGCGAGCGACCATGCCTTGATCGGCTTCGACCAGGGGACGCCATTCCTGAGGGAGTTGCTGACTCGTTTGCCGATCACGCGCAACCATTTCGCGTTGCGGACCGACAGCGACCTGGCCCACCTGGCAGCAGTACGCGCTGGCTTCGGCATCGGATTCGTCCAGCATGGCATCGCCCGCCGCGACCCAAATCTCGTCCCAATCCTGCCGGACGAGATCAGCTTGTCCATGGACATGTGGCTGGTGCTGCACGAAGACCTGCGGGCAAGCCGGCGCCTTCGCCTGATGATGGACCATCTGGGCAAGGGTCTCGGGGAATACGCCGCGGCGACGAAGGATTGATCGGGTAGGCGCCATATAACCCAATCCAACATCGACCTCACCCTCGCGGCGTTGCCTACTTCGGCAGCTTGCGAACGCCGACGTTAACACCAAGCCGCTTGCAATCATCTTGGAATTGAACGCCGGCCTTTTCAAGCGCCGCGAAAATCGCGGCGCCCCCTCCCCGAGCCTGATTCCAGACTGATAGACTCTCCTATTCCTTATAAGTCGCCCGGATATTAGTCACGGGATGCTGTGGCTCATGAACGGCCGCTTTGCGCCAAAAGCGGCCGTTCCTGAAAATGTGGCTTTTGACCCTGAACGGCGCGGTGGCAAACGCCCGCGCGTCATACTTCCAGTGTAAAATCTTTCTGTCTAAGTAAAAAACTTTTTGTCTAAGTAAAAACTATATTGTCGCTCGATACTATAACACCACCGGCCTTCCGCAACTGGTCGAGGGCATGGCGCTCCAAGCCGGCGCTTCGGCCTTCCCAGCATGAGCGCGCTGCTCCACCGGTTTTTCGGCGCGCGTGAGGTTGAACGCGCTGTTTACCAGCGCGACGTGGGTAAACGCCTGTGGGAAATTTCCGAGCAGGCGTTGCGCCACCGGGTCATACTCCTCGCTGAGCAGGCCGAGGTCGTTACGCAACGCAAGCAGCCGGTCGAGAAGCGCGCGCGCATCCGCAAACCGCTTCTGCAGGATATAGGCATCGACCAGCCAGAAGCTGCAGGCGAGAAACACCCCCTCCCCCGGCGGCAGGCCGTCATCGTCGTCGACCTCGTAGCGGCGGACGAAACCATCGACCAGGAGGCGTTGCTCGATCGCCTTCAGCGTGCCGAGCATACGCGGTTCATCCGCCGGCAGGAATCCGACAGAGGGCAAGAGCAACAGGCTGGCGTCGAGCTGCTTCGATCCGTAGGACTGCACAAAGCTTCCAAGTTCCGGATCGAAGCCCCGCCAGCACACCTGGTCGTGGATTTCCGCCGCCACCGCCCGCCAGCGCTCTACCGGTCCTTCCAATCCAAATTCTTCCGCACTCTTGATTGCCCGGTCGAAGGCTACCCAAGCCATCACTTTCGAATAAGTGAAATGCCGAGGCGTGCCCCGTATTTCCCAGATGCCCTCATCCGGATCGGTCCAGACCCGCTCGAGGTGCTTGAGCAACGCCAGCTCCACGGCCCAGCCAGATTCGCTGGCGGCCAGTCCGAAGTGTCGCGCCTGATGCAGCGCATCCATGATCTCGCCGAATACGTCGAGTTGCAACTGTTTGAACGCGGCGTTGCCGACGCGCACCGGGATCGCGCCTTCGTAGCCCGGCAGCCACGGCACCTCCCATTCGGTAAGCCGCCGCTCGCCGGCGATGCCGTACATGATCTGAACCTGCTCAGGGCTGCCGGCAACGGCGCGCAAAAGCCATTCACGCCAGGCCAGAGCCTCGTCGCCGAAGCCGGCATTCATCAGCGCCAGCAGCGTGAGCGTGGCATCACGCAGCCAGCAGAAGCGATAGTCCCAGTTGCGCACGCCGCCCAGCTGCTCGGGCAAGGACGTGGTCGGCGCTGCCACGATGCCGCCGGTCGGCCAATAGGTCAGTGCTTTGAGGGTGATCAATGAGCGGACGATGGCATCGGAGCAATGGCCTGCGGGTCGGCATTTCTTCGACCACTCGGTCCAAAGCGTTTCGGTTTCATCAAGCGCCGATTGCGGGTCGAGGGCTGCTGGCGGCGGCAAGTGCGAATCCGCGTGGGTGAGCATAAACGGTACCGTCTCGCCGGCCGCGACCGTGAACTCGCCAACGGTCTTCATATTCTGGATATTCCGGCCGACGAGGTGCACCGAGGTCCGCAGCAGAACCATTTCAGGGCCGGCGATAGCGCGCAGCGTCCATCGTCGAGCCGCGTGACCCAAGGCACGATCGCGCCGTACCCGAAACGCAGCACAAGCTCGGTGTCCATGACGACGTGGCCACGCTCACCCACCACAAGCCGGATGATGTTTGGGGTCTCCGTGCGAAAGGGCATAAAGTCGACCAGCAATACGGCGCCTTCGCTGGTTTCGAAGCGCGTCTCCAGGATCAGGCTGTTGCCACGGTAACGACGCGTGACACGAGTCTTCGCGTCGCGCGGCGCGATCCGCCAGCGCCCATGCTCCTCCCAGCCCAAGAGTGCAGCAAAGCAGGCATCCGAATCGAAGCGCGGCCAGCATAGCCAGTCGATCGAGCCGTCGCGTCCAACCAGGGCGGCCGCCCCGCAGTCACCGATCAGCGCGTAATCCTCAATACGGGATGACATATTGGATCTACTCAGATTTGCGTCCTATTGCACAAAATCGATAATGACCTTGATATCGCCGTGCCTATACTCGAGCGCCTCGCTCCAACGATCGAGCGGGACACGCCGCGTGATCAGGCGTCCGAGCCAGGCCTTGTCGGTGCGAGCAAGCGCATCGGCCGCCATCTCCCTCTCTCTCTGCCTTTCACTTCCGCAGCTACAATGGAAAGCAAGGGCCAGCATCGCCGGGAGTTGAGTGTTCCAACCGGCACGGATACGGCGGGTTCCAGTGACCCAAAAAATGAGAGAGACATCACCCTGAATTGACCTGTGCGGCCGACGTCGGAAATCATGGCAGCCGCCGCGCGGCAGCTTTCCGCCCGGGGGCGCCCAACTTGAGTGTCCGCCGATCGGACCACGGACCGGGAACATTGGCGGTCAGATATCATTGATCTGCGACAAGCGATGGCTTGCAGGCATGACCGAGGAGCGAAAGGTGCCCCACATCGTCCTGCGCCGCCGAACGCGTAGCGGGCGACCGCCATTGCCAGCGCACAAGGCTGAGGCCGACACGCTCAGGCCAATACCATGGGCGTGTAGAACGCCAGACGTGCCGAGAAGAAAATGGCTCCGGCTTCGTCGCAATCAAAGAAGGCCGTTTACGCGGCTCTGTTCGGAAATCTGCTCGTGGCGGTCACCAAGTTTGCCGCCGCGCTGTTGACAGGCAGTTCCTCGATGCTCAGCGAAGGCGTCCATTCGCTGGTCGACAGCGGTAATGAAGCGCTGCTGCTTTACGGGTCTATCGATCCAGCTTGCGGCCTGATCACTCCCATCCTTTAGGCTATGGCCGCGAGCTCTATTTCTGGAGCTTCGTAGTCGCCCTGCTGCTGTTTGCGCTAGGCGCGGACTTTCGATTTGAGTCCTGTCGTGGAACCTGCAATTTTTCGACCCTATCGAATTGCCCAAGGGCAAGAAGCTCGTCACCCTGTGAATAACGTCCAAGAGTGACCCCTCCACCGCTAGGAGGATCAATAGCTTCACGCTCCAATCGGCGCCCGGCCCCCTGCCGATTAACACTCAGCATCCTGATCAGGACATCGCCGCTGCAGGCATCGGCGACGCGGTCGGCGACCTGCGCGCACCCTCACGCTCCAAACTCTCCGCCTTGCCGCGCGTGCGATTGTAGACGGTGACGTGATGGCCAGCCTGCAGCTGGTTCGGCGCCGTTGGCGCATCCATATTGCCGAGGCCAACGAAACCGACGTTCATCGCTTGATCCTCTGAGCAGCAGCACCTGGCAGGCGATCCCTAGGACGCGGCGACTGATCGCAGCCTTGACGGCTATCAACTCGCCAATACCTTTCGCGGCGCGCGCGGCGCTTCAGCTCACGACGATCGTCTTGATGTTGACGAATTCCTTGATCCCGTAATGCGAGAGCTCCCATAGCCGCTTTCCTTCACGCCACCGAACGGAAGTCGCGGATCGGAGCGGAGGTTATCGTTTACAAAGATGCAACCACTCTCGATCGCGGCGGCGACGCGCTCACCCCGTGCTACGTCGCGCGTAATGACGCCGCCGCCCAAGCCGAATGCCGAATCGTTCGCTGCTGCAATCGCATCGTCCTCATTGTCGACCCGGATCGCCGAATCCACCGGACCGAACAATTCCTCATCGTAAGCAGGCATGCCCTTCATGACATTGGTGAGGACGGTCGGCGGATAATAAGCGCCGGGACCGGTGGGAATCGCGCCGCCGAGCACGCAGCGCGCACCCTTCGCGATGCTACTCTCGACCTGCCGGTGCAGCGCGTCCCGGAGATCGTGCCGTGCTTGCGGGCCGATTTCAGTGTCCCGGCTGAGGGGGTCGCCCATTTTGGCCGCGGCCATGCGTTTGACGAAGAGTTCGACAAATCGGTCGTGAACTTTATCGATGACGATGAAGCGCTTGGCGGCGATGCAACTCTGTCCCGAATTGATCAAGCGTCCCCTCGCGCAGACGGTCGCGGCGAAATCGAGATCGGCATCTTCGAGGACGAGGTAGGGATCGCTGCCGCCCAACTCGAGCACCGTCTTCTTCAAAAGCAAGCCGGCCTTGGCAGCCACGGCGCGTCCCGCGGGCCCACTGCCGGTCAGAGTGACTGCCCGGACCAACGGGTCTTCAATCACCCCTTCCATCCTCGCACTCCCGATCATCAACGTTCGGAAAAGATCCCTCGGAAAACCGGCTTCCTGAAACACCGTTTCGATGGCAAGGGCACATTCGAGGAGAGTTTCGTCACCGCGGCGTTGCCGGCCATGAGTCCCGGCGCCGCGAAGCGGAAAACCTGCCAGAACGGAAAATTCCACGGCATCACAGCCAATACAACGCCGAGCGGCTGGAACATGACAAAACTGTTCCGGGCTTCCGTCTTGACCGGCTCCAACGCTAGGAACGGCTCGGCGTTGTCGGCGTAGAAGTCGCAGGTGAGCGCGCATTTTTGGATCTCGGCAACGCCGTCGCGAACCGGCTTCCCCATCTCCCGCGCCATCAGATCAGCGTACTGGCCGGAATTATCCCGCAGCAGCTGCGCCGCCCGGCGCATCAGGCCGGCGCGGCTCGAAAAGCCTGTCCGGCGCCACGTCAGGAAAGCGCCATGCGCCGTTCCGACGGCCTCTCGAACGCCCCCAGGCGTCATCTCCTCATAATCGGCTAGTTGCTGGCCGGTAGCCGGATTGATCGATCTTACCGTCATCGTTCGAGCCTCACGGTCCGGCGCAAAGCAAATTCCGTCAATTGTTGGACGCCGTCCGCTGATGACTGCAGACGACATCCACGCAGCCTCGCGGCTCCGAACCCGACGCGCCATGACGGCCGTCAATTTTGATGGACGGCAGTTCCGTGCAATGGACAATCCGGATCAGGATCGATCAACATGCCGGCGGGCTCCCGCTCCTGGGTGGCAGCCTCATGAGCGATGAACCGGCACGTGCACCCGAGCTCCACTGCTTCCGTCGTTCCCGGCGCAGGCACTGAGGTAATCGACATCTGAAGATCATCGGTTCGCATGGATGACTGCTTGCTGCGACACACCCCGAAAATTGCAGAACGATCTGCGCGGCGCCTGATGTCATTGACGTCGATCAATTTATACCTGCATCACGATTCCCCGTGCGAACTCCCGGTCGCCGTCTGCGAGCAGCTCGACCCTTCCGCCGGGAAAGCTTGCAAGCACCGTCTCGTCCGCGATCGCCTCGATAGTATCCTCCCCGTTGCTGTCTGAAACAAAGAAAAAATCCAGCGGCAGCATAAGATCGACAATTTGCGTCCGAGCGGATCGTGCAGCGCCCGGACCGCACCAACGATACCAGTGGCCTGCGGGCCGGGAGTTACTGGGGATCTCGTGGTCACGGTGGCATTTCACGATTGTAGCAAATTCATCGAGGCGTTTGAGCGCATGGGGCTGCACCGAAAGCATCCGTCGATAGTAGTCCGCTGCGTGGGTTTTCGTTTTCATAACCGCATCCCTTGTTTCGAGGAGCTGTCGCGGAAATACGTCATTCCGCGAGACAAACTATTGCCCAGCAATAGCGGTCAAAAAAATTGGGGAAAACTGCATACGTAAGAATACGTAACGCGATCACCGACAGAGATCGGCAGCAACGCGTCATTGCAGTCCTGGAAAGTGGACGGCAGTCAATGACGCAAGCGCTTGTTGATAATAATTGCGGTGTCGGAACCATCACTCTCAGGCGAGGCCGAGACACATGTCATCCATTCTATCTGCTGGAATTGCCGCACCGAACTTCACGCTGCGCGTCACCCCCGACCAGAACCTCACGCTCTCGGATCTCAGGGGAAAGCCGGTCATCCTGGCGTTCTATCCCGCCGACTGGAGTCCGGTTTGTGGCGATCAAATGACACTCTATAACGAAGTCCTCCCCGAATTTCACAGCCACCGCGCGGAATTACTGGGCATTTCGGTGGATGGCGTATGGTGCCATGCGGCGTTCGCGCGTGATCGCCATCTGCATTTTCCGCTCCTCGCCGATTTCGAGCCAAAGGGCGAAGTCGCGCGAAAATATCACGCCTATCGCTCAAGCGAAGGCGTCAGCGAACGCGCGCTGTTTGTGCTCGACCGACACGGCACGATCGCATGGAGCTATTGCTCCCCGATCGCTGTCAATCCCGGCGCCGACGGAATTCTCGACGCCCTCGAAACACTCTCGGACCAGGCAAACGCTCATGGCCACCTTGAAGGTACCGGTCACGCAACATGATCACATCCGCGGACCGGCGGGCGCGCCGGTCACTCTTGTCGAATACGGCGACTATGAATGCCCGCATTGCGCGGCGGCGTATCCTATCGTCAATCAGGTCCAATTATCCTTCAGCGGACGCTTGAGATTCGTTTTTCGTCACTTCCCCCTGACCGAAGTGCATCCGCACGCCGAGATCGCTGCCGAAAGCGCCGAGTTCGCCGGCGCGGCAGGCCTGTTCTGGGATATGCATGACGTGCTCTTTCAAAACCAGAGCCGGCTGAGCATCACGACGATTTTCTTGATCGCCGAAGAGCTCGGGCTTCCCGAAGCCGACCTGCGGAACGCTCTTGAGACGGGCCAGTACCGGAACAAGGTGCGTAGCGATTTTATTGGCGGCATACGCAGCGGCGTAAACGGCACGCCGGCTTTTTTTATCAACGGAGTCCGGCATGACGCTCCTTACAACTACGCCTCGCTGGTGGCGGGAATCCGGATGCGGCTCACCGCTTCTGCCGACAAGTAACGGATCTGCGGAGAAGGCGAGCTGGTCGCGCGTACCGGTCGATAAAGACTCTTCGAATTGACAATGGTCAGTGCCGTCTCACTCTCTCGGGATTAAATCCTCGAGCCATCGGTCAAAAACCTCAGGAGAAAGCCATGGTTGCTTTCGCAGGATTCCGAACACCCCTGAAACCCGGCATTGATGCAACTTTGGCGTCGCCGAGCCAGTCGCACCTCACTCCTGCCGCACGAGGACGTGCCTCAAGCTGGGTTATCTGGACCGGGCTCGCGATTGTCCTCGCTACCAGCCCTGCGCTGCCGCAAGCCGGGGTGGCACTCGTCAAGGTCGATCTTTCGCTGGTCGCGCAAGGTTATCGGATGAGCAAGCTGATCGGCAGCAACGTAATCAACGACAAGAATGAGAAGATCGGCACGATCGATGACGTGATCGCGGACAAGGACAAGAAACAGCTGAGTTTCGCTGTGTTACAGGTGGGCGGCTTCCTCGGCGTGGGCGGACGCCTTGTGGCCGTACCCTATGATAGCCTGGTCATCGACGACAAGGGAAAGAAGATCACGCTGCCCGGCGCGTCGAAAGACGAACTGAAGAAGCTGTCTCAATTCAACTATCCGGCGTGAAGCCGCAGCGCGGAAATCCCCGATGCCTGGATCGCCAGAGGTCGCCTGCTTGCAGAGATCACGCAGGCGCATCATGCCACCCCGTGCCAGGTGGCGCTCGCATTTCTCACGTTGCGGCCGTCCGTCTTTGCGATCCCAAAAGCCTCCACCGTCGCCCATGTCGAAGAGAATGCCGAAGCCTCTCGCCCGCATCTGTCGAAGATCGAGATCGCCTGGATCGACGCCGCGTTCCCGCGCGGTCCGCATCGCCATGGGCTGCCGATGCTCTAGTTCCATCGCGTTGGGGACGTCAGACCAGACGCCCCGGAAGGAAAAGCACCATGGTCACCATCGCATTTTTCGTTCGCATGCCGCCAAGGTGACGCCAACAAAGCCGCAGACGGAAGCTTGGTTCATTTCCCATAACCCGTACCCATGGTGATCTTGCCTCGAAAGATCCAATGCGCGTAGCCGAAATAGGCGAGCGTGACAGGGACGGTCACCGTGACGCCGACACCAACGAATTTAAGCGTGGGATCGGAGGATGCCGCGTCCCAGAGGGTAATGTCGTAAGGCACAGCATAGGGCCAAAGACTGATACCAAGGCCCAGGCCCGCCAGCAGAAAGAGCGTGATCGACAGGAGAAACGGCCGCGCATCGTGATCGCCCGCGGTCTCCTGCCAGATCCGATAAGCGATCAGGGCGGTCACGAACGGCACCGGCCACAGGAAGCCGATGTTCGGCCAGCTGAACCAGCGTTGTGCAATCTGAGCATGCGTGATCGGAGTCCACAGGCTGATTAATGCGATGAAGGCGAGGCTGATGAAAAGCGCGGGCCGGGCCGCCTTGCGGCCGAAGTCGCCGGTTGTGCCGGAGGTCTTGAAGATCAGCCAGGTCGCGCCGAGCAAGGCATATCCAGCAACGAGACCGAGGCCGGAGATGGCGGTGAACGGGCTCGCAAAATCGAACGTTCCACCGGAAAAGACGCCATTGCGAACCTGGATACCGTCGATGAAGGCGCCGAGGGCACATCCCTGGCAAAATCCCGCCAGAGCCGAGCCGCCGCTGAACGCCCAGTCCCACAGGTATCGAAATCGGGTCGCGCGGAAGCGATACTCGAAGGCAACGCCGCGAAAGATCAGGCCGAGCAGCATCACCACGAGCGGTAGGTAAAAGGCTGGCAGCAACGTAGCATAGGCCACTGGGAACGCAGCAAAAAGAAGGGTGCCGACAAGCACCAGCCAAGTTTCGTTGCCGTCCCAGATCGGCGCGATTGAATTCATCATGAGATCGCGATCGGCATCGCTCGGTGCCAGCGGGAACAGGATGCCGACGCCGAGATCGAAACCATCCATGATGACGTACATCGCCATGCCGAACACGAGCACCAGACCGAGCAGGAGAGGCAAGTCCATGGCGGTCACGGCGCCGGAACCCCGGCGGGCACCGAATCGAGACCCGGCCGTACCGCGGCCGGCTTCGCCAAGGGTTCATAGGTCGCTGGCCCTTGAAACACCGCGCGTGCGGCATAAACGAAGAAGGCGGCGAGCAGGGCCGCATAGAGGGTCACGAACAGAATGAGAGAGACCGACACCGCCGAAGCGGCAACTGCCGAGACTGAGTCCGCCGTCCGCAGGTACCCGTAGACTAGATATGGCTGCCGACCCACCTCAGTCACCGTCCAGCCGCTGACGACAGCAATGAAGCCAAGGGGGCTTGAAAAGGCGCAGATAAAATTGAACCATCCGGTGGTATAAAGGCGTCCGCGCCATCGGAGAAAAGCGCCACAGAACGCTATCGCCGTGAGCACGAATCCGATACCAGCCATCCCGCGAAACGCCCAAAACACGATCGGTACATATGGCCGCTCGGCGGGCGGCACCGCCTTGAGACCCTGGACCTCACCGTCTAAATCGTGCGTGAGGAGGAGGCTGCCGAGTTTCGGGATCTCGAGCGCGTAGTCGTTCCGCTCCGCAGCCATATTTGGCCACGCAAACAAGGTCAGCGGCTGGCCTCGCCTCGTCTCCCAATCTCCTTCCATCGCCGCCAGTTTGATCGGTTGATGCCGAAGCGTGTTCAGTCCGTGCAAGTCGCCTAATATGATCTGCACTGGGGTTAGTACCAGCGCCAGCCACATCGCCACGGATAAGCCGGCGCGCGCGAATTCCGCATGCTGCCGCCGCCAGAGATAGAAACCACAAACCCCGATCACGACGAAGGCGCCAGTGATGTAGGCCGCGGTCACCATGTGGGCGAAACGATAGGGCATCGATGGCGTGAATATCGCAGCCCACCAGTTCGCGACCTCGAATTTTCCGTCGGCGTCAACTGTGAAGCCGGCGGGCGTCTGCATCCAGCTGTTGGCAACAAGTATCCAGAAGGCGCTGAACATGGCGCCCAGCGCAACCATCGAGCAGGCGACGAAATGCAGGCGTGGCCCCACCCTCTCCATGCCGAACAGCATGATGCCGATGAAGCCTGCTTCAAGGAAGAAAGCGGTCAGGACTTCATAGGTGAAATAGGGTCCGATGACGTTGCTGGTCCTGTTCGCAAACACGCTCCAGTTGGTACCGATTTCATAGGAGAGGACTATGCCGGTCACCACTCCCATGGCGAAGCCCAGGGCGAACAGATGAATCCAGAACCGCAGGAGGTCGCGGTAGACCGGCCGTCGGGTCCTGAACCAAAGCATGTTGAGGACGACGATGAAGCCCGAAATGCCAATTGTCCACGCCGGCCACAAAATATGGTAGCCAATGGTGAAGGCGAACTGGATGCGCGACAATAACAGATTATCCAGGCCCATAGGCAATGTTCTCCCGCGCTCGATCAAATGCCCATCCGCGGTCGATATCATATCGTCGCGTATGTAACGCGCGCCGGAAGCGGCAAATGTCACAAACGGTTTCGTCCGTTGCTGGTCGCTCCCCAGGG
>Ga0210403_10004216_pt1 | contig 12420 bp, 9 predicted proteins | sample IncBWC19MmetaG_FD_150863 | JGI IMG/M metagenome (GOLD analysis project Ga0210403, IMG submission 150863) | Forest soil microbial communities from Barre Woods Harvard Forest LTER site, Petersham, Massachusetts, United States - Inc-BW-C-19-M | ecosystem: Environmental > Terrestrial > Soil >... | reverse complement strand
CTGCATAGAGCCGTTTTCGACATTCAACAAATTTGTTATTTTTCTCTATACCATCAGCTTTTTGCATGAGGCCGGCATGGACAGCGACGCGCTCAACACTTTCCTCGTGGTTCATCGCAGTGGCGGCATTTCCAGCGCCGCCAAGGCGCTGCATCGATCGCAGCCGGCGATCTCGCGGCGCATTGCGCTCTTGGAGCAGGAGCTCGGCGTGCCGCTGTTTGAGCGGGTCGCTGGCCACACGCGCCTCAGCGACGCCGGGCGGGTGATGGTGCCCTATGCCGAGCGCGCCGTGGCCGCGGCGCAGGATGCGGAGAATGCGGTGCGCGCGCTGCTGCGGCAGAACGCGGGGCCGGTGTCGCTTGCGGTGGTCGGCACGCTGGCCGGCGGCCGGCTGTCGAAAATCCTGAAGAGGTTTGCGGCGGCGCATCCCGACGTCAGGTTGACGCTGTGCACGGCCACCAGCGGCGAGGTCAGCGATCTGATCCGGCGGGGCGAGGCGACCATCGGTCTTCGCTACAATCGGGATCGATCAAGCGATCTCGATTGCGAACTGCTGTTTGCCGAACCGCTGCAGGTGGTGTGCGCGCTCGATCATCCGCTCGCGGGACGCCGTGTTGCCACGCTGGCGGATTTGCGCGGCGAGCGCTGGATCGCCTTTCCCGAAACGCCCGGGCGCCCGGAGCTTTCGGCCTCGCACGTGTTCGCGATATTCCTCACGCAGGGACTGGGCGAAATCGAGTGGACGCCGGTCGACAGTCTCACCGCGCAGAAGCGCCTGGTCCAGGCCGGGCTGGGCATCGCGCTGCTGTCGCAGAGCCATGCGGCCGAGGAGCTGAACGCTGCCGCGATCTCGACGATACGTGTCGGCAACCTCACGGCGAGCCACGACGTCGTCGTCGTGACGCGGCACGGCGGCTTCCTGAGCGCGGCGTCGCGGCGGCTGCTGGACATCATACGGGCCGATTATGCCAGGGCGGAGCCCGCCCGCCGTGGCGCGGCATCCAGAACGATGCCCGGCGGTCGCGCACGCCGCGCACGCCGGACGAGCGGCCGCTAAAGCGTGATGATTTCAGGATGAATCATCATCACGCTTTAGCTTCTTGGTTGCGCATGATCTCCGCGCAAACGCGTTCCGCGTTTGTCGCGAGGGAAAACCGCTACACACTTTTCCGGATCATGCGCTAGGTTCCCGCCTTCACCTGCGCGGCAGCCACCGCCAGCAGCTCGTCCATCTTGGCGCGGACGTCGGTTTCCGTGGCGGTGCCGCCCTTGGCGGCGATGTCGGCCAGCACCTTGCGCACGACGCTGTCATCGCCGCCGTCGAACTCGGCCGAGACCAAGTCCCGGGCATAGGCGTCGGCCTCGCCGCCGCTCTTGCCGAGCTTCTCCGCGGCCCACTGGCCGAGCATCCGGTTGCGGCGGGCCACGGCCTTGAATTTCTCCTCCTCGTCGAGGGCGAATCTCTTCTCGAAGGCCTCTTCACGCTTGTCGAAGGTGGTCATGGGATTGGGTTCCGAATCGATGCCCGGAAAAGCCCCGGGGCGGCCTCGTTGCGATAGCCCAGTTTAGGCTTACATATCCCTCGAAAAATGACGAAAACCGTCGCTGCGACAACATAACTGAGACGGTAAAACTACCTTCGCGGGAGGCGGGATCGATTGTGCTGGAGGGCCCAATCAGATAGCGTGCCGAAAGGTCAGGTTCTCGTTCTGTTTCGTGGAGTTCCCGGCCTTCACGGCAGCTCCGTCGTGGGTCCAGTCCTTGTCATCCGGAGCACACCAAATTCATGGATTTCAACAACACACGGTACATCCCAATGAGCCGTCGACGCCGCATTTATGAAGGCAAGGCCAAGGTTCTTTATGAAGGACCGGAGCCGGGCACCCTGATCCAGCACTTCAAGGACGACGCGACCGCGTTCAATGCCAAGAAACACCAGGTGATCGAGGGCAAGGGCGTCCTGAACAACCGGATTTCGGAGTACCTGTTTCAGCACCTCAACGACATCGGGGTGCCGACCCACTTCATCCGCCGTCTCAATATGCGCGAGCAGCTGATTCGCGAAGTTGAGATCGTGCCGCTGGAGGTTGTGGTTCGCAACGTCGCGGCGGGCTCGCTGTCGCAGCGCCTCGGCATCGAGGAGGGCACCCAGCTGCCGCGCTCGATCATCGAGTTCTATTACAAGAACGACCAGCTCAACGACCCCATGGTGTCGGAAGAGCACATCACGGCGTTCGGCTGGGCCACGCCGCAGGAGATCGACGACATCATGGCGCTCGCCATCCGCGTCAACGATTTCCTGACCGGGCTCTTCCTTGGCATCGGCATCCGGCTGGTCGACTTCAAGATGGAATGCGGGCGGCTGTTCGAGAACGAGATGATGCGCATCATCGTCGCCGACGAGATTTCCCCTGATTCCTGCCGGCTGTGGGACATCAAGTCGAACGAGAAGCTGGACAAGGACCGTTTCCGCAGGGATCTGGGTGGATTGCTCGAAGCCTATACCGAGGTCGCAAAACGCCTCGGCATCCTCATGGAAAACGAGCGGCCCGCGGGCTCGGGTCCGGTGCTGGTCAAGAGCTAAAGGGTCGAGAGCAGTGAAAGCACGCGTCACCGTCACGCTGAAATCAGGCATTCTCGATCCGCAGGGCAAGGCCATCGAGGGCGCGCTGAAGTCGCTCGGCGTCGAGGGCGTCGCCAGCGTCCGCCAGGGCAAGGTGTTCGATATCGAGATTGCCGACACCGACAAGGCCAAGGCGGAAGCCGCGCTGAAGGCCGCCGCCGACAAGCTGCTCGCCAACACCGTGATCGAGAATTATCGGGTCGAGCTGCTTTGAGATGAAGTCCGCCGTTCTCGTCTTTCCCGGAATCAATCGCGAGCGCGACATGGCGCGCGCGCTGAAATTGGCCTCCGGCCACGAGGCCGCGATGGTCTGGCATGCCGACACCTCGCTGCCGAAGGGAACCGAACTCGTGGTGGTGCCCGGCGGCTTTTCCTATGGCGATTACCTGCGCTGCGGCGCGATCGCGGCGCGCGCGCCTGTGATGGACGCGGTGCGCGCCTTCGCGCGCGACGGCGGGCTCGTGCTCGGCGTCTGCAACGGCTTTCAGATCCTCTGCGAGTCCGAGCTTTTGCCCGGCGTGCTCATGCGCAATGCGCGGCTGAAATTCGTCTGCAGGGACGTGCACATGCGCGTCGAGCGTTCCGACACGCCGTTCACGCGCGGCTACAATGCCGGCCAGGTGATCCGGGTGCCGGTCGCGCACGGCGAAGGCAACTACGAGGCGGACGAGGAGACGCTGAAGCGCCTCGAAGGCGAGGGCCGCGTGCTCTATCGCTACTGTTCGGCCGAAGGCGTGGTCGACGAGGCCTCCAACTTCAACGGCGCCGCGCATTCGATCGCCGGCATCGTCAACGAGCGCGGCAACGTGCTCGGCATGATGCCGCATCCGGAAAACCACGTCGAAGACATCATGGGCTGTACCGATGGCCGCGGGCTGTTCGCAGGCCTCGTCGCGCATCTGGAAAAAGTGGCGTAGGCTTGCTCACAAATCAGGGCGCCTGGAGCCGGCCCGGAAGACAACCACCGGGCGGTCAATGCCTTTGAGCAGGATGTCCTGCTGCGTTATCGCAAACCGGGCCAGTAGATCACCCACCCCCGCTGCGTCAACGACATCTCTGCTCATGCAAATTTCGTCGCCATTTGCCTGGCCCTGGACCCGGGCCGCGATATTCACGGTCTGTCCGAAATAGTCGAGACGCTCGTTCAAGGTGACGGCGATTGACGGTCCTCGATGGATGCCGACCTTCAAGACGATATCCTGTCCTTGCCGCACTTCGTTGAACTGCCTGATTTCCTCTCGCATCGCGATGCCTGAGCGGACCGCGTCCGACGGCCTCTCAAACGCAGCCATGACGGCGTCGCCGATCGTCTTGATCACGGCCCCGTTGTTCGAAACAACCACGTGAAGCAGCCGCTCGAAATGCTGCTGCACCAGTGAAAACGCCTTCAGGTCACCTATCCGTTCATAAAGCGCGGTGGATCCCTTGAGGTCGGTAAAAAGCACCGTCACGTCGCGCACGCCGATCCCTTCAGCCGATCTGATGAGCTCAGACCGAAACAACTCCCGGAAGCTCTGGGTGACCAGCAAGCGCGCGCCGGTGAGAAACGGAGCGTAACGGAGTTCTGTCCGCGCCGCTCCGGGCGGAATGGCGCAAATGGCGAGAAGCCCGGTCCTGTCGGTTGTATTCTCGATCTCGAACGTGGTCGCGCCGGGAGAAACGGTGCGGCTGGAGGGCTCACAGCCGTCGTGACTATAGCGGACGCGCACCGTTTGCGGCTCGGCCGAGGGGGGGCCTTCAACGAGATATTCAAAGTAGGCCCGGGAATCGACGTCAAAGCCGAAATAGAAACCGCCTTCGGACACGGCCTGAAAAGTCGCAACCGCGTTTGGCGGCAAATATTGCACGCCCTGGCTGACGGCCCTCAAAGCTGCGGCCATGGGCGGTCCATCGGGTCTCAGTCCATCCGGTGTCATTCGACACTCGAAGCAATAATCCGCGGCCGTCACGTCCGACATCTTGTGGAAGACAATCGTTCTGACGGCGGACGATACCGTGAAAGTCACCGCGATGAACTCATCGAGCGTCGAATCGTAATCGCAGCGACACATGGGGCAGTGGTAGCGTTCGTTCACGCCCGTCAGACTTCTGAAGCTTTCGACGACACACGCGCACAGGGGGCATAGCAGGAGCCGATCCATTTCGAACAGGCCGACAGCGGCGGCGTGAACGAACAGATCGATGACTTCCGGCTCCGCGATGCCCGACTTGGCCCCGAATGCGAGCGCATTAATCCGGAAAAGGTCCCTGTCGGTTCCGTTTCGAATGACCGATTCCAGACGCGACAGGACGCGGGGCCTCCACGATCTCGCGACTTCCAGAGCCGCAAAGCGATCTTCCAGAAGCGGCTCGTTGATAACGCTTTTGGAAACGGTGGGCACCGGATCGGCGAGCATGGTAGGCGCCTCTTTTCGACAATCCCCATCTGAAAAATAATCCGGGCGGGGCCCGCAGTCGGCCCGGGCCCGCACCTTTGGTGGGCGCTTGTCAGTTCGTGAGCGAAGCCGCAGCGCCAATCACGAAATCGGCGACCTCCTTGGGATGAGACAGCATCGGCACGTGACTTGACGGGAGCGTGATGATTTTCGCTTTCATGCGCTCCGCGGTGGTTTGCTCCTGCTGAGGTGCAATGGCCCTGTCATTCGATGCCACAACGAACCAGCTCGGCTTGTCATGCCAGGCGGCGGCCTTGATCGGCGTCGCAAGGATGGCGCCTTGCGTCGCGCCCTGGGTTGCGAGCACGAGAGCCCTGTCCTCGGCTGACAGGTCCTGCGCGAAGCTCTCGTCGACGCCTTTGGGGCTGAGCATCAAAAATCCATCTTCGATGGGCCTGATCTCGTTGAAAAGAGGCGGCTTGGGGTATTGCCCGGCCAAACCGCTCAAGGTCTCGCCCTTGTCGGGTGCAAAGGCCGCGACATAGACGAGCCCGGCGACCTTGGGGTTCATGCCGGCTTCGGTGATGACCGCGCCCCCGTAGGAGTGGCCGACGAGAAGGACCGGGCCATCCTGCGCATTGATGAGGCGGTTGGTGGAAGCGACGTCATCGGCGATGGAACTCAGGGGGTTTTGAACCGCCGCGGCGTGGAGCCCCTTGGCCAGTAGAAACGGAATGAGCTTCGACCAGCTCGATCCATCCGCCCAAGCCCCATGGACCAGCACGATATTCTTTACACCTGGCATCAGATTCTCCAGAACTTTAGCTGTTCGATCCTTGAGTCAAAAGGGAAGGCGCGACCAAGAGAAGATTGGCGCGCAAGGTGGATATTGAGGACGTGAGATCAGGCTCGTTCGCAGCGCCGACACGTGCTTGAATCGGCTCAAGAGTGCGAAATGTGCTCGTTGCATCTGGGCGAGTTGGCCGGAAACCGATGTTTTCCGCTAAAAAGCAGGGTGTCAGAAATCATCATCAGCGTAAAGAAAAAACACCTGACCGCACAACCGGCCCCCGTTCGCAACGCGCTCGACACCTCCGATGACATTGAAAGTCCGGGCACATGCCCACCAAAAGGGCGGCGGTGCCTGCGTTGCAACGCGCTTCGCGCCGGAACGACAAGCGAAGCGTGATGTGCCTTCGATTTCGATACACGGCGCTTTCAGGACTCCCGCGACAGAGACACTGCTTATGACGACTGCGTGACTGCTGTGACGGCGATCGCGTAGTCGTATCAGAACGACATTCGTCAGGGAATCACCAGTGTCTTTCAGGAAATTTCGGGCATTCATGCCACGCTGGTTCGGCATGAAGGCCGCCTAGATCGTATCGAGCGGCGACTCGAACTCAGCGACGTGCACAGTTCGTGAAATCGGCCGTCCTCGTCTTTCCCGGAATCAATCGCGAGCGCGACATGGCGCGCGCGTCGAAGCTTGCCTCGGGCCGAGAGGCCGCGCCATCTGATCAATCGAAGGATATTCAACGGCGAGCGAAGAGTCCTTTGACTCCGCATGATGGCGGATGGTTTCCAGTATTTGAGCGATGATTTCGGTCGTATCCGCATCTCCTTCGTCGATTGACTCGATGTGATCAATAATTTCGGTCAAACCGATTTCGTTGTCTGAATCGGAGTTGGTAGCGAAATCGGGACCGCGGCTCCCGCGCGACTGGCTCAGGACGAGGAAGCGGGCTTTGGGTGCAGATTTCTCCGGCTAAATAGAACGTTGCGACCAGGTGTGGCGCAGCCATCACACGGCGCATTGAAACGGCCGCCATCATTGCCCTGTCATCTTCGCATTCGCATTCAAAGGTCATGATCGTTGTCATGTTCCGTGTGGGAGAGCTGTGATGAATGCGGTGCGAACTCTCGTTCTTCTGTCTTCGGCTGCGAGCCTCGCAGCTGTGACTGGTGCGCGGGCGGCCGACCTGCCGGTCAAGGCCAAGGCGATCGAATATGTGCGGGTCTGCTCACTGTACGGCGCCGGCTTCTGGTTTATCCCGGGCACCGATACCTGCATCAAGATCGGCGGCTATCTGCGTGTTGACAGCACCTTCGACGGCGGCGGCTCCCATGGTCAGCCGGCGTGGAGCGGCGATTCCGGCCAGCGCAACCGCTACTTCGACTATTTCGTGTCACGCTCGCGCATGGCGCTGCAGGTCGATACCCGCACCGCTACCGAATATGGCGTGGTGCGCACCTATGCGCAGGCCAACTTCCAGTTCAACAATTTCGGCACGGCCAACAACGCCGTGATCGGCGCGGCACCGGTGATCCCCAATGGGCTGAGCGGCAGCTTCCTCAATGGCGTCGGCGGCGGCTATGTCGCGGTCGAATACCTCTATATTCAGTTCGCCGGCTTCACCTTCGGCCATTCGGCCTCGGCCTATGAAACGCCCTGGCAGGAAGCTCCGGCCAACATCTCGTCGTTCATTCTGGGCGGCCACGGCCAGAACACCGACACCGGCGTCAATAATATCCAGTACACCGCCAATTCAGCAACGGCGTGACCGGCACCATCGCGCTTGAAGATCCCAGCGTGCAGGATCGGACTTCGGTCTATAACCTCTCGACCGGGCTCAACGCGGTCGGCACCAGCGGCTACGCCTATGGCGGGACGCATGCGCCCGACGTCGTCGGCAACCTCAAGGTCGACCAGGACTGGGGCCGCTTCCAGCTTTCGGCCGCCGCGCATGAGGTCGATGCGTCCTACAACATCCTGGGCGCCGGCGCTGTGCCGACCAACCTGTCGGAAATCTCCGGCCATCCGGATACCAAATGGGGCGGATCGGTGCAGGCGGCGTTGAACCTCAGGAATATCCCGACCGGCCCCGGCGACGATATCAAGATCGAGGGTAGCTACGCCAAAGGCCTCACCAAGAACATCATTGCGACCTCCGCGCCTTCCCCGAATTTTGCGATGTTCGGCGGCAGCGGTCGCGCCTACCAGAGTGTCGGCTTCGGCGCGACCACGGATGCGGTGTTCCTGCCGGTGCTCAATGGCGGCACCGGTGACCTGAAGCTGACGGAAGCCTGGGGCTTCCGCGGCTCCTTCACCCACAATTGGGATGCCTACTGGAACTCCAGCATCTTCGGCACGGGATCGTGGGTGCACTACAACGGCACGGTCGGCGATCTCACGACGGCCAAGGGCCAATACTGCTTCCAGTATATGGCCAGCAACAAGCTGTCGGCCGCGGCCGGGACCATCTCTGCCGACTTCAGCTGCAACCCCGACTTCGCCGTCTTCCAGATCGGCTTCAACACCAAATGGACGCCGGTCAAGAACCTGACCTTCACGGGCGAGCTGCAGTATGTGCATCTCGACCAGAATTTTGCCGGAACGGCGGTCCTGACCCCTTCGGCTCCCAAGCCGACGGCATCGTACGAGTTCAAGGACCAGAACACGTTGCTGCTGCAGGTTCGCGCACAGCGTAATTTCTGACGGCGAAGGTCCTTCCTGCCGCGACCGGGACACTGAGCCCGCGCTGCAACATGACTGGGGGCAAATCCCTCCGGCCAAAGCCGGATGTTGCGACCATGTGTGGCGCATCGATCACACCGCCCAGTAATCAAGCACCGTCACCCTCCCGTCATCATCGAACTCGCCCGCAAACGTGATTATGATCATCATGTTATGCCTGTGGGAGAGTCTCTCATGAAAGCGGCGCGATCTCTCGTTCTTCTCTCTTCGGCCGCCAGCCTGACGGCCCTTGCTAGCGCGCAGGCGGCCGATCTGCCGGTCAAGGCCAAAGCGGTCGAGTATGTGCGGGTCTGCACGCTGTATGGTGCGGGCTTCTGGTACATCCCGGGCACCGACACCTGCATCAAGATCGGCGGCTACCTGCGTACCGACGTCACCTTCGATGGCAGTTCCGCCCATGGCGCGCCCGCGTGGAATGGCGATTCCGGCCAGCGCAACCGGTTATTCGACGACTACATCGCACGTTCGCGCATGGTGTTGCAGGTTGATACCCGCACCGCCAGCGAATATGGCGTGGTGCGCACCTATGCGCAGGCCAACTTCCAGTTCAATAATTTCGGCACGGCCAACAACGCCGTGATCGGCGCGGCCCCGACGATCCCCGGCGGCCTCAGCGGCAGCTTCCTCAATGGCGTCGGCGGCGGCTATGTCGCGGTCGAGTATCTCTACCTCCAGTTTGCCGGCTTCACCTTCGGCAGGTCGGCCTCGGCCTATGCCACGCCCTGGCAGGGCTTTCCCGCCAACATCTCGTCGTTCCTGATGGGCGGCCAGAACACCGACATCGGCGTCAACAACATCCAGTACACGGCGCAATTCGGCAACGGCGTCACCGGCACCATCGGCCTCGAAGACCCGAACACGCAGGGCCGTACTTCGATCTACAACCTGTCGGTCGGCCTCAACGCCGTCGGCACCTCCGGCTTTGCCTATGGCGGCGGGCACTCGCCCGACATCAACGGCAACATCCGCGTCGACCAGACCTGGGGCCTGTTCCAGTTTTCGGCCGCGGCGCACGAGCTCGATGCGTCCTACAACATCCTGGGCGCAGGCGGTGTGCCGACCAATCTGTCGGAAATCTCCGGCCATCCCGACACCAAGTGGGGTGGTGCAGTGCAGGCGGCATTGAACCTCAAGAACCTGCCGACGGGACCGGGCGATGATTTGAAGATCGAAGGCGATTATGCCAAGGGCCTGACCAAGTATGTGGTTGCGACCGCCTCCGTGTCGCCGAACTTCGCGATGTTCGGCGGCAGCGGCCGGGCCTATCAGAGCGTCGGCTTCGGCGCGACCACGGACGCGGTGTTCCTGCCGGTATTGAACGGCGGCACCGGCGATCTGAAGTTGACCGAAGCCTGGGGCGCCCGAGGCTCGTTCACCCACAATTGGGATCCGCACTGGAATTCCAGCATCTTCACCGGCCTGTCGTGGGTGCATTACGACGGCTCGGCCACGGACATCACCACGGCCAAGGGCCAATACTGCTTCCAGTATATGGCCAGCAACAAGCTGTCGGCCGCGGCCGGGACCATCTCCGCCGACTTCAGCTGCAACCCCGACTTCGCCGTCTATCAGATCGGCTTCAACACCCGCTGGACCCCGGTCAAGGGCCTGACGTTCACGGGCGAAGTGCAGTATGTCCGGCTTGACCAGAATTTCGCGGGGACCGCGGTGCTGACGCCTTCGGCGCCGAAGCCGACGACTAGCTATCAGTTCAAGGACCAGAACACCGTGCTGCTGCAGGTTCGCGCGCAGCGCAACTTCTGACAGCGAAGGGCTTTATGCATCGACCGGACGCTGAGCCGCCGCGGCCGGTTCGCCGGCGAGACGTCCTTGACTAGTTGCGGCCAACTCTTTTGAACATCGCCCGGAATTTATCCCACAATTCGATCCGGACGCCATTCCTGCGCATTACGATGCTCTGCTGAATGACAGACAGGGAATTGTTCCAAGTCCAATAGATGACCAGGCCCGCCGAGAATTTCGCGAGCATGAACGTGAAGATGACGGGCATCCAGTTCAGCACGGCGGCTTGTGCCGGGTCGGATGAGGCTGGCGTCAGTTTCATCTGCAACCACTGGGTCAGCCCCATCAGAAGCGGCCAAGCCCCGATCACCAGGAATCCGCCAAGCAAAGGCAGGGACACCGGGTCATAAGGGATCAGTCCAAAAAGATTGAACACGTTGGTGGGATCCGGCGCGGACAGATCCTTGATCCATCCGAAAAATGGCGCCTGACGCATCTCGATTGTGACAAACAGCACCTTGTAAAGCGAGAAGAAGACCGGAATCTGGATCAATGTCGGCAAGCACCCCGCAATCGGGTTGATCTTCTCTTTCCTGTAGAGTTCCATCGTGGCCTGTTGCTGCTTCATCTTGTCGTCACGAAAGGCCTCGCGGATCAGTTGAAGCTGCGGTTGTATCGCCTTCATCTTCGCCGTCGACGCATAGGATTTATTGGCGAGCGGAAAAAATGCGATCTTGAGCATCAGCGTCACGATCAGGATCGCCACGCCAAAATTTCCGACCAGTCGAAAGATGGTGTCGATCAGCGTGAACATCGGCTTGGTGATGAAGCGGAACCAACCCCAGTCGATTGCGAGGTCGAACCGGTTGAGATGGAGCGCCTTGTCATAGTCATCGAGGATCGCAACCTCCTTGGCGCCGGCGAACAGACGAGCGGTGGCGCTCGCGGTGCTGCCCGGCGCAATGGTTTGCGCATCCTGTAGATAGTCGGCCTGATATGTCTTCAGTGTACCCAGCGTGCTGGCGGAGAATTCGGCCTGCAGACGCGAAGATGTCCCAGGCAGCAGCACGGCTGCCCAGTATTTGTCGGTAAACCCGAGCCAAACATTGTTGGAGTTAAATGCTATGCGCTTCTTTTCATCGAGGATCTTGTAGGTAACCTCTTGCAAGCCGTTGTCCCCCAAGACGCCGATTGCACCTTCATGGAGCAGATAATAGCCGAGCGTCGGCGGCGGACTGTGGCGGGAGATCAACGCATAGGGCGCCAGCGTGACAGCCGTCTGCCCGCTATTTGCAACCTCGTCATGAATACTGAAGAGATATTTGTCATCAACCGAAATCCTTCGTCTAAATTCCAGCCCCTGGCCGTTTTGCCAAACGAGGGTTATCGGGTGCCCCACCCCGAGGCTATTCGATCCCTGCTGGAGCCAGACCGTCTCTGAGGTCGGCACGTTGAGATTGACGCTGGAGCCATCGACCCAGCCGAATTCCGCGTAAAATGGCTGCGGGCTGCCGGAGGGTGAAAGCAACTCGATCGAAGGAGACTTGGGATCAGTGGTTTGGCGATATTGAACCAGGGAAAGATCGTCGATCCTTCCCCCGGTCAACGCAATTGATCCTTTCAGCCGGGGCGTATCGATGGCGACGCGTTGTGATCTGGCAAGTGCCTCTTGCCGCGAGGACGGCTGAAATCGTTGCTTGTCCGATATTGTTGTGGTCTGCGTTCCCAAGGCTTGCGTCTGCGGCCGGACGATCTCGATGCCGGGTGCAACCGCGCGGGCCTGCGAAGTTTGAGGTGCGGTCGGCTTGCTTCGGAACGACGTGACGAAGAAATACTGCCAGGCTATCAGGATGACGGCGGAAAGCGCGATAGCATAGAAGACATTGTTCTGATCGTGCATCGCAGAACTCCATTTCCGTCCAGCAAGTGGGCCTTCGACGAAACGATTGGCGACCGTCAGCCGATATATAAACGGCTTTTCCGATATCCAGCTCCGCTAAGGGGCAGACTCGGACGTAGCAAGCTCGCAATAGCGAGGGGACCTCTGATCGCGGGCGCGCCGAAATAGCGCCGCTCGATCGTCATCATCTGTTCATACTAAACGGGCTGATACGGCAACCGGGGATTGTTCGGTTGTGCGG
>Ga0210403_10004214_pt1 | contig 12424 bp, 8 predicted proteins | sample IncBWC19MmetaG_FD_150863 | JGI IMG/M metagenome (GOLD analysis project Ga0210403, IMG submission 150863) | Forest soil microbial communities from Barre Woods Harvard Forest LTER site, Petersham, Massachusetts, United States - Inc-BW-C-19-M | ecosystem: Environmental > Terrestrial > Soil >... | reverse complement strand
GCGTCTGTGTTGTTCTTGTCGAGTTCGATGGCTTTGCGCAGGGCGGTTTCGGCGCCGGGCAGGTCTTTCTTGCCGTTGAAGAGAGCGGTGCCCAGCAGATCGTAGAAATTGGCGGTGTTGGGGGACTTGGCGATTTGAGCGTTGGCGGCCGCGATCGCCTTGTCGAATTGCTTTTGCGCGAAGTAAGTGTTCATCAGGCCGCTGAGTCCGTCAGCGGAAGAAGGATCCTTGTCGAGGGCCTGCTGGTAGAACCTCTCAGCCTCGGCGTAGTGCTTCTGCACCAACTGGATGTTACCCAACTGAACCGACGGGGCAGGACTCTGGGGAGCGCGCTTCGCGGCCTGCTCGGCGGCGTCTTGAGCGTCGCTATATTTTTGGCGGGCAAGCTCGGCAACTCCCTTAAGAATAAATCCGTCCGCCGAATAGGGCTGAGCGGTGATGATCTGTTGCGCGGTCGCGAGCAGGGCATCGACATTGCCATGGCGCAATTCCACGGCGGCCAGGGCGCGCTGGGCATCGGTGAGGTCGGGACGGATGCGGACGGCCTCGCGCCACTCCGATTCGGCCCGAGTCTCGTTGTTCTGTTGCAGGAAGGCGAGCCCCATCTGGTAGTGGGCGCCCGCATTGTCGGGATCGTTGCGCAGCGCTTTCTGCAGCGAGTCAACCGCGCCGGTAGGATCATTCTGGCGCAGCTGCACTTGCGCCTTGAAGACGAGGCTTTCCACATCTTGAGGGTTCGACTTGAGGATCTGGTCGTTGAGTTTCGTGGCTTCATCCAAACGGTTCTTGAGAATCAGGAGCTGGATGTAGTTCTTCTTGACCAGAGGATCTTTGGGATGATCGCTATAGAGAGAGGAGTACTCGGCGGTGGCCTGATCGAGATCGTTGGCGGCGAAGTAGAAGTCTCCGAGCATGCGATAGCCTTGGGGATTATCGGAGAGCTCTTTCTTAGTCTGGCGGAGGAAGGATTCGGTCTCGTCCTTCTTGCCTTCCTGCATCAGCAGGCGTACCAGGGCCGCGCGCGGCGCCGGGTCCTTGGCGTCGACCCCGATCGCGTGCTTGAACTGCATCTCAGCTTCGGGAAGGCGGTTGCGCGACTGATAGAAGCCACCCAGTGCCAGTTGAGCGTTCATGGCTTTCGGATCGACCTCGGTCGCCTTCTTGAAATCACTCTCGGCCTTGTCGGGCAAATTGGAACGGAGCTCAAGGAGAGCGAGCAGGAGGTAGGATTCGGAGCGGTTAGGGGCGGCGGCGATGGCCTGCTGCATCTCCTGCATGGCGGCGGGAATATTGTTTTGCGCGCCGTAGTAGTTAGCCCACGCCTCGTGGGTTTCCGCGTTGTTGGGTTGCTTATCGCGAAGGATATCGAGATGAATCTTCGCCTGTTTGAGCGTGTCGAGAACCGGACTGCCGTCGGGATTTCTTACGGTGACGAGAAGGTTCGAGAGATCGGTATGGGCGCGATAGTTGTCGGGAGCAAGCTCGACGGTGCGATTCAGTTCCGGGAAGGCGCGTTGGGTATCGCCCAACTTGAGATACGTCTGGCTGAGCTGGTAATGCGCCTGGGCGAAGCGCGGGTCGAGCTGGATGGCGTTGCGGTACTGGATTTCCGCCTCGCGGTATTTGCCCTCGGCGAAATATTTGTCACCACTCTCGAGGAATTTCTGCTTGCGCACGTTGGGATCGCGCGAGCAGCCGGTAAGTGCGGCGAGGACGAGGGCGCAGGTCAGCAGCAGACGGAAAGAAACGGAGCGACTCATATGGGATTCTCCAACTGCAGACGCGGAATGGCTCACGAAGGCATTTCTCCGCAGCACAACCTCATGATACTGCACGGTAAGGATCGAAAAATAGTTACTGGCGTCATACGCGGACCATGATTTACGCGCATCATGGTTCGGAGTTTAGAGCCCGGAGTCCTCTCAGCGGGGAATGTAGCTATTCAGCAGAGGAACGACATCATCGATAAACGGAAGCAGGCGCCGCTGCGCGGCGTCGGCGGTCTCGCCGGGGTACATGGGAGTGGTGACGCGCACCAGCGAGCCGTCGCTGCGGTTCATCTGAATGGCGTCTTTGACCAGGTAATACTTGGCCCAGTATTCGCTGGCGACGCCGCGATCATGCGCCCAGAACCAGTACAGCACCAGTTGCCGTGAGTCTCCTTTGGTAATGAGATAACGGTTGGCGGGAAACGGTACGTGACTCGGTATGGTAAGCGTGATCTGCTGGTTCTCGATCGGGGTCCAGCCGGAGCCGGGCAGACAGTGCTGGGGCGAGTGCGGAGCTTCGCCGGCGCGCTGGCTGCGGTAGTAGGGAATGAATAGATCGATGTACGGGGTTCTTTGCGGACTCTGATAGATGCGCAGAAGATAGTCGCTGGGCTGGAGAATATCGAGAACGTCCTTTTCGATGGGAACGTCCGCGCCGGTCCATTCGCCCAGCTGCTCGGGAAATTGTTTCAAATCCAGGCGAGGCGGGAACACTTCACTGCCGGCGCGCGCTTGCAGGAGCAGGGCGGTGCCGGCGATCAGGAGCGATGCCAGGATGAAACTTGCGGAGGAACTTTTTGCGGAACTGCCGATCACGGAACCGCTGGCGCCGGCGATTGCTCCCCTCGCTCGATCGCTGGCCGCAGGCGCATCACCAGCATCCTTTTCGGGGAACACGAAGCGGATGAACTGGTGCAGGGCGTAGAACATGAACAGCGAAATCAGGAACGTGATCAGGCCCCAGGAAGAATGGAAATAGCCCTCGGCGGCCTCGGGGTTCCAGTACTGGACGAGCAATCCGGTGCCGATGATGCGGACATCATTGGCGACCACCGTGATAGGAACAGCGGCGAGAGCGAGCACCCAGCGCACCCAGAGGCGCTTCTCGAGAAGATATCCGTAGATGATGGCGAGGGCCACCAGCGACATCAGGGAGCGAATGCCGCTGCAGGCCTCGGCCACTTCGAGAGGCATGGCAGCGAGGTTGATCACATTGCCTTCGCGGAGGACAGGAACGCCGAACACTGGAAGCACGGCGGCAGCGACCTGCGAGGCCAGCAGTTGCATCGGAAAAGTGATCTGGTTCAGAACGATGGTGGGGATTGGAATCATCATCACCAGGAACGCCCAGGGGAAGAACACCGCGCGAAACAGCTTCCATCCCAGAAAAAGGATCACAACTCCGGCCAGAACCAGCAGCATCGAAGAGCGATCGAGGAAGAGTTCCGCGCCCAAGCGGCCGACGATGAGAACGCCGAGGCCTGCGAACAGCACGATCAGGCCGGTCCAGGAGGGCCGGGTGTGAACCCGGGCGAGCCGATCGCGCTCCTGCCAAATTATGAAGGCGGAGAAGAGAGGGACAAAGAAGCCGTGGGAAAAATTGGGATCGTTCCACCACTGGCCAACCAGATGACGGAGGGTGGGCCAGTAGAGCCAGAGAGAAATTACTGCGCCGATTCCCATCTGCCAGAGTGGAATGGCTCGGAAATAGGATGACGCCGGTGCGTCCAATGACTCGGCTTGTGCGGGCTCGATTTGCACAGGGTCGGGATGTACAGATTCGATTTGTACGGACTCGGGTTGCACGGATTTGGGTTGCGCAAACTCAGTTGCACTCGTGAATCACGGGAACCGGGGTTACGCGGTCGGGGAACTTTGAGAATAAGCGAAAGGGAGCGGGTGCGCAATGCAAACTCAAGTCATCGTGGGCTCTTACTTGGGTAACTTTCAGAGGGCGGGCAGGATAAATATGGTGCAAGAGTGGTGCAGGTGCTCAGAGTCCTTAGTTTTGGTAGGCGCTCGGTTTGACGGACGCTTGCTTTGGGTCTATTGAGGGCATCGGCCCAGCTCTAAATCGGGAACCACCTGGAGTGAGAAAAATTTTTCCCACAAGTCCCCCTTGCGCGTGAAGGAATGTCGGATCACGTCTTGCAATCGCTCCAGCCAAGTTGAATTTATTGTCTCTAAGTTATTGAAAATACGGAGTACAATGAGATTCTTGGATCTGGCATCCTGAAGGTGCTGATAGTGGCAATCCTCGTGCTCCTACTGCTGCAGGACTGAAACGGAGCGAAGAGCTTCGGCTGTATGTGGAAAAGGTAAAAATGGGCAATATATTGCCTAATAATGCAAAAAGTGGCGGAGAAGGCTCTGGCGAGCCGGTGGGACTTGCGTTTGTGGAAGGTGTGAGCGCGAGCATGCGGCCGGTGGAGGCGGTTATCCGGGAGCTGGCGCAGAGCGATGTTCCGGTTCTGGTGCTGGCCGAGCCGGGAGCGGGCAAGCACGCCACGGCGCAGCGCATTCACCAGATGTCGCGACGAAGCGCGCAGCCTTTTCATTGGTTTCAGTGTCTTGGCCTGGAGGCGAAGGATCTGGAGATTTTGCGGGAGCAGGAGAACGAAGGCGCTCCGGCGAATACCGGAACGGTTTATCTGCAGGAACTAGCTGACTTGAGTCAGGAGTGCCAGGCCTGCTTGCTGGAAGTGCTGCCGCAGTCGCCGGGAAATGCCGCGGCCGGAGGGAGGCGTGCGCGTCTGATTTGTGGCAGCGCCCGCGATCTGGAAGTGGAAGTCAAACGGGGACGGCTGCGCGAGGACCTTTACTACCGCATCAGCGGAGTGTGCCTGCGGGTTCCTCCGTTGCGGCAGAGGAAGGAAGATATCGCGTTTTTGATGGGGCACTTTCTGCGCAAGTATGCGCGGGATTTCCGGCGCACCGTGCCGAACTTGAGCGCCGAAACGTTGCGCCTGTTTCTGGACTATGCCTGGCCGGGGAACTTGCAGGAATTGGAAGACGCCGCCCGGGTGCTGGTGGCGCTGGGAGACGAAGAGGCGGCCCTGGGCGGTCTGCGCGTTCTTCTGCGCAAGCCGGAGGCGGGGAGTAACGGCGGAGGAGTTTCGCTGAAAGCGGCGTCGCGGGCGGCCTCGCGTGAGGCGGAAAAAGAATTGATCCTGAACACTTTGACGCGCACCCGCTGGAACCGGCGGCGGGCAGCGCAGGAATTGCAGATCAGCTACAAGGCGTTGCTCTACAAGCTGAAGCAGATCGGATTCGAGGGATACGGAGCACCTTAACTCCGCGGAGACGGGAATGACGAAAGCGATGAGATTCACGATTTTGATGGGGATGGGGCTGCTGGCGGCGGGAATGCTGGCGCAGAGCAGTGTCGCTGACAAGCCCTTGGCTGATAAGAGTGGCAAGGGGGCGGCAACGGCGCAGGCTCCGGAGGCATCTTCTGATTCCGATTATGTAATTGGAGCCGACGATACACTGCGCATTTCGGTCTGGAAGGAACCCGATCTTTCAGAAACCTTGCCGGTACGACCCGATGGCAAGATCTCAATGCCTCTGCTGAACGATATTCCAGCGGCGGGGCTGAGCCCATTGCAACTGAAGGAGTCGATCACGGAAAAGCTGAAGAAGTTCATCGCCGATCCGCGCGTGACGGTGGTAGTGACGTCGATGGCCAGCCGGCGCATTTTTGTGACTGGAGAAGTCGTGCACACCGGACCGATGACCTTGCTGCCGCACATGACGGTGTTGCAGGCGCTGTCGCAGGCGGGCTTTACGCAGTTCGCCAATCCCAAAGCGATTTATCTGCTGCGCACCGAGAACGGCAAGCAGGTGAAATTACCGTTCAATTACAAGGAAGTGGTCAAAGGCAATCATCCCGAACAGAACATTGTTCTAAAGCCCGGCGACACTGTTGTTGTCCCGTAAGGAAAGCGATGAGCAAACATCAGAGCATTTTGACCCTAAGCATGCTGGCCTTGGCGCTGAGTGGAGCGTGGGCCCAGGACAGCACGACCCCGCCGACGTCGCCATCATCCACTGAACCGGCATCGACAGAGCCGACTGCTCCGCCGAGTGGCCAGCAGGAGCCGACCCCTGCCTATGGACAGGACAATACGCCGCCTCCGATCAGCGAAAATCCGCCGCTGTCGGGATTGGACCTGCCGTCGCTGGAACCGCACGCGGCGCCGCTGAGTTACCTGCAACCGGGTGCGACGTTCAGCGAATCGGCGGACTCGAACGCGGGCAATGTCGCAGGCGGTTCTGGATTCACCTCGGTCAGCCGCGCGCTGGGAAGCCTGACCCTGGAACGGTTGTGGAGCAACTACGATCTAGCGCTCGATTATGTGGGCGGCATTGGGTATTACAGCCTGCAGGGCCTGGGCCTGAAGTCGCTGCAACAAATGGATCTCGACCAGAAGATCACCTGGAAGCGGGGACAGTTATCGGTGCGCGACAGCTTCAGCTATCTGCCAGAAGGAGACTTCGGCGGAGCTTACGGCTCGACCGGGTCGCAAGGTATCGGTTCGCTCGGCGGCACCGCCTTCTCCAGTTTCTGGAGCGGCACGGCGATGGGGACGTTGGGCCTTGCACCGCGCATGATGAATGTAAGCATCGCGGATATTTCCGAGAACCTCACACCCAAGTCGGCGATCACCGTGGCCGGCGGATATGCGTTCACGCATTTCTATGGAAACGACGTTTCGACAGGATCGGCGTTTATCGGCAGCGCGCAGACCTCAGCGCAAGTGGGATACAACCGCCAGTTGACGTCGCATACCCAGATCGCACTGGTTTACGGGTATCAAGGATTTGATTTTTCAGTCCTGGGAACGGCATTTCATTCTCATATTATCCAAGCGATGTACGGGCACCGGATTTCGGGGCGGCTGGATTTGCTGCTGGGAGCGGGGCCGCAATTAACCTTCATCGACACCCAGAGCGCGGTGTGCAGCGATCCCACGGTTTCGCTCCTTTCTTGTACTGGTCCGGGAGACACCCTGAGTTCCGCAACCACCAAGAACACAAAACTCGGAGTCGCGGCCCAGGCCCGATTGCGCTACAAGTTCACTAAAACCTCCCTCGATCTCGAGTATCAACGTTTCGAGACCAGCGGGTCGGGTGTATTTGCGGGGACGCAGAGTGACATCGCACGATTGACGGCAACCCGTCCTCTTACCCGGGTCTGGAACGTATTCACCGACATTGGGTTTGCAAAAAACGATCGTCTGCAGCCTCTGACGCTGCTACAGGTGCAGCAATGCATTGCCGCACAACCGTCAACCTCGCAGAACGCCTGCCCGGCCAATGACGCGACCAGCTATGAATATGGCTTCGTCGGCGCTGGTGTGCATCGTGCGTTCGGGCGCGACTTCCACGCCTTTTTCAGTTATCAGATTAACGAGTTGGCGTTCGACCAGTCGTACTGCCTGCCGAACACCCCCTGCAACCGGATTTCGAACCGGCAGTTGGTGACTTTTGGATTGGATTGGACCCCGCGGCCGATCCGGATTGACTGATTTCAGGGGCCGAAGAATTTTCAGGCTTGCGGATAAGCAAGCTGGAAGACTCGGCCAGAAGGATACAAGGATGATTCAGAATCGCGAACTAACCATGGACGATTATCTGTCGATGTTGCGCCGCCGGGCGAAGGTAATCCTGATTCCGGCGCTGGTCGCGCCCTTGCTGGGGTATCTGGCGTTCCTGGTAGTGAACCATTACTACGCCAAGTACACCTCGACGTCGACGATCCTGGTGGAAGCACAGAAGGTGCCGGAGAACATGGTGCAACCCGTGGTCTCCGACGATCTGGGAGCGCGCATGGCAACGCTGCAGCAACAGGTGATGAGCCAGACCAATCTGCAGCCGGTGGTGGAACGGGTGTTTCCGGGGAGAAACGGCCAGGAAGTCGGAGAGAAGATCAACGACATCCGGGTGAATATGAAAGTGGAGCAGGTGCCCACGGATTTGTTGCAGCTTGGAGCCAAGAAGAGGCCGGGCACGCAGAGCAATTCGGGCGGGTTCTATGTGAGCTACACCGCACCCAGTGCGCGGGAGGCACAGCAGGTCTGCTCGGAGCTGACCTCGCTGATGATGAATGAAAACCTTAAATCGGTGCAGGCGGCGGCCAAAGGGACCAGCGATGTGTTGAGCAAGGGAATTGAGGACGCCCAGCGCGATCTGGATGGGCTCGATTCCAAACTAGCGGCGTTCAAGAAAGCTCATCAGGGACAGCTGCCGGGAGACGCAGACAACAACCTGAAAATCCTGATGACGATGAACCAGCAACTGGAAGCGCAGACCCAGGCGCTGAGCCGGGATCAGCAGGACAAGGAGTATTCCGAGTCGGTGCTGGCGCAGCAGGTGGCGGCGTGGAAATCGACCCAGTCTTCCACCAATCCGCAGACCCTGGAAAAACAGTTGTCCGACCTGCAGTCGCAGCTTTTGAGTCTGCAGTCGCGCTACACCCCGGATCATCCCGACGTAATGAAAACCAAAGCGGATATCGCCGAGGTCAAGAAGAAGCTGGCGGAGGTCAACAAGGCATCCGAGGATGCGACCGATGCGGGCAGTGGAAAAGGTTCGGCGATGGAGCCGCCCGAAATTCGCCAGTTGCGCGGGCAAGTTCACCAGTTAGCGGACTCAATCACGGCGAGAACGCTGGAGCAGAAGAGACTGCAGCAAGGGATCGCAAAGTTACAGCAGAGCGTATCCCTGAGCCCAGAAGTGGAAGAGCAGTACAACGGGCTGACGCGCGACTACAGCAACGCGTTGAAGTCGTATCAGGATCTCCTGGCCAAGAAGAGCGCAGCCGATTTGACCGTGAATATGACCAATCAGGCGCAGGGGGAACAGATGGCGCTGCTGGCTCCGGCGAATCTGCCGGACGCCCCGAGTTTTCCGAATCCCTGGCTGTTTGACGGGGTTGGGCTGGGGATAGGGCTCGCGGTGGGAATCGGTCTGGCGATGTGGCTGGAACTGCGCGACCAATCCATCCGCACCGAGGCTGATGCAGAGGCCGCGCTGGAATTGCCCTTGCTGGCGGCCGTTCCGTGGGTGGGAGTGGTGATTCTGGAGAACGGGAACAACAGGCTCAAGTTCTGGAACCGGGACAAGAATCCGGACGAGCATAAAGACACAGTTGGAGTTTAGGCGAACGGCGCTTAGGGACCACTATGTATAAAGAGTTCTACGGACTACGTGCAAACCCGTTCAACGTCAATCCAGACCCGCGTTACCTGTTTCTGACGCGGCACACGGAAGAGGCGCTGGCGTGTCTGACCTACGGAATCCAGAGCCGCAAGGGGTTTGTGCTGCTCACCGGGGAAGTGGGGACGGGCAAGACCACGCTGATCAACAAACTGCTGGAGTGGCTGCGGCTGCAACAGGTGGCGACGGCATTCATTTTCAACTCGCGCCTGAACACGCCACAGTTTCTTGACTACATGATGGCGGATTTCGGCATTCCATGCGATTCCAAAGCCAAGAGCCAGATCCTGCTGCGGCTGTACAACTGGCTGTTGGATCGTTACCGCGCGGGGGAAACGGCGGTGCTGATCGTCGATGAGGCGCAGAACCTGTCGGACGAAGTGCTGGAAGAGATTCGCATGCTGACCAACCTGGAAACCTTCACGGAGAAGCTGCTGCAGATCGTGCTGGTGGGCCAGCCGGAGCTGGAACACAAGCTGAAGCAGCCGCAGTTGCGGCAGTTGCGGCAACGGCTGACGCTGCGGGCGAAGACGCATCCGCTGACCCTGGATGAGACCAAGGCGTATGTGCAGCAGCGCTTGCGCATCGCAGGCTCGAATGGGCAGCAGATTTTCGAACCTGAGGCTCTGGTATCGATTCACCACTACGCGGCGGGGATTCCGCGCGTGATCAACCTGCTGTGCGAGCACAGCCTGGTGAGCGCATTCGTCGATCAACAGAAGATCATCGGACCTGGAGTGGTGGATGGCGTAGCGCGGGATTTCGATCTGGGCGACAACACCACGTCCGGCGCGCTGACCGCGCCGGCGGTTGCGTCGAACGGTGGCGCGGAAAAATTTGATCTGGTGGATGCGCTGCGGTCTTTGGCCACCCTGGCCGACCGCTTGCGCGAAGAAGACAAAAAGCTCCCCGACGAAAGGAAACTATGAGCCGTATTCATGATGCGTTGAAAAAAGCCGAGCAGGAGCGGGCGGCGATCCAGGGAGGCGCGGCGCAGCCCAATTTTGCCACGACTCCGGGGGCGGAGCCGACAGCCTTTGCCGAGACTCTCGCGGAGGAGATGGAAGCGTCGCCATCGACGGCTCGAGTGGGGATGCCGGCTTTCGCCAGCCCATTCAATGCCGATACGCTGTTGGCGCGCTGCGCGCAACTGGAATGGAATCCGGATCGGGCGACCATGCTGTTCTTGAATGGCGACGACAGTGCCCGAGGGACGGAAGAATTTCGCACGCTGCGTTCGCGTCTGTATCACCTGCGCGAGAAGATGCCGCTGAAGAAGCTGCTGATTACCAGCGCTCTGCCCAAGGAAGGCAAGTCATTCACGGCGTCGAACCTGGCGCAAGTCATGGTGCGGCAACACGGGCGCCGGGCGCTGCTGATCGATGCCGATCTGCGCGCGCCTCGTCTGCACACCATGCTGGGTACGACTTCCGATCCAGGGCTCTCCGACTACTTGCTGGGAAAGAATGACGAATTTTCGATCATGCAGCGGGGGCCACTGGAGAATCTTTTCTTTATCCCGAGCGGCACGGGCGCGGCGGATCCGGCAGAACTGGTGGGCAACGGACGGCTGAAGCTGTTGTTGCAGCGGGTCGAGCCGTTGTTTGACTGGATCATCATCGATTCGCCTCCCGCGATTCCGGTGTCGGATGCGAGCGTTCTGGCCAAGGCATGCGACGGCGTGTTGATGGTAGTGCGTTCGAATGTGACTCCGTCCGATTTCGCCCGCAAGGCGCGCCAGGAATTTCCGGACCAGGCTCTGGTGGGAGTGGTGCTGAACGGCACTCACGGGGATTCGCTGCCTTATGCGCGCTACTACTACGAGTCGTACCAGAAGAAGCCGACCACGACCAAGGCCTAGGGGAGAAGTGAGAAAGTGATCCGGCTCTTCAACGTCTATTACCCGGTACGAACACTGGTGCTTCTCGTGGTCGAGGCCCTGGTGGTGGGATCCTCTTTCCTACTGGCGACGTGGTGGCTGAACCCGGAGACGAGTTGGATTCTGCTGAACGTCGAGGGCGGGTACTTGAAGATCGTCGGCGTCACGGTGATCGTGCTGCTGCTTTCTCACGGACTTGATTTGTACGATTCCTCCGGCCTCGGCGAGAAATGGGATCAGGCCTTCCGGCTGTTCATGGTTTTAGGGCTGGCGGCATTTTCTCTGGCCGCGGTGGACTTCGTTTACGGCCACTTCCTTCCCGGCCGAGTTTTTCTTCCCGGAGTGAAGTGGGGCCTGGTGGTTTTGGCAGTGATGCTGCTCGGTTGGCGGGGAGCTTACTCGTGGATCGTGCAGCAGCCGTATTTTCGCGAGCGGGTGTATGTGCTGGGCACGGGCGAGCGGGCGCAACGCTTGTTGAACGGGCTGCGGCAACGGTCTGACCTCGGCATCGAAGTGGTGGGATGGACGGGAAATATCGAGGGCGAGCTGACTCGGGAAACGGTGGCATCGCATCTGGTCGGGCTGGCCAAGGACCGGGGAGTGCAGCGCGTAATTGTTGCGATGCCAGACCGGCGGGGCACTCTTCCCGTCGAAGAATTATTGAATATGCGTCTGGCCGGCGTGAAAGTGGAAGAAGCGACCTCGTGGCTGGAGAAGATTACGGGACGAATTGAAGTGGAGCAGCTGTATCCGAGCTGGCTGATTTTCGCCGAGGGTTTCCGCTACAGCAGTTTCTTCCGGATGGTGCGCCGGGGGTTGAGTTTGATGCTGGCCTTGATTGGCCTGGTCCTCGCGCTTCCGCTGTTGCCTTTCATTGTGCTGGCGGTGAAATTGGGGTCGTCGGGTCCGGCGCTGTACCGGCAGAAACGCGTGGGGCGGGGCGGTTCGACATTCTATTGCTACAAATTCCGCACCATGCGGCAGGATGCGGAGGCGGATACCGGCGCCACCTGGGCCACCGATGACGATCCCCGCATCACGCGGGTAGGCAAGTTTCTGCGCAAGTCGCGGCTGGACGAGATTCCGCAGTTGTGGTGCGTGCTGAAGGGCGACATGCATTTCGTGGGACCGCGTCCGGAGCGGCCCGAATTTGTGGAATGGCTCAGCCGGGAGATTCCTTATTACGGAGTACGGCACACGGTGCGGCCGGGCATCACGGGCTGGGCGCAGGTGCAGTACAAGTACGGCAACACGCTCGAGGACGCGCGCGAGAAACTCCAATACGATCTGTTCTACATCAAGAACGCTTCTTTTGGACTGGATCTGCTGATCTGGTTCCAGACAGTCAAGATCGTGCTGTTAGGACGGGGCGCAAAGTGAAAACCTCGCGCGGACGTACGGGGAACCGGTTATGAAATGGGTGTTCTGGGGAGCGGCGGCGGTGATTGCCTACACCTACGTAGGCTATGCCGGTTGGCTGCGGCTGCGCGTACTGTGGCGTTCCCACCCAGTTATGCGCGGACCGAATACTCCGCCGCTGTCGATCGTAATGGTC
>Ga0210403_10004211_pt1 | contig 12428 bp, 9 predicted proteins | sample IncBWC19MmetaG_FD_150863 | JGI IMG/M metagenome (GOLD analysis project Ga0210403, IMG submission 150863) | Forest soil microbial communities from Barre Woods Harvard Forest LTER site, Petersham, Massachusetts, United States - Inc-BW-C-19-M | ecosystem: Environmental > Terrestrial > Soil >... | reverse complement strand
AGCCCAACCCTCAATTCACTGTAAAATTCACCGGGTTGCTCGTCTCGGTGTTAACAGTGACGCCATCACCACCAATGCTCCTAACGGTCACGACAACGTTGCCCGTAGCCGCTCCTGCAGGAACAGTTACGTCTATCGATGTTGAAGTCCAGTTTGTCGGGTTCGCATCGATGCCGTTGAAAGAGACGCTACTTTTTCCCTTGATATCCCTAAAATTTCGTCCTGCAATTGTGACAGCATCCCCTACAGCACCCGCAGGGGGCAATAAGGCGGCAATGTTAGGAGTTGTGTCAATCGTAGGATTGAGGTTCTTTGGGAGCTGCCCCTCAAGGTTCTCATTCTGAAGCCAGATCAGAGTTGTAGGTATGCGAACCTGCCAGGTGTCGATCACGGTTACGTCGATTGGACGCTGCTGCATTGCCTTGATTTCATCGGCTATAGACAGATAGTCCGGGTCTCCGGGTGCCGGCATCGGTCCGCCCCCCCAAAGAATCCCGTATTGTACGAACAAGTTCACCTGGTCCTCAAAACCGGGCCGAGCGGCTAGCACGACCCGTGCAGATCCCGCGCGGAGAAAATCTGCAAAGTTCTGGTCGTTACCTTCGATCTCAGCAAGATCAACCCATCGACTGGAGTCCGCCCAGTAGTAGGGATAACAAATGTACGAAAGCGTTTCCCACTCGAATGCCTGCTCGAGAAACTGAATTGTTGGGGCGAATGTTGCGGACTTGTCGAGAAGATTGTAGGGGGCAGGGACGTGTGGATCGTCCCATTTGATTGCGTTGAGTCCAAAGAAGTTCGGCGGCGGTGGCGGTGGATTCTGCGACGTTGTCGTCACACCCAACATCTCAACGACTTGCCGTTTCAATTCCTGTTTGATGGTCAGTGCATTCCGGTCTGGCGAATTCGCATCAACGAGGTTCGTCTGCTGAAGGTCAAGCCCGGCAAGTTCGGCATTGTAGGCCTGGAGCATGTTGTTGTAGGCAGCGACAATTAGAGCATAAGTATCGTTTTCCCATTGCTGGACCGTCTGGTCCAACGGTTGGCAATTTACCTCCACGGAGACTTCAAAACCAGTATTGTTGATAACCTGAACGGCGACTGGAACAGCACCTTGCGAAATGGGGCCAACCGCGGCGCCTAGTATCTGGTCGGTGATATTCGTATAGGGACCTACGACAGCTGCAGGCGTCGGACTTGTTACCGGCACTCCGGCACCGACAGCCACAGCTATTTGGCTATTCGGAAAGTCCGCAGAGCCGCCAGTCATATACATCAAGCTCGCGTTCCAGCTAGCAGCGTAATAGCCATTTGGAACCGAGACATTTGAGTTAGCTGAATACCGAAAATCATGGACAACCGGAACAGTGGCAGGGTCGGTGGGGTAGCCAATATTGACTGCGACTGTGAGAGGTTCGGGGGGGGAACTGACTCCACTTACAGCATACCTGGCGCAAAGTCCCGAATACGAACCGGCAGTGACGTCGGTGGGTTGTAACGGCCTAGTATTGGTGGTTCCGTCCAGCGTCAAGGGCGCTGGAGGTTTGTTCACCATGTTCTTTGCGAGATCATTTCGATGGAGCCACCGTGTCCATGCGCCAGGCTCTGGAATCTCGAATTCCATCAAGAACCGGTGGGGGTAGCGATCGAGTTCAACATTTTGGATTTGATCGACCCATCTGTAAATTCCAACGACTGGCCCGCCTCCTTGTGCGTTGTCGAATTTGTGTTCTTCTTTGTCTTTTTCCCGCGTTAGCGTACTGACAGTCCTGATCTGTCGTGTCGTTTGTTCTATTTTGCTGACAGCGCGAGATACAGTTTCGTGTGATTGAGTCGTAGCCTTGGACGTCGAAGATGCATTCGAATAGTCCAGCGAGCCGCCCAGATGCGTGTTCACCTGCGTGGAACCGTAAAGCCCCGATGTGTCGACTTGACCATCAACGTGCGCGGCGATTGAGATGTCAGAGGAAGACTGTTGTTGGAGCTGTGTGAGATCGGTGGTTGTTGTGTCTTGCTCCTTTAATTGCGTGGTGCTCTGCTCGGTCGTTGTGGTTACTTGAGTTTGGTTGACGAGAATATGGACCCGGTCTTTAACTTCGCCCTTCAGGATATTCTCTATGGACGCAATTTCGGCGGGCTCGTAATGGTCCCATTCTTCACGCGTGATGTAAAGATTGGCAAACCCAGGTTTGCGGACGAGCACAGCCTTCTTGTGGGACCGAATGTACGAAAGTACAAGGCCGACGATGTCAGGCAGGACGGGCGTCCGCCAGCGCAAATCGTTATATATGTCGTCCGGCGTCTGAATCGGGCTTGGGTTTGCCTGCAGATCGTTCACAAGGCCTATGACCAGCAGCCATCTAGTCAAAACTCCCAGCACTTCAGTCAGCGAGAAACTCACTCCCCAGGCGCTCAGGATCAGCGCGACGTAATAAATGTCGCTGATGATCTGTCCCAATGTCGCCCACTCAGCCGGTAGCGGCTGACCAAGAAGGGCGTTCGCTTGCTGGGTCAGTGCCGCGACCGTTGGCCGGCTGTAAGGTGGGTAGGCCGGCGGAACGGGGTTGTTCGCTGCCAGCCACTGGTCCAGCTTCCACAACCCGACAAACAAGTTGAACATGTTCGCCGTCAGCCTCGCATTCGCCGGCGTTCCTGCCACATTGGCCGTGCTCAAATACTGCCGCAGCGTCGTCGGGTTCGACAGCATCTTCTGGTAGCTGGCGATTGCCTGCTGAATCGTGGGCTGATCCAAGGCTTGCGCCCCCTGAATAATTGGCTCAATATGAAACGGATTCGGAAGGTTCAGATTAGTCGCCGGATCTGGAACTCGCCTCTGCGCAGGCCGCGCGAGACGCCAACGCATGATCTCGCCCATAGGCTGCCCCTTTCAGTAGGTCTTCACACAGCCAACGATTTAATGGTGCGGATAGGCTGGTCTTCGTTTCACCCAACCATGATTGGGCCTAAATTATACGCCCTCCAGTCAAGTCTCCAACGGCTTCTGTCTACCCTAATAAACGAAAAATGAAGCGCAATTGGCTCACGCGAGTTCACATTTTTCCACCAGATAAAGTGTCCGTTCTTGCAGACCGGCACTCTTACGGAGTCCTTGAAGTAGGCGCCACCCCGAATATCCGTTCACTTGTCAGGACAGCTGACTCAAGACCATAGCACCGGTTGGTAGCCTTCCGGCGTCGGCTTTAGAAATGTCCTGCGAGGTTCCAAAAGGGTTAGTGAAGGCCAGTCTCGGTTGCCAAGGAAGGAGTAAAAGCGACTGGCAGTCTATCGTTAGTGCCGTCTGCCTGGTCACTTCGCCCATCTGCATCGTGCCTGCGATAGGAACTTGAATTTGTTCGCCTTAGTCAAAGGATTCAGTCTGGACTTTGGTCCAGAGTCAAATGGAGTCAGTGGGACATCCTGATGCTCGAAATTTCTTTCACTCACGGTCGTCCTCCCTGATCGCCTGCATCTCGGTGGGCGTCGGTGGCATGCAGCGCACCTTCGACCCAATTCAAAGGCAGGTGAGTCGGTGTTTGCCACCCGACTCAATGTTCTTTTCCAGAGATAGTCTTGTATTCAGACATAAGCCAGTTCGGCGGGTCGCGCCCCACGCGGGATAGTGGCCAACAAAGCGTCTCTCAAAATGTTCTGGTCAGAACCGAAATTCAGCCACTACCCGCAAAGCCTTTCATCTTGACTGGTAGCCTGCCTGGGAGGACAATCGCTGGGCTCGCGGAACACTAGAGCACACAAATGCACAAACCTAACTGCTGCCCTCGAAGCCTGAGCTGGGTGACAAAGCTCCTGAGCGTCACGATACTCGGCTGCTCGAACCTTGCTCTTTGCCAAGTCGTGACAACTTCATTCGACGCGCCCGGTGCAGGCACCAGCTCAGGGCAGGGTACCGATGCTGGGGCAATCAACGAGAGTGGGCAGATCACGGGCACCTTGGTGGATTCAAACTGGCTTTCTCATGGCTTTTTGAGAAACTCCGATTCGACGGTAGTCACCTTTGATCCGTCTGGTGATGGCACCACTCAACCTATCGGCATCAATGCAAGCGGTCAGGTCACTGGCACGTTCCAGCCCACAGGGGGCGGCAATTATGTGGGCTTTATCCGGAACCAAGCTGGAAGCGTGACAACATTTCAAGTTGCGCCGGTCATGGAATCCACCGGTATAAACGACATTGGGCAAGTCACAGGACTTTATGTTGACTCGGGAAGAGTGAGCCACGGCTTTGTTCGCGACCAGAGTGGGAATGTCCAGCTGTTTGATGTGCCAGGGGCAGGCACCTCAGCTCTTCAGGGCACATGCCCAACAAAAATCAACTTGGGTGGGACGGTGACGGGATACTACATTGACGCGGCGAGTGTCGCGCATGGTTTCGTTCGCAATACGGATGGAAGCATCGTGACTTTCAACGCCCCCGGCGCGGGCGGCAAGTACGGTCATGACACGATCTCCGCTGGCTTCAATTCAAGCGGACAAATCGCTGGCTATTATTCTGATTCTTCCTCAACTCATGCGTTCTTTCGGGATGCGGATGGAACGATCACTACTTTTGATATCCCCGGTGCGAGTTCGACATTCGCAAACAGCCTCAATTCAAACGGTCAGGTTGCCGGTGTCTACTATGACAAGCTGGGGTACCATTGCTTCGCGTGGGATCGACTCGGAAACATGACCGAGTTCGACGCGGCAGGCGCTGCGAGGGGGAAGACAGGTTGTGGAGGCCTGAATTCCTCGTTGCAAATTGCAGGATCGTACGGCGACGCGAACAACGTGGCACATGGTTTCTTGGGCGTCCTCAACGGTTATTTCACCAAGACCAGTGTGGCCTCTAACCCGAATCCTTCTATTTATGGTCAGGCAATTACTATTACGGCGACAGTAACGTCGGAAGGACCGACCACACCCACTGGATCAGTGACCTTTAGCGTCAGCAAGAAGGTGGTGGGAGCATCGAGCCTTAGCGGGGGCACTGCACAACTGACCACCGCAAAACTATTGGCCGGAACCGATGTCGTGGTTGCCCAATACGACGGCGGCAATGGGTTACTGCCTAGCAGGGCCACGGTGGCGCAAGTTGTGCAGGCCGCTTCTACCTCAATTGCATTGACTTCGTCTCAAAATCCTTCGTCCTACGGTCAGCCGGTGACCTTCACAGCTGCGGTAACGGCTCAAACGAGAGTGGTTCCCGCAGGCAAAGTGACTTTCTCGGCAGGCTCCAATGTCCTAGGGACTGTGAGTCTCAGAAAGGGTGTGGCCACGCTGACAACTTCGTCGTTACCGGTTGGCTCCACGGTGATAACGGCTGTGTTCAGCGGACCGAATTTTCTGACTAGTACGACTCAGCTGACGCAAGCTGTGAATTAATCGAGGGTCCGTTCGCGATGCCCCTTCAACTTCCCGCAGCATCGTCAGGATTTGCTCTGGTTTGTACCCCTGCATGGGCATGACGCGCCTTTCCTCCAAGTGGGATTTTCTCTCTTTCCACTTGGTACAAAATTCGCCGGTCACGTTATACCTACCGCCCCGGTTTTGAAGATCACACAGTGTGTTCTGATCCGTTGTGAAAATTCTCTACTCTACCTGATTCTTCAAGGACTTTCCAGAATGACGTTTGGACCCGTTCTGATCCGGGATCCCTTGACGAACCGCCGTGTTGAGCGATCAGCGAAAGCTGGAAACCGAATTCCCTCCGATGAGCCCGATAATTCCGCTGGTATACTTTTGCACCGGATGGAGTGCATCAGGTTAACCCGGACGGATTTCGAGCTTCTCAAGGTCCTCCAAGCTCGACTACGGTGGGATTGGCCAGCAACCTTCAGCACCAATCCACAGGGCGACATTTGGCCCTTTGTAACCTGGGGTCTGACCCCTGAAGAACTACGAAACGGAATACGCGGTTTGTCGAAAGTGGTCGACGAGGTAGCCGATGCCTACATTTGCCGCCGGCATCGGGGCGGTCGGTTCTTCATCGACGAGTCAGGCGCCTATGCGGTACTTCGAGAAGGTGCGGGACGAAAGGTAAAGTTCGCTTACTTCCTTATTAGCCCCTGAGTCAAAGTTGTGGTGTCGGAAAACTACACATTTCTAATGCCAGCAGTTGGAAAATCAATAAGGCGTCTTTTTGGGGCTTCCACAGAAGCGACTCAAGGCAGGTTTTCTAACACCGCTGCGGCAGCGGTGTGGCGGAAGGTGCCTTTCGCTGTGTTACCCGTGGCTCGACTAACGCAAAGACTGAAGGCATCACTCCCGGCCTAGTCAGATCCAATCCTTGCCGAGTTGGGAGGCAGCTGTGCATGTGATCTTCCTTCACTGTCGTCGGAGCCAGTTCGCCACAGCTCTTGGGTCAAACCGGACACATGTCCCAATACGGAATGATGGGATACGGCCGGCCTTGGCTTGTTTGAAGATGGTGATTCTCGAAACATTGAGAAGTTTTGCAAGTTCTTCGGCGGTCAGAGCGCCCTCCATTCGCTCAATTCGGTCCGCCAGAGTTAATGACTCGGGGATTCCTGTCTGAGACTGGGGAGTAGATGGGGTCGCCTCACCGACGGATCTGCGAGTTGCCTTCCCGTGCTTTTTCAATGAGGGGGCGAACGCCTGCACGGGCAACCCGCCTGATGTTGGTTGTGTTGACATCGAATTGTTGCCGAACGCCGGGGAGACACGTGGCCTCCGTGTTTGAAAGCGTTCTCTCGTTCAAAGTCCGGCGTCGTAACTACCGCTCGGTGGTGGCAGGAGCCACGGGGCAGAGGATGCCCGGTACTACTAGATTTGGATACTGCGCGGAGCGCTACGGGATGAGGATAAACGCTTCGAAACCCGGAGCCGGAGAGTCAAATCACGTTGATGCCCGGACGGCGGCTCCGGCGCACCTGGCATGTCGTTGATTAATTCGAGCTTGTTCGTGAGTACCATTGTCCGCAACCTTGATCCAAGTTCATGCCGCCGCGGGTTTATCGATGACATGTGAACGGCGATATGCCTTTGCTCCCGAGCCGGTGACCCAGCCAGGCACCTCAAACCGGCCTCGGTCCACAGTGACGTGGACAAAAATCTCCGAGTCTGCGTGCCCTGCCGAACGCACCGCATTACCGAGTGTTTCCAGCGTGTCCTCAAGAAGAACCTTGGCACGGCTAATCTTAACCGCCATCACATTCGAGTTGGACAAGGTCACTTTTATCTCCTGGCCACTAACTTGAATCTGAATCGGCAGTTCCTCATTCAATTCAATACGGCGTCCGTCGAACAAAACGAGGAGGGCCGGGACTTTGAGCCTTGCTGGAACATCTGCAAGTGATGTCATCGTTGCCCTTAGCAACTCCTTTGGCAGACCAATCCAGCAAAATCCATCTGGCTCCGACATCTCAAACGCCTTGGCGATAGGTTCAGTGATAGCAAGACTAATCGCCCGTGCTAGTGCTACCGGGTCTACTCCCTCATCTCTGCCGATGAAGTCGCGCTCACCTAGTTGGCTTGAACCTGCCACCTGGACTTCCCCATCAACCTTGCGAACATCGCCAGTAGTGTGGTGGTGACTTGCCTCGGGTGCTGTCTCAAGGACTCCTTGCGATAGGTTTGGACTCACTAGACCGTTGATCTCCTCCCCACCGTTCGGAGCGGTTTCTTGTGCTTCATTGTTGAGGTTGCGGACCTCAGGACTGCTGAGGCCCTCCAGAGACACCTGTGTTTTCTGCACAGGAGCTCCACTGGCGTTGAGTTCGTCAAGTTCCTTGTTCATTGGTTGTCCTTTATTTGAGGCGAGTCCTCATGCTGACTTTCTCGTGACGGCAAGGATGTGTTCGGCTCACGCACGCCCAGTTTCTCGAACATCACCTTTAGGCGTCCAAAGAGTGCCGTCAGATCCTCGTGATCAAGGTTCGGTTTGTGGACCAGGTGCTTATTTGCCATAACTCCAGCCCAGGAGACGATGAGGTCAAGAGGCGAAGGTTCTTGCCTCATGACACTGGAGTCCCAATGTTCGCCTTCGCGCAGGTACAACAGAGACCTGCGAAGCACGGACAGAGGGATTCCCACGTCCTTGTTCAACCAATTGAGCTGAATGATCCGGTCGGGCAGGTCGTCTAGGAAGAAGCGTTTGTGTCCTCTGCCCGGGACGGTCTGGCCGTTTGGCAGCAACCCTAACCGGACATAGCTCCAAAACGTACGATCCGCGATCGGAACGCCCGCCTTCTTGGTCCGCTCTTGAACTTCATCGAGGGTCAGCATTTTCTTGCCTCACTTCTTTAGATGTACTATAGTGCATGTTAGATGCACAATTATTTTAGTCGCGTTATAGCCGCTCTAGCGAGGGGCCGCGATGGAAAGTTGGCTGTAAGGACTAAGTAGTTTATAATGAGCATTATAGCAATACACGCATTGGGCGTACAAGACCACAATCGGCTAGCCCTTCACAGATATTGTGCATCTTATGGGCACAATACTGTATCTAATCAAATGGAAGCAACTCGGGAACGATTATCAGGGCGATCAGTCCTAGGCACGTCCATAGGCGTATTGGGGAACAAATACATGAATGAAGAAAAACCTCTAGACCGGCTCGATGGTGTCCGTAAGGAAGCATCCGCGGAGGAAGCGGATCTCTCGAACGTCGGCGAGACGGAACTGGAAAGCGTATCGATCTCGAATGTAGGAGAAGGTTGGTGCCCGGATGCGAACGCTGCCAATGTAGACGATGACCGTCCTGAACCGGCCGTTACAGCGTCCACCAGCAAGAGTGCCCTCGCGCCTGCTGACGAGGATGGATCCAACTATGGCGATCTCACAGATCCCGAGGTTCAGCTCGCGGTCTACGAAAGCGAAATTGAGGGCTTCGCGAAGGATGGTAAGGGGTACAAGGGGCGGTGTCCCTTTCATCCCGATCACGATCCCTCGTTGAGAATCAACCTCAAGAATGGGAAGTGGGTGTGGTTCTGCCACCCCTGCACTGCCAGAGAGGGAGAATCGGTAGGAGGTAACGCCTTCGAACTTCTGAAGAGGCTCGGCAAGCTGCCGAAGGCTAAGAAGGATATCGAGCGCAAAGATCAACCCACCATGACGTATGACTACACCGACAAGGACGGTAAACTCTTATTTCAGGCTCTGCGTTTTGGTGACGGAAAAGGCAAAACTTTTAGGCAACGGCAGCCCGATGGAAAGGGCGGCTGGATCTGGAGCGTCCCGGAGGAAGTGCGGACACTCTACAATTTGCCGGAGGTGACGAAAGCTGACCAGGTAATGATTCTGGAAGGCGAGAAAGACGTGGAAACAGCGCGCAGGCTTGGTTTTGCTGCAACAACCAATCCGCTAGGAGCGACCAAGTGGTTGCAGAAATACTCCGAACTGCTTGCTGGGAAGGACGTCATTGTAATCCCCGACAACGATGCGGCTGGGGACAAGCATCGCAAAGTCGTGCTACAGGCTCTGTGCGAATGCTTGCAGCATCCGGAATCCATCAAGGTGGTCCAGCTACGTACCGGGAAGGATTTGACTGAATGGGTTGAAGCGGGTGGTAGCGCACCGCAGCTGTCGGAGGCGATCGCCAACGCTGCCAAGTTTGCGTACGTCGACAGCGAGACGGGTAAGTTCATCGTGGTGGGCGAACGCGAGTATGATGTCGTCCTCGTATGCAAAACCGACCTCGCCGCTTCGCGGTACAAGAACCTCGGGTTCGAGACTGTGGTGCGCGAAAAGGGGGACGACGAACATCTTGCGACAGAGGTTGCCGGCAAGAATGTTGTGCTGACATTCAAAAACGAGGCGGTCGTGGACGCCTTGCTTGCCGAAGCGCAATCGCTCAAGATTGTTACAGGTCTAGCCAAGTCCGCCGAGGAGTATCTCGCCTGGGTTGCTGCCGCACCTGATAGACGCATTCGCCTGGTGGTGTCAGACGCCGACGCCTTCCTGAAGAAAGAAATCCCGCCGCGGGAAGTGTTAATGAAGACGCGGGCGGGTTCGGCAATTTTCTACGCCCAGTCGATCAACCAAATATTTGCCTGGCGAGGGACCGGCAAAACCTATATCGCTCTTGGCATCGTGAAAGCGCTCGTCTGCGGCGGTAAATTCCTGACCTGGAGGGCATCGCGGCCCACGAGAGTGCTTTACGTGGAGGGTGAAATCCCAGCGAGCCAACTGCAGGACAGGCTGAAACAAGTGATCGGGAAATCAAGCAAGAACCTACGGATCATCACGCTCGATGAGCAGCCAGACAATGAGATCCCTAGTTTGCTGAGCGAGTACGGCCGTAAGCTAATCGAGGAAGCAATCGGTGACGCGGAAGTGCTCGTATTGGATTCCATCTCCACGCTGTTCAATTTCTCGACTAACGACGAAGAAAACTGGCTCGCCGTGAACGCATGGCTGAAGAAACTTCGGTCGAAAGGCCTCTGCATTGTCTTCCTGCATCACGCCGGCAAAACGGGTCTGCAGAGAGGCTCATCCAAAGCTGAGGATCTGTTGGATACCTCGATCAAGCTGGAGCAACCTGGGGACTACCGCATCGAGGAGGGGCTGCGCGCCAATCTGACCTTTGACAAAACCCGTGGTGTCGCCATGATCGATGGAGAGTTTCAAGTTTCGATGGAAATTAAAGATGAAGTGGCTGAGTTCTTCGGTGGTGCCATCGGGAAAGGAAAGGGGCGCCAAAAAACTGATAATTACGAACAGGCTAAGGTGTTGTTTGAGAAGCATCCTGAAGTGTCCCTCAAGGCACTCGAACGACGCTCAGGCATTCCAGATTCTTCGTTGCATCGCTACAAAGAACAATGGCTTGAGGAGAAAGCCAAGAAGGACGAGCCGAAGCGATCCCCGTTCATCGGCGCCGAAGACCAGGTCAAGAAGCCTCCTGCTCGCGAGTTGTTAGCCAAACGAGCAATGACTGAAGGGGCGGAGGTGGACAAGAAGAGGGCGTGATAGCTCAGTTACGATACACGAGACGCCTATTAATCGAGCAGCCTTACAATGATGAGTTGCCTGCACCACGCTTGTGGGGAACTTGACCGTTTGCCATCGCGGGTTAGGCTGTCGACGTAAAGAAAGAGCAGTCAACATGAGGTGCCGGATGAAGGCCCTGAAGCCGTTGAAGCCTTATATGCTCAGACGTTGGAGGACAGGCGATCCCCCGAACTGCCACTACTTCTTCACTTGCGCTAGACCTGGAAGGAGAGGGTACTCGGTGAGCAGACATGGTACGGTGTCGGACGATTTAGTTCGCCGTTGGGTTCTCGGCTTACCTGGCCCCAGAACCTCGATTGTCTCTCTTCTGGGTTGCAAGCTCGACGGCCTCAGCGAGTTTTCGTTCTATTCGTTCTACGGCGGCTTTGACCTCCCTGCAGAGCATCCTGGTCGTCTCTCGTTTCAAGAGTGGCTCACCCGTTGGCATCGAGACCAGTCTATAGTCGTTCGCGAGCACCCGACGTGCGACTTCAAGCCAATACGGCCTGAGACGCTGGATGCAGTTGCGTCCGATATCAGAAGATTGCAATCAGCGGGACGAACGGTGATCCTTATCGATTCCGGGGGACAGACGCGCACTGGAGTGGTCTGCAACCATATGCGTGCCGCCGAGGACAGCTCTCAACTGCCTTGAACTTGTTCGGGGTGACTGTGTTTAGAAGTCGGGGACCGATGGAGGTGAATGGAGTATTGGACAATGGAACAGTTTCTAACGATTTTTCAGAAGGCTGTCTGGGCGATAAAGGAACCACGTCTGTTTAACACAGAGCGAGGTTATCAAGGAGCATTGATCCACGAGCTTAAGAGCACGATTGCCCATGCTGAGTTTCCTGGCGACCCGATGGTTGAACAGGAGTACCAGAAGACGCTGCCGCACCACGGAATCAATATTCGACCAGACCTAATTATCCATATTCCATTTGAAAGGGGCGTGACGCAACGCCGTGATGAGGGAAATTTCGCGGCTGTTGAGATCAAACTTCGGTCGACTGAAGCACAAGCCGATCAGGACTTCGCAAGCTTGGGACTAATGAAAGAGAGGCTCGGCTATCCGATCACAATCTTTCTAAATATCGACTCTTCGAAAACGTATGCCGAACGATGCCCCGCAAACATAGCCAAGCAGACCGCGTGCTTCTCGGTACGTTTGAAAAATGGAGAGCCTCTAGTTTTGATGGACCGGTGTGGCTAAAGAGGTCTCAAGCCTCATCGATGGATAACCCCCGTTTGCCTTCCCTCCGACCGAGCAATCCCAAAACCGTAGTGAGTAGGGACGTTCCGTCCCACTCACGTAGGTGCTATAGGTAATGGGACGTGGGACAGATCGCAAGTCTTAAGCTAAGTCATTTATTTTCAATAAAGACTGAAAGAAGACCGCCGTCCCACCCCATAAGATGATCCAACGTGGGACGAACCAACCCAGGATCGGCCCTAGAACCCCGTCAGATCGCAGGACCACCGCG
>Ga0210403_10004210_pt1 | contig 12429 bp, 14 predicted proteins | sample IncBWC19MmetaG_FD_150863 | JGI IMG/M metagenome (GOLD analysis project Ga0210403, IMG submission 150863) | Forest soil microbial communities from Barre Woods Harvard Forest LTER site, Petersham, Massachusetts, United States - Inc-BW-C-19-M | ecosystem: Environmental > Terrestrial > Soil >... | reverse complement strand
GCATATTTTATTGTGTGAAATCCGTATCCAATCGTAGGGTTGGAAACAGTATGATTCTTGCTGTCTTTACCATCGAAGAACCATAATTTGCATTCTGGTGACACTTGAAGTGTGAGCCGATGCAACTCGCGCATGTCACTGCGTTTTGACTCCGGTTGGCTGGTAATATACTTCTCGATTTGTGCTTGCACGTTCATAGGTTCTGCTCCCAGGTTGGGCGCGTCCTTTTAACTGCCGAAGCTAACACAACTGGGGGTGCCCCGTCCTTGCGCTTTGTGCAAGGGCGGGTACGATGCTGTCGGCAGCACCGGGTTTGACTTATCGCGTTCTGGCTCCGCCGAATTTGCACAAGCTGGGCAACTGCGAAAGCTCTGGACGTCATGCGTCCGTAGTACCCACCCTTGCAAAGTACGCAAGAGTGGGGCACCCTCAGTCGAGGTGATTTCTGCAACGGGTGGGCACCCGCCGACCCTTGGGATTGACTTCATCGTACAATGCCCGGCTGGAACGTCAATGGAGGCGCCCTTGAACGATAAGAGCAGAGGACGGCAGATCTATGGGAGCCCTTCAGCCCTCAAAAAGGCCAAAGCGGATAAGAAATTCTCGTACGTTCTGGCCTTGGCAAGGGCGATAAATGCGCTCAACTCCGCTCATTCGCTCATGATGAGCGCCGCCAACCGAAATACTCCTGAGGCCATGCGTGACCGGATGAATGGCAACTTCTTCGTGTCTGGAATCCTCTATGAGACGCTGAAGCTGATACGCGCGATGAGTGGCGTTTTCAGGGATGACATTAGCTTTGAAACGAGCTTTCGACTTGTACTCAAGGATACCTCCGCGCTGGCGCTGGAAAAGATGCATCTAAAATCGGCGAGACACGGTGGCGTATTTCATTTTGCGCCTGACAGATTTGCCGAGGCGATCGCGAAGACGCCGATGACGGAATGCGTATTTACGTCTTCAGGGCCCGGAGAAAAACGAGGGAGCGTTCACTACGAGTTTGCCGATCTCATCACGGCGGAAATGATGGTGGGCAAGCGGATCGATGACGAGGCATTGGTGAACGAGATGTTCGTGAGGATGCACGATCTCGTACAGAAGATCACTGAACACTCAGAGAACTTTATTGCCGACCAGTTGAACGTATGGGGGTTTGAGGTGCGTGCTTCGCAATCGGTTTCCGATCATGCCTGACGGGTTCTGCCTCTTCCGGTGTAGCCTGTGGATTCGCGCTGGAAAGACTACGAGATGCGAAAAGGGCCGGTGGCCCATTCAAGCCGCACTTTGGCTTGAGTGGGGCAGTTTCGCCGTTGGACAGAGTCCTTGCCACCCTTTCCCGCTTTCTCGCGGCCCATTCGCATGCAATTTCCACGTTTCCGGCGACAGCAGAGAGTCACTAAGTGACTCTGCCCAGATGCGTGAAATCGTTTCAGTCCCCAAGGCACAGCGGCAGCGTACGCCCGAGAACATCCCCACTCAAGCCAAAGTGCGGCTTGAATGGGCCACCGGCCGGCAGTCCTGCCGGTAGCTCGCGAAGTCGCGCCGCACGTGATGTTGAAGAAGGACAGCGCCGATGCCTCCCTGACTACCGCTCAACCAAAGTGCTCCTGCTGATTTCGACCGGCACGTTCGGATAGCCCATCTGCTCGAGCAAGAGAATTGCGCTGATTCTGCTGGACGCTTGGTTTTCACCCGGCCCCACCATTACCTTCGCTATAGGTAGGCGTGACACACGCTCTTTGACCCAGCACGGGAAATCCAGCGGGAGGTATCGGGCCAAGCTAGATTTCTTCTGGGAGAACCGTACTTCAGGAAAGTCGGCGACCTTAAGCTCGTGAACGATGCGCAATTCGCCCTCGCTATCCCACTGTTGGTCCTTGGCCAAGGGGCGCAAGTTTATAAATCCACTCATCCCACGCCAGATAGAACAGCCTTGCCCACTCTTCCGGCTTCTCGGCGCGTTCACCCGTCAGTCCGGCCATGTAAAAATCGAACGTGGCATATACCACCTTTTTTACGGCCGCCTCCAGTGTGGCGCGATCATAGATCACCCGATAAAGTGTGCTATTCGGTTCTCGGTTCAGTCCATTTGGGTAAAACCCGATAGCAAATCTCCCCGGCGAGGCCTTTGTATATTTCGACCACTGGTTCAAATCATCTGGTCGGGAGCTAAAACATGCAACGTAGAATTTGCTGATGCCTTGAGTTGGGTTATCGGGCGTCTCCTTGACTTGCTCAAGAATGCTCTGGAAAAAAGACACCACATCATCTTTTCCAGCCTGTTCGACAATTGCCTTCTTGACCTCTTCCTTAAAGAGATCAGTAGCGTATTCCGTTTCCTTGGAGTCATTCAGCGCCCATACCTGAGTTGCATAGAGCCTGCCGGACTGCAGAATGCCGAGAAAGCCGTTGCCGTCGGTATAGTGCCAGACCGTTTCGATCCCATTGAGATCGAATACTCCTAATTGTGTCGCCAGGTCGCTAACAAACTTTCGGTACGTTTCATTCTCTGCAGGCGTGACGTGCATGCTGGGATTTTACCTCCTATTTTGCGTGCTTGCGACAGAATGGCCCTATCACTATCAGAGACGCCTTGCCCTCTTAGAATAGCTCCGTGAGGCGACAGATCGCCCGCTGAGGCCTGATACTCTCCGCTGCTGTACTGATTCTCCAATTCATGCCTTCGCCGACCCTGGTTCGAGATGAAGGCTGGGATAGCTAGGGGCTGAAAGATGTGAAAAAATTAGCTAGGGTTGGTGCACCCACTGGATTGGCCCGGAAAGACTACGAGATACGGAAAGGTTTTACGAGAAAACCACAAAGGGACGAGCCCGCGACGCCCCTCAAGAACTACATAACGCCGAGCGGGCTGGATCGCCTCAAAGATGAGCACCGGTTTCTGCTCACCAAAGAACGCCCGGCCGTGACGGAGGTGAAATGTGGGGACAGACGGAACGTTGCCCGTTTTTTCTGCCCGTTGACAGTATAGACTCGTGCCCCTAGACTGGCGGGTATGGAAGTCCATTTCACTCCCGAGCAGGAAGCGCAGTTATCCCAAATCGCCAGTCATGCCGGTACGGATACTGAGCGGTTGGTAAAGGATGCGGCCTTGCGTCTGCTTGAGCAGGACGCCCGGTTTCGCGCCGCCGTGCGAGAGGGCATTGCGCAGGCGGACCGGGGGGAGTTTATCGAAGAGGAAGAGATGGAAGCACGCATCGAGCGGATGCTTAACTCCTGATGCGTATTCGCTGGACGCCCACAGCCGCAGTGGACTTGCAAAACATCTACGATTACCTCAAAGAACACGAACCTCACCTAGCGCAGCCCACTGTCATTGAAATCCGTAAGTCTGCCCGCTCATTAAAAAAGTTTCCACTGCGTGGACGCAAGGGACGTGAGGAAGGCACTCGAGAGTTGTTGCAGCGTCGCTTGCCGCATATCATCGCCTACCGCGCGAAGGACGATGCGGTTGAAATCCTGCACATCTGGCACCCGGCGCAGGACAGATAGGTCGCAGGAAATGTGAGGACGGAAATACGGCGCTGGATTCGCCCTGGAAAGACTACGAGATGCGAAAAGGGTTTACGAGAAAACCACAAGCCGACGAGCCCGCGACGCCAGTCAAAAACTATATAACGCCGAGCGGGCTGCAGCGCCTCAAAGATGAGCACCGGTTTCTGCTTACCAGGGAACGTCCGGCGGTGACGGAGGTGGTGGCGTGGGCTGCCGGCAACGGCGATCGCAGTGAAAACGCCGACTATCAGTACGGCAAGCGGCGGCTGCGGCAGATCGATGGGCGGATTCGCTTTCTCACCAAGCGAATCGAAGCCGCGGAAGTGGTGGACCCGGAAGCTCCGAGAGCGGGGCAGGCGGCTACGAGGGCGTTCTTCGGAGCGACCGTGCGCTATGCCAATGCCGCGGGAGTACCGCGAGTGGTGAGCATCGTTGGCACAGACGAAATCGATCTCGACCGCAACCACATCAGTTGGGTGTCACCTCTGGGGCGCGCGTTGATGAAGTCGACAGCGGGTGACAGCGTAGTCCTTCAATTGCCGGGCGGTACACAACACTTGACCGTGCTGGAAGTGTGTTACGAACGGATTTCTGTGGAACCATTCCGTGAACCACCGGGATCCGAGGCCTCGGCGAAGGGACTCACTCGCCGACGCTAATCCACCTGATGAAGAAACAGCGAGATTAGCTTATCTGCAACGGGGTGCGGGGGCGCCGGACTTCCAGGCGGGCGGGACCAGGCCTCGACACAATAAGATAAGACTGGTACACCTTAATAGGATAATAAGTGTACAGCGCAATAGTATAAATACGGCACAACGCGATCCGAGAATGGAAAGACGAAGGCTGAAGGAATCCGGCCATGGCCAGACCCCTGAAAAACTAGCGCAGTCCCTCGAAATCCTGCGGAACATCCAGACCGCGGAACGCCTCGATGTTGCGCGGCGCGCCTGGCGCTTTCGGGAAGCGTTCGATGACCGGCTCACGCTGACTGCGTGCTTCAAAGTGCGATAACCTACAACGAGATACATTATCTACAAGATAATCTGGATCTTTGACATTCGAATTCACGGGATGATCTGGTCTGAACTGATCCCGTTCCAGAACTGGACACAGGACCATCGGCTCGCCGCCGTGCCTCCCATGTTCTCTTGATTTTGCGTGTAACTCCTGTAAACTCAAAGACCTAGCACATAGTCAAAACATAAATCGCTTGTTTTCTAGATTTTGCAGACAGAGGGGGGTACCCGATACTAAACAGTAAACTTCGTCCCAAACTGGGGAGAAGAAAAATCGCCCCTCACGGACTCCCGAAGGCGAAAATCGAATTGACTGCGCTCCTCCTCGATCGCGTCCAGGCTTTTTCGGAACAAGACTCTGCATTTCAACCGCTGCCTATAAAAGGATGACAACGATGGCAAGCTACATCGGCGCCATTGATCAGGGAACGACCAGCACGCGCTTCATCGTGTTCGACCGCTCGGGACGCATCGTAAGCAGCGCGCAAAAAGAGCACGAGCAGATCTATCCCAAACCGGGCTGGGTCGAGCACGACCCGGAAGAAATTTGGCGCCGCACGCATGCTGTCATTCGCGAAGCGATGGAGGCCCGCGGGCTGCGGCCGATAGATTTGGCTGCGATCGGAATCACCAACCAGCGCGAAACCACCGTAGTCTGGCACAAGAAAAGTGGAAAGCCGGTTTACAACGCGATTGTCTGGCAGGACACGCGTGTTGCTCCGGCAGTCGCGGAGTTCGCCGCACTGGGCGGACAGGACCGCTATCGCAGCCGGACCGGCCTTCCCCTCGCCACCTACTTCAGCGGACTCAAGATTCGCTGGATTCTCGCAGAGGTTGCGGGCGCACGCGCACAAGCGGAAGCCGGCGATCTGCTGTTTGGCAATATCGATAGTTTTCTGATCTGGCATCTCACGGGTGGCCCACACGGCGGCGTCCATGTGACCGACGTCACCAACGCCAGCCGCACCCAACTGATGAACCTCAACACGCTGGAGTGGGACCGGAACATTCTGAATGACTTTGGCATACCGATCCAAATGATGCCGAAGATTGTTTCGAGCAGCGAAGTCTACGGCGCCGCGAGGCTGCCGTCGGTTGAAGGAGTTGCGATCGCCGGCGATCTCGGCGATCAGCAAGCGGCCCTTGTCGGCCAAGCCTGCTTCAAACCGGGAGAGGCCAAGAACACCTACGGCACCGGCTGCTTCATGCTGATGAACACTGGAGAAAAGGCAGTGTTCTCGAACTTCGGTCTGCTGACCACGCTGGCCTATAAGTTCGGCACAAAGCCGGCATGCTACGCCCTAGAGGGAAGCATCGCGATTACTGGCGCGTTGGTGCAATGGCTTCGTGACAATCTGGGGCTCATCGAAAAGAGTTCAGACATTGAGGCGCTCGCCCGAACCGTGAGTGACAACGGTGGCGTCTACTTCGTTCCTGCGTTCTCCGGCCTGTACGCGCCCCATTGGAAGGACGACGCGCGCGGCGTGATTGCCGGGTTGACCCGCTTCGTGAACAAAGGCCACATTGCACGTGCCGTTCTGGAGGCGACCGCGTTGCAGGTGCGCGAGGTGGTTGATGCCATGGCAAAAGACTCCGGCATCGCGCTCGATGTCCTGCGCACCGACGGCGGAATGGTGGTCAACAATCTGCTGATGCAATTCCAGTCCGACATTCTGGCCAAGCCGGTAGTTCGTCCGCTGGTGAAGGAGACGACGGCTCTGGGCGCTGCCTATGCCGCTGGGCTGGCAGTCGGCTACTTCCAGGATACCGACGAACTGGTCGCCAACTGGGCGGTCGATCAGCGCTGGGAACCGACGATGGACGAAGAATCTCGCGAGCGGCTTTATCACTTTTGGAAAAAGGCAGTGGCGCGATCGCTCGACTGGGTGGAATCGCCATAGGCCATCGCGTCAGGGTCTGGGAACGAAATCCCCCTGCACCCCATTTCGAAAATCAAAAGGAGATCGGCCATGCATGGACCATTTCTGGGTGAATTTATGGGTACGCTGGTCCTGGTTTTGTTAGGCGACGGTGTCGTGGCGAATGTTCTGCTGAAGAAATCGAAAGGAGAAAACTCCGGCTGGATCGTCATCGCAACGGGATGGGGGCTGGCCGTGGTCGCGGGCATCTTCACCGCCATCGCGTTCGGTAGTCCCGATGCTCATATTAATCCGGCGATCACCTTGACCGTGGCGCTTCTATCGGGAAACTGGTCGAACCTCGGCCTTTTCTGGGCAGCACAGGTACTGGGAGCTTTCGCCGGCGCCAGTCTGGTCTGGATGACCTACCTCGCACACTGGAATGTAACGCCCGATGCGGAAAAGAAGCTGGCGATTTTTTGTACCGTGCCGGCCATTCGCAGCCTTCCCGCCAATCTGCTGACCGAGATTATCGCGACTACATGCCTGATTGTGGTTGGCTTCACTTTCGGCAGCAGGGCTGTGTCCTCGAGCGGCCTTGCAGTCGGCCTCGGTCCAGGATTGTGGGGAGCTCTGGTGTGGGCGCTGGGCTTGAGTCTCGGCGGGCCGACCGGATATGCGATGAACCCCGCGCGTGACTTTGGCCCGCGGGTGGCCCACGCTATCCTGCCGATCAGTAATAAGGGGAATTCAGACTGGGGTTATGCGCTCGTGCCGATCCTTGGCCCGTTGGCCGCTGCTGCGATCGGCGCTGCAATTATCAAGGTTGCGGGTATCCGTTGATTGGAAAACGTTTCCGCAACGGATATTTTGTGAAAGGGGGAGGGTGCTTCCTTTGTTGGCAATCTACGCAGTGAACTTCGAAATCAGCCTATGCTCGATCTCACCGCAGGCGCTTGTCGCCGCCTGAACCGCATGGCTGCAAAACATGACAGCCCGGCTAAGAGCAAGTACATCCCGGCAGAACCGCCTTCCGGCATCACCTCGAAGAACTCCTGACCCGGGCAAGAGCCGGCACCGTTAGTGCAGCCTTGTGGCGTCAACAGGACCAAGTTGGCAAACTGACCAGGCGTCAAATTCCCCGGAACTTGGTTCAGCCAACTGTTCACCCCCGCGAGTTGAGTCCCATTCAAACCGTTGAGGGCGCCCTTATCAAACAACGACCAGATGGCGAACGAAAGATATCCCACCTGCAAGGCGTTGTCCGGTTTGCTGTTCAAGGAGAGCATCTGAAGGGTGAGCCACGCCGCTGCCTCGTAAGCCTTGGTCTGGTTTCCCCAGAGCGCACTGCCCAGGGTTGAAAAGTTATTCGCGGTGAAATTCCACGAATGGCCGATCACGCTGTCGTCCGCGAAGTCGTCGCAAATGACGGGCGTATTGGCGACGCCGTTCACGGTAGCTGTGTAAGGACCGACGTAAACGCCCGCCATAACGTTATTTCCCGCACCGGTCATGGTTAGATTGCTATTGGCGAACGCACAGGGTACAAAACACAAGAGTGCCAGTACAGCCACACCCCACCACTTCTGGGTTGAGTAATTCATTTTTTCTCCCGGCGGACTAAACTTTGGGGGATTTGATCTTCTTATCGTGGGGGGATTTTACTGGGTATTGGCGACTATCAGGAGGGGGCCCGTTCACCTAAAACCGTAAACCACTTACAGGCAATGTAGCCTGTGGAACGAACCTGGTCAAGACTGATAATTCTTGCAACTCTCGCAAGCCCTTGCAACTATCCCGCAAGCCCATGTCAATTAAGCAGATAGGGATCCGGTCGAGGTTTCGAGTGTAATGGCCTCCCTTGAAAAGAGCCGAAACTCACTGCAAACCAGGGGTTGGCGTAGGGCTTCTTTTGATGCTTCGTTGTGACCGGAGTCGGGCCATGCTGACCTGGTTACATCATTTACCACCATTGTGCGCTGCGTCGGAGGATTTCGGTTCCCCTGTCCCCGCAAAGGACCGAACACTTGAGTGCGCGGCCTATTGGGGGAAGTTCATACGGCGCACCAGAGCTTGAAAGCGCGGTTCGGAACGCAAAGCATCCCAGCCCGGATAGGATTCATTGTAGACCATCCACTGATCGTGCTCCTCGTACGCACGCTCCAGGCATGCCATTGCTTCATCCGGTTCGCCCATGCCAATGTATGCCTCAGCAAAGAGAGAGTCGGAAATATGGTGCTTCAGGGATCTCTCCTTCAACTCATCGATTCGTCAGAGGCAGCACGGCCAGCGCCCGCACGGCCGGATTCGTGTGCCGTGTGAAGAGTTGGTCTCGCATACAGGAGAAATGATTGAAGCTCACCTCAGGTATCCCCGCCTCTGTTTTCCGGAACCGCCCCCGTGCTTCGGCATTGGCTTGTACGCCATGACCGAGCGCAAGGAAGCTTTTTCTTCCGAGAAGCTTTTCTGCACTCAGTTTCCGTAGCGCTTGAATTTTTGCCAGGAAATCGCCACTCAGCATTGGCTGATGTGAACACCATGAATCGACGGTTGTCGTTCTCCCTTTCCGAGCACCGCGTCGCGACAACTGGCGCGACATCGCCATTGCACTCAAGACCCCATCAACGAGCGAAATGGCGGTTTCGCCATTGAAGCCAAAGCCTGTCCCGACCGCCCCTAACTCCCATGTTCTCTAGATTTTGCGTCTAACTCCTTTAAACTCAAAGATCTAGCACGTAGTCGAAATCTATGTCGTTTGCTTTCTGGATTTTGCAGCCAAAAGGGGAGGGGGGTGCACGTTCCTAAACAGTAAACATTCCCCATATGGGCACGCAGAGGTTGGGCCCGGAGGCCGGGCTCAGGATTAAGAAACGGCCCGGCGCGATTGCGCATTGAAATTTATGAACGCGGCCGTATCCACCTCGACCGGTTGTCCCAAAGAGCGCGACTCTGCCGCGCGTAAGGTCGCCAGAGTGGTCGATACAATCTCATCAAACGGAATTGGCGGTTCGCCTCGGCCGCAGACTGCAGCGGCGAAAGCTTCCAGCTCGCCACGATGCCCTTTGTCCTGGCGGAATCGTGAACGAAACGTTTGTCTCCGGCCATGACGCACGAGTTCCAGTCGACGAAAATCTTCCAGCACGGCCACAGCGCCTCCGCCGAAGACTTCCAGGCGCTCCTTGGAGTAGGCCCGGTCGCCGTTCGCCAGATAGCTGATCGTGCCTTGAGATCCGTTCGCAAAGCGTAGCGAGATGACGAGGTTGTCGTCGCTGTATTGCTCGAGACTGGCCACGCTCCGCGTTTGCACTTCGATCGGCAGAGCGCCGGCAATAAAAATCAGGAAGTCAATAAAATGGCAGACTTCGCCGAGAAGACGTCCGCCGCCTTGCTCGGAATCGTTCACCCAGTGATCGCGCGCGATGAAACCCGCGTTGATTCGGTAATGCAGTGCCATCGGCTCTTGCACTTGTTGGAGAAACGCTCTCATCTTTATTGCCATGGGAGCGAATCGACGGTTGAAACCAACCATCAAGAGGCGATCGCCGGCAGAGCTCGCGTAAGCGCGAACAATTTCTGCCAATTCGATTTCACTCAGGCAGAGCGGCTTCTCACAGAAGATGTTCTTGCCAGCTGAGAGTGCTGCCAATACTTGTGTCGCATGTAAATGATGACGAGTCGCGATCACGACGGTGTTGATGTCAGGGTCGTCGAGGATTCTCTGCTCTTCAGTTGTACAGTACTGGAAGCCAAACTTCGCTGCCGCGTGACGAGCGTGCGAGCCGTTGGCTGCGCACACTCCGACCAATCCCACGCGATTAAGCTGCTTGAGTGCAGGCAGCAGCGTACCCATCGCGAAGCTGCCTGCACCCAGAACTCCGATCCCCATCGACGACTCGCGCACAAGAGCAGCGGCAGTTCCCTTCCCGACCAGTTGGATTTCACGTCTCGGTTCAGCCTGCTCGGGATACGTAATCAACACACCCAAGAATGGCTGGCCCATCCTTCCCGTTATCAACTCATAAGCACCGAAAGCGCGTTCAACAGGAAAACGATGAGTAATCAGAGATTGGACATCAACCTTCCCATCCGACAGGAGTTGGAGAAAAGCCTCCATATTCCGAGTTTCGGTCCATCGCACGTAGCCGATCGGATAATCCCGTCCCTTCTGCTCATAGGCGGAATCGTATCTGCCCGGTCCGTAGGAGCGCGAGATGCGGAAGTCCAACTCTTTTTCAAAGTAGATCTTGCGCTGGATGTCCATGCCGACCGTCCCGACCGCAACCACAACGGCACGATCGCGCGCCACTTCTCCCGCCACGTCGATGGGTTCGCTGCTGGGTGTCTCCGCCGTGATCAGGACAGCATCGGCGCCATGTCCGTTGGAATGCTGCAGGCACAGATCGCGCAAACCATCGCGCGAGATACAGACATCATCCGCACCCAGGCGCAGCGCCAGTTCGGCGCGCTCAGGAGCAATATCCATTCCCACCACGCGACAACCCGCTGCCTTGAGTATCTGAACTGTGAGTTGGCCAAGAAGCCCGAGGCCGATGACCGCAACGACGTCGCCCAGCTTCGCGTCAGCGGTGCGAACGCCATGTAGAGCCACGGCGCCGAGCGTGCTGAAAGCAGCCTCTTCAAAGCTCACCGCCGAGTTCGGATGAATCCTGGCAGCCAGCAGGCGAGGGATGCAAGCAAATTCGGCATGCACAGCGTAGTTCGCTCCGGCACAGGCAACCCGATCACCCACGCTGAGATCGGTTACACCTTGTCCAATTCCAATAACGGTGCCAGAACTGCTGTACCCCAAAGCGTTCGGCAGATCGAGCCGGCTGCGAACTGCAGCGACAGCAGAGAACAAACCATCTCGCCGAACCTTGCGAATGACTTCGCGAACCAGATCCGGGCGCGCGTTGGCCTTCTGCAACAGGTTCTTGCCGGCAAACTCGCAAGAGGCGCGCTCGGTCCCCGCCGAAACCAGCGATGCCGCCATCCGGACAAGAACGCATCCTGGAAGCAGTTTGGGAGCGGGCACATCCAGGACCGCAATCTCGCCCGTACCAGCTTGCTGGAGTATCTGTCTCATGATCTGTCAATCGCTTGGTTGCCATATTACTCGGAGTCTGCCGGTCTCCCGATTGACACAGTAGGCACCATCGACGCCGCGTTGTCGTCGGACCCTTGTATCGCTGCATCAGGTCGATCATTCAAGGGTGGTGTTTTCAGACTCCGGAAGAGTGCGCCATCCTTGTTCGACTTTTTAAAGTGGTTAACGAATTAGAGTTGTGAGGCGGGCTTGGACAAGCGATACCGCTTTAGTTTACAGGCTCTTAGCTTGGGACTCCTGAAGATCAAGCCTCAGTTGCCGAAGTCTAGTCGCCTTCGCCGGGTCAATTCCGGGCTGCAAGTCGGTTTCTTCGAGGAAATAACGCCAACCCGAGCCGCGGTCTTCCTGGCTCTGGCACCATTCGAAATCGTTGAGAGCTCTTTGCGCGCTCTCCGTTCCTTTGACGACCGCAACGACCCCACCCGACATGTAGGTTTTCTCGTTGAACCGAATGATCGCGAATGAATAATCAGAGTTGTGTGTCATTTTTGATTTCCCCGTTGGAAGATTCGCATGGGACAAGCATGTCGCCGTTTGCACTGCGGCTCCGCAACTTCCGCGAGTCACGGACGCTTCATGAACGTACTTGCCCAAAAAACTCTTCGCTGTCAAAATACTTTTTCTCGGGGATTTCGTAAATGGCCTCTTGGTGGTAAGCGGTAGCACCATTGGGCAAAGGGCGGGACGGGCGATTCATGACATATTCGCAGAGTAGGAACTCAGCCAGCGCAGATTTTACGCTTTCGTCGTGTCGCGGCAGTTGTTAGAAAATCCTGCTTTGGACACACATAAACCTTGTGTGTCGGTAGCAAGTTAAAATGTCCGGTTTTAGTAGCAAGTGAAATGTCCGCTTTCAAAGTTGTGCCCTCGCCGGTTGGGGCGGGTTGGTTTTGGGGATGGGGTGCAGGGGAAGTGGGCAGTTTCCCCTTCC
>Ga0210403_10004209_pt1 | contig 12431 bp, 22 predicted proteins | sample IncBWC19MmetaG_FD_150863 | JGI IMG/M metagenome (GOLD analysis project Ga0210403, IMG submission 150863) | Forest soil microbial communities from Barre Woods Harvard Forest LTER site, Petersham, Massachusetts, United States - Inc-BW-C-19-M | ecosystem: Environmental > Terrestrial > Soil >... | reverse complement strand
TCTCAGGCCGAGCCTGCTGCCGTGTCTTCCCCTACCCCTCGGGATAATGCTCCGCGCGCTCTTCAGTCTCAGGGTACGCAAGGGGCGGTAAATGCTGCCACTGAACCTATACAGCGAGGTGGCACTCCTGCGCCTCAGTCTGCTCCTGCAGGTCCGCCGCCTCCTCATGCGCGATTGCTATCGATGGTCCAGGGCCTTGCCGACGGACTCGCCGGATTCTCCGCCGGGCTTGCTTCTAAGGGCAAAGTTTCCGGGGCAGAAGTTGTACAAAATTTGGAGGGGGAACGCGCAGCGCAACAACAGCGTGCAGTAGCCGCAACGCAAGCACAAAAAGATGCCGAACTTCGTAACAAGCTGACGACTGCGGAGACAAATGATGTGGTGGCAAAGACTCACGGATTCCTTGGGTCACTTCAAGATGAAATGTCTCTGAAGCACACTCAGGCTCAAGACGCAGGCTTGGGGCTTCAGCAAAAAGCGCAGGAAATCTTTGACACGACAGGTCGTATTCCGACCGGCTGGAGTGCCGACCCGAATGCGGGGCAAGTGACCCAAGGTAAACCCGCAACGAGCGCTGTTCCCGTCGCAGGTACTCCTGCTGCGCCATCGATGTATGATCGCCGCGCAGGATATATCCTCGACGCTATGGGGAAAGAACTGGCCGACGACAAAGGTAACGAAGACCCCGCAGTCATTGCGGCCCGCAAGGTATTTGCGGACCCAGCGTCGACGATTGAACAGAAACAGCAAACCCTCGTGAGTCTCCAACAGCGCGCGGGCATGAATGCCCAGGTAATTAAGAATCTAACTGAAAAGGCCGATCTTGCCGCGAAACAACAGACCGGAGCACAAGGCGCGATCAAAACTGAACAGGAACAATTGGCGCAGAATACATACAATCGTACCGTGCCGAGGAATTCTGCCGGACAGCCTACGGAAGATTTTGCGACTTGGCAGGCCCGCAGCACTAAAGAAGCCGAAGTGAAGGCGCAACAGGGTGATCCGACGGCGCTGGGGGAGATGGCTGCGGACGGCCTTATCACTATTCCGCAAATCGCAATCGCTCGTCAGCTAGATAAAAAAGGATTCCAAACATTGCTTGCGGCTGCCGATAATAAAGCGAAGGCGAATGGTGTACCCGAAATTGTTATCAACGGAAAAGGCACAGGTCACTATTTTAACGCGAATGCCGCGACGCAACAGTATGACTACGTGAAGGAATTCAACAATCCGAACAGCAAGAATCAACAGAGCATCAATTCGGGCAGTACGTTCATGGAGCACATGGCCGATTTGTTGGACACGAATGCCCAATATGCTCGGACGAACGCAACAATTCTGAACACTCCGCTCAATAAGATCGAGAAAACATTCGGCGGAACAACTTATACCAAATTGATGGCCGCTATCGCCCCCGTGAAAACAGAATACGATAATGCTTTGAAGGCTGGATTTGCGCCGACATCGGAAGACGCGAAGACTGTTGATTTGTTACTGCAGGATAACGCCACCCCCGCCCAAATCGAGACGGCAGGTAAGACGATGGTGCACACGATTCTGCGGAGGCTTAATAGCACTAACGAAGGGTACAAAACTCATACAGGTGGCGTGGATTATCCGAACATGATTACGCCCGATGCGGCATCTGCTTTGCAGAAGATGGGCATTGACGCAAGTGGATTGCAATCTGGAGGGAGTTTTGGCGGCACGCCGCAAGCGGGAGTGACCGCAGGTAAGACACAGTCTGCGGCCCCTCGAACTCCCCCCGCGGGTGTACCTGCTGGATCGAAGTTAATGCAGGCTCCAGGCGGCACTCCACATTGGATGTCTCCCGATAAAATTGCTGCGGCTCAGAAGCTGGGCGCGACCGAGGTTCAATAGCCATGGCTCAGGACCCACTCGCAGCCATTGGCGGAATTCCCGCCACACAACAAGACCCTTTAGCGGCAATTGGAGGGATTCCCGATCAACAGGTGTCGGCTTCACCTGCTCCTGGGACTACAGGTGTTGCTGGATTCCTGAACAAAGTGGGCGAGGGCGGCGCTGAAGCGGCCAAAGATATCTACGGTGTGGCAAAAGGTGTTTTGTCTAATGCCGCAGTAGCTGCGATTCCTGGCGGACCCACGTATCAGGCTGTCACTGAAGGTCCGGCGGTTGCCAAAAGTATTTGGAACCAACTGCCTCCCGTTCAACTTGCAGATAGCGTCAAACAAATCCTGCCTCTCGTAGACGCTTATGAAAAATCGCGGTCAAGCGGCGCGTCTGTTGGAGACTCAATCCACGCCGTGAACGAAGCGGCAAAACAGCATACAGCTAATATTGTGCAGATCGCTCCGATTGTCGAGGCGTTTAAAGCTAATCCGACTCGGGAAACCGCTCGTGCGCTGACTGATGCTGCGGCTCTGGCGGCCTCTATGTTTGTTGGTGGCGAAGGTGCAGCACCGGAGGAAGCGGCTGCCGCTACTCCCGCACCTGTTGCGGCGGTTCCTGCGGCTGAATCAGAAGGCTTGATGACGCGGCTAACGAATCCTTTCAAGAAATTGTTAACTAGCCCGAAAGATGCGGCTGCAGCCGCGACACAGGAGCCTGGGTCTGCTGCGATCCGTACAGCGGTCGGAGCGCCATCAAGCACGCCTATTCTCGAAGGACCCACCAGCGTGGCAGATGATCTTCTGGCTAAGACTGGCGTGCAAAAGGATTCAGCTTACCGGCGCATAGATGATACCGTCGGATTTGACCTTAAGGCCGAGAAACAGAAACTATCTGACACTCGGTACGCAATCAAGCAGCCTGGGGCAGACGTAAAAGGTTTGCAGGACGAGATCGATGCCAGTACGCGCCGAATCGCGGACGCCAATAAAGTTCTCGTCGAGCGCGGCATCGATCCGAAACAAGCGGACCAACTCAATACCGCGTGGGAAGCCACCAAGACATTCAAGAATGATATCGTTCGCTCGACAGCATCAGACGGTACAATTAACGTGAAGCAACTCTTGACCCGAGGTAAGAATGCGCGGTTCAATCCCCGCTACGGCGATAGGCTGGCGCAGGCATTCGGGGCTGGTGATGCTTCGGCAGGTAAAGCAATTGCTGTTGAATATATGTCTGGTCTCGAAGCCGCCCAGAAGGCCGGAGTCGATGCATTCAAGGCCCAACGGTTTAAGCTGTGGCTCGCTGGTATCCTCGGCGGCGCGGCAATCACTGGCGCGGGCGTCAAGGGTGTAGAAGCTTTGCTCGCACCTTAGCGAGTAAAGCAATATAGCGTCCAAAATCCGCAGAACAAAACCCAAATAATAAACAGGATCATGATTGCACCTGGGATCGGAGTATGTCGATTTCGGGTCCGTCGCTCGCAGGATCGGCATCTTCGAAGCGTTGATTAAACGCTACGGCGAAAGCAACATCGCCTATGTTCATACATGCCGAGACGATCAGTGTGCGCTCGACGCTGGATATTTCTATTTTGCGTTTCATGATATTCTCCTATTAAGCGATTCCATGATTTGTTCCTCCACAAACGCACTTGCACTGGCTGCCTTCCGCATGCCAACAATCAGGACCACATGGCTCATTTCCGACACTATGGCGAATGAGTTTTCCGGTCATATAGTTCCGACATTTAAGGCACCAGACCATGTACGGCACACACTCTCGGTAGTGGAGCGGAGCCTGGTAATATTCGTAAATTTCTTTGCCGCTCTCATCTTTACGGACGAATCTCTGGAACCATGTGAGAATCATTCCGCTCTCGGTCTCTAGGTTCAGGTGGACTCGATTGCCGCAGCGGCATTTGGCGTTGATCGGTGTGGTCTCCATGTCCACCATTCTACAGGAAGCCGATTTAAACGCAATAGTACGGAAGTACTAGGTACTTCTTTACAAGTTCCGAGGGTTTGAGACTTTTCTATCCATTAGTGTAAGGGCAGGAGTCTGTTATGGATAGACCAATTCTATGCCCCAACTGTCTCAGTAAGTATTTAGAAATTCATGGGATGCTCTATCGCGACGGCAAACCTGTCGGCGAACGGTGCGAAGATATTTGGCATCGCGGTCCTGAGTATGACCCAGATAGATGGATATTGTCGGCCCAGGACGAAGAATTTTTAGAGACTCAGAAAATTTCGATAAGGTGAATCATGGCTGCATCTGAATTCGAACTTCAGGTACTGGCGGAATTGGCAGACATTAAGAGTGTTGGAGCCGCAACAGCACAGCAGGTCACAAGCCTAGAGACACGCCTCTTTAACGGGGGTAGTGGAGTCGTGCAGACTCTTCAGAGCGATATTCAGGAAATTAAGGATGATCGCAAGAGCGATGAGCGTTGGACGCGATTTCATAACCTCGCACATTATTCTTTAACTCCGCTAGTTGTTACCGCGCATTCAATTGCGCGGCACTTCGGAATTAATATCTAATTCGGTAGGGGTCCCCAGAACATTCGCTTCGAGACCGCAGTCTTCGGCAGCTTTCGAACACTCGAAATATCCGTAGTTACCAAGAAATTTCTCCCCGTCGGAAAGCTAACCTCGACCGTCAACTCTTCTGTAATTGTGTTCATGCGCAGTACTGTTCCGTGATAGCCCTTGGCCTCTCCGGTCAGAATCTCGACGAAGTCTTGGGGTTGTGCGCCGCCCCCCAAACTATTTGGGGTATCGTGCTTGTTGATTAGTGCTTGTACTTCTGCATTTGGCACGGTCACCGCATGGACAAAATTTCCATCCTCGTCGCACACCGTTGACATCTCTCCGATCCCGCGAATCTTTGTTAGCTTGCGGGTCATCGCAGGCGTAATGCTGCGCGCGAAGAGGTAACCGAATTCCAATTCGCCCTCGGAGTTCAATGGCGCGAATATTTGTCCTGCCTTCTTGCCGAAAACTTTCTTCCCTTGCTCGCGAAGCGTCGGCGTGATCTGAGCCATACGGCCCTCGCTAGATATTTCGAGCAGGCACCAGGGGGTATCGGCAAGGACTTCAGTGTGCCCGAAGGATAGGAGCGGCGAAATCTCGGACGGCGGCGCAGTAAAGCGAAGTGTCTTGACACGGCGGTTCCGGGCCTTGCAGCGTTTACTTAGTCCAGCGCCGGTCAGCGATGCCTGATGAGTCAAACTTCGAAGGAACGCACCGACAGCTACGGCTTTGACATCTTTGTGCGCCAAGAGATCAGCGATAACAGGTCGAAATATTTTGCGGATTGCAGGCACGGGAGCCCGAACTTCTTTGGCGACTTGCGCGTAGTTTTGGGTCTTGGCGTACGAGATAATCATATCAGTGAGTGAGCCGTACTCCGTGGATTCTACGCGCGCTTTGCGGAGAATAGGACGGATAATCTCCGCAGTCGGGTTCGTGCCGAGAATGATCATGGAGCCGATAGCTTGCTCCACTAATCTCAAAACCTGCCACACTCTTGTCTGAATTTGCCCATGACATTTGCCGATAAATGCCTGCGACTTCCGCAAGATATGGAACTCAATAAAAAATTCTTGAAACTCAGGTCGAAGCTGGGCCACGAGGGGGAATAGCTTCTCTGGATATTCGGCAGAGAATGCCTTAAAATCAATGATACTGCTGTTTTCTGGTAGTGCCTCAGCAGATAGAAGGCCGGAATCAGGGGATCGTTGATATGACTCAAAACTGGCTGCATCGGCTACATGGGTCATATAGTCGTGAATGCCGTCGGTCCCTTCATCCTTCATGCGTGCTTTTCCTCGACGCCATCCGCCGCTAAACTTGCCCCAGCTTCGTCGACCCAGGCTTGTCCCAGTTCTCCATCCGCACGAATGACTCTTCATAGGGTTCGATACCCTTTCTTGATATTTTTGGAGAATCGCACGTAGGAGTTTACGAGAGCGTCAAAGGTTTTTCCGTGAGGCAGCGACGGCTCCGCGACGTGGATCATTTCATGGATTAGGGTTTTCATCCATTTTTTTGTGCTTCGATTTAGGAAGATCACGGGGCGAGCGAAGTCTCTATCAAACAGAGTCACGCCATAGCAGGAGGGGATAACTGAATCATCTACAAAACTGATGACGGCTTTTGGAAGACGACCCATCCAAATTAATTTGTTGAGACGAGCGTAAGCTGCGGTTGGAGTCATGTCAAGACCATAATACTCCTGACACGACTTTGCTGTCAACTACTTTCTGGGATCGATCCAAATTTCAGCCCAGTAGCGTTCGATTCCGTCGCGGTAATGCCGCTTGACGTTCCCGGCCCATCCTTCCTCGTGGAATTCTGGGGCGATGCGCTCCTCCCAATCTCGCACTCGCCCAGGCAAGACCGGCGGAAATAACCAGCCTAGTAGTCGGGAGATCATCGAAAGAGTTCATACCCATCGGCGGGGATGCTCCAAATTTGATAGCTCCTCGGGCCATCGAAGCGGTAGTCTCGAATATGGGCAACTTTCCCCATAACGCCATCGGAGAACTTATCGACGGGAAAAATCATCCCTTCTTCTCCTCGAATTACGCGGTCAGTTCCGGGTGCTAAGAGTTTTACAAAAGTCATGGCTATCTCCTCACGATTGGCTGCCGAAGCGAGCCATCAGGATTATTTTCTAAGCGGCTCATCGGTTTCTCCAAAATTGAGACCAATCAGTCGGGCAAAAATAGCCGCCTTCGTGTGGGTCCTGAACGCATGTTCTGCCGCATCGGGAACAATGGGCGGTCCATCCTTCATTGGTTTCAACCCACTTATGCAGTCCCAAGAAGCAAAGAAAGATTCTCATCGCAACCTCCGCGCCTGAACGCCAACATAGACGCGAGCGCGGGCAATTTCTTCGTGATAGGGTTGCCACAGCGCAGATTCAAACTTGAGTGCTAGTGCGCCACGAAAGTCCTCGGTTTCGGAATCCAGTTTCGCGCCCCTATCCGCGCCGGTAAGAGCATTGATGACTTCTCTTAGTTCGCGTTCTGATAAGCTGAACTCAATTAGTCTATTCATCGAATTGGCTCCTGATCGTCGCCGCGCAAGAACGACAGGTAATCGTTTCTCTTTTCAATTTCGCGCTCTTCGTAATTCAATGGCATCCCATCAAAATCAACGGGTTCTGGCTGCGGCAGGCTATCTTTGTAATCCTCAATTGCCGCTTCAAGCATTTCCTGTGCGGCCTGCTTACGTTGTGCGATGTAGTAGTGGATTGTGGGCCTATCGTACTTGTCGAACATCTGCGGCTTTCGGCTCATGTGTGTTGCCTCCATGTGAACAATTTTACAGAATCCCCATGCCCGACGCAATAGCCAAATAGTACCAATTTTAGGGCTTGCGGATAGTACTAAAGTTTGGTACCCTAAATGCTGGAGGGGTTATGGCAAAACATGACGGATTCACCAAGATCAGCAGTGGCCACATTGCCGGGTGCAAGTACGATTCATCCCAGCGCAAGATGATCGTACGTTTCCAGAACGGCTACTGCTACACCGTGCATGGAATTTCTGCGGGCTCTTACCAGCAATTCCTCGAAGCGCCTTCACAGGGAACTCACTGGCACGAAAATATCAAAGATCAATACCACATCACCCGCGAGAAGTGACTATTCTCCCTGTCCTTGGCTCTGCTCGGCAAACTGGGCGTACGCCCACAGACCGCTTCGAATTTCGGCATCGCTCTTTTTGGCACAGACTCCGCAGTTTCCGTCATTGTCGTGATCGATTCCGAGGCCACATCGAGCGTATTTTTTGGCGAGATTGTACGGTGCTTCGAGAATTTTGGGGCATGACGCCAGTCGAGCGTGCCGTGTGTCGGGCGAGTCTGGAATCTTGGGGATGCCCCGGCTAGGTCGGTAACTATCCAAGCTTGCCGCGAAAGAAAACGACACCTCCTGGTCTCCGTCCAGCTTCGACAGGACTCGGGCCAAGCGTTTGCGCATCTCACTTACTGTAGTCTTCTCGCCGTTGGTTCCCGCTGAAATTGTGATGTGTGCCATAAGGTCTCCTATGCTTTGAGTTTGTCCAAGTCTTTGATGTTCTTTGGGGCAACCGCCAATCGTTCCTTCATGCACTTGATGGTCTCTTCCGCTCGGCGAATTTCTGCACGGTAGTAATGGACATTCCAAGACCATTTTCGAGAGTCCTTCATTTTGTGCTTCAAGCGCTTGGTTTCCTCGGCTTCGTGTTCTGTCACAATAACGGCAGCGCGGGCCATGGCCTCCTCGCGGGTTGCAAATACGTTCTCCGCTTCGTTCGAATAGCAGCCGAACGAGTACCGTACACGAACGCCGCTATCCCGCTGCTGCGCTTCGATGCCGCTGACCGTGTGCTGCGTTACGCTCGCTCGGAATTGATACGTAGCGATGCGTCCTTGTGATCCCTCGTAGCCGCGATCACAACATACGCAAGCGATAGAAACTTCGGAGTCATCGCCCATGATGACGCGAAGTCGTCCGCTGCCGAGACATTCGGGGCAGGCGACCCAGATACCTTCTTGCCCTGCGGATGCTTGATAGACGGTATCGCCGATATTGAATTGTGTCATGATTTTTCCTATGCGAATACTAGATTATCCATAGCCTCTTGCGCCATCACGCCGTCGTTTTCTCGCAAGTAAACGAAAGCCGATGCTGGTGATCGATGCCCAAGAAACTCGCTCACTGCGCCAATGCGTTTCGTCACATCAAAAATTGCCATCGCGGCGCTATGCCGGAACACATGTGAATGAGCATAGCTGCTGTGTATGCCCGCTTGATCGCAATATTTTGCCATCATTTCGTTAAAGTATGGGCGAGAGAGCCCATCGAACAGCAGGGATTGACGACGAGTCTTTGCGAGTTCGATTAACGGACTCATGTCAAAAGCGGGGTCTGCGTCAATGCGCAAAGTGCGAACAACGGCGTTCCCACGCTTGGCGGCAGGTAGAAGAATAACCCACTTGCCATCCTTCTCCAAAATATCCTCTCCCCTAAGGGCCAACATCTGCGAAATTCGGGTTCCAGTAAACGCCATAACCATCATGGCGAGATGTTGTCGATGACTCTTAGGACTGATCGCCTTATGGGCGACTCGAAGAAGCTTGGCGGTTTCCGCTGTCGTGAAGTATTGCATTAGGCCACCTCCACGATTTCGCGTTCGATGGTCGGAGTCAATCCGTTTCGAAGGAAGCCGAGAAGGGTCGAGAGCGCAGCATCCGCTTCGGCCCAACTTGTGTATCCGACACTTGCCGTTTCGACGATGTTGCCGGTTTTGGTGTTGCGCCAGATGATTCGCCAGATGTTCGTTGTCATGGTGCCTCCTCTAACACGACAAGGATACCAAGAGTCCTCGGGTAGCACAATAGTACGAAAGTACTGATTTTGATGGTACTACCGACGACGGTGCAACCCATACCAGATCGCCCAGGCGCATACCGCCCAGACCAGCACGCGGACGATCCAGCCAACAATCCGAGCCTTGGTCTTGTAGTGGATTCGCATTAGGGACGATCCTTCGGACTGCAGATTGATAGCACCATGATCGCCAGGATCAAGAAGCCGATCAGATAGATGTTCGCTAGGATGCTCATACTTTACCGGCCAGTGCTAGCACGCGCTCGGCATATCCAGAACCATCGAGGTAGATGCCGGAATTTCCAGTCCCATAATATCGGTGTAAGCCTGCTCGTAATCCGTACTGGCGGACTAGTTCGGCGAGAATTGTGGTGCCAACTCGTAGGTTGTCGTCGGGGTTCATTAAGTTCACTTTTGAGAAGTCGTACTTGTTTTTCCAGATCGCCGGGACCACTTGCGTGAGACCCACGGCCCCTCGGTTTGAAATTGCCAAAGGGTTGCAAGTACTTTCCGTTGCGGCCATCGCTGCGACAACCGCCGCCGGAAGACCTGTCGCAATCGCGTGCTTTGCAGTCATTTCAGCCAATTGCTGATCGCCGCATCCGGCTTTGCCGTATACTTTGGCCGCCTGGAAGAAGGCTTTTTCGAATTCTGGGGATCGTGCTTCGACTTGGGCTTGAACCTGCACAATTGGCGCAGGGGGCTTCGGCGGAACGAATGCAGTGTACATTAGCCCGCTTGCACTGCCGATGGTCAGAACAGTTTTCAATAACAGGGATGCTGCTCGTGTCGTAACTGACATGTGTATCCTCCGATTTGAGAGTTAGTTATTTTCTGCTTCGATACGGCTCAAGTAGAAATGAATTCCTCCTCCGCACTCGGTCCAACGGTCCTTGTTCCATTCGTGACAGGTAACGGTCTCACCTTTGCGGTAAACCACTTTGGGGTCGTATTGCGAAACACCTTCGATTGCTCCGAATACCCCCACGACTTTGGCTGATTCCGCGCGGCATTTGCGGCCCGTTGCGTTTGATCTTCGTGTTTTAGCAGAAATGAGAAGACGGACGATCACATTATTCTGGCACTTCTTCCAGCCGATGATGACACCTTCAGGCAGGATGTTGGTTTGTGCGGCGGCAAGATCAGAAATATTCTCCGCCCCGTACAGGTCCGCCCCGTACAGGTCCGCCCCTCTCAGGTCCGCCCCGTACAGGTCCGCCCCGTACAGGTTCGCCCCTCTCAGGTCCGCCGCTCTCAGGTTCGCCTTTGCTTTAACTGCCGCTCGAATTAGCGCTGCAAAACTTTCAGCTTCTGCTTGGTAGATAATGTTTCCACTGTACCGATTTTTGATTTCAAAGTTCATAATTTTCTCCAATTTTTAGGTGAGTGCTAGAGCCTGCTGTGCTTGATCGTCAGTCAGAATGATGTCGCTTCCCAGGTCGAGATAGGCATGGCGTCCGGTCGTCGGTTGGTAGCAGTACAGGAGCCTCATGCCCGTGCGTGTCGTAAACGGGACTTCGGTCCCATCACATGCAGGGAACCAGTTGCCTTGCTCTGCCCGCTTCTGGGCTTCGAGGAGTCGGCCATGGACGCTGAATTGGTTGTTCATTAGTGATTCCTCCGAGGCTTGCGCACGCGGGTGTTGACCATTTTCATGAGTTTCATATCCTCGAATGCGTTTTTGGATGCCTCTTCGCGCGACATCCCGTCTAGATTAATGTATCGGTCCATCAAGAATTTGTGGGTTGCTAGTGCTTCTTGAATCTTTCGGGCCTCTCTGCCGCGCATTGCTGGTCTGCCAAGTGACATGTTGCCTCCAATCTGTTACCAGTATGCCTGAAGTCTGGTTTGAGTGCAATAGTACGAAAGTACTGTTTTTGGGTGTCACTAAACCCCTCGATTCAGGGGGTTTTGTTACATGCTATTACACCTGCGAGATCGTGCCTTTCCGTCCTCGGGCCAACATTTGATGCTCAATCGCTTTGATGGCCCACTCCACATTCCAGAAGTACATCTTTACGGCGTCCTGCTTGCCCGTGTCGAAAGTGACAACAAAGTTCCTGCCGGGTTTGAATCCCTTGCGCTTTGATCGCACCATGCGCCTACCTTTGCATTGGAAGCATGTGCCGCGATCATATCGACCCGATCCGCTACACCGAGGGCATTCAACATTGAACTTGGGTGCTTTGTTCATACATAGAGTTTGCCCGAATCGACGCGGAAACGCAATAGGAAAATAGTACTAATTTAGCGCTTGACACATAGTACCAAAGTTTTGTATAATTCAAGGATAGGAGAACTCGAATGACAACACAACTGATGCTTTTCATCGCTGTCGCTCTAGCCTTAGCGGGCCAGCTTCTGGATGTGATCACCACCGAAGTTGCTTTGAGCTATGGCTGGACGGAGACCGTCGCGGCCCCTCTAGCTGTTCTCAAAAAGCTGGGATCGACTGTTCTGGCCGTGATCAAGATCGGCGGTCTTGGTATTATCGCCCCGCTTTTGACCGCGATAATCGAACTGCACTTCAATGCCCCAGGGTATTTGACGGGCAGCATTGTTGGCTTTGTGTCGGCAGCCGTCGGATTCTATGCGGGGATCAAGAACTACATCCGGCTTAAGGCCGCCGGGATCAGCGTGTTTTAAGATGCAAAATATCCCACAATTCGAGACCGGCGATTTAAATACTATCATGGCATGGTATCTGACAGGCAAGGTTACCATGCGCGATCTATGCGACGCCTTGAACGAGCGTCTGCGCGAGAAGGTTGAGCGGGCGCAAGGCCCGCACGCAGGGCCAGTACGTCAGCCAAACTGTTTTTGAGGAGAGCGTGATGTGGAGAGCCTTTTGTGATTGGATGTGGTTGCTAACATGCCACAAATGCTCGTGGTGCGGTAAACCGGAACCCGCCGGATACACGCATCGGATATGTCGAGACCTTCGCGTCAGATTTTTGAGGAGATCACAATGAGTCAGTGCAATACATGCGGAGCAAATTTCAGCACGGACACCATCGATAAATGTTCGTTCTGCCCGACGCTCGTATGCTCTCGATGTCGCCGACATCACGAACCATTCTGTGAGGAGATTCAAAAACTCAAACGTCGAGGGCAAGGTCCCACCATCGCTAACGTGCCCGTGCCTCCACATCGTCGAGGGCATGAGACTCCTGAGC
>Ga0210403_10004207_pt1 | contig 12433 bp, 12 predicted proteins | sample IncBWC19MmetaG_FD_150863 | JGI IMG/M metagenome (GOLD analysis project Ga0210403, IMG submission 150863) | Forest soil microbial communities from Barre Woods Harvard Forest LTER site, Petersham, Massachusetts, United States - Inc-BW-C-19-M | ecosystem: Environmental > Terrestrial > Soil >... | reverse complement strand
CGGCGACATGGATTTCAAAGTTGCCGGAACCAAAGATGGCATCACTGCCCTTCAGATGGACATCAAAGTCGGAGGCATCACGGCTCAGATCATGCGTGAAGCCCTGTCGCAGGCGCAGCGCGGACGGTTGTTCATTCTCGACAAAATGAACGAGGCGCTCGCCGGACATCGCGAGAAAGTTTCGTCATTCGCGCCGCGTATTTACACCTTGCAAATCCCGGTTGACAAGATTCGCGACGTGATTGGGCCCGGCGGCAAAATGATTCGCAGCATTATCGAGCAGACCGGAGTGAAGATCGACGTCGAAGATTCTGGCAAGGTCAACGTCGCTTCGAACGATGAGACTTCCGCGAACAAGGCTCTGGAAATCATTCGCAATCTGACAGCGACCGCTGAGATAGGAAAGACTTATCTCGGTACGGTATCGCGGCTGGCCGACTTCGGCGCGTTTGTCGAAATCCTGCCCGGCACAGACGGTCTGCTTCACATCAGCGAGGTTGCCGAACATCGCATCAAAGACGTCCGCGACGAATTGAAAGAAGGCGATCAAGTATTGGTGAAGGTGCTGGCGGTGGAAGGTAATCGCATTCGTCTATCTCGCAAAGCGATTCTGAAGGAACAGCGCGCGAAAATGGGCGGGGGTGAGCTTCCTCCGGAGGGTGGATCTGAGCCGACAAACGGAGACGCTCTTCCCGCACCTGCTCTGACCATCGAAGGTGGAGGCGACTTTGCCGACGACGAGCCAAACTTCAATCGTGATGCCGCTCCTCGGAGCGTTGTTGGCAGCACCGGCGGAGCCCCTGGTGGAGATCGAGATCGCGGTGGTGATCGGGGACGAGGCGGTCGTCCAGGAGGCGGACGAGGCCGAGGTCGTGGTCCAGGGCGTGGAGGCCACGGTGGCGGCCGCGGAGGATCAGGGGGCGGTCACGGCGGTCCGAGGCACTAGAAACCCGGCGGCCAACTTTCCAAGAATGCAAAGAGTCCGCGATGAAAATCGCGGACTCTTTTGTGCGCGATTCGATGAACGAAGCTACTCGGAAGTTTTCCCCGCCTCCTGATGAGCTTTGAGCCAGTCATTGGCCTGCAGTTGTACCGCTGCAATCTGGCTATGCGGCATTCGCGAAGCCAGTGCAGCGACACGATATTTGCTGGCTTCGTCCCCGCCAGCCGCCGCAATTATTGACCAGAAATAAGCCTGGCTGAGGTCCTGGGGGATGCCTCTTCCCGCAAAATAATAAGCGCCAAGCGTCGCCTGGGCGATGACGTGTCCCTGTTCAGCCGCCAGCGTAAACCATCGGACAGATTCGGAATAGTCCTGCTTAACGTCTTCGCCAGTGGCATAGCGTGCGCCCAAAACGAATTGAGCGTTGGGATCACCCTCATTCGCCAGTTTGAGCAAAGTCTCGAAGTCTGTAGCCACGGGAACCGAGGCTGGAGCCGTCTTTGGCGGATTGTCATGGGCATCTGACTGCAGATGGATAAGGTTCTTGAAGAAATTCGGATTTCTCGCTCGGGCAACAATCAATAAAATCGTTATTCCGATCAGAATCAGCGAGGCGAACAGCACTCTTCGAAATCGCGACGGCGAATGATTGGATTCGATCTCTTGAACACCTTCGACTGCACCGTTTGCATCTGTCCGCGCAGGTTCAAGAATTCCTGGCGCTTCGCTAGCCACCAATTCAACCGAATGTTCCGAATCCGCTGGAACCGTCTTTGTCGGACCCACTCCTGAATCGATGGATGAAGGTATCATCTCCACCAATCGCTCCAGAATCTTCTGATCATTCGGACCGAAGGAATTCGGATAGGGCGAAAACACTTCCAGGAGTCCGACGACCAGATGATCTCGCCGAATGGGAGCTGCAATCATCGAACGAATGCCAAGCAGGCGAGAGCCTTCCTGATCGACCCGCGGATCGATTTCAGCATCATCACAACGCAGTACTTTGCCGGTGCGGACACACTCGCCGGAGAAACCGGAACCAACCTGCAATCGAGCGCCCAGCCCTGGTGCGTCAGAACCAGCTCGCGCAATACACACCATGCCGGTAGAGCTGGGGTCCCCTCTAACAGCCAAAGCCGCGCCGGTGGCATGGGTGAGAGAAAGGGCACGCTCCGCCAATAGCTGGAGAGTTCCTTCAACGTCTGTCCCGGTCGCTTCTACTTCTCGCTTGACTGCGACCAGCGCGCTCAGGATTGCGGAATAGTCAAGAGAAGGTGGGAGTTCTGCCTCCTGGGTCGCGGCGGCGATAGCGGCCCGTCTCTGTTCTGGTGATTGCCTGACAGGCTCGCGAATGGCCGGTGGGCGCAGCGCGTTTACCCCCCTTGCCGAACGTTGATCGTTGGCCGGGGAAACAACACGCGGCTTATCCACGGCGGGGGCAACCGCGTTGCCGAAAAGCCATTGTTTGAGCTGTTGGCGGGACATCTCCGAAATTTCAGGAAACTGAATACCATGACGCCCTCGCTGATCCGACCAAATCACCTTCCCGGTGATAGAGACAAAGGCCTTGGTTTCCATCAAGTCGAGAGATAGCGTAAGCGTGGATTCCGGTTTAAGCTGAGAGGACGTTTGAATACAGACGCCGTCTTCGCTGATGTCAACGATCTCGTTGAGGTCTAGCACCATGCCCGTTGAACCGTCGACACTGGCGTACGCAGGAAGATGGACCTTCTGCCGCACTCGCCTGCGTCGGTTATTGATCGCGGGATATGGGTTCCGGCCGCTCTCAACCGGCTCGCTTCCGGGGCTCAGCATGGCATCCTAGCTTACCTCACTCGCTCAACTTATAGCAGTCCCGGAAGGGCATTCAGCACGGATTCCTTGGACCTTTACGAGTGAAAACGAGAAATCGAAACAGATTTGACTTTTGCACAATGCTGGCTGGATTAGCGATTTGTATCACGGGAATCGGATGCGGGCAACCACCGCTCAGTCCATGAACACTACCGACTGCAATCCGGAGATTTCAAAACGCTTGCGGCAACGCACATTCTTGCAGGCCATCATGTCGTCTTTGCGGAGCATGTAGGACTTGGCCTTGGCGAAGCGGGCGCGGTCCGGAGAGTTGTCTCTTCTTGGTCCGGACAACCCACGTCACCTCGTAAGTGTCAGACTGATGGCAACTGGGACAGTTAAGATTTGCCGGTTTCTTTTCCTGCCGTTCGTCAAAAAAATCGCGCTCTTCCATAAATATTAAGTCCTTAGCCAGCCTTCTAACCGCTCAACTCGTGCTGCATGGTCTTAGAAATAACCCGCAACTGACCCTGCCGACATAGTGACACACTGATTGCAAGACCGTAAAGTAGGTACAAGATATCTACGCGGCGGAGCAATCGCGTTGGGGCGTCTGCTGGCGATGTTGAAATCGCATCGAAATGTAGTTGGGACATACGCTAAAATGTTCCGACGGCGATGGAGTTCGCCATAACCGCCAGTCACTGCGACTGGCTGATAACTCCTACAAAACCTTTTGTAGGGAGAATTCCATCGTGGCACTTCTTCGAATAAATGACATTCCAATCAAGGATTTCCTGGTCATATCCCTGGGCGCGATCTTTGGAGCGAATGCCCGTTACTTCCTGAGCCGATATACTGCCAAAGTTCTCGGCCCCGTCTTTCCATACGGCACGCTCGTCATCAATGTCTTGGGTAGCTTTGTGGTGGGGCTGTTTGTGATCTGGACCACCGAACGAGTACTGATCAATCCCCGCTGGCGCCTATTGGTTGTCGTCGGATTCTGCGGCGCTTTTACGACCTTTTCCAGCTACGCTTTCGAAACCATGGCTTACTTCGAGCAGGGGCAGTGGCAGATGATGCTCACCAACGTTCTCAGCAACAACATTTTGTGTCTCATTGCGGCGCTTGCGGGTATGGCCCTGGCAAGAGTGCTGTAGAATTCCAGACGCGATGGCAGTTCAAGTCACGATTTATTTAACCGAAGGTGACAAATGGCAGAATCGGCCTCTGCATATGGAGATCCTTAATTATTTGCGCGAAGAGAATGTCTACGTGGCGACGGCGATCCATGCTGTAGGTGGATTCCTTGGGCGACAACGGGTAAAGACTAGCCACCTCGTCGACGCAGGCGGCAAACTGCCACTGATGATCATTTTTGTGGATACAGACGAACATGTGAGCCGAGTTCTACCCAAGTTAAAAGAAATGGCTTCCCACCGCATGATTGTTCGCGAGAACGTTGTCATCGAACAAGGCAGTCTTTAACTGACATGTCTGCCCCCGCGCTCGATATTCTTGCTCTTGCCGCTCACCGTGATGATGTTGAGCAAACATGCGGCGGGACCCTGCTCAAAATGGCGCAAAAAGGCTACCGCACAGGGATCCTCGATCTAACTCAGGGAGAAATGGGTACGCGAGGCAGCGCGGAGGATCGGGCGAAAGAAGCTGCCGACGCCGCCAAAATATTATCGGTCTCTTGGCGGGAAGCGCTCGACATCCCCGACGGGCGGGTTGAAAACACATGGGAGAATCGGATCAAAGTTGCACGCGTAATTCGTGAGCAGCGGCCGAGAGTCCTGATACTTCCCTACTGGCAGGGACGCCATCCCGATCACTACACAGCCTCAATATTGGGATACGAGGCAAGCTTTCTAGCCGGACTGCAAAAGCTTTCGATCAGGGAAGACAATGCGGCACGGGCGCAGCCTGCGAGCGTTGCCGACGAGGAACTGCCTCCGCATCGCCCATTCAAAATTATCTATGCCACGCTCTACTATGACGTCAGGCCAACTTTTGTTGTGGACATCACCGACCAATTCGAAGCGCGCCTGGCATCGTTACTGGCTTACAAGACACAGTTCAGCGATCAGGAAGCCGGAAAAGATTTTTTCCCAGCGCAGGGGGAAATCCGTGCCCGCGTTGAGTCAATGGCAAGGTTTTATGGGATGTTGGGAGGAGTCACCTACGCCGAGCCATTCCTGCAGAAAGAAGTTGGGTTGGTCGAGGACTTAATGCTGATTCCGGTGAAGTCTATTTAATAAGCGACGCAACTTGGTAAGCTTCGTTCACCTGGACAGAATGAGGACATCTCTCTCTACGTGAGCCGTGCGGCCTCCGCCGCTGCGCCTTTACCGAATGAGTCCGCCGCCTCTTTCTCGTTTGGGAAGACTTCGAAAATCGTCACCAGCTTTGTGACTTGCAGGAGATCGCCAACTCTTTGCGTGAGGTTAGCCAGCTTGAGCGCACCGCCTCCATTCCTAGCGGTGGTGTAAAGGGCGACGAGAGTTCCGAGGCCTCCGCTATCTATGTAGGTGACGCCCGACAAATTCAGAACCGTGCGCTTGCTGTTCGAAAGTAACTTCTTTACAACGTCGCGGAGCACGGCAGATTCCTCGCCGAATACGATGCGGCCAACACAATCCACAACTAGAACATCTTCGTTCAGGGTTCGGGTGCTCAGTCTCAGTTGCATGGGGACTCCTTCAGCAGTCCAGCAGCTCAATTCAACAGAGTATCTTTTGGAAATGCACTTCGCAAGGCCATTCAACGATTTTTTAGCGTAAATCGTGGACTTTGGCCGGGAAATGCCCAATGACTGGCACTAAAACGGCCTCCACGATACTCCCAAGCCGTTTTTGTAGGTCTGCGGTATCACGTATAATCAGGCAATCTCCTCCAAATGAGCTATCAGGTTCTCGCCAGAAAATACCGTCCCCAGAAATTCTCCGAAGTGATCGGGCAGGAGCATGTAACCCGCACTCTGAAGAATGCTATTGCGCAAGGTCGCACCGCTCACGGATACATTTTCAGCGGCCACCGGGGCATTGGGAAGACCACAGTGGCCCGCATTTTGGCCATGGCGCTCAACTGCCGCTCGTCGGACAAGGCTGTAGAGGAGCCTTGCGGGGTTTGCGAATCGTGTACTGAAATCCGAGCGGGAAATTCCGTGGACGTGATCGAAATCGACGCGGCGACCAATCGGGGAATTGATGAAATTCGCGAACTCCGCGAAGGAACGCGTTACCGCCCAGCGCGCGACCGCTTCAAGATTGTTATTCTTGATGAGGCCCATCAGATCACCGATGCCGCTTTTAATGCCTTACTGAAAACGCTGGAAGAACCCCCGGATCACATGGTTTTCATGCTGGCGACCACGCAGCCGGAAGACATTCCTCAGACCATTCGCTCGCGCTGCCAGAATTTCAGCTTTCGCGCCGTGCGCTTTGAAGAAATCATGGATCAGCTCAGGGATCTTTCCGCTAGAGAGGGAATCTCCGCTGACGACGACGCGTTGGCGATGCTGGCGGAAGCCGGTGACGGCTCGATGCGCGATGCGCTTTCGATTCTTGATCAGGCAATCGCTTCCGCTGACGGTCGACTCACCGCCGAATCCATTCGCCAACTCGTGGGCGCGGCGCCTTCCGGAGCGATGGAAGAAGTGATGCAAGCGGTTTCCGCAGAGTCGAGCGATCGAGTTTTGCGCCTCGTGGATAGATTGATCGGCGACGGCCAAAATCCAACTCACTTCGCCCGCCAGTTAGTTCGATTCATCCGCAACACTATCGTGGCGAAGGTTGCTGGGGCCGATTCGCCGCTTCTGCAACTTTCTGGGGATGAGCGCCAACGTGTCGCCCGAATCGCCGAACTGTTTGGTGAGGACGATCTGTCGCGCCATCTGCAAATCATGCTTCGCACGCACGGGGAACTTGGATACCGGCAGGAACAACGCTTCCATCTCGAACTCGGTCTGCTGAAAATGGTTCATGCACAACGCCTGTTACCCATCGAGCAATTATTGAGTGATGCAGCTGGCTCGCCGCCTAGTGCTCCCCGCGCACCAGGAAAACCGTCAATCGTTCCCGAGGTTCGCAAGCCGGATACTTCCTCGGCGGCGCGGAGCAACTTCGTTTCTCCCTTCGCGGCGGATTCGGCACGCAAAGGAGGATCGAAGCCGCAGCTCGCAACTGAGTCGACCTTCGTGAGTCCTCGAATCGTAAATGCTGGAGTCGCTTCGTCTGTAGTAGTCATGGGAGCGGCAGTAGCCGTGGAAGCGCCAGAACCCATTCGCGAGGTGATCAGAGAGCCTCATCAACGTGTTCCAGAACCAGCTCCAGTGTTGACTGAGAACGGTTCAAGTATTGAAGCGGAAAATAGTGATTCCCCGGACCGAATGCGAACCGCGGTGCTTGACGCATTGTCTGCCGCTGGACATCGGATGCTTGTGTCGATGCTGGACACCGGCGAATGGAAACTGGATGGGAATGAGTTAGTAATCACAGTGCCGTCTTCAGCCGCAGTAATCGACATGTCGTTTGGTGCGGACGCTAGGAAACTTGCAACTGCAACCGCGAGCAAGGTGCTGGGACGTCCGGCAAAGCTGAAAGTTATTTCGGGATCTCCCCAAGTGGAGTCAAGGCCTTCTTCGTCCAATGGCGGAGGGCGAAGCCGCGCCGAGAAGGACCCGGTTGTTCAACGCATGAAAGAAAAGTTCGGCGCCGAGATCAGAACAATTATTGACTACCGGGAAAAGAGATAGAGATCGGTTTGCATCGTGAGGGCCCGACTGAAAGCCGGGCTCTCCCGGTTGCAACGAGTCTGCAGAGTTCCCCGAATCGTTCAGAAGGGACGAAAATGAGCGGCTTTAACATGCAAGAGCTGATGTCTCAGGCAAAACAGCAGTACGACGTTTTGCAGAAGAAAATGCAGGAAACCGTGGTCGAAAGCTCCTCTGGCGGCGGCAGTGTGACAGTAAAAATGGATGGCAGAAAGCAAGTGTTAAGTCTGAAGATAGACCCCGAGGCCGTGAAGTCCGATGATTTGGAAATGCTCCAGGACCTGATCACCGCTGCCATCAATGGCGCGAGCAGAAAAGTGGATGAGGCGATGCAGTCCACGATGGGCGGAATGCTGGGAGGGTTGAGCGGGATGTTATAAGTCTCCGGATTGTCGAAATGCCGGATTGTCGGATTGAAGAATTGAAACTACTGGCCTCACAAATCTTCTTAATTTACTCAATTACCGATTACCAAATTACTCAATGTCAAAATTTGCTGAACCAATGGCGCGCCTGATTGACGAACTGAAGAAACTGCCGGGAATTGGCAGCAAGACGGCGCAGCGTCTCGCCTTTCATATCTTGCGCTCAAATGACGAGGATGCCGAAGCCCTAGCCGTAGCCGTTCGCGATGTAAAAGCGAATCTTCATCTTTGCTCGATTTGCAACAACATTACCGATGTCGACCCATGCGTTTATTGCAGTAGCGCAACTCGCAACCAGCGCCTGGTATGCGTCGTGGAAGAGCCGACCAACATCGCGTCGATAGAAAAAACGAAACATTTTAACGGCGTTTATCACGTGCTGCATGGGTTGATTTCTCCCCTGCACGGGGTGGGTCCCGAACAGCTACGCATCTCAAACCTGATGCGCCGCGTAAACGCCGAACAAGTCGATGAAGTCATTATCGCCACCAATCCCACCATCGAAGGCGAAGCCACTGCTACTTATCTTTCAGGACAACTTAGGCGCGCCGGGCTGAAGGTAACCCGCATCGCTATGGGCATTCCCGTGGGCAGCGATATTGAATACGCGGATGAAATCACTATGCTCAAAGCTATGGAAGGCCGCCGCGAACTGTGAGCCGATTGCGGCTCCGCACAGAAGCCCTCGTACCGCGGCCACAGGAGCCTTGTTCAAACTTCCCGGCCTCTGTGTACTCCCGTAATGTGGCCTGCCTCGCCGTACTTTACTAATATCTGCTTGTTGCACCGTAGCTTGGTACAGCAGGTATGCCCTCCTCAGAAAATAGACGCCGCTGGCAAAGATTCCAAGTCGACTTGCCCGTTGGAGTTACCGTATGCCGGGGATCTGAAATGGTGGTTCCCGGGCTTGGGCTCGAGATGAGCAAAGGCGGGATGTCTCTGTGCGCGGGAGTTCACCTCAATCCCGGAGACTTGACCGAAGTCGAATTCCAGACATTGGGCAGGACTAGAGTCACCGCGATCGTTCGCAGCCGCATCGGATATTGTTTCGGCTTGGAATTTCTAACAGAGCTGCCCAATTAGATTGCGCTTTTTGCAAACGTGTCGCGCATCTTCTGACAGCCTCTCAAATCAGCCCTCCTCATCAGACACACACAGGCTACTGGACCGTTTCCGTAAACGTGGCCATCGGATGTCCCAGCCCATAAGGACCCTCAGCCGTCACGTGAACTATGCCAGGAGAGCTGGGCAGTGTAAGCACAACACCTGCATTCCCAGAAGAATCCGTCGTCACCATCCGGCTCGACAGACTGCCGGAATCGGCGGTGAAGAATACCGTGGCTCCCGTGGAGGTGCCGCCAGATTGACCGGGGCTGAGCGCGACCGACAAATTCAGTGTGCTGCCTTTTGCTCCCGTCTGGTTATCGCCGGTCTTTGCCAGAGTCGTCGCCGGTTTTCCGACGATGATCCATCCACCTTGATTTTGAATGACCGCCTGGCTGTCTGTACCAGCTACGATGTAGTGATAGAAGCCCGGAGCAGTGCCGCTGCCCGCGGCCACCGTGATCGTCCCCGTCTGGGTCGTCGTAAGATTCGGCTGTATCAGGGTCAGACTGATGCCGCTGTCTGCTTGGATTGAGGTCAGCGTGACACCCGCAGAGCCAGTCGTAATCTTCGGTTGAAGCGTCACCGTCCCTCCAGCCGGGACCATGATCGCGTCTGGATTTAGGTCCCACTCCGCGCCGGGAATCTTCGCCGAGCTTCCGGTGATGACCAGCAGCGTGGCCGTATACGGTGCGAAATTCAGGCCGGAAGAAGGCCACGGCCGCGGCGATGAGGCAATGATGCTGTTCGGGGACGACTGAGACACTGTGTGCGCTGTTACGCTAGCAGGCACGAAACCATTGAAGGTGAATTGCGTTTGCGCAGCATTCTGTGGATCTTTGTTTAGCACCATCAAGGTCATAATCGTCCCCGCAGAATTTACGGCAGCATAGCTGCTGAATAGATTGGGACTGGCATCATTGGTATCCGAAACTGAAATCGGGGCAAACGAATGGTGGTTGCCGTCGTAATTTCGATAAAGCTTGAGAATCTGATAATTGGGATTCGCTGGATCGGGTGCCGTCCAGCGCGTTGATACGTCAACACGCTCGCGTCCGAGAATACCGTAAGCATCCGCATCTCCCAAAGCCGTAGAGAAATCCGCTGCCCCGGCAGTCTCAGCGCTCCATTCGGTGATGCTGAATTGCGTTCCGGGATAGATCGTATTTAGCAGGGCACGCATCCTCGGAATTCGGAAGGGCTTGGAATCCATTGGCTCAATACTGAATCCCCCATTGGCTATATACGAAGCTTCGCTGGTGTAGGTCGGATCCCACCAGTCGCGATAAACTCTCACTGCCAGCGCCTGTTTTTGCCCCAGAGTGAAGTTTGTCGTATCGGGTCCGTCGGGGTAGGCGTGAATATCGAATATGTCGAGCGACCTTGTCCCCGCCACCGAGTCCGACCACGCAACTTCATTAAGCCACCAAGGCAGAAAGTCGACGCCGCCGTGGGTTGTTGTATCGCTGCTGCCGGTTGAAGACCTCCAATAGAAATACCAGCAGCAGCTTACAGGACCCAGTCGTATCGCCGCCGAGTCCCACCCTTTGAGGGCGCGAGCCTCGCCCAAATAAGTGTCGCGCAGCTCGTTGTAAGTCGCCGGATTGGGATGAACATCGCGATGCGTGCCACTCCAGATGTCAATCTCGTTGTCCATGTTATAGAAATGCGGAGCGGTGCCAAAGGCTGTTGCCAGCGCCGCGACCCATTGGTTCCGGTACACGCTCCCTGCGGGATCGCCGGCCTGCGGCGGTCCGTCCAGCAGGGGAACATCGGCATCGTGGGGGTCGTTTCCAGTGACATTTGTGTTGCAATCCGGCTTCACTCCATTGCCGTGATCTGAATTAAAGGGATCAACCTTGCACTGTGCTCCATACTTAGCAACGGAAAAGCTATAGCCGGTGGCATCTTTCGCGACCCAGGGCAGCATTCCGACCGTCATAAGCGGGGAACCCCCGGCAGCTGCGACGTTGGTCACAAATTGTGTCGAATCCTGATAGAGGGGAGCATTGCCCATGGGGCGGTTTATAAAGTAGTAGTCCGCGGCAGCATTGGTGTCGAAATTCAGCCAGTTGTAACGAGTGCTCGCGTTGCCTCCCCAACGGACAGTAGTCAAATTGCTATCGGTGATCGTTGGGGCATCCTTGGGAAACGCTCCGCCGTAAACATAAGGGCTGATTGGATGGCGGTTGGTTAACACGTCGACGGTCACATGAACCGAGGCTGATGGTCCCGCCGGCGTAGCTGAGATTTCGCTCGAGTTTGCGCTTTCGCCGTATGAATTTACGGCCGAGACAACGTAATAGTAGGCAGTACTATTGGTCAGCCCCGTGTCGGTGTCGCTGTTCGTGGTCGGTGCAGCAACTTGTGTATAAGGCCCGCCAGCCACCGTGCCGCGCTTTACGTGGTAACTGGTGGCTCCAGCGCTCGCATTCCAGGTGAGGCTTATCTGCTGATTGCCCGCAACCGCCGCCAATCCTGACGGGGCCGCTGGTGCCGTTCCTCCGCCGCCGCCAGCAGGGGAGTTGTAGCTACCTCCACCACAGGAGATAAAGAACAGTGCCAGTAGGCTGACTGCCCCACCAATTCGGGCCCGGGAGATCATACTTAGGAAATCCTCCGCGATCTAATCTATCGCGTTAGTCTCAGCTCGACGCCGCACAACAGTGTACGGCAAATCATCGGCCCACCGGCTGGCAGGTTTTTGCCAAACGCACAGAGATGGTTAAGACTTCGGGTACCGTCACTGAGGATAGAGTTGGTCGATTTTCGCCGCCATGATGAAATCACTCTCGGTGAGTCCGTCGACTTTGTGCGTCCAGAGCGTGATCTCGGCTTTGCCCCATGTCAGCAAGATGTCGGGGTGATGTCCCTGCTCTTCGGCGACCGCGCCGACCCGATTCACGAAGGCCAGAGCCTGTTTGAAATCAGGAAAGGTAAATGCGCGAACAATGTGGTGCTCATTGACCACTTTCCAATGCGCCCACTGCGGAACTTGTTTGTGAATCTCGGCTAGTTCTTCTCCCCTGAGAGGTGGAACTCCGCCGCGACACGGAACACAGGTTTTAGCTGCCAGTTCGGACATTTAAGGTTCCTTAGAGATATATTACAGCTATGCGGAGCTTAACTGCATGGTGACGACTTTTACGCGAAGGCCCAAGCAGCGGCCACTTCTATTTTCCAATAAGACATGGCAAGTCTGTGAACATTTTCGTGAAGGAAAGCGCGGCAACTGATTGAATGCAATCGTTTCCATGAATTGGGTTCCGAAATATGTTTGAGCAGTATGCAAATTGTCACTGATGATGACAAATCTTCACAAGAATGTTGCGATCCCCGATTGACTTGCGCTTCGATCCTTTCTTAGGCTGATTGACAGTTCCCTAC
>Ga0210403_10004206_pt1 | contig 12435 bp, 13 predicted proteins | sample IncBWC19MmetaG_FD_150863 | JGI IMG/M metagenome (GOLD analysis project Ga0210403, IMG submission 150863) | Forest soil microbial communities from Barre Woods Harvard Forest LTER site, Petersham, Massachusetts, United States - Inc-BW-C-19-M | ecosystem: Environmental > Terrestrial > Soil >... | reverse complement strand
ACGATACATCCAGGCCCGAAAATTAGTCCCCAACTGGAAAGACGAGAAACCTTTCAACGCCTTGACGTAGGTTTCCTGAACCAAATCTTCGGCTTCTTCGCGATTCTGTGTGAGCCAGTGAGCGAAGTTATACAGTTGATCGAAGAGCGGCATGGCCAGCCCTTCGAACGAGTCGTGTTGAATAGCCGCTGCGGACACGTCCACATAGTAGAACATCGCGGATCCGGTTTTATTCCCCCCAAAAACCAAATTATTTGGGGAATCAAGCGCACCAGCAGCAAACCCGCATCGCAATCCCCGCTCCCGTCCCCATAACCCAAACAGGCCTCCGTTTAACTCCGATTCCATAAGAACCGGCTTTTCCACGCAATATTCCAACGGAGCGGGATCATTTTTTTTACCCGCATCGATTTATATGGGCGGGCCGGAATAAAAGATCAGACAGTCTGTTATCTCCGGTGACAGTCATGTCGTCGTGAGGCGGTTATGAACAGAATCAGTTTTTTTCAGCTAAATCCCCTGTCGATAGCATTGATGACCGCAGTGATGATTACCTCTGGTGGGGCATCCGCCACGGATCGCAAGGTCAAAGAATCGGACCATCAGGCTCGGGTGGTCGCCCACCTTTCGTTGAGTGGGCTGTCTGCGGTGGATATGACAATGCAGAAAAAAGGGGACGACAAATATTACATATACGTGCAGCACCGGAAAGATGAGGGCATCTCGATTATCGACATCAGCAAGCCCGCTCAACCAAAGGCGATTGGGCTGATTCCTTGGCCGCGAACGGCTATGTCGAGCAGTATGAGTATGACTGGGGACTTGGCGATTATTGCCGGGAACCCGGTTCTCGCCGGGCAGAGCAACCCATCCGAGGACCACCTTGTGCTTTGGGATTTGTCGAATCCTGCCGCTCCCCGAGTCGTACAAGAGTTCTCTGGAGTGGTCAAGTGGCTTCAGGACGAGCGAAATCTCATTTATGTCCTGAACGGCGACGGACTGTGGGTGGTTTCGGAGCCGGTGGATCGCCGGTTGGGACAAACTGAACCTTCGGTTCGTTACGGAGATTAGAAATACTTAGGGAAGCTGAAGCACCACAAATAATCGGAGCCGGATTTGCATGCTGCGCGATTTGCTACCTCGCAGAAACGCGAGCAGGTTCTTAGAAGGAGTTAGGTAATGGTAAACCCTTTCGATCTCAGGACGGCTCTGCTCGCCAAGCACGCACAACATGTGGTGCTGATCCATTTCCCGATCGCACTCTTCATTTCGGCTGTGGCGTTTGACTTTATTGCGCAATGGACGAAGCGCATCGGCTTGACGGACGCCGCCTACTACAACCTGCTGGTGGCAGCGATTTCGACCATCCCAGTACTCGCCACGGGTGTTCTTGCGTGGCAGTTTCAGCTCGAGGGACAGAAAGTGAAGGGCATCTTACTACTTCATATTGTGTTCGCAAGCGTCTCCAGCGTGATCATTTGGGTGGTCTGGTGGATCCATTTCCATGCACGGCGGCGGGAAGCGGTTTTGCCGGGCTACCGCCTGGCACTCGAAATTCTGGGCGTCGGTCTCGTGGCCTTGACAGGTCACCTGGGTGGCTTCCTAAGCGGCGTAAACACTCCCATCTAAACAAATACAAATTAACTGGGAATAAAAACTACTCGATCAAGTTATTAGCTGAGAACGCTAGAAACCAGGAGGGCAAATGACCGACAAAAAACAAGATCTTATCGATGAGAAGTTACAAGACCTCAACAACGACGGTGTCGATCGCCGTGGATTCCTGAAGTGCATGGCATGGGCTGGCACAGGCCTGGTCTGGACCATGAGCGGCGGCATTCCCGTCTCTAGAGCGTTCGCCAAGGGGATGGAAAAAGGCGCTCACAAAGGCGCGGATTTCACTTTTGTCCAGATCAGCGACAGCCACATCGGATTCAACAAACCGGCCAACCCGGACGTGACCGCTACTTTGCAAACCGCGATCAACAAGATCAATGCCATGCCCCATACTCCAGATTTCATCATTCACACCGGAGATCTGAGTCAGCTTTCCAAGCCAAGTGAATTCGACACGCTGGACCAGGCGCTGAAAGGAGCGTCCGCCAAACAAATCTATTTTGTCCCGGGCGAGCACGATATGTTGAGCGACAACGGCGAGCAATTTCTCCAGCGCTATGGGAAAGGTACCAAGGGTACGGGTTGGTACAGCTTCGATCACAAGGGTGTCCACTTCGTCGGCCTGGTGAACGTCGCCAATCTGAAAGCGGGGGGGATGGGTTCACTGGGCCACGAACAACTGGAGTGGCTCGAGGGTGACCTCGAAGGCAGGTCTGCCAGCACTCCGATTGTGCTCTTTGCGCACATTCCACTGTGGACCATCTATCCAGATTGGGGATGGGGAACCGACGACAGCGAACAAGCTCTGTCTTACGTCAAACGTTTTGGTTCCGTGACGGTATTAAACGGCCATATTCACCAGATCATGCAGAAGGTCGAAGGTAAAGTTTCATTCCACACCGCGATGTCGACCGCCTTCCCTCAACCTGCGCCCGGAACAGCTCCTTCGGCGGGACCCATGAAGGTACCGGCCGACCAGTTACAGCGTGTGCTGGGGATCACCGATGTGAATTACCTTGTTAGCGGCCGAAGCCTTGCGGTCGTAGACTCGCCACTCGCCTCGGGATCCGCGGATTCAGCGAGTGGAGCCGGCATGGGCGGCGATTAAGCTCATGTTGTTTTGAAGCGCAGAATCGCATTCCAAGAAATGAAAAGCAGATGTGAAAACCGAGATTAGAAAAGGAAAATGAACATGACGAACAAAAAGATTTCGATTGCAGGCTTGGCGACTGGGGCAATAATTGCGATAGTACTGCTCGCAGGATTGCCGGGAATCAAGGCGGCAGACCAGCCATCGGCCGCGACTGCGGAAGTGAAAATCGATAATTTCACTTTCGGACCGCAAACGATTACAGTACCCGCAGGAACGACAGTCACCTGGACAAACAAAGATGACATCCCCCATACGTCGGTCAGTACAGACGGTGTGTTCAAGTCCAAGGTGTTGGATACAGACGAAAAGTTCTCATACACGTTTACCAAGGCTGGAACGTATCCCTACTACTGCACGATCCACCCGAAAATGACCGGCCAGATAGTCGTGAAGTGACTCGCAGCTACTACCACGAAACGGGCTTTTTTGTTTAGGGGAGAACCGATCCCCTTCGTAAAGCGGTTCTCTCAAGCAACTTGAACAAATATATGGCAACCCCTGCACAATCCGAAGTAAAAGTGGTAAGCGATGACCTGGATCTTGTCCACGCCACTAAAAACGGAGATGTTAGTGCCTTCGACGCACTAGTAAAGCGGTACGACCGCAGACTGTTCCGAATTGCGCAAACCGTCACCCATAACAAGGAAGACTCCCAGGACGCGGTTCAGGAAGCTTTCATGAGGGCCTTCCAAAACCTCAACCAATTTCGAGAGGATTCCCAATTCTCCACCTGGCTGATTCGCATTACTGTGAACCAGTCGCTGATGAAGCTTAGAAAGCAGCGCACCAAACGGGAAGTATCACTGGATGAGGGTTTTCAGGTAGACAGAGAGATGCTCCCAATGGAAGTCATCGATTGGGGACCGAATCCCGAACATCTCTACTTGGCCTCCGAATTACGAGACATCTTAACCACGATTTTAGAAGAGTTGAGTCCACTCTTGCGGACTGTCTTTGTACTAAGGGATATTGAAGGATTATCAATAGACGAGACTGCAGAAGTGCTGAGCCTGAGTCATGCCGCTGTGAAGGCGCGACTATTTCGAGGTCGATTACAGCTTCGCGAACGTCTGAACAAGTACTTCAGCAAGCATACTGATCTCTCACGCGCAGAGTCACCCCCATTTGTCAGACAGACTACTAGCCGTCTCGCGGAATGTACGGATCTGTGATATCGCAATAGGTGCAGACCCCGAGCTAGTACCTTTCATTCCGCATCCAATCATGTTTCCGTGCACTTAAACAAGCTCTAACACGATCTACATCAAATAATACCCTGCCCCCGCATTGTCTGGTTGCTCACTGTAGCCTCGATCTCTTGCGACAAATGTGTCGCAAATGAGGCTCAGTACGACGAGTGGAATAAACCCCTACAAGCCCAGTTATCAATGATGAAACGCTTGAAAACATCAACAAGGAGAAGTTATGAATAAATCGTATTTGACAATTGCACTTACTCTTACTTGCCTGTGTGGGCTAGGTGTGACAGCACGCGCTCAAGATGCCGACGGAGTTGTTGTAAAGGTTCCGTTCGAATTTGTTGCTGGTGCTAAAACCCTGCCCGCGGGCACGTACCGCATTAGCCGGATCCATACTGATGCAACTTCAGGGTTACTCATCTACAGCCGTGAAAACAGCTCGATTGTGCTCCCCACCGCTGTTGGAGCATCTGCGGAACGCGCAACGCTTAGCTTCGAGCGTGTAGGGAACATGCACTTTCTCAGCGAGGTGGATACACCGGAGGGCGTCTATAGCATGTCAATACCACGACAGAGAACAATGGTAGCTGTGGTTAAGGATCACAGCGCTGGGCCATCCTCTGGCGGTAATTAGTCAGATAACATCCGTGGTTGCGCGAGCCGGGGAGTTCAGGAGCCAGGAATTGCATCAATCGATTCCTGGACTCCTTTCTATCTGGCAACAACGTTTCGCGCGGGAAGACAAAACGAGAAGAGCCTGCCTCGTGCAAATCATAATTTAAGACTATGAGTGACAACCTGACAACAACACTCTTATCAATCGGAGTACACGGGCCGTTCGTGTTGTCACCGCGAAGTGTCAAAAGTTTGACAATCAAAAGACATCAGGTGTGTATCTTGCCTTGAGCCGCTACGTCTAATGCATAGTACTGCTGAACAAATCATCATTAAAGGAATAGGAGATTAAATCATGAAAGAGAGTGTTCCCCAAGCTGTAGTATCTGAGACAGACACTTCTGACCCAACCCAGTGTTCGCCGGAAGAAGAGGTTCAGCGTCACTGGCATGGCGTAGTCAAGAGACGATCGTTTCTTAAAGGTCTTGGAATTGCCGGCGCAACGCTGTCTGCCGGTGCATTCCTGGCTACCGAAGGAGCTGCACAATCCAAATCAACTTCGGGCACCCTGTCCAAAGGCGACGCTGCACTCCTGCGCTTCGCAGCGGCAGTGGAACTCATAGAGGCTGATCTGTGGCAGCAGTACAACGAACTGGGAGGAGTCCAAGGAGGCAATCCCGCCTACATAGCCGCACTCAGCAACCTTGACGGTGACATGCCTCAATACATCGCCGATAACACCGACGATGAATTGAGCCACGCGGCCTTCCTGAATGCTTACTTGATCTCCAAGGGTGAGGAACCGGCTGATCTCGACGCCTTTAGGAACTTACCGAGCAGCCAGGCAAGCGGCGCCAAAAATATTGGAAGACTGACAAACTTGCTCAACCTCAACGTTGATCTCAGCTGGTACACCCGGTACCGCAGCGGGCAGAACCCCGATTTCGGGGTGAAGTTCACCGGACCCCTGACTATCAAGAACCAGCCTGCGATTCCCTTGAACGACACCGACACTCCGCCAACCCAGGCTCAACCCGTGCCCCCAACATCACCGCAGCAGTCTCGCATGCAAGCGATTGCGAATACTGCTGGATTTCACTTTGCTTACATCGAGCAGGGAGGCGCCAGTTTGTACCCGACGCTCGCCTTCAAGGCCACTGATCCTGAGGTTCTACGAATCCTGATAAGCATTGGCGGGGTCGAGATTGACCACTTCGGACTCTGGCATGACAAAGCGGGCAATGCGGTATCGCAACCATTGGCTGGGGTAACGGATCCAGTGACGGGGCTGACATTCCCAGATCTCAATGCTCTAAACTCGGAGCTCGATCAGACGAACCTGATCCTGCCTGAACCGTGCGACTTTATTAGCAAGAGTCTGCCTCAGTGTTCGGTAATTCGTCCGACGTCGACAAAGAACGGCGGAGCAGTCGCTACTATCAAGTCTTTTACGGATGACCTGTTATTCCAGGGACAACCGTCAGCATTTTTCAAAGCAGTTAACCAGCTGGCCGTCGCGGCTGATTCGGTCCAGCGCGGCTTTTAATTGTTACAGCTCTCCCCTGTCGTTTGAGCGGGCGCTGTAGTTAATTCAGTTTTGCAGCGCCCGATTTTTACTGACACTTAATTCGACTTTCCGATAGCGATAAAAGGAGCCACATGTTCGAAGGATTATTTCAACCAATGCATCTGCTGGTGATTTTCGGGATTGCTTTACTTATTTTCGGGCCCAAAAAACTTCCGGAGCTCGGTAAAGGAATCGGAGAAGGTATTCGCGGCTTCAAGTCAGCCATGAAAGCCGAAGACGAGAAGCCAGCCAACACTCCCGCGACTCCGGTCGTCGAACAGGCACAACTCGAGAGGTGATTCATGGGATTCGGCGTGGAAATGGTTTTCCTGCTCATGCTTGGCTTCCTCGTGCTAGGGCCAAAGCAGCTGCGTACATTATTGGGACATGTAGCGAAGGCTAAGGCCCAGTTCGAGGAGGCGAGCCGCGGCTTAAGGTCTCAGCTGGCTTCCGACGTCGATCCTGCGAGCATGGCGGCAGAGACGGATCTTCCACGCAAATTGATTGCCCCAACTTCCAATCTGCCGGGCCAGTGGATCGACTGACCGGATCGCGGAATCTCGCTATTCTCACGATTTCGTCATTAAAGCGAGCTTAGATCTGATTCCTGTGCTGCTCTAATGCGATGCGAACCAGCTGACCGCGAGTGCGCACGCCGGTTTTGGAGAAGAGTTGCTGTAGCGTTGCTTTCACCGAACTCTCGGATACTCCAATTCGTTCGGCAATTTCCTTATTGGCCAAGCCCTCGAATATGTAAGAAAGAACATGTCGCTCTCGCTCCGTGAATTGCTCCCCTTTCGATTCTGGAAGGGCACTTGGGCCCATTGCTGCCTGCAAGAATTCCCGGTCAAACCAAACCTTCCCAGCCATTACATGCCGGATGCCCTCTACGAGTAGTGCCGACGAGTTATGTTTCATGAAGATTCCGGAGATGCCGTTGCGAATTAAGTCGGCGGCCTGCTCTTTTTCGACACCCGCAGTAACGACGAGGACCTTGCCGCCAAATCCGTGCCGCTTCGCCAGACGCATAAACTCCCCTCCATCGCGCTGGCCTAGGTCGAAGTCGAGCAGCACGATATCGACATGCGTTTTCCGCAATACTGCAAGACCTTCCTCGACGGAGTTGCAGTGAGCAGTGACTTCGAAGCCTGGTTCGCTTGTCAACAATCGCGCCACGCTTTCCCGGAACAAGGCATGATCATCCACAAGTAAAATGCTTGTCGGCTGTGTAGACCGATCAGGCATTCACCGTTTCCTCAATCCTGGTTAATGCAGGTACGACCACGGCGAAACAGCATCCGTGAGTTCTCGGTTCATGAATCAGTTCGCCGCCAAAACTCCGCATGATTGAGCGGGAGACGTACAAGCCAAGTCCGGCCGTCTCAGCGCCAGGCTGGAATGGGCGAAACAATTTCTCGGGATGGGCTATGCCGATTCCCGTATCTTCAACGCGGACAGTGACGTGCTTATCTTCAAGCGCTGTACTCACCCGCAACTTCCTGGTCTGAGTCGACTCCATTGCGCGCTGGCTGTTCTTGGCAAGATTTAGGAACACTTGGATCAGGCCGTAACGATCAGCATGCACCAATGGTAAATTTTCGTGTGCACGCCATTCGATTTCGATTTCACTCTCGGACTCACGATAAGCGCCTTCGATCAGAATGCGGACTTCGTCCAGCAGAGACGTCAGTTCCACTGTCACAGCGGCGTCAGAGGGAGCCTTCACACTCAGCGCCGATATTCGTTCCAAGCTCTGGATCAAGGAGCTCAGAGCTTGAAAGTCTTCGTTTTGCTCCAGATTTGGAACGCGTGAAAGATTCTTGTGCAACACAACCGCCGCGCCGCACAGGTTACGGACCTCGTGAGCCATGGCTCCTACGAGAATCCGGCTGCTCTTCAGCAAGTGGTCCAGGCTCAAGTCTTCGCGATTTCGTAGATCCTCGGATAGATCCACTATTACCGCAGCCAGCCGCGGGCCGGACATAGTGTTGTAAGTCGAAAACCACAGGCAAGCCAGAAATACCTCGCCGGTTGACCGATGCCCTTTACATTGCAGTGTGGTTCGGAACGCTCGCGATGGCTGCCTCTCGACTACGGTCTGTAGGGACGGCAGATAGGAAGTGATCGCCTGGCCCGTCAAAGACGGTGCGCCCGGTGCAAGCAATTGTTGAGCTGCATGATTCGCCAAGAGAATTTTCCCATTTGTGTCGATAGTCACAATCGCGGCGGGACTGCTTTCCACTAGAACCAACAACTGATCTTCGGCATCGCGCCGTAGCTTGACTTCAATCTCCAACTCTTCCACGTGTTCCAAAACGATTCGACGATTTTTTAAGAGCTCTGAAACAAAAAGTCCGGTGCCACTAAAGCCTATCGAACTCAGTACCAATCGGAAGATGGCTTCATTTTCCGGCAAATTGCTGAAGGCTTCTTGCAGAATTGCGCAAACCAAAGCCACACCGATCGTTTGCCAACGCGAAAGAAAACCACCCACGATGATTATCGGAAACAAATATAGAAATCCGAGAGAAATATACGGCTTCGTTAGCCAGTCGGTGACCGCAATCGCTGCAATGAGGAGGGCCGCGACGATCAGCAACATTGGACGGTTTGCAGGTACGAAAATGGACAGCAGCCGTTTCATCGAATTCTTCAATGTTGCTCCAGTTGCTGGGCGGAGTGAATAGGCCCTACCCAAAAGATAGCTCTGAATATTGGAAGATAGGCTTCCGGCTCTTGTTGCCGCTCGACGACAATTTTATGTTGGAATATCCCAGATCGCCCACAAATCCTGACGCGAATGCCCATCCATGTCAGCCATTCTTTTTTCGATCGGATCATCTGTATCTTGGCCACGGCCTGTTCTGCGGCCGCTTCAAGTCGCCGACCGAGCATGTCTCGCTTTGAGGATTCTATATCCGACATTGGCCCTGCTCATCGCGTGCCTTCCTAGAACCGCTCATGCTCAGGGGCAAAGCTTTACCTGGCAACAGATTCGGGACAAGTTCGAGGCGGCAAACCCGACACTGCTAGCAGACAAGTTGAATATCGACGAATCGAGGGCACTGGAGATCACTGCTTTTTTGCGCCCAAATCCGAGCTTCAGCTTGACCGTAGATGGAACCCAAATAGCCCCTGATAGAGGGGTCTGGCGACCCTTCGCTGGTACTTTCGAGTCCCCCGGACTGAGTTATTTGCATGAGCGCCAGCACAAGCGGGAATTGCGGCTGGAGAGCGCAAAGAAGGGGACATTGATAGCCGATTGGAGTCATGCCGACCTGCAGCGAACTATGCTGTCCACCTTGCGCGAAGCGTTTGTTTCAGCGTTGCAAGCAAAAGCGGTACTCCAGTTGGCAAAAGACAACCTTGCCTACTACGACCGCGTGCTCGATATCAGCAGGACTCGGTTCAATACCGGCGACATTGCGCAGATCGATCTGGACCGGTTGGAACTACAGCGCACCCAGTATGAATCTGATTTTCAGGCCGCAACTGAGAGTCTGGAGACCGCGAAGATCCAGTTGCTCACACTGCTAAATCTTCGGATACCGATTGACCAATTTGACGTAACTGGGCCGTACGACTTCAGCGATCAACTCATGACTCGCGAAGAATTCAGAAAGATCGCTCTGGATACCCGCCCTGATTTAAAAGCGGCCACTGAAGCCGTGAACAAAGCCCAGACCGATCATAAACTGGCGGTTGCCAACGGCTCGACCGATCCGACTTTAAGCGCCTGGTACACCCACAACTCTTCTAACAATAATCCGTTCGGTGTGAATACTGTCGGTGTCAGCGTGAGCATTCCGTTGCGGATTTTTGACAGGAACCAGGGAGAGAAGCTGCGCACACAAATTGACATCGATCGGAGCCAACAATTATTGGATGCGTCGCAGGCGCAAGTTCTAAGCGACGTGGATTCCGCGTACGCGATAGTGACCAGCGATCTGATTTTATTGCAGCCGTATAAGACCAAATATCTACAGCAGGCGGTCCGGGTGCGCGACACGATCACCTTCTCCTATCAACACGGAGGTGCATCGCTGCTTGACTTTCTAAGTGCCCAGGCCGAGTACCGCGGCGTCGAGTTGAACTACTTGAATTTAGTCGGTTCGTATCTGACTGCGGCCAGCCAATTGAACCTTGCAGTGGGCCGTGAGGTGATCCCATGACGAAAAGTACGTTCCAGCGGTACGCGGCGACTTTTACGGTTCTGTCTTTCATCTTGCTCGGAATGTCGTGCTCTGACCCTAAGAAGCCTGAGTCGACGAAGACTGAAATCACGCGAGAGCCTGGAGTCTTTGTTGTGGACCACCCGGAACTGTTCAGTCTAGTTAAGGTTGAAACGCGAGACTTGCCAACCGTAGTTAAGGCGAACGGCAGCGTTACCCCCGACGTGAACCAAACCATCCACGTCACCTCGCAAGGTTCGGGGCGCGTAGTTGATCTCAAAGTACGGCTGGGCGATTACGTGAATAAGGGCCAGCCTATGCTATCGATTTACAGTGCTGACCTCGCCGGTGCATTCTCCGATTATCAAAAAGCGGTGGTTGATGAGCAACTCTCTAAGAAGGCTTTGGAGCGGACAGACCTGCTCTACTCCCACGGTGCTGCCGCCCAGAAAGATCTCGAACAAGCGCAGGATGCGGAACAAAAAGCCAAAGTCGATGTGCAGAATGCCGAACAGCACATTCGAATCCTGGGCGGGGATCCTTCGCATCCCAGTTCGGTGATCGAACTACGAGCGCCGGTAGCGGGAACGATCGTGGAGCAGAATATCTCCGGGTTCGAAGGAGTAAAAAGTCTCGACAACAGTCCTAATCTTTTTACTATTGCCGATCTCTCTCAAATCTGGGTCCTGTGTGACGTTTACGAGAACGATTTGGGCGAAGTGCATTTGGGCGATCAAGCAGAAGTAACGTTCGACGCGTTCCCCGATCCCGTATTTCACGGAGCGGTCAGCGATATCTCCCGAATACTTGATCCGAATTTACGCTCTGCGAAAGTTCGGGTTGTATTGTCCAATCCCAAAGGCGAGATGCGACCTGGGATGTATGCGGTGGCAACTTTTCGGTCGCGGAGGCCAGAGCCGCGTCTCGTCGTTGCCAGGACTGCAATCATGCGTCTGCAGGATCGCGACTGGATATTTCGCAAAGAGGACAACCAACACTTCCGCCAAGTGGAGGTACATACCCTCGGTGACACTGTGGACGGAATGCACGAGATTCAGGATGGGCAGGTGAATCCTGGCGACGAAGTCGTGATGAACGCTCTGGAATTCTCGACTGCGATGGCAGGTCAGGAAAAATGATTCGTTACCTTATCGACTTTGCTCTTCGCAACCGAATTTTGGTGCTTAGCGTCGCCGTCATCTTATTTGTTTGGGGAATTATCTCGTTTCATCGCTTGCCCATCGAAGCTTACCCAGACGTAGCTGACACATATACGCAGATCATCACCCAGTGGCCGGGACATGCCGCGGAAGAGATCGAGCAACAAATCACGATTCCACTCGAGGTAACGCTGAACGGCGTCGCCCATATGGTCCATCTGCGATCAGTTTCACTCGCCGGCCTCTCGGTAATCACAATCATTTACGACGACGACATCAGTACGTTTAATGCGCGCACCGAGGTAGTTGACCGCTTGCAGCAGGTCACACTGCCGACTGGAGTGAGTCCGAATCTAGGCCCGGATTACAGTCCAACCGGCCAGATCATGTTCTACACGTTGACTAGTACCAATCCCCAGTACGACGTGATGGAACTGAAAGCGCTTCAGGATTGGTTCGTACTGAACCAATTGAAGTCGGTACCTAATGTTGTTGACGTAAACATTTTTGGTGGACCCACCCGCGAGTATCAGGTTCAACTTGACCCGGGGAAACTCGTTGCCTATGGACTCTCGCTGAGCCAAGTCGAGCAGGCGCTGGCCAATAACAACATCAATGCAGGTGGCGGATTTCTGGAGCGCGGACAACAAGCATTGAATGTTCGCGCTGTAGGACTGATGCAGAACACCGACGATATTGGGTCAACCGTCGTAAAGTCTGTAAATGGCACGCCTGTCCGCGTTCGAGATCTTGGCAACGTGGTACAGGCGCCGAAAGTGCGATTAGGTCAGCTGGGGAAAACGATCCGCCACGAGGATGGGACGGTCATCAATGATGAAGACGTGGTCGAAGGCATTGTACTGCTACGCAAGGGAGCGGAAGCGGATGCGACGCTCGATGCGCTGCACGAGAAGATTGCCGAACTAAATAACGGTCTGCTCCCAAAGGGAGT
>Ga0210403_10004202_pt1 | contig 12442 bp, 9 predicted proteins | sample IncBWC19MmetaG_FD_150863 | JGI IMG/M metagenome (GOLD analysis project Ga0210403, IMG submission 150863) | Forest soil microbial communities from Barre Woods Harvard Forest LTER site, Petersham, Massachusetts, United States - Inc-BW-C-19-M | ecosystem: Environmental > Terrestrial > Soil >... | reverse complement strand
CGCCAGTGCGGTCTTCGCCGTAATAACAGTGCACGAAAATTTTTTGCGTGGGATCCTGTTGAACGACCTTTAGAAATTGCGCAACCTGCGCATCCTTGGGTGCGGACCAGCCAAGCACCGGGATGTTCACGAAGCGCATGCCTAGCGATTCCGCTTGCCCGCGCTCCCAAGCCACAGGTCCACTATTTCCTCGTAGATCGACGATGGTCGTGACGCCAAGTTTTTTCAACTCGACCAGGCCTTGCGCCGAAGGCTGCGCGCCGCGCAGGAGCTCCTCGCTGACTTTCCCGGCGTTGGATACGCCGGCGACTTTTAATTTTTCTGCTGGCGCGCCGAAAGAAGCGCGCGCCATCGCATGCGGCGCGGAAGCATCGGCCATCGTTTGCGCATCGGAAGGGCTTGCGGCAGAGGCGACCAGGCAAACGGCAAGAAAAGTTTTGCACAAGCAGGGAAAAAGGAGCCTGTTCACCATAGGTTGGATGCCTTAGTGTACTCCGTAGGATGGATGAAAACGGACGCAAAGGTGATACGATGGACATGGAACGTGACCACTACAAATAGACGTGGTACGAAAAAGTCAACGACATTTAGCGTTTTTCTCTTGACAGGGTTTTGACAGAAGTTGATACTTCGCATCGCTGACTTTGGGGGAGCGTGGTAGCGCCCGGGCCGGTTTTTCTGTTTCCGGGGGAAGGACCGGCTTAGAAACCACGTCGCCGCCAAGCACCAAACAACAAAAGATGCGACCACTTGCGGTGCGAGGGATGCGCCGTCAAGGAGCTTCCGTGAAGCCTTCCGATAAGAGGAGGCTCAGGTTGCCTATTTGCATTTTGCAATGAAGAAGGGCGCCGAGCAGGGATTCCGGGGCAGCGTTTTGCGCCCCCAGCGGTAGTAAACTAGAAGGGTCGCCTCTGTGTCGAGGGCACCCGAAGCACGGAGGGACGGATGGCTACAGTGAAGCCGGCACTTAACGGAAAATCGGTGGAGACAGGAACGCGCGCGGACCACACCACTGCTCGCAAGGGATTGGTGTTTGCGCGCCGTTTCACTGACGGCAAGACTTCAGCGTTCGACATGGTGGAGTGGGAGAAGCGCACCGCGCTGATCGGCAACGAAAAAGGCGCGACCATCTTCCGCCAGGAAGGTGTGGAAGTACCCAAGAACTGGTCGCAAACGGCGACCAACATCGTCACCAGCAAATATTTCCACGGCAAGCCGGGCACCAGCGACCGGGAAATTTCCGTGCGCCAGCTCATCAGCCGCGTGGCCAATACGATTGTGCGCTGGGGCGAAGAGGGCGGCTATTTCGCCGATGCGGAGTCGCGTGACGCGTTCCGCGACGAACTTACGCATTTGTTGGTCGAGCAAAAGATGGCGTTCAACTCGCCCGTCTGGTTCAACGTGGGCGTGCAGCCCAAGCCGCAATGCTCGGCGTGCTTCATCAACTCCGTGCACGACAGCATGGAATCCATCATGGGCCTGACGCGCACCGAAGGCATGCTGTTCAAGTGGGGCTCCGGCACGGGCACAAACTTTTCGACCCTGCGGGGCAGCAGAGAAACGCTTTCCGGCGGCGGCATTGCGTCCGGCCCGGTGAGCTTCATGAAGGGCTTCGATGCCTTCGCTGGCGTGATCAAGAGCGGCGGGAAGACGCGGCGCGCCGCCAAGATGGTGATCCTCAACGTCGATCATCCGGACATCGTGGAATTCATCGAATGCAAGATGAAGGAAGAGCGCAAAGCGCACGTGCTGATCGGGCAGGGCTACGATTCCGGGATCGACGGCGACGCCTACAGCTCGATTTTCTTCCAAAACGCGAACCACTCCGTGCGTGTGACCGACGACTTCATGCGCGCCGCGGAAGAAGACCGCGACTGGTGGACGCGCAACGTGACCGACGGCCAGCCGGCCGATAAATTGCGCGCACGCGATTTGCTCGCCAAGGTGGCTGATTCGACGTGGCACTGCGGCGATCCGGGCATGCAGTACGACACCACCGTCAATCGCTGGCACACCTGCAAGAACACGGCGCGCATCAACGCCTCGAATCCCTGCAGCGAGTACATGTTCCTGGACGACACGGCGTGCAACCTGGCTTCCCTCAATTTGATGAAGTATCGCGCCGCGAACGGGCAATTTGATGTGGAGGCATTCCGACACGCGGTGGACGTAACCATCACGGCGCAGGAAATCCTGGTGGACAACGCCAGCTACCCCACTCCGAAGATTGCCGACAATTCCCACGCCTTCCGCCCCCTCGGCCTCGGCTACGCCAACCTCGGCGCGCTGCTCATGTCCATGGCCCTGCCCTACGATTCCGACGAAGGCCGCGACGTGGCCGGCGCCGTCACCGCGCTGATGTGCGGCGAAGCCTACGCGCAATCCTCGCGAATCGCGGAGCGCATGGGCCCCTTCCCCGGTTACGAAGTGAACCGCGAGCCGATGCTCGACGTCATCCGCATGCATCGCGACGCCATGCGCGGCATCCAGCCCGACCACGTACAACCCGAACTGTACCTGGCTGCGCAGGAATCCTGGGACACCGCGCTGCATCACGGCGAAAAGTTCGGCTACAAGAACTCCCAGGTCACCGTGCTCGCTCCCACCGGAACCATTGGCTTCATGATGGACTGCGACACCACCGGAATCGAGCCCGACCTCGCACTGGTAAAACACAAGAAACTCGTGGGCGGCGGGTTGATCAAAATCGTAAACAACACCGTGCCCGAAGCGCTGATGAAGCTGGGCTACACCCCGGAACAGAGCAGCGAAATCGTTTCGCACATCGATAAGCAAGGCACCGTGGAAGGCGCGCCGTACCTGAAGCCCGAGCATCTTCCTGTGTTTGACTGCTCGCTCGCGCCTGCCGGCGGTGGCCGCTCGATCAGTTGGACCGGCCACGTGAAAATGATGGCCGCCGCGCAGCCGTTTCTCTCCGGCGCAATCTCCAAGACCATCAACATGCCCGAGGAATCGACGATCGACGACATCTCCCAGGCCTACATCCTCTCCTGGAAAATGGGACTCAAGGCCGTGGCCATTTACCGCGACAATTCCAAACGCTCGCAGCCACTGTCGGCGGCCGGGAAGAAAGACGAGAAGAACGCGGATGCGGCCGCTGCGGCTACGATTGCCGGCGCGGTCGAGTCAGTCCAGCGGGAGCTTTTTCCGCGAATGCAGCGCGAGAAAATGCCGGTGGAACGCGATTCGGTGACACACAAGTTCAGCGTTGGCGGGCACGAGGGCTACATCACAGTCGGCAAGTACGATGACGGCCGGGTGGGCGAAGTATTCATAAAGATGGCCAAGGAAGGCTCGACGCTCTCGGGCATCATGGACGGCCTGGCGCTCACCATGTCATTGGGCTTGCAGTACGGCGTGCCACTGAAAGTTTTTGTCGACAAGCTAAAGAATACGCGCTTTGAGCCCTCGGGTATTACGCCGAATCCGAATATCCGGTTTGTGTCGTCGGTTCTGGACTACATCGCGCGGTGGCTTGGTGGGCGATTTATTTCTTCGGATTATTATAAATTGAATGGAGATCAAGCCGCCGCGGTGCACTCCTTCCCGGCAGCGGCAATCCAGCCCGCGACGGGGGTGAGTGCGGAAGCTCTGCCCTTGGCGCCGCCGGTTAGCGTTGCAGCGTCATCCAAACCGCGCGAGTCGTATGAAGGCGCACCTACGTGCTCCGAATGCGGCATGCTGATGGTGCCCAACGGGGCCTGCTACAAATGCGAGAACTGCGGCAGCACTTCCGGTTGCAGCTAGTTCGCACAGCCGCCGCATGAACCAGGAGAGGCCCACAAGGCGATGAGCGCATCCCAACCCGGCGCGGCGACAGCGGCAAGTCTTGCTCCCCTCAAACCAAAGACCAGAGGCTTCCTTCGCATCGCCCGGCATGGCGTCGGACCGGGCGCGATATACGTCATCACTTATCACCGACTCCAGCAAGGCACAGCCTCGCACCCTCGCCCTGTTGCAGCCGAGAGTCCGCAGGCCTTGATCGAGTTGCTGGAGCGCATCGGAATTGACTTCCGGCTCAGCGAAGTGCGCGGCGCCCTGGAAGACGTGCTGCGCTTCGGCTCCGCGAATATTCCCGATCTCTGGCTCAGCGACGAAGAGATGATCGAGAAGGGTCTAGTCGAGAGCTAAACGCCAAATTAGCGAGAAATGCCAACGCCGGAGGCTTCCCTTCGGCGTTTTATTTTGCACAGCGCTTAGCGATGTGATCAGCGCGGGCGGGGACGCAGCGGCGGGCGCGCGGTCAGCGGACGCGGGCGCATGCGGAAGCGCGGGCCGAGCGGCGGCGGCACGTTGCGCAGGGAATCGCCGCAGCACGGGCAGCGGCCTTCGTCGCTGAACGCCCGGGTGGCGTCGGCGCGCAGCCAGTGGCCTCGTGCTTCGCATTGCGGATTAATGCATTGCACGGTGAAACCCGGCAAATACTGCATGTCGTTTTTCCTCAGCGGCCGTAGCGCCTTTTGCGGCGAGGCCTGTCGTCGAGACCCGAGTTCCCCTGAGCTGGACAACGGTTGGCGCGGATTGTGGCGCAAGGCCGTCGTGGTGTCAAGAGAAAACACCACAATATATTGGGGTATGCTTGCTCCAGCGCCGTGCGTAGTAGATGATAGTCGCGACGGAGACGACGCAGTCCTCGGTCGCAAGAGCGCAAGCGGAGCTCATCGTCTGCAGTTTTCGCATGCGATGGAGCGCTCCGGCCTGCGCCACAGGAGGCAGTCATGGCGAACGTAACGCGGGGCAGTGGGGACTTGGGCAGCACGTTGCCGCCCATGCCCAATATTCGGCTGGCGGGCTCACGCATTTTGCGGATTGGGATCGTGATTGCGGTGATCTTGCTGTTGATGTGGAGCACGACCTCGATTCCCACCGGTAACGTCGGCGTACTCACCCTTTTCGGGCGCGTCACCGGCGAAACACTGCCGGAAGGCATCCATCTCATCAATCCGTTGAAATCGGTGCAAAAGCTTTCCGTGCAGACGCAGTCGGTCAAGGAAAGCGCCAATGTCCCATCCAATGAAGGACTGATCTTGGCGCTGGACACGTCGCTGCTCTTCCGCCTGGACAAGAGCAAAGCTGCGTTCGTCTATCAGACGGTCGGCGATAATTACGCCGAGAAAATCGTGGAGCCCACCCTCCGCGCCGCGATTCGCGCGGCGACTTCCGCACACACCGCCAACGCGCTCTACACGAACGCCCGTGAGCTGGTGCAATCTCAAATTCAGGATGAGCTGACCAAGGAACTCGCCCCGCGCGGCGTGATCGTTGAAAACGTGCTCCTGCGCGACGTGCAATTGCCCGCCATGCTAAAAGGCTCGATCGAGGCCAAGCAGCAAGCCGAACAGGACGCGCTGCGCATGAGCTTCATCCTGCAGAAAGAAAAGCAGGAAGCGGAGCGCAAACGCATCGAGGCGCAAGGCATCGCCGACTTCCAAAAAATTGTCGCCCAGGGTATCAGCCCGCAGCTTCTCGAATGGAAAGGTATCGAAGCCACAGAAAAGCTCGCGACCAGCGTGAACGCGAAAGTCGTGATAATCGGCAATCCCAAAAACGGGCTGCCCCTCGTGCTGGAGCCGAAATAGGGAGGAACAGTAGCTACGCTTGCGGAGGAGCGCTGGGCGGGTTTTCGGTCTGCGGTGACGGCGCCGCCTTCTTCCGCGCGGGCTTGCGATGCTTCTTCAATTCTTCCAAGGCCGCGAGGCGCGTCTTTAGCCGCTCGTTTTCTTCGCGCTTGTCATTGATTTGCTGTTTCTCGTTATCGAGATTGCTTTTCCCCGCGGTGTCGTGCGCATAATCGGCGTTCGATAAATAAGAATCTTGATCCAGGGCGAATTGCCGCCGCAGTACATCCAAGTCCTTTTCCCCCTGCGCGAGTTGCGATTTCAGTTTGGCGATGTCTGAATCTTGCGCGGCAGCTTCCTTTTGCGCTTCTTCGTCCGAGGCAAGATCTGCGGATTCGTCTGCCGCAACGGCCTCTGCGCTGGGCGGCCCGGTTTCCAATTGCGGCGCCACCCCCACATTAAAACCACCCTTGACGGGTTTGAACTCGTGCCGGTCCAGATCATCATCCGTGATGACTTTCGTGGACTTCGCGGCATTTTTCTTCTCATCCCGCTTGCGGCGCGCGGCGTCCGCCACAGACGCGTCTGACGATGATGGTTGCGATGAATCTTGCGATTGCGCAACCGTTGCCATCGACAGGCAAAAGCCGGCGCTAAGCAGCGCGGCAATCATTCGCAGTGAGCTAAAGATTCGCATGGGTATTGATCCTCGAGGCACGCCGGACAAAACTCAGGATAACCCGGACTTTTTGGAGAGGCAATCGTCGCCGAGCACGTTGTGCGAATCAGGTAACCTCCGTTACACGCAACGCACACCCTCTTTGACGCGTCTTACGTCAGAATCTTGCAAGCGTTCTCGCGTTTTGCGCCGTCCAAGAGTTGCAGCCCCAGCGTCTCGGGGCGCATACTCCGGGACCGAAGCCTGAGCCCGGCTGGAAAGGAAACGGATGCGGAAGGGTCGGTTTTTCGGCGTGGCCCTGTTTTGCTGCGCATTGTTCCCACCGTTCGCGGCGGCAGATCCTCCCGCCTTCGTAGCCGTGGCTGCCAAAGCTTCGGATGCGCAAACGGCGCCGCAGCGACCTTCTCCCACGCAAACGCCGGTTCCCGGAATGCCGAAGTCGGAACGCGTCGAGCCGCAGCACGGGAAAACCGAGCAGTACACGCTATCCGAGGATCGCTACGAAAAAGCGGTCGCCTACTCGCGCGCGGCCTATACCCTCTACTTTATTTCGTATTTCGTGAGCTTCGTAGTCTTGCTCTTGCTCCTTCGGCTCGGCGTGGCCGCCAGGTTCCGTGATTTTGCCGAACGCGTCGCCTCCCGCCGCTGGCTCCAAGCCCTCATCTTCGTGCCCCTGCTGTTCTTGACCTGCGACATTTTCGATTTGCCGGTGCGCTTGTATTGGCATTCGTTGTCCTTGCGTTATGAACAATCGGTGCAGCACTGGGGCTCGTGGTTTTGGGATTGGACCAAAGAAGAGCTGGTGGGCACGTTTTTCGCGCTGATTCTCGTCTTGATTCTATTTGCCGTTATACGGCGAAGCCCGCGGCGGTGGTGGCTGTATTTCTGGTTCGCCGCGCTGCCCATCCTCCTGGGGATTATCTTTATCAATCCGCTGGTCATCGATCCGCTCTTCAACAAATTCGAACCGCTCGACAAGGAACATCCCCAGCTGGTGGACGCCATTCAAAAGCTGACAAGCAATGCCGGAGTGCCGATACCCAGGGATCGCATTTTCCTGATGCGCGCCAGTGAAAAGAGCAATGAGATTAACGCCTACGTAACCGGACTGGGGGCCTCCAAGCGCGTAGTCGTCTGGGATACCACGCTGCAAAAGACCAGCAATGGCGAAGCGCTCTTCATCATCGGCCACGAGCTTGGCCATTACGTCCTGGGCCACGTGTGGAAGGGCTTTTTGTACGGCGCCCTGGGGCTGCTCGTTGCCTTGTATCTGATCTTTCGCGGCTTGCATTGGATGCTCGGGCGCTGGGGCAAGACCTGGCAGCTCTATAGTTTGGAAGATTGGGCTTCGCTTGCCGCGTTTCTCCTGCTGCTGCAAGTCGTCATGTTCTTCGCTTCGCCGGTGGTCAACGGCGTCAGCCGCATGCAGGAGCACGCTGCGGATGTGTATGGCCTCGAAGTGATCCACGGCATCGTGCCGAATTCCGAAGAAGTGGCCGCGCATGCCTTCCAGATCTTGGGCGAAGTGGACCTCTCCGACCCGAATCCTCCAGCGTTCATTACCTTTTGGCTTTACTCGCATCCGCCGCTCGCGGAACGCCTCGTGTTTGCGTACAGCTACGATCCGTGGTCGAAAGGCCAGTCGCCCAAGTACGTGAAAGCGCAGGCAAACTGAAGTTACGATGCGTGCCGGCGCGCGAAGTTGGCTACTTTGTGGCGGTTCCCGCAGATGGCCATCGAGCACCAGCGGCGGCGGTGCGTGCGCGAATTATCGCGGAAGAAAAGTCCGCAGCCAGGATTGCCGCAAATGCGCAATCGCGCTTGGGTTCCTTCCACAAGGATCTCTGCCGCGGAACGCGCGACGGCGGCCAGGAGCCAGTCCAGACCCCCTTCGCGGGCCTGGAATTCCATCTTCCACGAATCCCCTGCGAACACCAATTCGTCGTGCCCTTCGGTGATGCGCAGAATTTGGTTGATGGGCTCGGCGCATTCGTGCGCCATGCCCTCTTTTCGCACCATCGCGCCAAAGGCCCTGCGCAACGCATCGCGCAGCCGCACGGAGCGCGACAGGAGCGCCTGCGCGGCGTCCGGATCGGAACCGGAAAGCGCCAATAGACTCGAAGCCCTTTCTGCGGAGACGATGTTCGACGCCTGAAGGAAGGCAATCAATTCTTCCCAGGACAAATGCTGCGAGGGAGCGCCGGGGTACGACGGGATGTTGGCAAAATCGATGGCAAGGCGGCCACCAAGCAAAAGAGCGGGAGTAGCGAGGTCTTCCAAAGACAAGAAGTCTCCGTCGATAACCGGTTAACTCTATCACAGAGGTTAGACTCCCGCTAGCATGCCTTTTTGCCTGTACAATGTAAGATTTAGTCCGCAGAAAGACAGAAAACGTAGTATCTAATGACTTCGGGAGTTGCGTTTGGAATGAAGGATCTCGCTCATTTTCTGCCGTCTGCTCTGGTCTTGATCCTGGCCGTAACTTGCCAGGCGGGACCGTCGCAGAATGCTGCCGGCACGGCCAGCGCGCGCGTGCCTGTAGTCTTGGAATTGTTTACCTCCGAAGGCTGCTCGAGCTGCCCGCCCGCGGACGCTTTGCTTGCAAAACTCGAAGAACAACAACCAGTCGCGGGCGCGGAAATCATCGCGCTCGAAGAGCACGTTGATTATTGGGACCACGAAGGTTGGGTCGATCCGTTTTCCTCAGGACAATGGACCCAGCGTCAGGAGGCTTATGCCGCCGGGTTCGCGGATCACGGCGTGTATACGCCGGAATTGGTCGTCGATGGACGCTCCGGATTTGTTGGCAGCCACCAAAGCGATGCGTATCGCGCCATCGCGAGTGCGCTCGTGCAACCCCGAACGGACATTTCCGTATCACTGCTGAAGTCCGAGAAGCACGACCACGAGCGCCTACGGGTCGAGGTCGGAAAGCTTCAGGGCGCGCAACAGGGCGACGTCGCGGAAGTCTGGCTGGCCATCACAGAAACGACGCTGCATTCCTCCGTGACCGCCGGCGAAAATGCCGGCCACGATCTGTATCACGCCCCGGTTCTGCGCTGGCTGCACAAAGCGGGTACAAGCAACCTCAACGCCGCGCCGTCTTTCGCGGGTGAATCCGATCTGAAACTGGATTCAGCATGGAAGCGCAATAACCTGCGCATCGTCGCCTTCGTGCAGGAAAGGCGCAGCCACCATATTCTCGGCGCCACCATCACGCGTTTCGAACCATAATCTGTCCATGAGCGACGTAAGTTCTTTGAGTCCGGAAGGCCCGCCACAGATAAGCCCACCACCCGCCGAGCGCGGCGTATTTCATACCCACTCTCTCCTGTTCGTTCTCTTGCGCATCGGCATCTACTTCGCTCTGGCAGAGGGCGTCAGCTTCGCTCTGCAATGGATTATGGTGGCGTTGTCTGCGGGGGAGATCTCGGTATACTCTCCGACAATCCTGACCATTTCGGAAGGAAGTTCACTCGCCGGCGCGTTCGCAGCCGGAATCGCAATGTCCCAACTGGAGGAGCGCTCTTTTGGTGATTACGGCCTTCCCTTGCGCGGCGCTTTTGGAAAATTGTTTTGGCAGGGCACACTGTTCGGGCTGGCGGAAATTAGCGCCGTCATCGGCGTGATTGCAACCTTCGGCTCCTATCATTTCGGCGGCTTGGCGATTCACGGGGTGGATCTGGTTCGCTGGGCAGCGTTCTGGGGCGCGTTCTTTGTCCTGGTCGGACTGTATGAGGAATTCGCGTTCCGCGGCTATGTGCAATTCACTCTTGCGCAAGCTGTCGGCTTCTGGCCCGCTGCGGTGCTGCTGTCCATCGCCTTCGGATTCGTGCACAGGACAAATCCTGGTGAAAGCAAGATGGGCCTGGCGGGCGTCGTCCTCACGGGTTTGCTATGGTGCTTCTCTCTGCGGCGCACCGGGAATCTGTGGTTTGCGGTGGGCATGCACGCCAGTTTCGATTTCGGCGAAACATTTTTGTACTCCGTTCCCGACAGCGGCGTTGTGTTTCCCGGGCATCTTTCGAATGCCACGCTTGCCGGGCCCGCTTGGCTGACCGGCGGGAGCGCCGGACCCGAAGCCAGCGTGTGCGACTTCGCTGTGCTCCTTATCTTTTTCTACGTGTTTCACCGGCTTTATCCATCTCGCGCTAGAAGCGCATCGCCAGACAGCGGCTGACGCAAATCCGAATTCACTTGCCTCGCCGCGCCGTCTGCTACACTGGCGCGTTTTATGGACCTTTCTGCAAAGCAACGCCACGCCCTCGAATCCATTTGCGACACCTTCGCGCCTGCACGCGACGGTTGGCCCTCCGCGTCGGAGCTGGGAGTTCCCGATGCGATCGCGCGCGGCCTGGAATTCAATCCGCGCACCGCCGATCGCGCGCAATTCCTGCAATTGCTTGATTTCTGGGATTCCCCACTTCACAGCTTCTTGGCCGCCGGCAGGTTCGCACCTTTTTCTTCGCTGCCCCCGGAAGTTCGCGAATGGGTGCTGCTTTCCTGGGCGGACAGCGGCATCCAACGGCGGCGCGGCGCGTTTCAAGCGCTGCGCAAAGCCGTCGGATTGCTCTACGTCATGCTCCCCGCGGCCAACGGTGGGCGCAGCACAGTCTGCGACAAGCTTGGCTACCCGGGCCCGGTGGGCGTCCAGCGCGCCGATGCCCCGCGGTCGCTGCGCGCCAGCGTGCCCACCACCGATTTGGATTTGTCCTGTGATGTATGCGTCATCGGATCTGGAGCGGGCGGAGCAACCGCGGCAGCGGTGCTCTCCGCGGCGGGATGCGAGGTAATCGTTCTGGAGGCCGGCGGCTATTTCGATGACGCCGATTTTGACGGCGACGCGCTGCGCGCATTTGAGCGGCTGTACGCGGAAGCAGGAAACGCGGCGACCTCGGATCTAAGCGTCAATCTGCTCGCCGGAGAATGCCTGGGCGGCGGCACGGTGGTTAACTTCTGCACGTCGTTTCGCACTCCCGATGACGTGCGCGCGGAGTGGGCGAGCGCGGGGATTCCCTGGTTTGCGTCGCAGGAATATACGCGCAGCCTTGACGCGGTATGCGCGCGGCTTTCCGTAAACCTGGAGCACAATCGCGTGTCCGCGCGCGAACAGATTTTTCAGCGCGGCCTGCAATCGCTGGGCTGGCATTGCGCGCCGATGCCGCGCAACGTGATCGGCTGCGAGCAGGGAAAAATCTGCGGCCATTGCGGGTTCGGTTGCAGCATCGGTGCGAAACAGTCCGCGGTAAAAACGTGGCTTGCCGATGCGCAAGAAGCAGGCGCGCGATTTTTTGTGGAGACGCGCGCCGAGCGTGTCCGCGTGGAAGGCGGCACCGCCGTTGGCGTCGAAGCTCGCACCCGGCGGGGCCAACGCGTCAGCGTACGCTGTAAGGCGGTAGTCATCGCGTGCGGCGCCATTCACACTCCCGCGCTGCTACTGCGCTCCGGCCTGCGCAATGAGCACATCGGGCGCCATTTGTATCTTCATCCCGTCTCCAACATTTCCGGCATCTTCCCCGAGGTGATTCGTCCGTGGGAAGGAACCATGCAGGCCATTTATTCCGACCAGTTTCGTTTTTTGGACGGCAACTACGGAGTGAAATACGAAACCGCCGCGCTGCAACCAACCATCCATGCCTCCGTTCTCCCGTGGCGCGAGCCGGAACATTATCGTTTGCTGCTCAGCAAACTTCCGCAGACCGTGGGTATTGGGGCTCTGGTGCGTGACCGCGACGGCGGCCGCGTAACCGTCGATGGCGAGGGCCACCCGGTTTCGGCTTACGCGCTCTCCGCCTTTGATCGCAAGCACCTTCGGCTTGGCTTCGTCGGCGCGGCGCGCATCCTGGAAGCCGCCGGCGCGGCGCTGATCTTTTCGCCGCACGCCAAATGGTGTGCCTACGAGCCCGGGCGCCGGGGCTCGCTCGGCAGCTTCGTCCAAGCCATGGATTCCGCCGGCTGGGACGCCGGGCAGCTCGCGCTCTTTTCGTTTCACATTATGGGCACCGCCCGCATGGGCGGTTCGCCCAACACCTCCGCGATTAATCCGGAGGGCCAAACTTGGGAGGTTCGCAACCTCTACGTCATGGATGGCTCTACCTTCCCAAGCGCTTCGGGGGTGAATCCCATGATTTCCATTGAGGCGATAGCGAATCGCAGCGCCTCCGTGCTAGCCGCGGAACTGTTC
>Ga0210403_10004197_pt1 | contig 12447 bp, 7 predicted proteins | sample IncBWC19MmetaG_FD_150863 | JGI IMG/M metagenome (GOLD analysis project Ga0210403, IMG submission 150863) | Forest soil microbial communities from Barre Woods Harvard Forest LTER site, Petersham, Massachusetts, United States - Inc-BW-C-19-M | ecosystem: Environmental > Terrestrial > Soil >... | reverse complement strand
CTGGTGGCCCAAGATTACCGGCCGCTTGTATTCAGAATGGCTTGCGCGTCTCTCCGCAGTCATTCTCTTCGTCGGATTCAACCTGACCTTCTTCCCACAATTTATTCTTGGCTACCTCGGCATGCCGCGCCGCTATCACGCTTATCCGCCTGAGTTTCAGGTGTACAACGTCATGTCCACCGCTGGCGCCTCCATTCTCGCTGTAGGATATTTGCTGCCGATGATTTATCTCACTTGGGCAGCGTTCTTCGGCAAGGTCGCTGGTCCCAATCCTTGGCCCGCGACTGGCCTCGAGTGGCAGACCGCTTCGCCGCCGCCGACAGAAAATTTTGAAGTTACACCGGTAGTTACCTGGGAGCCTTACGACTTTCACAATCGGCCAGATTTGGGCCTGGATGTGGGAAGCACCCGGCCTGGAACGCATGTTACCAATCCAGCGCCGGCGCATGGAGACGACTGAGTACCGAACGTCTTTAGCGCGCTGCGAATGCGCATATGTCGTTCGCATTCGAAATTAGCGGAAAGAGGAGTGCCGAGTGCATCGCACCGGAGAACTGTACGGACAATTTAAAACGCTCGACCAGCAGAAAGATACTTCCACGCTCGGCATGTGGATCTTTCTCGTCACCGAAGTCATGTTCTTCGGTGGCATCATGCTGGCCTACACCGTCAATCGTGCTATTTACTTCCATGCCTTCGCCATGGGCAGTAAGACCATCAGCGTCAAACTTGGCGGCACCAACACCGCTGTCCTGCTTGCCAGCAGCTTCACCATGGTCATGGCGGTATGGGCCGCGCAGGTTGGCAAGAAAAAGCTCATCCCGCTCTTCCTTCTCGCCACCATTGCCTTGGGTTTCATTTTCTTCGGGATCAAGTATGTCGAGTACGCTCAGAAATTCCACCATCATCTCGTCCCCGGCAAAAGCTTCGACATGTACTATTGCGTTAAGAACCCTTCCGCATGTGACGACATGAGTCCCGAAGAGCTCGCGGCTGAGCACAAAGAACTCGACGAGGCCTTCGCTGCCGACCCTGAACTAAACGCCCACGCGCAACTCTATTACTCCGCCTATTTCGGCATGACCGGCCTGCACGCCCTTCACATGATTATCGGCGTTGGCCTGCTTACCTGGCTGGTGAAACTATCTCTTGCCGGCCGCTTCACTCCGGAATACAACAATCCCGTGGATATCGTCGGCCTATACTGGCACTTCGTTGATATTGTTTGGATTTATCTATTTCCACTTCTGTATTTGATCGACAGGCATAGGTAGGAGCAACGCGTGACTGACCATACGCAAGATCAACACGGCGAGCACCAGCACCACATCGTTCAACCTGGCACGTACACCGCCGTAATTCTCACTCTGTTGGTTCTGACGGGCACCACGGTCGCGGTCGCTTATGTCGACTTGGGAAAATTTAATATCGTCGTGGCACTCGGTATCGCCACTCTCAAGGCTACCCTCGTCGTTCTTTTCTTCATGCATGCCAAATACGTTCAGCGTCGCACGCAACTCGTCATCGTTGCCGGTATCTTTTGGCTTGCACTTCTTCTCTTCATGACCATGAGCGATTACGTCTCCCGCATCGACTATCGCGGCCAGCGTTTCCCCATGACCCAGAACATCATCCACGTAAGAGCTCAACGAAGCTGACTCTCGCACCAACACCCGTAAAATCATCCACCGGATTGGTAGCGCCGGCATCTTGCCGGCCCAAGAACATTTCTAGTTCGAGACGCTCTGAACTTACCGTGATTTCTAGCAGATCGCCGAATTGGCAGCGCCGCCATCTCGTCGCCACAAGATCATTTCCAACTAGACACCCAAGTCCCGCATTTATTTCCAGCGAGTCATCATTTCACTGTGTTGGAATTGCGCACACAAACGATGAATCATTCGTCGCAGTTGGGATATCACGGAAACAGGTGGGGGAAAATAGGTGAGGGGAAGTACGAACCGGCCCAGCCCTCAATCCCCTAAAGGGATCCTCGGCTCGCCTCCCCCACGTCTTTCTGAAGGTGCACGCTGCGCGCCAGACATAAGTCCCATGTTCTCATCGCATTAAAAAACAATGCCTGGTAAAAATGCACCACCCCGGGAAAATTTTCCGCGGAGGCTCGTCCTCACCCATCGCTTGCCGCCAATTTAGTACTAAGAAAATCGGTTTTTGCACTTGCGCTTTTTCTGCGCCCGCCTTGACCCAAACTCGCACCAGTTGTTATGGTAAGAGTTTATCTTGGGCTCATTGTCTCTACTGAGTGCCGAGGCTCCCTGTGGAGGGGCGCTTTAGCTTATGGGACTCACGAAACTTGTTGTGCGCGGCGCCCGCCAGCACAACTTGAAAAATATTGATCTCGAAATTCCGCGCAACAGTCTGACCGTAATCACCGGACTTTCTGGTTCCGGAAAGTCTTCGCTCGCCTTCGACACAATTTATGCCGAAGGGCAAAGAAGATACGTCGAATCTCTCTCCGCCTACGCGCGGCAATTTCTCGATCAGATGGAACGTCCCGACGTCGACGTGATTGAAGGATTATCACCTTCCATCGCCATCGAACAGAAAACAACCACACGCTCTCCGCGTTCCACCGTGGGCACCATCACCGAAGTTTACGATTACCTCCGAGTTGTCTACAGTTCCGTCGGCATTCCCCATTGCCCCAATTGCCGCAATCCTATCGCTCGCCAATCCAGCGAGCAAATTGTTCAGGCCATCCTGCACGGCGAACTCTGCAAGCCCGATGATCGCATCATGATCCTCGCGCCGATTGTGCGTGGCAGAAAAGGCGCGTATCGCAAGGAACTAGAAAAGCTAGCGGCCGATGGTTTTGTGCGTGTGCGCATCAATGGCGAATTGCTGCCGCTCGATGAAACGCCCGTCCTCGACAAACGCAAGAATCACACCATTGAAGTGGTCATCGATCGCTTGCTCGTCAAGCAGGGGATTGCCGCGCGCCTCGAACAATCCATCGCCACCGCGCTGAAACTTGCTCAAGGCCTGGTCACCGTCGCGATCGTCGGAGGCAAAGAGCACACTTTCTCTGAAAAACTTGCTTGTCCAGATTGCGGGCTATCCGTTCCACAACTGGAGCCGCGGTCCTTCAGTTTCAATTCGCCTTACGGTGCATGTCCCGCGTGCAATGGTCTCGGTTCGAAATACGATTTTGATCCCGCAAAGATTGTCACCGATTGGACCCGGCCGCTCTTCGAGGGTGGTTTAGGCCCCGGCTCGGGCTCTGCGATCCTCAAACGCACTCTCGAACTTGCTGCGTATGCACACGGCTTTCATCTCGACACTCCATTCGAGAAATATCCTGCGCGCGTCCAGAATTTATTGCTCTACGGTTACCCGCCTACGAACGTTAAGAAGACTCCTGGAGACAAGGCTGTCGCCGCGCGTCCAGAGACCGCAGGCAAAGGCTTCCGTTTTCAAGGGATTCTCAAATTTCTCGAGCGCAACTTCGAAGATTCCGGTTCCGACTCGTACCGCGAGTGGATGACCCAATACATGTCCGCGACTCTTTGCAGCGCCTGCCAAGGCAAGCGCCTGCGTCCCGAATCGTTGGCTGTTAAGCTCGCAGGCTGGTCCATTTCCGATTTCACAGCGCTTTCGCTCAGCGACGCTCGTCCCGCCGTCGATAAAATTCTCGTGCAGCTCACGCCGCGTCAGAGGGAGGTAGCAGGCCGTCCGCTGGAAGAGATCGCGGAGCGCATCGACTTCCTGCTTGCCGTTGGCCTTGGTTATCTGAGCCTGGAACGTTCCGCAGCCACGCTCTCCGGCGGCGAAGCCCAACGCATCCGTCTCGCCACGCAAATCGGTTCGCGTCTCCGCGGCGTGCTTTACGTATTAGACGAGCCCTCCATCGGCCTGCACGCGCGCGACAATGACCGCCTTCTCCACTCTCTCGAACAGTTGCGCAATCTGGGCAACACCGTTCTCGTCGTCGAGCATGATGAAGACACCATCCGCCGCGCCGATTTCGTTGTCGATCTTGGTCCCGGTGCGGGCGACGCCGGTGGATATCTGGTCGCACAGGGAAAGCCCGCCGAAATTGCCGCTGCACCCGGATCGCTAACCGGCCGCTACCTATCAGGCGCCACAAAAATTCCTGTACCGGTGAAGCGTCGTAGCCCCAACTCGAAAGTGATTCAAATTCTCGGTGCCAGCGCCAACAACTTGAAAGATGTAGACGTTTCCTTCCCGCTCGGCCTGTTCACTGTCGTCACCGGTGTGTCCGGCTCTGGCAAATCCACCTTGGTGAACGACATTCTCTATCGCGTCCTCGCGCAGAAACTTTATCGTTCCATGGAGCCCCCCGGCGCTCATCGCATGCTCCTCGGTGTAGAGCATATCGACAAGGTCATCGAAATTGATCAGGCCCCCATTGGCCGAACGCCTCGCTCCAACCCCGCCACCTATACCGGCGTCTTCGCGCCAATCCGCGAACTCTTCGCCATGCTTCCGGAATCTCGCGAACGCGGCTACAAGCCCGGCCGATTCAGCTTCAACGTGAAGGGTGGCCGCTGCGAAGCCTGCCAGGGCGAAGGTTTGCGCCGCATCGAAATGAATTTTCTGCCCGACGTCTACGTCACCTGCGAAGTTTGCCGTGGCCGCCGCTACAATGCCGAAACTCTTGCCGTTCGCTACAAAGGTCACAGCATCAACGACGTGCTAAATCTCCCGGCCAGCGAAGCTCTGAAACTCCTCGAAAACATTCCGCAAGTTCAGCAAAAGCTTGCCACCATTGTGGAAGTCGGCCTTGGCTACGTTCAACTCGGGCAATCCGCCACCACGCTCTCCGGCGGCGAAGCGCAACGCATCAAGCTCGCTCGCGAGCTTTCGAAACGCCAGACTGGTCGCACCATTTATATTCTCGACGAGCCTACCACCGGCCTGCACTTCGACGATGTTCGAAAACTTCTCGACGTTTTGCAGCGCCTCGTCGATCTCGGCAACACCGTCTTGATCATCGAGCACAATCTCGACGTCATCAAACAAGCTGACTGGCTCATCGATCTAGGGCCTGAAGGCGGTCAAGGCGGCGGCCGTATCGTCGCCCAAGGCACTCCCGAACAGGTTGCCCGCGTCAAGAAGTCCTACACCGGGCAGGCGCTCGCCAAAGTTTTGGGTCTCCCAATAAACAATAATGGTCACGTCAACGCCAACGGTGATCACAAGTGAACAAAAGTTCCGCGACCTGCGTGACGACCTTCTTGCTCACGCGCTCGCCCTTGCACGTCTTTCATCTTCCTCGTACAGTGATTAGACCCGAATGAGCATCTATTCGATTCATCCCTTGGCGCTCGGCGGCGTCCATACGTATCCCCTTGCGGGTCGCAAGAGCAAAGTCAGTGTCCGCGATTTCGCTCGTCCCGTCGGACGTAACGCCTCCCTCAAAGTTTTTCTTGATTCGCTTCCAAGCCTGCTGGCCGCTCAGGATCTACGCGATCTTCTTGCCGCTATGCACCACGCCAAAGCTCAAAAAAAGGCGATTCTCTGGGGCATGGGTGGCCATGTCATCAAAGTTGGACTCGGCCCCGTACTGATCGATCTGATGCGCAAAGGTTTTGTTTCTGGCATTGCCATGAATGGCGCTGCGCTGATCCACGATTTTGAAATCGCCATGGTCGGCAACACTTCCGAAGATGTTGAAGCGGGCATTGGCAAAGGCCAATTCGGCATGGCTCAGGAAACCGGCACCTGTATTAACGAAATCGCTCGCCTCGCCCATCGCATCCGCATCGGCTATGGTGAAGCAGCCGGCCAATATCTTACCAGCGGCATTCTGTCTCCAAAATTTCCGGATCACAGCGTGCTTATTGCCGCGTATCGGAATCGAATACCTGTGACCGTTCATATCGCCATCGGCACCGATATCCCGCACATGCATCCGGCCGTAGATGCCGCCGCTCTTGGTGCAGCCTCGCACTTTGATTTCCGCCTGTTTTGTTCGCTTGTAGAGCAAATGGACGCGGGCGGCGTTTATCTCAATTGGGGTTCCGCCGTTCTTTTGCCAGAAGTTTTTCTGAAAGCAGTTTCGCTGGTTCGCAATCTCGGAGTTCCGCTTCAACCAATCACCACCGCAAATTTTGACTTCATTCAGCACTATCGTCCGTTGCAAAACGTCGTGAAGCGTCCCACATCTTCGACCGGCTCAAAAAAACTTTCGCCCTCCAAAGGCTTCGCTATCACCGGCCACCATGAACTGCTGATGCCGCTGGTCGCCGCGGGTTTAGTGGCAGGCAGGCCGAGCCAAGCGAGACGCAAGAAAAAATGAACCGTTTCGAAGACAATCCCGAACTACCGCAAGATCCCGCGCATAGCCCGGATCCAAGTTCGAACGCCGGTTCCCCCGCGACTGAATCTTCTGCGGAGCCACTTGCCGTCTCGCCCTTGCACCCGGATATGTCCCAATTAACCGATCCGCCGCTTGTAGTAGGCCGCGTCTACCCAGAAGACTTGCAGACTTCCTGGTCTTGGCCCCACTTGATTCTTTTTCTTCTTTATAGCTTTGTCAGCCTGATCTTTATCCAAGGGACGCTGGTCGTTTTCTACGCTCCCAAGCAGAAGGGCATGACCTCCAAGCAGCTTGAGCAATATTTGATCTCCAAACCGCAGTTTGCCATCGGCAGCATGCTTCTCTGGTACGCCGCGATTTTTTTCTTTCTCTACGTCACGCTATCCATCTTGCGCGGAAAACCTTTCTGGCGCAGCCTGGGCTGGCGCAAAATCAAGCCGTTCAGTGAGGGCACGCTCCCACGTAACCCGCTCGTCTACGTGTTCACGGGTTGTGGCCTTTCTTTGTTCGTGGCCATCCTTAGTTCGCGGCTGAAAACGCCGGAAAATCTTCCCGTCGAAGAACTTTTCAAATACCGGCAAACCGCCTTGCTCTTTATGGCCATGGCCGTGTTCGTTGCGCCGCTCGTCGAAGAAACTCTGTTTCGCGGCTATTTGTACCCATTATTCGCGCGCTCGTTCGGCGTCACTCCAGCAATTTTCGTCACCGGAATTCTCTTTGGCTTGATGCACGGCTATCAACTCGGTTGGACGTGGACTCTGGTCACCGTGCTGATTGTCGTCGGCATCATCTTCACTCTCGTTCGTGCCCGAACCGGCAGCGTCTTTGCTAGTTACCTGATGCATCTTGGCTACAATTCCCTGATCGCCATCGCGGCGTTGCTTGGCACTCATGGCTTCACGCAAATGCCCAAGCACTGACTTTTTCGCTGATTGCAATTCATCCGTTACAATAGAAGTGGAGAGAAATTAGAAGAATGTACGTTGCTCAGCCCATTGCATGGACCGAAAACGGCGTTGTCATGTTGGATCAGCGCCGCCTCCCCGCCGAAGAAATCAGCTACACCTACACCGATTATCAAGGCGTGGCCAAAGCGATTCACGAAATGGTCATTCGCGGCGCTCCGGCCATTGGTGTTGCCGCGGCAATGGGTGTCGCCATTGGAGTGCAGAAGTCGCAAGCCACTTCCATCGATGCGTTGAAGGTGGAGTTCGCCGAAATTTGCGAAGTTTTGAGCAGGACGCGTCCCACCGCGGTTGATCTTTTCTGGGCTCTGCAACGAATGAAGAATCGCTTCGCGGAATTGCTGGCTTCTTCAGCGGACTTGGCTACCATTCGAGTGGCGCTGGTCGAAGAAGCAAAAGCCGTTCATCTTGAAAAGAGGGCCATCGACGAAGCCATCGGCCATTTCGGCGCCGCATTCATGCCGCAGCACGGGCAAGTCATGACCCAATGCAATGCTGGCGCGCTCGCCACCGCCGGCATTGGCACGGCGCTAGGCGTCATTCGTGTGGCCTTTCAGCAAGGGCGAAAAATTCATGTCCTCGTCCCCGAGACGCGTCCGTACTTGCAAGGCGCGCGCCTCACTGCATGGGAACTTTATCGCGGCGGCATTCCTCTCACGCTGATCACCGACAACATGGTTGGTCATTTCCTGAAGATCGGCGAAGTCGGCGCTATCGTCACCGGAGCGGACCGCATCGCAGCGAACGGCGATACCGCGAACAAAATTGGCACCTACCAGATGGCCGTCCTGGCGAAAGAAAACAACGTCCCCTTCTATATTGCCGCGCCCATTTCCACTTTCGATCTTTCCATTCCCGACGGCAACCACATCCCCATCGAACAGCGCTCCGCCGTCGAAGTCACCCACTTCCAAGGCATCCGCATCGCCCCAGACGTCCCCGCAGCCCACCCCGCCTTCGACGTAACCCCCAACCGCTACATCACCGCCATCTTCACCGAACGCGGCGTAGCCCAAGCCCCCTACACCGCCTCCCTCGCCGCCCTAGCTGCAGCCCATCCAGCAGTCGCCGCCCACTAGCCTCCTCAGATTGCGGGTGAAAGTGAGCTATTCCGTTTCCTCGCCGCAAAAAAAAAGGGAGCCGGAACTCGGCTCCCCCAAATCGATACTTGGCTGCTGTAATTTAGAAGGTGAAGAACAGGCCCAACCGCATGGTCCGGCCTGCCTGATATCTGTTTGGCACACCGTATCCGCTGTTAATTGTGGCCGGACCGCAAACACCTGTTGGGTTGGTCGTTGTCCCACAATTAACGCTGCTCGGGGCCGCGTTCAACAGGGCCGTATAGTTATAAGGATGGAAAGCGGCTTGGTAGAACGGTATGCCACTGAACAGGGTCTGTCCACCCGGTGCAATGAAGTTTTGGCTGAAGCCGCTGTCGATGTTGCCATTCAATTGCGTAACGGCACGCTCGTTCAAAAGGTTCGCGATCGTGGCCGTAAAGCGCAAGGACTTGGTCTCGCTGAGCTTATAGTTCTGCGACACGTTGAAGTCGGTCTGGTTATACCAGGGAGTACGCTTGGTGTACGGCGCACTCGCCGTGATTACGCCGGTTGTGGGATCCTGATGTACGTCGATCCACTTCCCGCGGTTCACGATGTCAACTGGGAATGCGCCGCCTGCATTGGGCACGTTATACCCGGTTGCGAACGCGTATCCCGCGTCCAAATAACTGGTGAGTGGCGAACCTTGGTACATGACCTGAAAGATGCCGAAGTCCGTCGTGAACCTGTGCAGCCAACCCAGTTCATAATAGACATAGCCCTTAAAAGTATTCGGGCGGTCCGTAGGTAGCAAGCCACTGGAAGATTGACCGTTGGCGTTCCACGAAAAAAACGGCTCATCGAACGAACGGCCATTGTTCGGAGCGTTGCGTCCCCCACCGCCGTCGGCCTGATCCGAACTGGTGAGACCGGTGTAGTTACCCCACAAACGGCTGTAGGTGTAGGAGAACATCCCGGACCAGTGCTTTGTGGGTGATTTGGTAAGCCGGAATTCCACTCCGTCATAATTGCGCTCTGGCTTCAAAATGTTCGGGCAAGCCGGAGGTGCACAGTTTGCCGCTCCTGGATCGGTGGGCTTTAAGCCAGCGATGAAGTTGTAGAAGCCGGAAAAGGTAGTGTTAACGCCTTGTCCCGGATTCACGATGACGAAAGTCTCGCCGATACTCGGATTGAAGATAGACGAGTCTTCGATCACGTGATCAAGGCGACGGCGGTCATAGCGAGCTTCAAATGCTACCGTCGGGGCGATCTGATAGTCGAAACCCGCTGTGTATTCATGCTGCTTGTAAGGTTTTAGGCCAGGAGCAACGCCCTCTTCCGTAGCAGTGCACGTCGAGCAAGTATTCGGAAAAGTACGGAAGTTTTGATTCTCCAGGAAGGTCAGGCCAGCTGGCGTAGTGCCTCCGGCCCAATTCGCCTGGCTTGCTCCATTTGGACCCACGCAGTAGCGCCCCGCGCTGTTGAATTCGGGCACAATCGAAGCGATGTTTGAAGTATCCAACCCGTAATAGCATTGTTGCCAGAATTGCCCACCAAACGAACTGATGGCCAGGTTGAGCTTCATCTGGTCGTAGAACTGTCCGTAGCCGCCGAATACTTTCATCTTTCCATTGCCTAGCGGATCCCACGCGACTCCGATGCGGGGAGCGATCTTGTCGCCCCATCCGAAGCTGATGGGATTGCTGATACCGCCGTTGGGCTGATTTTCCGCTGGAAGATTTTCCTTCTCGATGCGCAGCCCGCCGTTGATCGTAAGACCCTTGGCGATGGACCACGAGTCTTGGAAGAAGAAGGCATTATTGTTGCTCGTGACTTGCCCCCCTGAACCATAGTCATAGACGCTGATATACCCATACTTCCCTTGGCACGAGGTCGAGGCGTCCGCCGCTTCCAGCGCCGCACAGTTAGCTGCGCCAGTGGGTCCCTGTGGCGAATAAACTGAGGTTGAACCGACATAGAAGTCCACGCGCGGAACGTTGTAGTGCTGGCTGATGGCGTTGCTCAGGTGGTTGAGCTGATAGCCAAATTTGAAGTTATGAGTTCCCCGCCACCCGCTCTTGTACCAAGCCAAGCTGACGTCCACTTGACTCGCCTTGTCAGCGTTATGCGTGGTGAAGTTGGAACTGTTCGCGACGTTCTGGTATCCCCCTGTCTGTTGATAGGCAGCCGGCAACGGATTACCCGAGGTATCGGTTGCACCGATACCGTTGGATACGAAATTGGTGAGGGCGCCGGTCGACGGGAAGCCGAAGTCGTGGTAGTTCTCAAAGTAATAACCGTAGCGGCCGGTTAGAATGAGGCGTGGCGTGATGCTGTAATCCGCACCGACGTTGGTTGTTGAATTCGGCGAGGTATAGCCCAGTGAGTGCGCGAAAACGCCCAAGGGCGATGTGACTGCGACGTTATTTGGTTGGCCGTTGATTGGCGAAAGCAGTGGCAAATTGGATGGGTCCGCAGTCGGTAGATTCTCACCGCTTTGCTTCTGGAGCTGATAGAGCCAGGAAGCATATACCCGAAGCTTTTGCGTAACCGCGAAGTCGATGCGCGCGGACGTGTAGTAGGTTTGGGTATTTTGGCTGAACGCTACAGGGCCTCCACCGGGCAGAATTGTGCTGTTCGTGGGGTATATGATTTTGCGCTCATCGTCGTTGAATTCCGGGTTGAACCCGACAAAGAAGAAAAGCCTATTCTTCAAGATGGGTCCGCCAAACGTAAACCCAGGGAAAACGTCGCTGGTTTTATCCTTCTTGGGGACGTACAGCTGGTTAGCTACGTCCGTCAAGCCCCAGCTTGGATTTAGTTGTACAGAGTTGGGATCGTACCGGTAAAACGTCGACGGATGGGCGTCCATGGCGTCGTTCTCAAAATAGCTGAATAAACTGCCGTGGTAGCTGTTGGCGCCCTTCTTCATGACGACGTTCACTACGCCGCCCAGCGCGCCGCCATGTTCCGCCTGAATTCCAGAGTTCTTGATTTCGACTTCCTGAATAAAGTCGAACGGTACGGAGGTCCGAGAATAACCACCGATCAGGTTAGCTGTTTCCTGCCCTTCCACCAGGTAAGAGTTTTCCGAGTCGGAACCGCCCGCAACGGAGAAACCATGGTCGCCGCCATTGGCCGTGCTGCCGGGAGAAGAACCACCCGAACCGTTCCCCGGATATCCCCCCGCCGACGAGTTTCCCATCAGGGGCTCATTGCGAGCGGAGGGAGCGAATTGGATCACCGACTGAAACGACCGGCCGTGCGGAATGTTGTTGATCACGTCTTCCGTAACGTTGGTCGTCGAAACGTTCGTGGTTACGTCAATCTGCGGTGCCTGACCGCTTACTTCAACGATCGTCTCTGCCTTCCCGACTTCCAGCGAAACGTCCACAGTCGGCAGGTGCCCGACCTCGAGAACCATCTCCTGCTTAAACGTTGAAAATCCGCTGGACGTGACCGTCAACGTCAAATTTCCAGGCGGCAGGTTCGCGAAACGAAAGTATCCACTTGAATCCGTTGTTGTCTCTTTGTTTCCGACTAACGAAGTGGCGGTAACCACTACCTTCGCGTTCGGTACGACGGCCCCCGAGGGGTCCTTCACCGTACCTTGCAATCCTCCGGTTGTTTCTTGAGCCAAACACATCCCCGTGAACAGCAGCACCGCGCACAAAAATACAAATGCGGGTACTAGTACCCTTACTTTCAGCATCTTTGATCCTCCTGGATCTACTACCGCGAAATTCAGGAACTTCTGCTTCTTTTTATCTTTGAATTCGGAAAGGTTTGAGAAACCTACCAAGGTTCCCCGACCGATGGCCAGATTAAGAGCACCTACAGTTCCACTTAGAGACTTCGTTAGGTTCCTGATAACACAGCATTAAATCTCAAGGTTTTTGCGGAAATTGGCAGGATGATACGGTTTTCCGTATCAGGTATGACCGCCCTACACTTATCCGTATGTCCACATCTCTCGAGAGTCTCGGATGGCTCAGATGGAAGCGATAAGCGGTGCGAAAAAACTTAGTCTTAACCCGTGTGTCTAACCCGCTCCGCTAACGCCCGCGCCCTTTGCCGGGCAATCTCCACAAACCGCGGATCTCCTGCAATCTGGTCGAGCAGCGGGAGCGCCCGCTGC
>Ga0210403_10004196_pt1 | contig 12448 bp, 10 predicted proteins | sample IncBWC19MmetaG_FD_150863 | JGI IMG/M metagenome (GOLD analysis project Ga0210403, IMG submission 150863) | Forest soil microbial communities from Barre Woods Harvard Forest LTER site, Petersham, Massachusetts, United States - Inc-BW-C-19-M | ecosystem: Environmental > Terrestrial > Soil >... | reverse complement strand
TTTATCCGGAATGAATTCTTCAACGCGCGCAATTACTTTGATCAAACGCCAGAAGCTCCGATTTACCGAAGAAACGATTTTGGCTACACAGTGGGGGGTCCGGTGCGGATACCAGGGCATTACAACGAAAAGAAAGATAAGACTTTCATCTTTTTTTCTCAGGAATTCCGTTATGAGTTCTCCCCCAGCGAGTTGCAACCCAACTTCAATCGCGCCGTCCCCACAGTGGCGGAGCGGCAGGGCAATTTCAGCGACGTTTGTCCGAATCCAAATGACCCGCAGGATTTCAAGAAGCTGCACGCGACCACGCCTCTCACTGCGGTTGTGCTCTTTCCGATAGCCACTTGGCCGGACTGTCCCAGATTCCCGTTCCATGGGGCGCCCGGTTTCGGTGAATTATTTTCACATACCAACCCCGACGGAACATTCAGTTACAACAGCATCGTTAATCCAAACGCCGGAACTCCCGTGAACGGTAACTCTGGGATCGACCCGAACGCGCAAGCGCTTCTCGGAACAAATCTCATCCCGTTGCCCAATTCTTTTTCCGGATGTAATTCAACTTCTGTCGGACAATTGGACCACACCACGGGCCAGCTCATAAAGCCTTGCTATGTTGCCACGATCTCCGAACCCACGCACTGGCGAGAAGAACTGTTCCGTCTCGATCAAAACGTTACTCCCAAACTCGCGTTTGCCTTTCGCTACATCCACGATTCCTGGGACACAGTAACTCCTGTTCCAAATTGGGGCGCAGTCACTAACAGTTTCCCCACCGTGCAAAACAAATTTGTTGGCCCTGGGGTAGACGTGGTGGCCCGTCTAACTGCAACCCTTTCGCCAACACTTTTGAACGAGTTCGTTGTCAGCTTTGCCAATTCTCACATCACGTTATCGAATGTGAACGGACCGGGCGGGGCAAATTTCACGCGCCCTGCCGGATTGGGAAATCCCAACACCGTGGGCCTGTCCACTCAGTGCAAAACGACTTCAGGTTCTGTTCCCCAGTGCGCTATGGGCTACCTTTTCAATAATGGCTTTGGAGGTAAGGCGCCGGGACTTGTGATAGCCGGCAACAATCAGGAATATGGAGGAGCGGGATTTACGGTCGATCCCTCTTATATGCCATGGGAACACACCAACCCAACTTACAGCCTTAGCGACGACATCAGCAAAGCGGTCAAAAGGCACACACTCCACTTTGGCTTTCAATATGTCCTCGCGCAAAGAAATGAAACGAACGGCGCTTTGGGTGCCGCTACGGGTGACACGCAAGGCTTGTTATCTTTCAGCAATGTTAATGGTGGCACGAGTAGCTTGGGGAATGCGTTCGCCAATTTGCTCTACAACGGGAACAGCGCAAACATTTTCGGTGGGGGCAACGCTATCCAGAACTACACGCAGGACAGCGCCCAACTCCGGTACTACAACCATTACCAGATCGGCGAACCTTACTTTCAGGATGACTGGAAGGTGACTTCACGCCTTACCTTGAACCTTGGTCTGCGGCTAAGCGTGTTTGGGAATTACCAGGAGAAGTATCGTCAGGCCTACAACTGGGATCCTGCTGCCTTTAGCCAATCCCTTGCTGCCCAAGTCCGGGTTGATCCAGGCACTGGACAATTACTCGACGCCAAGACCGGGAGGCCCATCCCGCTCACTCCAGGTAACGTGGATCCCCGGATCATAAACGGCATCGTGCAGTGCGGCACGCGTACAGTTCCCGGGGGTTGCATCAAGCAGCAGCTGTTTAACCCGGCCCCTCGGATCGGTTTTGCCTGGGATCCGCGGGGCAACGGAAAAACGTCAATTCGCGCTGGTTATGGAATCTTTTTTGAGCATGGCACCCCCGATGAAGCCAACACCGGATCGCTTGAGGGCAGCGCCCCGCTCGTGCTGAGTCTGACTCAGCCTTTTCCTGAGGGGTACGCCTGCATCGGAAATTTCCCCACCGCCACCGGATCAACTACCTGTGCCATGGACACCAGCGGCAATGCTAGACGCTCGGCTCCCGGCGCGTTTCCAATCAACGTCACCTCCATTCCGACGCAAACTAAGTGGGCGTACTCGCAGCAGTGGAGCCTAAGCGTACAACGCGAACTTCCCAGGAGTTTTGTGGCTACCTTCGCTTATGTTGGCAGCAAAGGAACTCACTTGACGGTCGAGCGTCAACTGAATCAGTTGCAATCTATCTCGCCGGCACTCAATCCATTCTCGCAACATCAGCCGATACTCCTGCAAGTGCCGGGTGCCTCCTTCCCGGGCGGGGATTGCCGTCTAAATCCTAACCCTACTGGTTTCGTGCTGTCTAACGGGGTTACGGTGAGTCCGCAAAACCCTGCTTACATCAACCTAGTTACCGCATGTCAGGGGCAGTCGGTTGGTGTCCCGCTCACAAACACCTTGCGACCGTACCCTGGGTTAGGCGAGATTTTCTCGCTACAAAATGGCGCGGATTCGTCATATCACGGCTTTCAGGCCACTCTGCGGCGTACCAAAGGACCGCTGACGGCAGGCATTTCTTATTCTTTTAGCCATTCGATTGACGATTCCTCCGACCGCACTGATCCTACGTTCGTGAATTCCCTGGATCTTCGATCCAACAGGGCAAGTTCCAATTTCGATCAGCGGCATTTATTGAATGTCAGCTATGTTTACCGGCTGCCAAATTTCTCAAGAGGATTTAGCGACTTGGGCTCGCAATGGTCCGGCGGCCCTCCGTCTGAAGGATCGTCCAGATTGGCCCGCCTGGCCGGGGATGGATGGGAATTGTCTGGCATCACGATCTTCCAAACTGGGACGCCTTTCAGCGTGATCAATAATGCTGGAGCTGCCGGGATCGGAGTGCTGGATAACGCTGGCGTGGCGAACGGAGTCGGGGCCGGATCCTATCCAGACTTAGCGACCAACCCGGCGCCTGTGCCATTTAGAGAGGTTCAAGGCAGTTTTGGTCCTCTTCTTCTGAATCCGAATCAATTCGTTGCCCCTCGCGGCCTTACTTTCGGCAATGCCGGTCGAAACTTCCTGAATAATCCAAGCCGGCTCAATTTTGATATGTCTCTGCTGAAGCATTTTCCCATCCGCGAGGGCAGCGAAATCGAGTTCCGTGCGGAGGCCTTCAACATTTTTAACCACACCCAGTTCCGCATCTACAACCCCGACCTCGGCAACACCGGTAGCAACAGCGTCAGTTGTTACGGCGGCTCCGATTATTCCGCGGGGGCTTACTTCCCGGGAGGCGCCGATTGCCTCACCGGGAACTCATTACTGCACCCGGTGGACGCCCATCGCCCACGCACACTCCAGTTTGCTTTGAAATACAACTTCTAATTTCATACCACTAGTTTTTTGCTGACCAGTTTGGTCACGACACGGCAAAGGGTCGAGTAACCGTGCTGCCGTCAAACAGGTTGCCTAGATAGGATGGAACACGCTACTGGAAGGTGAGCGTGGCCGCTGGTGAGTCATTTTCTACGCCGGTTTGCGCCAGTGGTGGACACGGACCCGTACTGGTCGACCCAAGGTTCATGATCCCAGTCAATACAGTTCCGTTGGAGCTTGCCGAGACCTTAGCGGGAGTTCCTCCCACTCCTGGGTCCCCACCGGGATCAATGCCTAGGTTGCCGATCAGGGAGCCGTCGAACCCAAAAACCGAGAGATAAACGCGTTGACCGCTAATCGTGCCCGACACGGAAGCGGTTGCGAAGCATGGATACCCAACAGCGGTAATGGCTCCGGTCAGAGGTGCGTTGCTCGCGCCAATGTTTGGGCTTTGGGTCATAGTTCCCGCGACTTGAATCGCAGCGACAGGGTTCTGACCCGTTAGTGCTCCCATATAAGTCGAGCCAGCAAGCGTGCCGCTAAACTTGCCCTTCAGCGGCGGGACCTGAAAGGCAGCCCACGTTCCGCTGGTCGGGGTTTTCGTGCATCCACCCGCCAGGCTCTGGTAAGTGCCGGCCATGGACATGCTGTCTGACGAAGCATCTCCCGTCAGGTTTAGGGTTGATCCACTTTCGTCAACTGAGATGGAAACATTCTGTCCGCTCAGTGTTCCAGTCACGGTTCCGACACCAGCACAGCTCGCCGTTATTCCATTGCCGGGAAGAGCCACACTACCTGTGATCGAAGTGTTTGACTCCAAGAGGAAGCCGGAGACTGGAAGCTGCACGATGGGGTTTTGCGCTGGAACTTCCTGGGTGAGAATTATCTGCCAGTTGCCAGCCAGTGGGCCCTGGCTAGCATTTGGGCCAATGCTTGAACTGGAAGAAGATGTGCTGCCGCCCCCGCAACTAGCAAGCGCGAGAACAAGATAAACAAACCACGCTGCAGCGATAATTCTCAGAGTCTCCTCCTCCAATAAAAAATCAAGAATTGGCGTAACCGAACCGGACAGTACACCATCCCGCAAGGACCGTTCGATCACAAGATGTCAGGGGACAATCAGAGTAGCGCTGCTCCCATTACACGAGCGTTACCACAACATTAAAATCGCGTGAATACGATCAGCCACAACGAGACCCATTGGCTAGCAAGAGCGACCAACCCTTGTGTAAAGGGGCGCCTGGCAATCGCTAAAACTGCGATTCCGGCGTGAGTACACCCGTTTCACTCCTGGTCGAAATCAAACTATGCTGGTGTGGTGTTTGGCCCGGTTTTTTGAAACTCGCCGTTTCGCGATCATTCCGATGCCAATCAGTCCGGTTCCAAGAAGTCCCAGTGTTCCTGGTTCTGGTGCCGTAGCGCCTGGGAACGTCGTAGTACCACCTGCAAGCTTGATTGAACCACTATTTGTCGTGGCATTGAACGGATTTCCCGACATACTTACAGTAGTAAGTTGGGTTGTTACTGCCCCATTCACGGGCACAAATGGATGATGATTCTCCGATATCGTACCGTTCACAATTGTGCCAAAGAAAACCCAGGAATTCAGCGTTGGCGACTTGGTCCACGTACCGCCAGCAGTGAAAGTACCCTTGAAAATGAATCCCCCGTTACCGGTGTTTCCGGTAATCGTAAGACTTCCACCAGCATTGAAGACGGCGCTTCCAGCGATGCTGCCTGTAGACAGGCCCCCGCTCTTGAATTTCACGGTCCCCAAGCTGGGCGGAGCAGCGCCATCATAGCCGTTCAGTCCGCTCACGTTGATCAGTTCCGAACTGGAAACAGCAACCACTCCGCTAGTGGCTGTCAAATTACCGTTCTGGTTGGAGAATATTGCATCTGCAAAAGCTGCCGCCGACATACACACCAACGCAGCGACTAATAGGATCTTTGCCAATCTCATTGCGTCGTCTCCAAGACATGCTTATTTCAGCATGCTGATCAATTCGATTGAGTTTGTCCAGGGCTTAAATTTGAAATCCTTCAAGGACCCGGATCGTATTTATGGATCGCCTCGGGGCTGAGGCAGTTCCATTTTCACCTCGGGGCTGAGGTGAATCTTAAAGCTCCACTCGCTAACTGCGAGTAACCGCAACTGCTTATATTTTTGGTGGCTCATTATGCTTCCCACTCTGCATCTCGTCAAGGACTAAATCAAATTTCTTTTCCACAAGATACGCACCTCGCCCGACTGGCGCGGACTTCAATGCTGGGACGCGAATCTCTTTCGTCGCATAGGGCCATCGAAGGCGGCTCTTGAAACCGGAAATGACGCCACGCACGCTGTGCATTTGCAAGTCTCATTCGAATTGGGCCACGCAGCGACGGCGTCAAAACGGTATCCCACTCCGCGTATGGTCTTGAGATACGTGGGATTCTCCGTATCGGGTTCGATCTTATTGCGAAGTCGCCTGATGCAGGCGTCAACGCTACGCGGATTTACAAACTGCATTTCCCCCCAGACCGCATCCAGCAGGACGTCCCGGGTAAACACCTGTCCTCGATGCCGCGCAAGATAATCCACCAGCCGGAACTGCAAGGTCGTGGTCGCCACTTCGTCGCCTCGGACCGAGAGCTTCATAGCGGCATTGTCAATCACAATATCGGTAGTTTCACTTATCGGAATTGGCATCCGGCCCGCTAGACGGCGCAACAATGCCTGTACACGCGCAACCAATTCCCGGTGAACTAATGGTTGGGTTATGCAGTCGTCCGCTCCCGCCTCCATGGCGGCGATCCCATTTTCCACGGCGGCGCCTTCAATTACGACAAGCACGGGGACCCTCGCCAGAGCTGCGTTTTGGCGAAGACTTCGGCACACTTCGAGGCCACAATTCTCCTGTGAAGCGGCGATCAACATTAGTGACGGGCCGGCTGCCAGCGCCACTTCGATCGCATTCTCTGGAGAGAACACCCGCACAAGATATCCCGCCTGCTCCAAATATCGCACTGCAAGCCGACAAGTCGGGGAGGAAATCTCCACCACAAAAACGACCTTCATCATAGGATTGCATGCTCCTGAGTTTGCTGTTCACACCGCGGGAATACACCTGAGACCACCTGGGCCAAGGCACGCGCAGGTGCGAAGAGATCACGCGACGCAGCTTGAGCCTTGATTTTCGGCAGTCTAGCTACCCCCGGTTTCAAATTCTTATTTTGGCTGGAGTCTAGACTGATCTTCATTGCATTTCTGTGACTGCTATATGAATACTTAGTTAATTCTAAAAAACTCCGCTTCTCCTCGGTTCACCCACCGCTTTGGCCGAAGAGCGCAGCAGTTTGCATATTTGTGTCTTCAAATGAAGCGCCCCCTCGGCGTTTTAGGCGTGGTGTCAAAGATGAAACTTCGGTGAATATGCATTCCTGGACAGGCTCTTCCACAGAGCGCTCTGGTATGTTTTCAAGGAAGAATCTACGGGTACTGCGTTTGCGATGTATTCGTCGGACGCAGAGACCTCAGCATTGGCAATCAAGTTCCGAAACAATTGAGGACACATCGCCTGATGTACAAGACTTTTCTTGGATTGCGTGCCAACCCGTTCGACATGAATCCCGACCCACGCTACCTCTTCATGACGCGGCACACGGAAGAAGCTTTAGCCTGCTTGGTCTACGGAGTTGAGAGCCGAAAAGGCTTTGTGTTGCTGACGGGCGAGGTGGGGACTGGCAAGACTACTCTGGTCAACAAGCTTCTCGACAGGTTGCGGGAACAAAGCATCGCTGCCGCGTTCGTCTTCAATCCTCGAATGAACGTGCAGCAATTCCTGAACTACATCGTGACGGATTTCGGCATAACCAACGAGTCCCCATCCAGAGTAAAAAGAGATAAAGACGAAGTTTTGAGAGATTTGAATTACTGGCTCCTGGATCGCTACCGTTCGGGTCAAACCGCAGTGTTAATTGTGGATGAGGCGCAGAACGTTTCCGAAGAAGTGCTGGAAGAGATCCGGTTGCTGACGAATTTAGAGACATCCACCGAGAAGCTTCTGCAGGTAGTCCTGGTTGGCCAACCCGAACTGGAATACAAGTTGAAACAACCGAGCTTAAGGCAGCTGCGGCAACGAATAACTCTGTGGGCAAAAACGCAGCCGCTCAGTTGCGAGGAGACGGAAGCATACGTCGCGGAAAGATTGCGCATCGCAGGCTCAAATGGTGAAAGTATTTTTGAATCCAGCGCCCTGCTCGCGATTCATCGCTTCTCGGGCGGCATACCGCGCATTGTGAACCTTATTTGTGAGCACTGCCTTGTCGCTGCTTTCGCCGACCATAAAAAGCAAATTTCCAAGGACGTAGTCGAAGTAGTAGCACGCGATTTCGATCTGAACGACGCCAGTTCCTCGAGCGGCCTTACTAGCGACGTAGTAGGAGTAACTCCAGCGTCAAAGTCTGAATTGGTAGAAGCGTTGAAAACGGTAAGTAGCTGGGACGAATTACGGTAAAAACAGCACCGCGCTAGCCGGGAAATTGGACTCATGACCCGGACTAGCGAGAAATCAGAAAGAATCGTGCGAGAAGCGCTCGAAACCCATTCCCACATTTTGCCCTGCTCCATCACGAGCCGGCGGAATCGCAAGCCCACCGAAAACCGGGTATAAATCTTGGTCCGCGTCTTTAATGTGTATTATCCGATGCGCACGCTGGTCCTGGTGGCTGGCGAGGCATTGCTCGTCTGGATCTCTTTTGTACTCGGAACTGTTTTGCGTTTTCGCGAGGACAGTTACCTGGTGCTCAACTTTGAATATGGGTACCGGAAGATATTCGTGCTGACCCTCTGTGTAGTGTTGTTTTCACATTGGCTGGATCTGTACGACCCCGTACTTCTCAATGCCCGGGAACAGCTCTATTTCCGCCTGCCGTTGGTCCCGGGACTTCTCGCGTTATTCCTGGCGGTCATCGGGCGCCTATTCCCGACTTTGCTGCTTGGCAACCATGCTCTCTTGCTGGGACTGATCATTCTGACTTTAGCCATGTTCGGTTGGCGCACAGCTTATGCATGGTTGGTTCTGCAACCGTTGTTTCGGGAAAGAGTCTATGTCCTCGGTACCGGGGAACGGGCTCAACGTCTGGTAAACGGACTACGGGCGCGACCCGAACTAGGCTTTGAGGTCGCCGGATGGAGTGGCAATCTCGAGGGAGCCGTCACCCGCGATTCCGTCGCATCTCATTTGACTACTCTGATACAGGAAGGAACTATTCACAGAATTATTGTAGCCATGCCGGACCGGCGCGGTAATATCCCGGTCAACAGGCTGCTTCAGTTACGCCTCCGCGGATTAAAAATTGAGGAAGCTACTTCGTGGCTTGAGAAAATGTCAGGGAAGATTGAAGTGGAGCAACTCTATCCGAGCTGGTTGCTTTTTAGGGATGGATTTCGTTTCAGCGCAGGCTTTCTGATACTCCGGCGGATACTTTCTTTCTTAGCATCCGCCGTGCTCCTGCTGATCGTCCTGCCTTTGATCCCATTTGTAATCTTACTAATCAAACTCGACTCACCAGGCCCCATCCTTTATCGCCAAAAACGCGTAGGTCGCGGTGGCGCGACATTTTACTGCGAGAAGTTCCGCTCCATGAAGGCGAACGCCGAGGCGGACACGGGAGCCACATGGGCCGCCGACGATGATCCTCGCATCACGCGCATTGGTAAATTTCTGCGCGCTTCGCGGCTGGATGAGATTCCGCAACTGTGGAACGTCATGAAAGGCGAGATGGCTTTCGTCGGTCCGCGTCCCGAACGGCCTGAGTTTGTGGATTGGCTGACACAAGAGATTCCTTTCTACGCGGTGCGGCACGCGGTGCCTCCGGGCATTACGGGCTGGGCGCAGGTCCGGCATAAATACGGCAATACATTGGAGGACGCCAGGGAAAAGTTGCAATATGACCTCTACTACATCAAGAACATGTCCCTGGGACTCGACTTCCTAATCATGTTTCAAACGATCAAGATCGTACTGCTGGGAAGGGGGGCGCAGTGACGCACTAATGAGTTGAGAGAATTTGTTGGTGCCTGACTATTCCGCCGAGAACGTCTATTTCAGTCCAATGTATACATCGACCTGCGAATTCTGTGGATCGCGGCTTCGCTGGTCGTAGATTTCAAAATCCGCTTTGTAAGCGCGCGTGCCGCCGAGCCGGGATTTGCCCTCTAGATCCAAAATTTCTCGCCATTTTTCACTGACCACCTTCCCAACAGGACCTAAAGCAGTTGTGAAAGGTACGTACTTCCCCGCTGGAACTCTCTTCGCAACCATTCCTGCCGGGATGACCGACGCATCGCTCACCTTTGCGCCGATCAAGTAATCGTAATCGCCACTGTTGTCGCTTTGGTAGTTTGAGTAAACCACCACAATGTTGGAGTCAACCTTGTCTGGAATTTTTGCCGGGATATTTTCCTTGAAAAACTTATCCCATTGCTTGGGGATTATTCCCGCGCCCGTCATTTCCTTGGAGTTGTTGGTACGAGCTTCGATTCCAATGACTGAAAATTCCTTTTGCTCCACGACTTTAGGTGCCATGTTGCCTTCCAAAGCGAGGGAGACAGAGGCAATGGCCCAAAAAGTCAGTAAGTAACGGACTACTTTCTCCCTCAATGTCGTAGGTTCAGATTTCTTACTGTGCGATGAAAAGAGTAATAAACCGTTATCCTATATCTCCATCACTTCCTTTTCTTTTCCTCTGTTCATCTCTTCCATTTTCCTGATTTCGTCGTCGGTGAGTTTCTGAATTTCTTCCATCGCGCGCTTCTCGTCGTCTTCGGTAATCTTCTTATCCTTCATAGCCTTCTTGATGGCGTCATTGCCATCACGCCGGATATTGCGCACGGCTGTGCGATGTTCTTCGAGCACCTTCTTCAAGTGTTTGACCATGTCTTTGCGGCGTTCTTCGGTCAGGGGAGGAACTGGAACGCGAATGATTTTGCCGTCGTTCATGGGATTGAGGCCGAGTTCCGCGGTGCGAATTGCCTTTTCGATAGCCCCTAAAGAAGTAGGATCGAAGGGCTGTACCGTTAGAAGCTGTGCCTCGGAAGCGTGCACCTGCGCAATCTGGTTGAGAGGCATTTGCGAACCGTAGAAATCCACCGTCACCGAATCAAGCATGTGTACCGACGCGCGGCCAGTTCGCGTAGCTGCCATCGCTTTGCGGAAGTCATCGACCGCTTTGTCCATACGAGTCTTAAGTTGGACATACGTTTCTTTCAGGCCAGGAATTGCGGCCATGGTGGCTTGAGCCATTTGTGAGCTCCGACAGAAGAATTAGAACGTTGAATTATAAACCCAGAGGTCACACTGTTACGCGCTGACCAGTGATCCGATCTTCTCGCCGGTCAGAACTTTGCGGATGTTTCCTCGCTGATTCAAATTGAAGATGATAATTGGCAGATTGTTATCTTTGCAAAGAGAGATTGCGGTGGAGTCCATCACTTTCAGGCCTTGTCTCAGCACGTCCATGTAAGTGATCTGGGCGAATTTCTTTGCGTCTTTCACCAGGACTGGATCGGCGTCGTAGATCCCATCTACCTTCGTCGCTTTCATGATGACGTCGGCCTTGATTTCCATCGCCCTCAGCGACGCGGCGGTGTCGGTTGAAAAGTAGGGGTTGCCGGTCCCTCCCGCGAAAATGACAATGCGCCCTTTTTCCAAATGCCGCAGCGCACGCCGCCGGATGAATGGCTCCGCCACCTGATTCATCTCAATCGCCGTTTGCACGCGAGTATGGATACCTTGTTTCTCCAGTGCATCCTGAAGAGCGAGGGAATTAATTACCGTCGCTAACATTCCCATGTGATCGGCGGAGACGCGATCCATTTCGCGCGCCTGTTCCGCGACTCCACGAAAGAAATTTCCGCCGCCGACGACGATTGCGATCTGCACGCCGAGCGTGTGTACGTCGGCCAGTTCCGCGGCAATCTCGTGGATGCGAAGCGGGTCGACTCCGAAGCCTTGGTTTGCGGCGAGTGCTTCACCGGAAATCTTGAGCAGAACGCGACTAAAGACGGGAGTTTGCATTCGGTTCTCAGTTCTCGGATTTCAGACTAAAAAAGGGCGCCATTGGCGCCCTTTCAACTATTCTGCTGCTTTTTGATCCGGCTTGGTAATTGCGATGGTTTCGCCGGCATCGCCCACCTTGAAACGGGCGAATCTGCGCACCGCAATGTTCTCGCCCAGCTTGCCGATTTTGGTCGCAATTAGTTGCGAAATCGTTACCGTCTGATCTTTGATGAACGGCTGTTCATAGAGGCAGACCTCTTCGTAGAATTTCCCCATCTTGCCTTCGACGATTTTCTCGACGACTTGAGCGGGCTTGCCAGTTGCCGCAGCCTGCTCGCGATAGATACCTTTCTCGCGCTCAAGAAATTCCGCGGTGACATCTTCTTTGCGGACGAATTTTGGATCGGTGGCGGCGATGTGCATCGCTATGTCATGGACGAGCTCCTTGAAGTCATCGGTGCGAGCCACGAAATCGCTCTCGCAATTCACTTCCACCAGCACGCCAATTTTCCCACCCGCGTGAATATAGCTTGTGACGGATCCTTCACTGGTTGCGCGTCCAGCTTTTCTTTCAGCAACGGACGCTCCACGCTTGCGCAAGAGAACAATTGCGGCTTCGATGTCTCCCTGCGCGTCGGTAAGCGCCTTCTTGCAGTCCATCATCGGGGCTCCGCTCTTGTCGCGGAGCTCCTTCACTTGGGCTGCCGTAATATTCGTATTGTTGTTGGTAGCTTCCATACTTAGGATGAGTCCTTTTCTAGCTTACAAAATTTAACCCGCGGCGGTCGACCCGCGCGGGTCTAATTTATTGGAGGGCAAATTTGCGTGCCTAACTTTTCAAGTGTACGGCCATACTGCGCTTGACCTCAAAACGTTTGATGCTCGACCTCTGGCGCTTCGACTTCCGGCTCTTTCGCTGCGACCGGTTGCTTGCGAGTTCCGGCTCCGAGCACGTCCTCCATGCTGATGTCCTCTGCTCCAGCGTCGCCATCCTCACTGAGGGGTGCTCCCTCTGCCGGTGCTTCCGTCGCTGCCAACGCGGCTTGTTGCGCCGCAACTCCGGCCGCCGCAGCCAGATCAGC